>Ga0307510_10007567_pt1 | contig 12944 bp, 14 predicted proteins | sample 12_EM_MG_FD_207224 | JGI IMG/M metagenome (GOLD analysis project Ga0307510, IMG submission 207224) | Populus trichocarpa ectomycorrhiza microbial communities from riparian zone in the Pacific Northwest, United States - 12_EM | ecosystem: Host-associated > Plants > Roots > Unclassified | place... | reverse complement strand
TGCCTCTAAGTGCATCCGCAAAGACCCATGCTCCAAAGCTGCGCATGCCGTGTTGAGACTCAAGAGTCGCCCTGGCAGCTTTGTCGGCGGGGATTTGCGAAAACGAATGAATGAAAAAAAGAATCGTCCGGGAAGAGCCCGCAATGCGGACGTGCAGCCGAAGCTGACTTCGGGAAATTGCGCTACCTAAACGCGGCCCGGTTAAAGGCCGGCGCGCACTATACCGGATTTTGCCCAAAAAGGGAGCTTTTTTTATCGTCAAAATACCTGTGTCACCGCTGTGTAACGGGGTTTTGCGGATAATCGCGCCAAGGTCTATTTTTCAAGGGCCCGGCCCTGCTGGCGATGACGCTTAAACGATTCATCGATGTGCGGCATACCGTCGCTGCACCCGCCCTTCCCGCCCGAGGATTTCGCCATGAATCAGCCCAGCCCCGGCCGCGTCAGCCGTGAACGCCGTGGTCACGTCCACCTGATCGGCCTTGATCGAGCGGCCAAGCGCAATGCTTTCGACCTCGACCTGCTCAATGACCTGAGCCTGGCCTATGGCGAGTTCGAGGCCGACAGCGAGGCGCGGGTAGCGGTGGTGTTTGGACATGGCGAACACTTTACCGCTGGTCTGGATCTGGTGAATGCCAGCTCGGCGTTGGCCGAAGGTTGGCAGGTTCCGACCGGCGGTTGCGATCCGTGGGGTGTTTTCGTCGGGCCTCGGGTGAGCAAACCGGTGATTGTCGCCGCGCAAGGCTATTGCCTGACCATTGGAATCGAGTTGATGCTGGCCGCCGACATTAACCTGTGCGCAAGCAATACCCGTTTCGCGCAAATGGAAGTGCAGCGTGGGATTTTTCCTTTTGGTGGCGCGACTTTACGTTTTCCCCAGATGGCCGGCTGGGGGAATGCGATGCGCTGGTTGCTGACCGGGGATGAGTTCGATGCGCACGATGCGTTGCATTTGGGGTTGGTGCAGGAAGTGATGGCCAGTGAAGACCTGTTGCCGCGGGCGATTGAGTTGGCTGAGCGGATTGCCCGACAGGCGCCGTTGGGGGTGCAGGCGACGTTGCTGTCGGCGCGCCAGGCGCGGTATGAGGGTGAGACGGCGGCAGCGCAAGGGTTGCCGGCGCTGGTGAAGAAGTTGCTGGCCAGTGAAGATGCCAGGGAGGGGGTGCGCTCATTGGTGGAGCGGCGACCTGGCATGTTCAAGGGGATCTGAGAATTATGTCGCCTGTCAGGGCGCCATCGCTGGCAAGCCAGCTCCCACAGTGACCGAGTCGTTCACACATTTTGCGTACGGCGCGAACCCTGTGGGAGCTGACTTGCCAGCGATGGGGCCAGCACTGACGCCTCAGGTGGCCGGGCGAATACTGTTGATCAACGACTGCAACGAATACCCCAACTTCGGCGCCAGGGCTGCAGCCCGCGCAGTCAGCGCCTGCAGGTCCAGCTCCTGATCGAGATCCGCCGGCACAATCAGAATCACATTGCCCTCCTTCACCGGCAGTTCCCAGTAATGCCGGTGATAGAGCCCACGCAACAACGCCGCGCCCAGCGGCTTGCCGTCATCGGTGGCCCACTGATTGATCACCAGCCAGCCGCCCGGATTCAAACGCTTCTGACAGTCGCCAAGAAAACTCCAGGCCAGATGCCCGACGCCAGGCCCGACATCGGTGTACAGGTCGACGAAAACCAGATCCGCAGGCTCGGCGGTCGGCAGCAGTTCCAGCGCATCGCCAACGCGGATATACAAACGTGGATCATCATCCAGCCCAAGGTATTCGATCGCCAGACGCGGCACATCCGGGCGCAACTCGATGGCTTCGACATCTTCCAGCGGCAGAAACTTGAGGCACGCCTGAGTCAGCGTCCCGGCACCGAGCCCGAGAAACAGCGCACTCTCCGGCTGCTCATGGCACAACGCGCCGATCAGCATCGCCCGGGTGTAATCGTATTCGAGCCAGCTCGGGTCTGCGGTAAACACGCAGCTCTGTTCAATGGCGTCGCCGAACTCGAGAAAGCGGTAATCGGCCACTTCCAGCACGCGAATCACGCCGAACTCATCCTGTACTTCGGCGAGCAGATGCTCGACGCGCTCCTCAGTCATTTCGTCTCCTGATGGTCACCGGGCGCGGTGACGCGATGGCACCGCTGTGGGGCCGTGGCAAAGCGGCGATTGTCGGCGATGGGGCGGGAGCAGGTCACGCACTAATTGCTGCTACCATGGGCTTCCCGTGCGTAGAACCAATTAGAGACCGTGATGAGCCAACCGTGGAGCCCTGACAGCTGGCGCGCCCTGCCGATCCAGCAACAACCGCAATACCCCGACGCCGCGCACTTGCGCCAGGTCGAGCAAACCCTGGCCAGTTATCCGCCGCTGGTGTTTGCCGGTGAAGCGCGCGAACTGCGCCGGCAGTTTGCCGAAGTCACCCAGGGCCGGGCCTTCCTGTTGCAGGGCGGCGATTGTGCGGAAAGCTTTGCCGAGTTCTCCGCGGCGAAGATTCGCGACACCTTTAAAGTGTTGCTGCAAATGGCCATCGTCATGACTTTCGCCGCCGGTTGCCCGGTGGTCAAGGTCGGGCGCATGGCCGGTCAGTTCGCCAAGCCGCGCTCGGCCAACGACGAGACCATCGACGGTGTGACCCTGCCGGCTTATCGCGGCGACATCGTCAACGGCATCGGTTTCGACGAGAAAAGCCGCGTACCGGATCCGGAACGTCTGCTGCAGTCTTATCACCAGTCCACCGCGACGCTGAACCTACTGCGCGCGTTCGCGCAGGGCGGTTTTGCCGACCTGCATCAGGTGCACAAGTGGAACCTCGACTTCATCGCCAACTCGGCGCTGGCCGAGAAATACAGCCATTTGGCCGACCGCATCGATGAAACCCTGGCATTCATGCGCGCCTGCGGCATGGACAGCTCGCCGCAACTGCGCGAAACCAGTTTCTTCACTGCCCACGAAGCGCTGCTGCTGAACTACGAAGAAGCCTTCGTGCGTCGCGACAGCCTGACCAACGATTACTACGATTGCTCGGCGCACATGCTGTGGATCGGCGACCGCACCCGCCAACTCGACGGCGCTCACGTCGAATTCCTCCGTGGCGTGAACAACCCGATCGGCGTGAAGGTCGGCCCGAGCATGAACCCGGATGATCTGATCCGTCTGATCGACGTGCTCAACCCGGATAACGATCCAGGTCGTCTGAACCTGATCGCACGGATGGGTGCGAACAAGGTTGGCGATCACCTGCCGGCGCTGATCCGCGCGGTGCAGCGTGAAGGCAAGCAGGTGCTGTGGAGTTCCGATCCGATGCACGGCAACACCATCAAGGCCAGCAGCGGCTACAAGACCCGCGACTTTGCGCAGATCCTCGGTGAAGTCAAACAGTTCTTCCAGGTGCACGAAGCTGAAGGCAGTTATGCCGGCGGCATTCACATCGAGATGACCGGGCAGAATGTCACCGAGTGCATCGGTGGCGCGCGGCCGATCACTGAAGACGGATTGTCGGACCGCTATCACACCCATTGTGATCCGCGGATGAATGCTGATCAGTCGCTGGAGTTGGCGTTTTTGATTGCCGAGACGCTGAAGCAGGTTCGCCGCTAAGATTCGACATCTTTATCGCTTTAACTGGCCTCATCGCTGGCAAGCCAGGCTCCCACAGTGATCGCGTCGATCACAAAATATATGTACGACGCGGACACTGTGGGAGTATGGCTTGCCAGCGATGGCGTAAGGTCAGTCGCACCCAATCTGTGCCAATGCCACCCGCAACCGCGCCGCACTCTCGCGCTGACAATTCAGCTGCACCCGCGCAAGCCCCAGCCAATCCGCCATCTGCCGCAAGTTCACCGCCAGCGCCAGCATCCCCTCCTCATCCAGCCCCGGCTCTTCCTCGTGCACCGCATGCACCGCCAACTGCCCCGCCGCCCGCTCGGCGCGTAAATCCACCCGCGCAGCAATCCTCTCGTTGTGCAAAAACGGCAACACGTAATAGCCGTAAACCCGCTTGTCCTGCGGCGTATAAATCTCCAGTCGATAACGGAAATCGAACAAACGCTCAGTCCGGCTGCGCTCCCAGATCAACGAATCGAAGGGCGACAACAGCGCACTGGCCACAACCTTGCGCGGGACTTTCGGCTCCGGCAGGCAATAGGCGATCTGCCGCCAGCCGGCGACTTCGCACATCTGCAATTGCCCGGCCTCGACCAGCTCCGCCAGACGTGGACGGGCATCCGCCGGATTCAGCCGAAAGTAATCGCGCAGGTCTTTTTCGCTGCCGACGCCCAAGGCCTGTGCCGCGTGCAGCAGCAATCCCCGTTGCGCCTCCGCCTCGTCAGGTAAGGCTTGCTGGAGGATCGAAGAAGGAATGACGCGCTCCGGTAAATCATACAAACGCTCAAAACCGCGGCGCCCCGCCACTGTCACTTCACCGGCAGCAAACAACCATTCCAGCGCATGTTTTTCTGCGCTCCAGTCCCACCACGGCCCGGCCTTGTCTTCCCGGGTTGAAAGGCTGCCGGCGCCTAAGGCGCCCTGCTCTTCAACGGAACTCAACACCCGACGAACAACGTCCTGCTGCTCGCGACCGAATCTGGCCAGTTGCTGATAGATATCCTCGCCACGCCTGGCCCGCTGCATGCGCCAGCCCAGCAACGGATACATCGACAGCGGCAACAATGAGGCTTCGTGCCCCCAGTATTCGAACAACGAACGACGACGCCCGGAACTCCAGGCAGCCTGGTCGAGCAAATCGGAAGAATAGGGACCGAGACGGGAGAACAGCGGCAGGTAGTGCGAGCGCACCACGGCATTGACGGAGTCGATTTGCAGCACGCCCAGCCGTTCGATCAGCCGGTGAACGTGAGCGGCTTTGACAGTCGGCGGCTGGCGCCCGTTGAATCCTTGGGCAGCCAGCGCCAGTCGTCGCGCCTGTTTGAGGGAAAAGGATACTGTTGCGGGCATGAGCATCTCCTTGTCTGCTCGCAACCTACCCCACTTGAAGCTGGTTTGTGTAGCGCTCTGCTCATCATTTATGCAGCGGGTCATTTATGCATCGGATCATCCCAGAACGGCCGCACGGCTTCGTGTTCAACGTCGGCACGACTCACCCCGATGTCCTTCAACGCTTCGTCACTCAGACTGGCGAGCAACTCGCGTTCACGGTGCAGTTCGTACCAGCGGCTAAACTTGTGCAGCAGGTCGGAAACGATATGGCCGTGGCCGGAAAATTTTGATTCGTCTACATACTCTCTTTGACCTTTCATCGTGTTGCCTCCTTTGTGGATGGCTCAAGTCTCGCGCCGGCGCTAAGATCAATCCAACGAATGTTTCTGATGGCATGCATCACGGAGATTCATCAATTGTCGGCCTACCCCAGTATCGATACCGATGTCCTGCGCACCTTTGTCGCCATCGCTGATCAGGGCGGTTTCACCCGCGCCGGCGAAATGGTCAACCGCACACAGTCGGCGGTGAGCATGCAGATGAAGCGTCTGGAAGAAGACGTGTTGCAACGTCAGTTGTTCGAGCGCGATGGACGCCAGGTGCGCCTGACCGCCGAGGGCCAGGTGCTGCTCGGTTACGCGCGGCGCATCCTCAAGTTGCACAGTGAGGTGTTCAACACATTGCGTGAGCCACATATGGTCGGCACGGTGCGCATCGGTACGCCGGACGATTATGTGATGCGGTTTCTGCCGGGGATCCTGTCGCGGTTCGCGCAGTTCTATCCGCTGATTCAGATCGAAGTGCACTGCGAATCGACCAAGCAGCTGCTGCAACGCACTGATCTGGACCTGTCGATCGTCACCCGCGAACCGGGCAACGAGATCGGCCAGTTGCTGCGCAAGGAGCGTTTCGTCTGGGCCGAGGCGCAGAATTTCAGCGCCCACGAACAGACGCCGCTGCCCTTGGCGATGTTCAACAGCGATTGTTTCTGCCGTTTGTGGGCGTGTAATGCGCTGGATGCGATGGGCCGCGAATACCGCATCGCTTACAACAGCACCAGTCTGTCGGCGCTGATGGCCGTGGTCAGCGCGGGTCTGGCGATCACCGCGCAACTGGAAAGCCTGATCACCCCGGACATGCGTATCCTCGGCGCCGCCGAGGATTTGCCACTGCTGCCCGAGGCCAGCATCATGCTGATCCGCAACCTGAACAATCCGTCGCCGATCACCGAGTGCCTGGCCGAGCACATCGTCGAAGGCTTCAAACTTTAAACGCGAGCATCACCGCACACAGCACCAGGAAACCGCAGAACAGCCCGCGCAGGAGTTTTTCCGGCATGGAGTGGGCGACTTTCACGCCCCAGCTGATGCTGGCCAGACCACCGATGGCCAGTGGCAGGCCGATCATCCAGTCCACTTCGTGGTGGACCGCGTAAGTCACCAGGGTCACGCCGGTGCTTGGCAAGGCCAGCGCCAGCGACAAGCCTTGAGCAACCACTTGCGTGGTGCCGAACAAGCTGGTCAGCACCGGCGTTGCCACCACCGCACCGCCGACACCGAATAAACCGCCCATGGTCCCGGACGCCGCGCCAAGCACGCCAAGCCACGGCCAGGAATAGCGCATTTCGGACGTCGCAGCAGGTTGCTTGCCGAACATCTTCAACAAGTTGTAGATCGAGAGCACCACCAGGAACGCGACAAAGCCGATGCGCATGGTTTGCGCATCAATGCCCACTGCCCAGATCGAACCGATCCAGGCAAAGCAAAAGCCCATCACCGCCAAGGGCAGCGCATGTCGCAGTTCGATGCGATTGCGCTGGTGATAACGCCACAGCGCCAGCATCACGTTCGGCACTACCATGACCAGCGCCGTGCCTTGGGCGATCTGCTGATCGAGACCAAACCAGACGCCGAGCAACGGGATAGCGATCAAGCCGCCGCCGATGCCGAATATGCCACCGAGAGTGCCAAGGGCGGCGCCGAACAACAGGTACAACACAAACTCCATCACAGCCAATTCCTCTTACGTCAGGTGACTCATCCTACGCAGTCGCGGCTGGCGGGGAAACGCATAGCAACGCACAATGGCTATGCCGATTTCGCACAAGCATTTAGCCGATATGAACCCTAATCAATTGACCGATCAACTCGGGCTGTTTCTCGACGTGCTGGAAAGTGGCAGTTTTTCCGCCGCTTCACGTCGTCATCCGCTGACACCGTCGGCCGTCGCGCGACGGATCGACAGCCTGGAAAGCGCCGTCGGCAGCCAGTTGTTTATTCGAAGCACCCACGCCGTACGAGCAACACCCGCCGGCCTGGCGTTTGCCGAACGCGCCCGGCGAATTGTCGCCGAGTTGCAACTGGCCCGGGCCGAAGCCGTGTCCCTGAGCAGCGCGCCGGAAGGTCTGATCCGCATTGACGCCCCCGCCGCGTTTGGACGCCGGCATCTGGCGCCAGTGATCGCTGACTTTCTCGTGCTCTACCCCGGACTGGATGTGCAATTGCACCTGATCGACAGTTTCGTCGACATGGGCGGCTCGAACCTGGGCAAAGTCGATCTGGTGCTGCGCGCCGGGCAAATGGCCGATACGCGACTGGTGGCCACGCCACTGGCGAGCATGGTGCGCATTGCCTGCGCCAGCGCCGAGTATCTCCAGCGTCGTGGGGTGCCAAGCGTTCCTGCGCAGTTGCATGAACACGATGGTCTCGACTGGGAGGGGCTCGCTCCGCCCTTCGCCTGGCGCTTCGAACACGACGGGCAAATGCAATTGCATCGCCCGGGCCGTATCCGCATGAGCGCCAACAATGCCGAAGCCCTGGTCTGCGGCGCTTTGGCTGGCTTGGGCATCGCCCATCTGCCGACGTGGCTGGCCAGCGAATACCTGTTGCGCGGCGAACTGCTGCCGTTGTTCTGCGAAAACGGTCTGCCGATGCCGGAGTCCACCGGCATCTACGCTCTGCGCATGGAACAACAAACCAACTCGCGCAGCCGCCTGCTTCTGGAGTATCTCAAGACCCGTTTCAGTCCAGTGCCTCCGTGGGATCTGGCCCTACAGCGGGATCTGGGTCGACACTAGCACTGGAGAATTATCTGGCGCATTAAAGATTCGAGCGCTAGATTCATGTCCATCACCGATCAAGGCTTTGACATGACTTCCGAACGCGACACCTGTGATGACCTGCTGCTGGATAACCAGGCCTGCTTCGCCCTGCATTCCACCTCGTTGATGATGACCAAGGTCTACAAGCCGCTGCTGCAAGCGCTTGGCCTGACCTATCCGCAGTACTTGGCGATGATGGTGTTGTGGGAGAAGGATGGTTTGACCGTCGGAGAAATCAGCACTCGGTTGCTGACCGATCCGGGCTCGCTGACGCCACTGCTCAAGCGCCTGGAAGGCGAAGGTTTGCTCAGCCGCACGCGCAGTCGTGAAGATGAGCGCGTGGTGATTGTAGAGCTGACCGAGCAAGGCCGAGCGTTGAAAGAAAAAGCCCAGACCGTTCCACAATGCATTCTCGGCGCCAGCGGCTTCACCCTGGAACGCCTGCAAAACCTGCAAGCGGAGTTGCAGGCACTGCGCAGCCATCTACAAGAAAGCCTGATCTGACCCAACACTTGTCCCCTGTGGGAGCGAGCCTGCTCGCGAATGCGATCTGTCAGCCAACTGATTTGTTGAGTGAGACATCCCATTCGCGAGCAGGCTCGCTCCCACATTGATTTCGTCGCCAGCAAAATATTTTCAACAACTGATCTGCAGCACAAACCGCTCTAAATCAGGGCTTACAGACCCTCTCACATCCCCACCCCTTAGTCGAAGCGCGGATTTCTCAAAAATATATCTTGCGCACTAAATATTAGCGCGATACATTTGTCTCGCACTTACTTAGCGCGCAAACAATTAGCGCAACACATCGCACTCAACGAGGCTCACACCATGCAAACTCTCTACACCGCAATCGCAACCTCCACTGGCGGCCGTGATGGTCGTGCGATCTCCAGCGACAACATTCTCGACGTCAAACTCGCTACCCCGAAAGAACTCGGCGGTGCCGGTGGCGCAGCGACCAACCCAGAGCAACTGTTCGCAGCCGGCTATTCGGCCTGCTTTATCGGTGCGCTGAAATTCGTTGCCAGTCAGACCAAACGCAAAATCCCTGACGACGCCTCGATCACCGCCCACGTCGGTATCGGCCAGATTCCTGGCGGCTTCGGTCTGGACATCGACCTGCACATCAGCCTGCCGGGCCTGGAACAAGCCGACGCACAAGCGCTGGTCGACGCTGCTCACCAGGTCTGCCCGTACTCCAACGCCACCCGTGGCAACGTCGATGTGCGTCTGCACGTCACCGTTTGAAGCCATACGCAAATTCCAATGTAGGAGTGAGCCTGCTCGCGATAGCGGTTGAGTCAATCAATGTAGATGTCGACTGGAATGACGCTATCGCGAGCAGGCTCACTCCTACAGGGGATCCTGCGGCGTGACACATATCGCAGGCACAAAAAAGCCCGACTCAATGGTCGGGCTTTTTCTTTCCGCAAAAACCGATGCTTATTTAGCACGGCCTTTGTAGGAACCGCCTTCGCGGGTGTCGATTTCGATCTTGTCACCGATTTCGATGAAGTCAGCAACTTGCAGCTCAGTACCGTTGGCCAGCTTGGCTGGCTTCATGACTTTGCCGGAAGTGTCGCCACGCGCCGAACCTTCGGTGTAGTCAACTACGCGCACGATAGTGGTCGGCAGCTCTACGGAAACCAGACGCTCTTCGAAGAAGATCGCTTCGCAAACATCGGTCATGCCTTCTTCAACGAAAGGCAGAACAGCTTCGATGTCTTCAGCGTTCAGCTCGTACATGGTGTAGTCAGTGGTGTCCATGAACGTGTAGGTGTCGCCGCTGATGAAGGACAGGGTCGCTTCTTTGCGGTCGAGGATTACGTCGTCCAGTTTGTCGTCAGCGCTGTAAACGATCTCGGTCTTGTAACCGGTCAGCAGGTTTTTCAGCTTGGTTTTCATGATCGCGCTGTTACGGCCCGATTTGGTGAATTCAGCTTTCTGAACCAGCCAAGGATCGTTCTCGAGACGGATCACGGTACCGGGTTTCAGTTCTTTACCAGTTTTCATTGCGAATATCCGAATTTGGATGGGATTTACAAAAATCTAGGCCGCGTATCATATCCAATTTAGGTAAAACTGTACCAGCGCTGCGGCAAGATCAGCCTGCAAGCCTTGTTCCAGACACCATTTTTCAGCATTTTCCTGCAGTTCCGGCCAGTGTTTGCGGGTCGCAAGCCAATGTTCACCGATCGGTTGACTGGCACTCCACGCCCGCCACAGACCGTTCATCGCCTCAGCGGCGCCCGGCGACAAGCCTTTTGTGTAGAGCGCAAGGAAGGCATCGAGCTTGTCCAGATGGATGTCTTCGTCCTGCTGATAGATGTGCCAGAGCATCGGCCGCGCCGCCCATTGCGCCCGCACGAACGAGTCCTCACCACGCACCGCGTTGAAATCGCAGCACCAGAGCAAGTGATCATATTGATCCTGTCGGACGAACGGCAGCACCTGCACGGTGAGCGACTGACGCACATGAATCGCACCAACCGCAAGGTTTTCCACCTCGAGCCAGCGCGCCACATCGCCAAGAATCCGCCCTTCCGGCACCAGCAGATGAGTCGGTGCAGCGTCCGCCGCCAAAACGTCCAGCCAGCTGGCCAACCCGGCATTCTCGTAGGCAAACAGCGAAATCAGCTGAGCGCCAGGCGCAGGATCGATGCCGAGACTTTGCAGGAATTGGCGCTGAGCCTCGGCATCCTGCTGAAATTGCCGACGCTGATCGAGCAATCCTCGCTCTCGCAACAATCCGCCAGTGCCCGGCTGGAATCCCGGAAAGAAGAAGAATTTCTGCACCGTTTTGTATTTGACCGACGGCAATCCATGGCAACCGATCACCCAGTCTTCGGCGCTGAGATAATCGAGGTTCATCCACAGTGGCGGCTGCTCGCGCGCAGCCATCGCGTCCATGTAGTCAGTGGGCAACTGACAGGCAAATGCGGCGATCACGACATCGGCGGCGTCAGCGTGCGACCACTCGGCCGGCCAGTGTCGCACTTCGACGCCATGCTGCCATTGCTGTGCCTGGTCGATATCGATCTCGGGGCAGATACGTTCAAACGCACGCAGATCATCGACCCATAAACGCACCGGCAAACCATGCTCAGCCACCAATTGCCTGGCCAGACGCCAGGTCACGCCGATGTCGCCAAAGTTGTCGACCACGGTGCAGAAAATATCCCAGCGGGGTTTTAATTCCGGCATTCAAGACTCCCGTTGGCAAAAGCAGCGATTGTCCGCATAAATGACCTCGCGCAGAAGAGCCGACGGCGATTAATCTTCGTGCGACAATCGCCACTTGCCCGTCATCATCCGCCAGGAGGCTGCCATGCCCTATCGCCCCAATCCGCGTCGCCCGTTGCCTGTTCAGCTAAGTGCGCTGCATTTGACCGGCAGCATTGCCTTGGGCATGTGGCTGGGCTTTCTCGCCATTGCGCTGACCTGTTGGCTGCTGTCGCATTTTGTCTTCAAAGAGCAATTGGTACCGTTGGCTCAAGCGGTGCAGCAACTGGCCAATCCGCCCGCCGTGCAGGTGCAGCCGGACATTCCGCCGCAGAGCCCGCTGTTCGACCAGTACGAAGAAAACCTGCGCAAGAATGAACAGCAGGCTCGACTCGATCAAGCGCGCAGCAGTTCGCGAAATCAGTCGAACCCGAAATGCCAGTTCTGGCTGCAGCAGGATCAGACGGCTCCAAGCGAGAAAAGCCGCGCCAACGTTTTGCAATTCTGCGATTGATCATGAACAAACACAGCGTCCACCAACTGATTCTCGACAAACTGCGCGTTGACCTCGACATCGCCGAACGCGCCGCACAAACCGCTTACGAAACCGCAACCCACGAAGAAAACATCGCCGAAAACAAGTACGACACGCTGGGTCTCGAGGCGTCGTATCTGGCGGCCGGACAGGCGAAACGTGTCGAAGAAATTCGCCATTCATTGGCGCTGTGCCAGAACCTGACTCTGCGTGCCTATGATGAAAATCGTGGCATCGAGGTCGGCGCCCTGCTCGGTCTGGAAGACGAAAAGGGTCGCGAGCAATGGCTGTTTCTGGCACCGGATGCGGCAGGTCTGAAAGTCGACGTGGTCGGTCAGCCGATTACCGTCATCACCCCGCGCTCGCCGCTGGGCAAAAGTCTGCTGGGCAAGCTAGAAGGTGATGAGGTGGAGATACTGGTGGCGGGCACCCGGCAACAGTTTGCTGTCACCGAGGTGCTCTGATTCAACGGATCAGTGAACCGGCAGTTCGACGCCGTCGAACAGTTCTTCCAGTTCCTGCTTGTTGTGGCACTGAATGGCTTTGGCCATCACTTCGCGGGTCAGGTGCGGGGCAAACTTCTCGATGAAGTCGCACATGAAACCACGCAGGAAGGTGCCGCGACGGAAACCGATCTTGGTGATGCTCGATTCGAACAGTTCGCTGGCATCCAGCACCACCAAATCATTATCGAGCTTGGTGTCGACGGCCATTTTCGCCACGATGCCCACGCCCAGGCCCAAGCGCACGTAAGTTTTGATCACGTCGGCGTCGGCAGCCGTGAACACCACTTTCGGCGTCAGGCCACGATGGCTGAAAGCTTCGTCGAGTTTCGACCGGCCGGTGAAACCGAACACGTAAGTCACGATCGGGTATTCGGCCAAGGCTTCGAGGGTCAGCTTCGGCAGCTTGGTCAGCGGATGGCCCTGCGGCACGACCACGCAGCGGTTCCAGCGGTAGCAAGGCATCATCACCAGGTCGCCGAAGAGCTCCAGCGCTTCGGTGGCGATGGCAAAATCCACAGTGCCGTCAGCGGCCATTTCGGCGATCTGCATCGGCGACCCCTGGTGCATGTGCAGCGCCACGTCGGGGTATTGCTTGATGAAATTACTGATCACCGGCGGCAGTGCGTAACGTGCCTGGGT
>Ga0307510_10007566_pt1 | contig 12944 bp, 11 predicted proteins | sample 12_EM_MG_FD_207224 | JGI IMG/M metagenome (GOLD analysis project Ga0307510, IMG submission 207224) | Populus trichocarpa ectomycorrhiza microbial communities from riparian zone in the Pacific Northwest, United States - 12_EM | ecosystem: Host-associated > Plants > Roots > Unclassified | place... | reverse complement strand
GAGCGGCGTACGGCGTTCCGAGTACTGCGTGATCGCCTGTGCGGAGGCGTGGCGCGACGCCGGTGAGATCCTCGCCAGCCCGATGGGCCTGATCCCGTCCGTGGGCGCACGGCTGGCCCGGCTCACCTTCGCGCCCGACCTGTTGCTGACCGACGGCGAGGCGATGATCGTCCGCCCGGACGGGACACCGGAGGGCTGGTTGCCGTACCGGCAGCACCTCGCCCTGGTGTCCGGTGGGCGACGGCACGTGATGATGGGCGCCAGCCAGATCGACCGGTACGGCAACCAGAACATCTCGTGCGTCGGCGACTGGGCGCGACCGAAGCGGCAGTTGCTCGGGGTGCGCGGGGCGCCGGTCAACACGCTGAACAATCCGACGAGTTACTGGATACCTCGGCACTCCCGGCGGGTGTTCGTGGAGAAGGTCGACATGGTGTGCGGGGTGGGGTACGACCGGGTCGCCGGGCACCCGGGGACGGCCCGCTTCCACCGTATTCCCCGGGTCGTCTCCGACCTTGGTGTCTTCGACTTCGCGACCCCCGACCGGTCGATGCGGCTGGCCTCGCTGCATCCGGGGGTGAGTGTGGAGCAGGTGCGGGAGGCGACGGGCTTCGAGCTGGCCGTCCCGGACGAGGTCCCGTGGACCCGCGAGCCCACCCCGGACGAGTTGCGGCTGATCCGTGAAGTGATCGACCCGGCCGACTCCCGTCTCAGAGAAGTGGGTTCGTGATGGAGACCGCGCTGACCCGGCTGGTCGGGGTCCGGCATCCGATCGTGCAGACGGGCATGGGCTGGGTGGCGGGACCCCGCCTGGTGTCGGCCACGGCGAACGCGGGCGCGCTGGGCGTCCTCGCCTCCGCGACCATGACCACCGACCGGCTCCGGGACGCGATCCGCGAGGTCAGGTCCCGGACGCGGGAGCCGTTCGGGGTGAATCTGCGCGCGGACGCGGCCGACGCCGGTGACCGGGTGCGGATCATGATCGAGGAGGGCGTACGGGTCGCGTCCTTCGCGCTCGCGCCGTCCGCCGAGTTGATCGCCGAGCTGAAGGAGGCGGGGGTGGTCGTGATCCCGTCGATCGGGGCGCGGCGGCACGCGGAGAAGGTCGCGGCGTGGGGCGCGGACGCGGTGATCGTGCAGGGCGGGGAGGGTGGCGGGCACACCGGGGAGGTGGCGACGACGGTGTTGTTGCCGCAGGTCGTGGACGCGGTGGACATACCGGTCGTGGCGGCCGGCGGGTTCTTCGACGGGCGGGGGCTGGTCGCGGCGCTGGCCTACGGGGCGGCGGGTGTCGCCATGGGCACCCGGTTCCTCCTCACCTCGGACTCGACGGTCCCGGACGCGGTGAAGGCGGCCTATCTGGCGGCGACGGTCAAGGACGTGACCGTCACGCGGGCGGTCGACGGTCTGCCGCACCGCATGCTCCGTACGGAACTGGTCGACGCCTTGGAGAACTCCGGCCGTACGAGAACCCTGTTCCAGGCGGTACGCCGGGCGGCGGGCTTCCGGCGGCTGTCCGGTCTCACCTGGCGGCGGATGATCCGCGACGGCCTCGCCATGAAGCACGGCAAGGAGCTGACCTGGAGCCAGGTGCTGCTCGCCGCGAACACGCCGATGCTGCTCAAGGCGTCGATGGTGGACGGGCGGACGGATCTCGGGGTGATGGCCTCCGGGCAGGTCGCCGGGCTGATCGACGACCTGCCGTCGTGCGCGGAGTTGGTGCAGCGGGTGATGAAGCAGGCCGACGAGGTGCTGTGGACGCTGGTCCGGGCCGACGCCTGAACCGACCCCGAACCGCCCGGGCCGATCAGAGCCGTTCGATGATCGTCACGTTGGCCTGGCCGCCGCCCTCGCACATGGTCTGGAGGCCGAACCGGCCGCCGGTGCGCTCCAGTTCGTGCAGGAGCGTGGTCATCAGCTTGACGCCGGTCGCGCCGAGCGGATGGCCGAGGGCGATCGCGCCACCGTTGACGTTGACCTTCTCCGGGTCCGCGCCCGTCTCCTTCAGCCAGGCCAGGACGACGGGCGCGAAGGCCTCGTTGATCTCGACGAGGTCGATGGCGTCGATGGAGAGGCCGGTCTTCTTCAGGGCGTGGGCGGTGGCCGGGATGGGGGCCGAGAGCATGCGGATCGGGTCCTCGCCCCGGACGGAGAGGTGGTGGACGCGGGCGCGGGGCGTCAACCCGTGCTCCCGCACCGCCCGTTCCGAGGCGAGCAGCATCGCCGCCGCGCCGTCGGAGACCTGGGAGGAGCAGGCGGCGGTGATGGTGCCGCCGCCGACGACCGGTTTCAGGCCGGCCATCTTCTCCAGCGAGGTGTCCCGCCGCGGCCCCTCGTCGACGCCGACCGCGCTGTAGGCCACCGTCTCGCGTTCGAAGCGGCCCTCGTCGATGGCGCGCAGGGCCCGCCGGTGCGAGCGGAGCGCGAACTCCTCCTGGTCCTGCCTGCTGATCCCCCACTTCGCGGCGATCATCTCGGCTCCGGCGAACTGGTTGACGGGCTGCGTCCCGTACCGCGCACGCCAGCCCTCGCTGCCCGCGAAGGGGCCGTCCGTGAGGCCGAGCGGTTCGGCGGCCTGGCGGGAGGCGAAGGCGATGGGGATGAGGGACATGTTCTGGACGCCCCCGGCGACCACCAGGTCCTGCGTGCCGGACAGCACGCCCTGCGCCGCGAAGTGCACGGCCTGCTGCGAGGACCCGCACTGCCGGTCCACCGTCACGCCCGGCACCTCCTCGGGCAGCCCGGCCGCCAGCCAGGCGGTCCGCGCGATGTCCCCGGCCTGCGGCCCCACCGCGTCCAGACACCCGAAGACGACATCCTCCACGGCGGCGGGATCGATCCCCGAGCGCGTGACCAGTTCCTTCAGCACATGCGCGCCGAGGTCGGCCGGATGCACGCCGCTGAGCCCTCCCCCGCGCCGCCCGACGGGCGTACGGACCGCTTCGACAATGTAGGCCTCGGCCATGTCAACTCCCCATACAGACCCATGAGTTACGTGCGTACGGCGATCCCGTCCAGCACCATCGACAGGTACTGGCGGGCGATCTCCTCGGCGCTGTGCTGTCCGCCCGGCCGGTACCAGGACGCGGCGACCCACACCGTGTCCCGGACGAACCGGTAGGTGAGCCGGACGTCGAGGTCGGCCCGGAAGACCTGGGCGGCGACTCCGCGCTCCAGCGTGGACAGCCACGCCTTCTCGAACTTGCGCTGCGACTCGGCGAGGAACGCGAACCGCTCCTGCGCGACCAGCTGCTTGCTCTCCTTCTGGTAGATCGCGACGGCGGCGCGGTGCCGGTCGATCTCCCGGAACGACTCGGTGACCAGGGCCCGCAGCGTCTCGCGCGGGTCCAACTCGGCGTCCAGGACGGTGTCGTAGCCGCCCCACAGCTCGTCGAGGAAGGTCCGCAGGATCTCCTCCAGCATCGATTCCTTGGAGTCGAAGTGGTAGTAGAGGCTGCCCGCGAGCATGCCCGCGTGGTCGGCGATCTTCCGGACGGTGGTGGCGTTGTACCCCTGCTCGGCGAAGACCTCGGCCGCCGTGTCGAGGAGTTCACGACGGCGGGCCGGAGCGGCGGTCACCGGGGGCTTCTTCTTGGTCGGCACGGGACCATTGTCGCGCCCCGGCCCCGGCGGCCTCCCGCGCGTCCCCTCGCGCCGCTACGCATGCTGGCTGCTCACGGAGACGGTCTCGCCGGTCATGTACGAGGAGTAGTCCGAGGCCAGGAACACGATCACGTTGGCCACCTCCCAGGGCTCCGCGTACCGCCCGAAGGCCTCGCGCGCGGTGAGGTCGGCCAGCAGCTCGGGTGTCGTCACCTTCACCAGGTGCGGGTGCATGGCGAGGCTCGGGGAGACCGCGTTGATCCGCACCCCGTACTCGGCGGCCTCGATCGCCGCGCACCGGGTCAGCGCCATCACGCCCGCCTTGGCCGCCGCGTAGTGCGCCTGTCCGGCCTGGGCGCGCCAGCCGACGACGGAGGCGTTGTTGACGATCACCCCGCCCCCGGTCCCGCGCATCGCGCGCAGGGCGGCCCGGGTGCAGCGGAAGGTGCCGTTCAAGGTCACGTCCAGCACCTTCGACCACTGCTCGTCGGTCATGTCGACGAGGTCCGAAGTGCCGCCCAGGCCCGCGTTGTTGACGACGACGTCGAGGCGTCCGTGCGCGGCGGCGGCCGTGTCGAACAGGGCCTGCACCTGTGCCTCGTCGGTGACGTCGCAGGGCAGCGCGGCCACCGCTTCCGACCCGAACTCCCCGGCCAGCTCGGCCTCGTACTCCTTGAGCCGCCGCGTGTGCGCGTCGCTGATCAGCACGCGCGCACCCTCCTGGAGGAAGCGGCGCGCGGTGGCGCCGCCGATGCCCGCGCCGGCGGCGGCGGTGACGACGGCGGTGCGCCCCTTCAGCAGCCCGTGCCCGGGGACGTATGCCGGACTCTCGACGCCTGTCATGGGCCCACGCTAACCTACCAAACACTTGTTAGGGAAGGACTGTTGGGGAAGGACGGCCGCGATGGACCTCGACTTCACTCCTGCCCAGGAGGCGTTCCGCGCCGAGGCCCGCGCCTGGCTGCGCGCGCATGTGCCGACCGTGCCTCTCCCCTCCCTGGAGACCGAGGAGGGCTTCGCCGCGCACCGCCTGTGGGAGGCCCAACTCGCCGCGGACCGCTGGTCGGTGGTGTCCTGGCCGGAGGAGTACGGCGGCCGGGGTGTGGATATCGTGCGGTGGCTGGTCTTCGAGGAGGAGTACTACGCGGCGGGCGCGCCGGGCCGGGTCGGTCAGAACGGCATCAACCTGCTGGCCCCGACGCTCTTCGACCACGGCACGCAGGAGCAACGCGCGCGTGTGCTGCCGCCGATGGCGACCGGTGAGGTGGTGTGGGCGCAGGCGTGGTCGGAGCCGGAGGCGGGTTCGGACCTGGCGTCGCTGACCTCGCGGGCGGTGCGCACGGGCGGGGGCTGGCTGCTGAGCGGCCAGAAGACGTGGTCGTCGCGCGCTGCCTTCGCGGACCGCGCGTTCGGCCTGTTCCGCAGCGAGCCGGACACCCCGAAGCCCCAACAGGGCCTGACCTACCTGATGTTCGACCTGCGCGCGCCCGGCGTCACGGTCCGCCCGATCGGCCGCCTCGACGGAAAACCGGCCTTCGCGGAGCTGTTCCTGGACGAGGTGTTCGTCCCCGACGAGGACGTGATCGGCGAGCCGGGCCAGGGCTGGCGGGTCGCCATGTCGACCGCGGGCAACGAACGCGGACTCACCCTCCGTTCCCCCGGCCGCTTCCTCGCGTCCGCCGACCGCCTCCTCAACCTCTGGCAGGCGCACGGCAGTTCACTCACAACCAGGGACCAGGTGGCGGACGCCGTGATCGGCGCCCGCGCCTACCAGCTCTTCACCTACGCCAACGCCTCCCGTTTCCTCGACGGCGAGTCCATCGGCCCGGAGGCCAGTCTGAACAAGGTCTTCTGGTCCGAGTACGACATCGCCCTGCACGAGACGGCCCTCGAACTGCTTGGCGAGGAGGGCGAGTTGGCGGACACGGACTGGTCCGAGGGGTATGTCTTCTCCCTCGCGGGCCCCATCTACGCCGGTACGAACGAGATCCAGCGCGACATCATCGCCGAGCGCCTGCTCGGCCTGCCGAAGGGACGCCGCTGATGCGCTTCCTCCTCGACCCCGAACAGCGGGCGTTCGCCGACTCGTTGGACGCGATGCTGACGGCGGCGGACACTCCGTCGGTCGTACGGGCGTGGAGTCGCGGCGAGCATGCGAGCGGGCGCGCGCTGTGGCGCCGTGTCGCCGGGGCGGGGGTGTTCGCACTGGCGGTACCGGAGGCCTACGAGGGGCTGGGATCCCGGCCGGTCGAACTCGCCGCGGCGTTCGTGGAGTTGGGGCGGCACGCGATTCCGGGGCCACTGGTGGAGACGGTCGCGGCGGCGACGTTGCTGACCGCCCTGGACGACTCGGCTCCGGCCAAGCGGCTGTTGCCCGCGCTGGCCTCCGGCGAGTCGACGGCAACGCTGGCGACAGGACGGTACGCGCTGGACGCCGACATGGCGGATGTACGGCTGACAGCCCGGGCGGCACGGGGTCCGGCGGGACGGGCCGCGGGAGAGACGGGCGTAGGGCCCGAGGCGTCGGGCGAGCCGGCGTCCCGCGCAGCGGAGTCGGCGCCCCCGGCAGTCGGGTCGGCGGCGGAGTCGCGGCCCACCACGCTGTCCGCCGACGCGCCCCCGGCGACCGAGTTGCGGCTGACGCCCCCACCCGGCGGCACACCCCCGGCGGCCGGGCCGCACGCGTCCCTCGACCCCGCCCGCCGCCTCTTCCGCACCCCCACCGGGGGTGAACTCCTCGCCGTCGGCCCGCAGGTGACCGTCGCCCTCGCCCACGCCCTCACCTGGGCCCGCCTGGCCACCGCGGCCCAAGCCCTCGGTGTCGGACTCGCGCTGCTCGACAGGACGGTCACCTACGTGAAGCAGCGCACCCAATTCGGTGTGCCCGTCGGCTCGTTCCAGGCGGTCAAGCATCAACTGGCCGATGCGAAGATCGCGTTGGAGTTCGCGCGCCCCCTGCTCTTCGGCGCCGCGCTCACCATGACGGAGTCGGACGTGGCGGCCGCGAAGGTCACCGCGTGCGAGGCGGCGTACAGGACCGCCCGCACGGCGCTTCAACTGCACGGTGCGATCGGCTACACCGCCGAGTACGACCTGTCGCTGTGGCTGACCAAGGCCCGTGCCCTGCGCACGAGTTGGGGCAGTCCGGGCGAGTGCAGGGCGGCCGTGCTCGGTGATCCCGGTGACGTCAGTGGTGGTGGTCGCCGCTCGTGAGTTCCTTGTACTCCTCCGCCGTCGGCTTCGGGATGCGGGCCTCGGGCCCGAACATCGCCTTGGCGAGGCGGGCCCGTACCCGCTGCCCGCCCTTGACCTGCCGCTCGACACCGTTCGCGTCGACGAGCGGGCCGATCGCGTACGGCGGTTCCTGCTCGTGCTGGGTGAGCCTGAACCGCTCGTCCGGGGTGAGGGGTTCGTGGACCTCGACGTACTCGCCGTGCGGCAGCATCTTGATGAGGCCGGACTCGCGGCCGTGCAACACCTTGTCCCGGTCCCGGCGTTGGAGCCCGAGGCAGACCCGTTTGGTGATCAGGAACGCGACGACCGGCATGACGAAGAAGGAGATCCGCACGAACCAGGTGATCGCGTTGATCGACAATTGCAGATGCGTGGCCACGACGTCGTTGCCGCCGCCGATCAGCAGCACCCCGTACAGGCTCAGCCAGGCCACCCCGAGCCCGGTGCGGACGGGCATGTTGCGCGGCCGGTCCAGGATGTGGTGTTCGCGTTTGTCGCCGGTGATCCAGGCCTCGATGAACGGGTAGGCGCCGATGGCGGCGAGGATCAGCGGGAAGAGCGTGAAGGGGATGAAGACGCCCAACTCCAGTGTGTGGCCCCAGGCGTTGATCTCCCATCCCGGCATCACCCGGATCAGCCCCTCGGAGAAACCGAGGTACCAGTCGGGCTGGGCGCCGGTCGTCACCAGGTCCGGCCGGTACGGTCCGAAGGCCCACACGGGGTTGATGCTGGCAATCCCGCCCATGATGGTGAGCACCCCGAAGACGAGGAAGAAGAAGCCGCCCGCCTTGGCCATGTAGACGGGCATGAAGGGCATGCCGACGACGCTCTTCTGGTCCCGTCCGGGCCCGGGGTACTGCGTGTGCTTGTGGTAGAAGACCAGGATCAGATGCGCGACCACCAGGCCCAGCATGATCCCCGGCAGCAGCAGGACATGGATCGGGAAGAGCCGCGAGATGATGTCGTGCCCCGGGAACTCCCCGCCGAACAGGAACATCGACATGTATGTGCCGACGATCGGCACGGACAGGATCGCGCCGTCCGCGAAGCGGATGCCGGTGCCGGACAGCAGGTCGTCGGGGAGCGAGTAGCCGGTCAGCCCGGTGATGATGCCGAGGAACAACAGGGTCCAGCCGAACACCCAGTTGATCTCGCGCGGCTTGCGGTACGCGCCGGTGAAGAACACCCGCATCATGTGGATGAGCATGCCGGCGATGAAGACGACGGCCGCCCAGTGGTGGATCTGCCGGATCAGCAGCCCGCCGCGCACGTCGAAGCTGATGTCGAGCGTGGACTCGAACGCCCGGGTCATCGGGATGCCGTTCAACGGCGCATAGGAACCGTGGTAGATGACCTCGACGCCGCTGGGCTCGAAGAACAGGGTGAGATAGATGCCGGTGAGGATCAGGATGAGGAAGCTGTAGAGGCAGATCTCGCCCAGCATGAAGGACCAGTGGTCCGGGAAGACCTTGCGCATATTGGACTTGGCGATCGCGTACAGCCCGAGCCGTCCGTCCGCCCAATCGGCGAGCTTCTCCCCTTTGCCGGCCTCGGGGCGCCGCCCGGCGTCCACCGATCCGTTCGCCGAACGGCCGCCGTTCACCGAGCCGTTCACCGGACGTGCGGGATCCGCCGCTCCGTCCACCGATCGTGCGCCGTCCATGCGTTGGGCCGCCCTCCCCGTCGGTTCACCGACAGGGTGCCACGGTGGACGGGCTAAGCCAACGGTGCGTCAGCAGAGAGCGCCGGCCCGCCGAAACCGATCACGGCGGTTCGGCCGTGCGCGTGCAGCAGTGCCTCCTCACCGCCCAACCGGACGGCGTCGTAAGGCCGGAGGGTCAGTCCGGCTACCTCGGCAGTCTCGTCCAGTGCCACCACCAGCACATCCGCGCCCACCCGCAGCCGTCCTCGGACCACGGCCACCGTGGGGGTCGTAGGACCGGCGCCCCTGCGCCACATCACGTTGAGGTTGACGACGGGGCCGTCCAGCAGGCGACAGTCGGTCGGTAGGTCGCCTCTGAAGTCCCGTGGAACGTAACGGGTGTTGACCAGCCACCGCTCGCCACCCACCGTCAGATCCATACCCGCGCCCTCGACCACGGTCAGGGTCCGGTCGACGTCGGGGAAGGCGGAGAACGGCCCGTCCGCCGCGACCTCTGCGAGGCTCACCCGCCACGCGAAGTCGTCCATGCCCGCGCCCTCGGGCCACGCGGCGATCTCTCGGGTGACACCGCCACCGTTCTTCCAGGGCACGGCGGTTCGCGCCGAAGCGGGCAGGAAACGGATCACTGGACGATCCCCTGCTCCTGGGCGGCCGCGAGCCACTGCGGGAACTCGCCCATCAGACGGTCGTACAGCTCGTCGTCGGACATCTTCCGGGGATCCGAACCGGCCGGGAAGAAACCGGCGTTGTCGATCACCCGCTTCTGCGGCACCGCCAACTCGTCCAGCCTGCGCAGGAATTCGAACTGCTTGCTCCGCGCCTTGCCGAATCCGACGAACTGCCAGAACAGCGGAAGCCTCGCCGCCTTGCACAAGTACCGTTCCGCGGCGGCCTTGTTGCTGGGGCCGCCGTCGGTCTGGAAGACGACGAAGGCCGGGTCCTTCGCGCCGCTGTCGAGGTAGTGGTCGATGACGGCGTCCATGGCCAGGTGGTAGCTGGTCTGCCCCATGTGCCCGAGCCCGGAGACGATCCGCTCGATCCGCCCCTGGTGGTCGTCGAGGGCGATGTCCGTGACGGCGTCGATGTCCGTCGAGAAGAAGACGACCGGCACGGTCCCGTCGTCGTCCAGGTGCGCCGACAGCCCGAGCACCCGGTCCGCGAGCGCCTGCACACTGCCGTTCCTGTAATACGGCCTCATGGACCCCGAGTGGTCGACCACGAGATAGACGGCCGCCCGCTGCCCGTCCAACCCGTGCTTGCGCAGCGAGACCCCGGCGCTCTTGTACAGGCTGACCAACGCGGGCGCGGTCTCCTCGACCTTGCTGAGCGAGATCGCGGCCACAGGGGCTCCCTTCGGATCACGGCGAAAAGGCCGAGATTACGCCACGCCGGTGCCGCTGGAGCAATGTCCCCCCAAGCCCGGAATAAGGGACGTAACCACACCTACGCTGGGCCCATGAAACGCGCCGGCGTCCTGATGCTCGCCGCCGTACCCGTCGTCCTCGCGGCGACGGCCTACGGCTCCTCGTCCACCGCCCACGACGACCCGCGCCCCGGGCCGCCCTCGGCGGCGGCGCAGCGGAAAGCACCTGAGGGCCTGGCCGCGCCGGCCATGAAGAACCTCGCCCAGGAGCTCGTGGCCAGCGCCGAGAACTCGACGCTCGACTGGCGCAGCGCGTACGCCTACATCCAGGACATCGGCGACGGACAGGGCTACACGGCGGGCATCATCGGCTTCTGCACCGGCACCCACGACCTGCTCGTCCTGGTCGAGCGCTACACCGCGGCCCACCCCGGCAACGGCCTCGCCCACTACCTCCCCGCCCTGCGCGAGGTCGACGGCACGGACTCCCACCAGGGCCTGGACCCCGGCTTCCCGGCCGCGTGGCGCGCCGAGGCGAAGGTCCCCGCCTTCCAGGCGGCCCAGGACGCGGAGCGCGACCGCATCTACTTCGACCCCGCCGTCAGCGCCGCCAGGCGCGACGGCCTGGGCCCGCTCGGCCAGTTCGTCTACTACGACGCGATGGTCTTCCACGGCCCCGGCACGGACGGCTTCTACGGCATCCGGGAGCGCGCGACGCAGCTGGTCAAGCCTCCTGCCGAAGGCGGCTCCGAGAAGGCCTACTTGAGCGCCTTCCTCGACGTCCGGCGCGCCACGATGCAGGCCAAGCACCCCGGCATCGACACCTCACGCATCGACACGGCCCAGCGGAAGTTCCTGGACGAGGGGAACCTGGAGCTGCGGACGCCGTTGGTGTGGAAGGTGTACGGGGAGACGTACAAGGTGCCGTAGCGGGACGGGAGTTGGGCCCGGACATACGGCGACGCCTGCCCGTGTCCGGTCGGGGACAAGGCAGGCGCCGTCTCGTACTCCGCACGCCTTTGTGCGGACGTCTTTTGATGAACCGTCAGACAGCGAACCGTCGGACCATGAACCGAACCGTCAGACCATCAACGCCCGGTCCGTCGGCCGGATCGGCGCCGGCAGTTCGCTGGCGCCGGTGAGGAAGCGGTCGACGCCACGCGCGGCCGAGCGGCCCTCCGCGATCGCCCACACGATGAGGGACTGGCCGCGGCCCGCGTCACCGGCGACGAACACGCCGGGGACGTTGGTCTGGAAGTCGGCGTCACGGGCGATGTTGCCGCGCTCGTCGAGGCCCAGGGCGAACTGGTCGACGAGGCCGTTCTCGCGGTCGGGGCCGGTGAACCCCATGGCCAGCGTGACCAGTTGGGCGGGGATCCTGCGCTCCGTGCCCGGCTTCTGGGTCAGCTTGCCCTCGACGAACTCGACCTCGACGAGGTGCAGCCACTGGACGTTGCCGTCCTCGTCGCCCTCGAAGTGGGTGGTGTTGACGGAGTAGACCCGCTCACCGCCCTCCTCGTGCGCGGACGTGACCTTGTAGAGCATCGGGAAGGTCGGCCAGGGCTGCGCGACCGCGTTCCGCTCGTCGCCCGGGCGGGGCATGATCTCCAACTGCGTGACGGAGGCCGCGCCTTGACGGTGTGCCGTACCGACGCAGTCGGCGCCGGTGTCGCCGCCGCCGATGACGACGACGTGCTTGCCCTCGGCCGAGATCGGGGCGGTGACGTAGTCACCTTCCTGGACCTTGTTCGAGAGGGGCAGGTACTCCATCGCCTGGTAGACGCCGGTCAACTCCCGCCCGGGGACGGGGAGATCACGGGCGGTGGTGGAGCCGGCGGCGATGACGACCGCGTCGTAGCGCTTGCGCAGGTCGGTGGCCTTGAGGTCGCGGCCGATCTCGATGCCGGTGCGGAAGCGGGTGCCCTCCGCGCGCATCTGCTCGATACGGCGGTTGATGTGCCGCTTCTCCATCTTGAACTCGGGGATGCCGTACCGGAGAAGGCCGCCGATGCGGTCCGCGCGCTCGTAGACGGCGACGGTGTGACCCGCCCGCGTGAGCTGCTGGGCGGCGGCGAGGCCCGCCGGGCCCGAGCCGATGACCGCGACGGTCTTGCCGGAGAGGCGCTCGGGAGCCTGCGGGGCGACATCGCCCGTCTCCCACGCCTTGTCGATGATGGAGACCTCGACGTTCTTGATGGTGACCGGCGGCTGGTTGATCCCCAGCACGCAGGCCGCCTCGCACGGCGCGGGGCACAACCGCCCAGTGAACTCAGGGAAGTTGTTCGTGGCGTGGAGGCGCTCCGACGCGGCCGTCCAGTCCTCGCGGTAGGCGTAGTCGTTCCACTCGGGGATGAGGTTCCCCAGCGGACAGCCGTTGTGGCAGAACGGGATACCGCAGTCCATGCAGCGGCTGGCCTGCTTGCCGATGATCGGCAGCAGCGAACCGGGGACGTAGACCTCGTTCCAGTCCTTCAGACGGACGTCCACGGGACGGGACTTGGCGACCTCGCGCCCGTGGTTCAGAAAGCCCTTCGGGTCAGCCATTGATCGCCGCCTCCATCATCTTCTCGGTGATCTCGGTCTCGGAGAGACCCGCGAGCTCGGCGGCGTCCTTGGCGGCGAGCACTGCCTTGTAGGCACTGGGGATGATCTTGCTGAAGCGCTCCACGGACACGGCCCACTCGGCGAGCAGCTTCTCGGCGACCGTGGAACCGGTCTCCTCGGCGTGCCGGCGCACCACGTCGTGCAGCCACTGCTTGTCGGTGTCGTCCAACTCCTGGACGGCGCCCGCGTTTCCGACATTCACGTTGTCGGGGTTCAGGTCAATGACGTAGGCGATGCCGCCGGACATGCCCGCCGCGAAGTTGCGGCCGGTCTCGCCGAGCACGACCGCCCGGCCGCCGGTCATGTACTCGCAGCCGTGGTCGCCCACGCCCTCGGAGACCACGGTGGCACCGGAGTTGCGCACACAGAACCGCTCGCCGGTACGGCCGCGCAGGAACAGCTCGCCGCCGGTCGCGCCGTAGGCGATGGTGTTGCCCGCGATGGTGGAGAACTCGGCGAGGTGGTCGGCGCCCCGGT
>Ga0307510_10007563_pt1 | contig 12945 bp, 15 predicted proteins | sample 12_EM_MG_FD_207224 | JGI IMG/M metagenome (GOLD analysis project Ga0307510, IMG submission 207224) | Populus trichocarpa ectomycorrhiza microbial communities from riparian zone in the Pacific Northwest, United States - 12_EM | ecosystem: Host-associated > Plants > Roots > Unclassified | place... | reverse complement strand
CACGCCCAAAAGTTGTATCATATCATGCTGGACTCTGATCACATAATCCGGCAATGGCCGCAACAAAAACGCCAAGAGAACTCGGAACTTTAGGATCACATGACTCTGGCCATTCCTGCAACAAAATCGCGGAATTTTCACACGGGGGGGCCCCAAATTTCCCTATGAAACAATCGGCTTTAATACCTCGTTTCTCGGAACGACGGTGAAGAAGAGTTTCCCGTCGGTGGTGGGTGGCATTGAAAATGCCGCGCGCGCGCAGGTGTGTCCGGTCGCGTCGCGTTCGAACGCAGGATGTGCACGAGGTGGTGCGTTGGGGGTGTCTTTACCTGAGTGATAGACAATCAGATTGAAAAAGAAACCTGTAAATGTACCGAAACTGATGACGTTGTGGTACCGTGAGCAGCAGTTTGCCGCGCACCATGCCCGTGTCGTTCCCGATCCACCAGACGAGCCGTTGCGGGCGGCGCTCCACCTCACGGACCTCGTTCATCGCTGAGTACCGAGTCCCAGGGGGTGGCCCTTGGTTTACAGCGCGCGCGGTACTAGCACGTACTGTACCGCAGACAGGACATTCAATGGACTGACCGTGAGTCCGCGACATTTTACCATACCACCCTTCTTTTGCATCTGTTAGATACCCTCGTTCTCTCGTACGCGCCCCGTTCTTTTATATACAGTGCAGTAGACACTTCGTCTTGTCCCCTCAGTTCCGCGTCTGATGCCGCACGCGTTCTGAGGCTCTCGTGTGCCCGGAACTCATTTCCTACGATTAGTTGCTACAACAACCGCATATATAGTAGGAAACACCAACACGCAGCTCAGCTGCCAGAGCGTAGTTGATCACTGCACCAATCCTGGCAGCTTATCCGCGCTCGCAGAAATTAAGGTGCAACAGCATGACAATCGCGCGATGTTCAAAATGCGAGGGTGGCTGAAACAGCGGTGTGGTACCGTACTAGTAGACATCGAATGAAGTAGAAGGGATTATATACAGGTCTTTAGGCTCCGACACCCGAGCAGAGAGAAGGATAATTGACGGTTTGAACCCGCATTAGGCTGCATAGTGACCAGGCATATCCGAGTCAGAAGCTATGTCCTTTCTAACCCACTTATCTCCATCACGAACCCATTCCCAGTCTTGTTGTTGTGATTTGATTGGTATCGAATGCGATGAACTGCGGCCAATGAGACTCAGGCTTAACCATGCTTGTGTCCTATCGACGGACAGTGTATGCCCGTCCCATTGTGCAGTGGCCAAGAAGATGCCTAGGCTGCAGATAATGATAGTAGTCGTCAACTTGAAAGCCAGTTTCTGTCAATAACACTCGCATCAGTTCCTGCGTGGGAAGAACTAAGTTGCCTTCATCTTACGTGCCAGTGTGTGCCTAGATATGGCCTAACTCCTCCTGCTGCCGTCTGAGGCCTCGGTTCTGCACGCTTTTTCTGACTATTCTCTTGGATCCAATACCGAATCACCGATTCCATGCCCCTCTCAGACACTCCAGTCAAGATTTGGCGAGCATCGCCGCCGTAGGAATATGCCTGAGCAATGTACATGAGGGATAAACACCTCACGTGTACATTTCTACGTGACATGACGTACCACAGCTTGCACAATGTCTCCTGCTGTTTAAACAGTTCCCGTCTCAGCCTGAGTCTTGGCACAAAAAGAAATGGAGTTACTCACGGTCGTGTTGGAGCCTTTCTAGCAGGGACCAATCCTTCACAGTGGTGATACGAGCACATCCATAGGATGTGCCAGACAACACTCCCGCATTGCCATGAATAAAGGTCAGAGGATGGATGACGTTTTCATGGATCGGGTGAGTTGTTGTGTGTTGGAACGAAGTATCCATAAAGTGGTTGCCGTTGAGAGCATACCAGTCGATCCCGTCGTAAAGGTTGGTCACTGCGAGCAATTTCTCATTCGGAGACACCGCGGAACAACCTCTACGGCATATATATATCCAATAAGTCGGGATTGCGCTAAAGATGACAAAACATACATTTTACACGAGCGAGGGCGAATGCGCCATTTGATTTCGAGAGTCGTCAGATTCCATGCGCTGCTAATCATTAATGATACCTGCAATGCAGAGAGAGCCAGACAAAGGCATACATCACACCATGATCCAGGTACGTTACCAGGAGGACGTCACTACCTCCTCCCAAGAAGTGGAGGGAGCGTGCCACGGGTTCTGGGAGCTCTCCTTCTAGCTCCGGGAACTTGGGCGGATCCGGAAGAAGGCCAACCCTTTCCCAGGTAGCTGTGAATTACTTTATGTTAGTACAGTCTTCGAGGAGATCAAGAGAAATTAGAGGATGTTGAAACGCACCAATCGTAGCTTGCTTAACTAGCTGCACGACTTTTCCTGAGCCGATAGCCAGCCAGGCATCACTCTGTGCAATGCAATGAACAGGACCAGACACAGCGTTGATGGTATGATAGTACAGATTCCTCTGTGTACAGAACATTCTATTGTGGGCCAAGTGTAGTGATAAGAGATGCTTACCGTTGCTGAGCCATCAAGGGATATTGTATGCACATCGCCACTTGTATCACCTGCGACCACGGTGTAGCCGAAGCGAGAACGCCAGAGCAGTGTTGCTATTGGCGCCTTGACCTGGAATCTACGTACTTCCTTCCCGCTGCCACCCCCCCGGAAGACGATGATAAGACCATCATCGGCACCACTCGCAAAAAGCGACCCATCAAGGGAGAAAGCCAGGGCATTGATAGAATCATGGTGTTTACGAATAGTCTTCTTCAATGCGTACTGTTCCATGCTAGGGATGGGGATGGGAAGTCGGGAAAGGATGGGAAGAGAAATCCAATTTTTATAGCCGATAGGAGGCACACTCTTAATCACGGAAGAGTAGTTGCCAAACATACATTTTAATTCTAGAAGAGCAACAGTACAATCACAGGCCCAGGTGATGGCTATAGTACTGCTTGTAGAGCGGGTGTCGGTAGAGGACAATTAGATGAGAACAATAGTTAACGACCGCTCATATTTTGTTTCAGTGACGCCCGATTACCATTTCGGTATCTCAAAGTCCCAGAGTGACTATAAGGTTTCTTCTTGTGCTGCCACTGGCGGATTGTTCGCCGCTCCGAGTCCCAGAATCCCCAATTTGAACTTGTCAGGACCGTCACTCGGGCTGTCACCGAGTCATGGCGAGTAGTACGCGATATGCCAATACTACCAAGACACCGATTGTCCGAGTCCGATTCATCGAGCTATTCATTGGTGCAGGGCAGGCACTGGGTCACTGACGTCCGCTCAATACAGGCTCGTTTGTGATTTGTCCTGAATTATGATCCAATATCTCAGGTTGTGCAAGAATCATACGTCGTCGTGAGTACTCAGGCTATGTCCGCTCATTTCGGTAGTTCTGTCTATAGTGTTGCCTCGTGGACGGTGTCCTTCTCTTTGTTCAAGGAGCCTCATGCTCAACCTACTATAGTGAACACGTAAGGCACTGCCAGTGGGCACTGGGCTCGCGTTCATTCTTTAAGATCCCTTTTGTTTTCTCTTTCTCCGATGTTCTTGCCAAATGCCAATGGTGTGTAAACTAAACATGTTAACGCTTGACTGGGATCACCTCTGGCCTCGCCTCGTTCTCGGAATCGCCGCGTGAATCCACACCGTTCGCCCTTACCCTTCTCGCCTTGTCTTTGCCGACTTGGTTTTTGTCACCACCGAGTCACGCCCGAGCTGCCACACCTTTCAACGCCGATCTTGGCTGCTAAGTTGTCTTTCGAGTTGCCATTTTTGTCCTTCTTCCTGCTCATCTTCCTTGCTTTAATCCTTCATGGCTAGTCCCTTATCTGAGTGTCTCCTCGCTCGTTACTAGCGCCGCTAGCTATTGTTTGGTTTAGCACAGGTCTGAACCAAATGTGATACCCGAGCTCCGAACCCAAATGCGGTAACCACCGAAGTGCGCCTGGTGCAATTCTGTCCACCTAGGGTGAGTTCGCAACTCAGCTACAGCTACTCACCTCTCAGGCCGATGAGTCAGAGTTAAGTCAACTCCCCAGCGACACTAAACCCACACAATGTGACTCATTGTGTGGGTTTCATGCTAAATCTTGAAATCTAATTGGCCAGCTGTCACTGTCTGTCAGAACAGAATTGGAATATATTGTAAAAATCCACAGTGTCAGTGGTTCTCCACGGGTACTGCAGTCGTCAGGTCACGCTCAGATAACTGATAACTACAGTAGTCAAGGGTCACGATTTCAATTGGAGAACTTGCGTGTTTGGGGGTTATCACGGTAACGTCGCTCCGGCCAGGCATGACCTTCAACTTGAAGTTCTATCTCGCCACTCCCTGTCGCCCCCACTTTTGCGCCGCGCGCTACACACGATCATTCCCACAGCAGATCATTCCAGTCTGGTCTAGATCTGCAACGTGAATTCTCATTCTTTTGGTCACTCAACTCAAGGAGACGTACATCATGGCGATCACGCATTATGCTGTAATTTGAAGTCGGCGTGTAGTGTCCCAGAGCAGTTCTGCCGGTCGGGGAGAAGAGGCCAATGGTGCCAGTAGTACAGGCTTTTTATCTACATTGTTAAGAAAAGCAGGGACAAACGAATTTAACGAAATACAAAGAGGTTGGAGCCAGCAGGAATAACTTAGAAGCAAGCTGGAAAGACCGGGACAATCGAAGGTCGGTGGGATGGAGACTAGACAGGGGTGCGCGATGGCGTCGGACATGCGGAGAATGCTTGCGCTGTGTGGTTTGGAGCCCCGGTAAAAATGGAAGATAGAATGCTTTTACTCCTCCGAATATAAAACCTATTTCCTTCGGGTTCTTTGAGCGGCGGTGATCTGAGCGTTGATGATTTCTTGTTCGTTTATTTTTGTTGGCTTGATCGAGACGGGCTTGTCAATATACGATCACGCCTCCCACTGTGTTCAGAACCTGATCGTGACTACAATAGTACTATCGTTCCGTTGTAGCATCGCAAATTTGATGGGACTCATTATCGGGAACTATGATATATTGTTTCGTGGTATGAAAGTGAGTCACTGCACAGCCTGCACAAAATAGATCTTTTCGGGAGAAAACTGATCGCCAGAATAAAGTGTTGTGCCAATGCGGGGAAAATACGAAACAGAATTCAGTAAACCAGATTTTTCCGCCTCTACAGACAGATATGCAAATAACAGTGCATGTACCGAACTGGAATCGTAATGCGACCTTTTTGAAAGACAATGACCGTTTGGTGCCATTAATAATGTCACATGGCTATGTATAAAGCATGCGCATTATCTGCATATTCGAGCTGCCTTCCTCAGTTTCAATTCTTTGGTGCTTGCCTTGAAAGTACACAAACAACCGTATGGCGGAATGTAGGGCAACAGCCGACAACGAGCAGACCGGCGCTCGCCAGCCCAAGAACCCCCTTCGTTCTGGATCTGGATCTAGTAAGTGCCGCTAATATGCAGTCAACCGACAGGGTCACAGGATTTACTGAACTTCGTGCTACGACGTTGAAGAAAGGCCAGCGAATCCAGCCTCTAAACCCTTTATTGGCTGCCGCAAGGGTCGACGCATGAATGGATCCAGGCATGCAGGGGACGCAACCCCGTCTGAGGCAGACGATGAAGATGGTCGGGCAAGAAGCAGTGTCGACGAAGCAGATTCGCGTCCACACCCTTCCGCGACATTTCTGACACCCGTAAAACGGCGTAGTCCTCATTCAGGAACCGGGGAGGATGTTCTCTTTATTTGAGACAAGCATTGCTAATTGGTGTTGGGTGCAGGTTCAGAACGTTCAGAGCTCGCCTTGGAACTTGACAGAACGCGTAAGCATCCATCTTATATATGTAATCGGGATCCGTGGGATAACCTCTCAATATGCCATTGCCCTCAAGCTCAAGCGAAGAAACGACTCCGCTCAAGCTTCTCCGGGGTAGATGGTTCACCTATAGACCGTATCCAGGACCCCATGATCACGGTGCGCCTACTTTTCCATTATTTTCTGGCACTTCTAAAGTGGTTGCTTTTGACTAGCCGCTTGAAGAAACCCTGGTTACACCGCGGCCTATGTTGTCTGGCCCTAAACAAGGAAAACGAAATGTGACCTGGACTGGTCACTGTAGCTCTCAATCTAGTGACGGCACTATGACAGATGCAGAATGTGCCCAGGAAGGTGTAAGGTTATCAAATTTCAGCGGGAACAAGATATTTGACTTCGCTTCCGTATAGGCTGGCATCTATGTAGGATCCCGGGGAATATCACGTGACAGAACTTCGCCCGGGATGGAACACATAGTACCGCCAGCTGATGAACCCATCCAGGATCCACGGAATTTCTACGCCGCGGATTCACCTGTGTTCAGCAATTCCGATTCAGACCAAGAATTGTATGAATCAGCCGAGGATTTCGAGGAGACACTCAGACCAGAAGACCAAGGTAGTGAACAAGCCGGCGGCAGTTCTCTTGGGCCGAGTGTGAGTTTCTCTCGCTTGACTTGTACTATCTTCACCAATAATTCCGAAGCAGCCGCAACAGCCCGGGCCATCCCAGGCCCCCCTAGAGCTACCTGGACAGCCCACATCGCCACGCCCACCACATTCCGAGCCGCCATTGACCCAGCCGGTGTCGCCTTCGCGACTACAAGCTGGAGTGGATCAGCGCCACGACATATCATTTGAGGATGTTTCAGTACGTTGACTACATCTGATATCGGATAGCTTTGCCCATCTTGGACTCTAGAACGCAAATAACAGTCAACAGGGGAGCCATCCTCCTGTCATTGGCCCACCCTACCAAACATCAGAGTACCGATACCCAAGGGCTATGGGTGGCGGTAGTCGGAAAGCCAGACGCAAAAGTCCACGACGGCGTGGGATTGAAGAAAAGGCCCTTGCTGTCAGTTTCCCAGTACCGGTTTAACCTCTTCCATCTGCCTCTGAGCTGACTTGCGTCTGATCAGAAATTAGTCCGGCATGAACTGACTTCCCTTTTAAAAGCAAAACCACCCTATGGCCGCACACCTGAGCCTGCTCAGGTTGTTGCATTCGAAGCTGAATGGGAACGCACTGGCCATGGCGCGAAAGCTTGCAACGCTACCACAGCCGACTTCATGGTTGACATAGCAGGCACTCCGAGGTCTCCGTGGAATATTTCCGCTGGCAGAGTATTCACCAGTTATCTGATTGAGAAGACGGGCCACGATGATACGGAGGAAACTCGGAAGGAAATAGAGAAGATGTTTTCCACCAGAGTCAAGAGTCTGAAGTCACGCCAGAAACGAGATGCGCTCTCACAGGCAGAGAAAGCTGCGGAGAAATCTAAGTACAGTAGAAACCAACGGAAATACCAGGTGATCATCGCCTCAGCTCTACGAGTGCTCACAGTCACTTATCTGTGGAGTAGTTGTTTCATCGTCGTCGCGGCGTTGCAAAGCAGTATGGACCTCTTGAGAAGCACCTAGAGGTTTTGGACGCATTAGGGATGAATGGAATGTCATCGGACGAATCTGATATCGATTCAGCTACCAAGCAGATAACGTATACAATCGTCAAGCCAGACTGGCGACACCCTGACTTGCACAACTGGCTTCGAATTTTCGATCAACTACATCACCTCAGCCACCTCAATAGCTGGTCCAATGACAGGCGTGGATCATTTGCCCACATGCGTGTTGGGTCCCAGAAGGTACACAAAAAGTTACACGCCCCCCCACGCCTGCCCATCAACGCCTACAGCCCCAAATGGCTAGAAGGCAGGGAGACTCTTTATGTGAAACACGTCCTGTGTCCAAAAACCGAGCCGTATGATTTCCGCCATGACTTGGATGTAATTGCGTATGTTATGCCTCAATTTATTCTCGTTACCGATTTGATCTTAGCCACCCCTATAGACTCTTGAACGTTCGCCCATGACTGATTCGATAGAGGTCTGGCAACTAAATCTCTCTGTTCAGACGTTAGGGCGTCACAAGAACACTAATATATGAATTTGTATATTACGGTATATATCTGGCGAAACAGAGTGTGCATCACACGTGCGGACTTGTCACAATTTTAGAACACACTTGTTGTGTGAGGACAACCGTCCAAGCCATGTGTAGACCAGTCACAGCACGTCTGAGCGCTTCACACCCATCTCACACTGCCGGGCCAAAGGTCAAGAGGTACCATAGTACAATCGTACCGAGTCTCATGAAGTGATTTAGCTCTCGTGATGGGTACAGTCCAGGTTCTGCGTAACATGAACGCCAACGTTGAGCAGTAGGCTGTAAAAAAAAAGAAAAGGTCGCAGCCTCCTTACAGATACCCTTAATTATGTCCTATATGCATCTCTCCCAATGGTGGCGGTCGTGGAAGTGAGCATGTCAGTCGAGGTGGATTATGCGGTGGTGACCGTGGCGGAAGGAATGCTGGTGCGTGCAGGCAGTGGAGGAGCACGGGGAGGCTGGTTAGCAAAAAAAGAAAACGAGCGTGAAGACGGACTCACTTGCTCGAAAGCGAAGAGGAGTGTCGACACGAGATCGAAAGGCACCAAGATGAGGGGTCCTTGAAATCGAAATGATGTGTGCGAGGGACTCACATATGTTCAGCGTCGTGTAGGATACCGATGGCCGAGACAGATGATGGTGCGAGAACGCGTCGGGCGGTGGAGCAATGGGCAGGGCATGGCAGAGGTTGAAAAAAATGACAGGTACACATCGAGTAGTAGGATACCTAATCTGTTCAGAGGTTAGGGAGCGGGACGCTTCGACGGGAGAGGTTGGGAGGTGAGGACGGGGAGGGATGATCGGGGTCCTACACTGTCTTGACCGAAGAGAAAGAAGAAAAAAGATGGGCACTCACCAAGGCGTGCGCCGAGGCCAGTGCGCGCGAGCATCTGGAGTAAGATACCCCTATCTGTTCAGTGTCTGAGTGGTTGGGATGTGTGTGTGAACACTGGCCTTCTAAAATCCAACCCAATACGCTTGACAGAGTCGCCCCTGAGAATGGGGACGCACGGGGCAAGTGGTGGAGACGTGGGGCGTAGGCGGCGGTGCAGTGCGCGGGTCCTGAAACGTGCGACGGCACCTGTGTCGGCTTGTGGGAATGTGCAGAACTGGGGGGACTCACCGGGTGGAGGGGCAACAGGGACAGGCGCGGCCAACTTCGATGTTGAGACGGACGAACGAAGAGTAAGCAAAAATGGGGACAGTAAAAAAAGGCGGGGACTCACCGGGCGGTGTGGCAACGGGGAGGGGCGGCCAGCTTCGATGTTGAAACGGACGAAGACAGAAAAAAAACGGAGGGGGAGGCGAGGTTGGGAGGACAGGGACATAACGGGGGCAGCGGCGTGATCGATGCGAGGGTGGGAGACATTCCCATGCGTCCATGGCCTGTTTGACGCTCGTGTTGTAGGCCCGTCCGAGCGTTGCAAACCGGGCGGCAAGAACCGCAGCTCAGCGCTCAGGCCTCAGGCCTCAGGAACTAAGGAACGCCCAAAAAAGGACACTGGTCTGTTTTATTATAAGGAAATTGAAAAAAAAAAGCGAGGGTTAAGATTAGGATCTGTGACACAAGAGTAGGAGGCATGTCTTATATACAATTCGGTACCTACTGATGTCGTAGTAAGTCACCGATTGTGACTAGTACAGCCTACAATAATTACCCATGCACCGACTTCTTCCGTGTCTCCCTCTCCTTTCTGCTTTGTGTAGTGGTAGTCGACGCTCGAGTTATCCAACTCGGTTCACCGTTACTGCGAATCGACAGCACCCGATCATGATTCAGTGGGTATTCCGAGCCCTTCGAAACGCTCTCCCACTGATTACTTATCCCAAGCATCCAGTATTGATAGGTATCAGTAGACGAGTTAAGATGGACGTAAAGATGTCCCGTCTTGGCTTGAGGGACCACGGGTGGCGACGGGATGCTTTGATTGGACTTGGCAAAGTACCAGATGGTGTAGCCGCTTCCAGAGTTGGAGGTAAACGAACGCTGGCGCATCTGATAATGGACCGAGGAATCCGGAGGGTGTGTCTCCACAGATATTCCGTTGTTAGGGTACAACGACGATAATACTGACTGAGTCCGCGACGGATGCACGGGCGTGCTAGTATATTAATAGAAGCAGTGAGAATACGAGCAGTGAGACAAATTACAGGGTTATCTCACCCTCTTGACTGTACTTCCATCAGCTTCGTGATGCCAAAAAGAGCAGGTAAGATGCCCTGTTTTGTTTGAGGAGAAATAGCCAAGGTGTCGAGTTGTGCATGCAAAATCTGGCAGAGGTCGTCACTTTCGAAGTTTCCTGCAATCAGACTAGTTATGGCACGAGCAATAACATGCAAAGACGGGGAGGATGTGTGTGGTTGGAGTACGGCTATGATTGACTCGGTTATCCTATCGGCAGAGTTAGGGGAGGATGTAGGGCAACAGGCAACTTGAAGGTCGTCGACGGGCCGTCTAATAGTGACAGTGATGACTAGATTGAGCGCAGCAGATCATTGAGCACATGGAACTCACTCCATGGCTTTCGCCAAGTTTGTAAGCCGACCGTCTGGCTCCCAATTATATCGTCGCATCGGGAACCTCTGCCGGAGAATTGTCTGCTTAGAAATTTAGAATGTAGGTCAGTACCAATATCGAAATGGGGAGACAAGGCATAGAGTTGGTAACCTTCGAAGCCTTTGGAGAGATATCACTACTATCAAGTTGCACCGAAAAGCATTCATCATCATCATCACTTGAAGCTAGGGACATGTATAACGGGGATAAAACAATAGGAAGTAATAGGGGGACAAAATCGTGCCAGGCGTCCGCTGGTCAGTCGTCTTCCCGGGCCAGGTCCAAGTTGAATGTCTTATATTTGCATGTGTGAGTGAAATGCGAAATGAGACGGCTTCATATGGCAAAATACAGAATCCACGGTGCACCATTGTCTTGTTTTGCAGGTATTCCAGCTGCTTCAAGTCAGAACCGTCACTCAGGCTGTCACCAAGTCACGGCGAGTATGCGATACGCCGGTACCAAGACGCCAATTGTCCGCTGTTTTTAGCCAAGTCAGATTCACGGAGCTATTCGTTGGTGCGGGGCAGACAATGAGTCAGTGACATCAGGAAAAACCTCCCGCACTAGCGAGAGATAATAAGCAATAATTTGTCGCTCGCTAGCACAAATTATCAATTATTATTACCATTGGTTTTCGTCATTTTCATCGCTTGCGGTACCCCCCCATAATTTATGAGTAATTTATTGATAAATTATCGATAATGCTTCGATAATCTTCAACAATGGTTTGATAAATTTCCAACAAGCATCGGAAAAAAGCCAGGTGCTACAGTACACTTGCCAGAGTGCTTTCCAAGGCAGTCAAAAAAGTATATTTCCTTCAAAAGTAATCTAGTTTACAAAAGTACATGAATATCGACGAAAGTACAGCCAAAAATGACAAGCAGGAGTGACTGTCCCTCATCATCCATTGCTGTCCCTTGCCGTCCCTCACCATCCCTTGTCATCCATTGCCGTCTGTCATCAGTGGTCATCAGGTCACGGATAGTTGTTGCATGGGTGGTTGTCGGGTCCAGGTGGTCGTTGCACAGGTGGTCATCAGGTGATGGGTCGTTGTCGGGCTGTGGATCGTCGTTGTCATGGGTCGTCATTGTGTCATGGGTCATCGTCGCATGAGTGGTCATCGGGTAGAGTCGAGACACCGCTGCAGGAGGGCGAGCAAGCGGTTGATGAGCCAGAAAGAAACAACCAGATGAGGGGCACTTACCGTGGCGCCTTGGTGTTGGTGGCCACAGTTGCGACGGCGATGATGGCGATGGCGATAACGCCGACAGCGGCGACAGCGACGCAAGAAGTCGCATTGCCCAGGCGGGGCGATGCGATGGCGATGTGTGATGGCGACGGGGCGAGGGTGTACGTGGCCGACAACGCCGGCGCCGGAGCAACCACTGAACAAGCCCGCACGTGGGCTGCGCTGTGAGGTGAATGAGAGCGCGAGCCTAGCACAGTTGTGAAGGCCGGCACAGACGCGAAGGGAGGCGGACCCCGGGCGTTGACACACACGGATGAGGGGGAGCGCTGCCGGTCGTGGGCGCTGCACTTGCCATGGCCGAGGGCACTTCCGGCGTCGGATCTGCTGGCGGGGCTGAGAAAGCCACCGTTGCAGCATCCGAGGCGTTGGGGCCCAGGGCGTATGGTGGAGCAGGGGGGCAGTGCGAAAGGCCACCGCATGGCGAGGCCTGGCATGGGGTCGACGCACCACCGCGAAAGGGCGAGCGAGTGCCCGTTGAGTCGGAAAGAAAGCGAGGGGCCCCCACGAGCTAGGCACGCAGAGGGGGAATACGTCAGGACACGGAAAGGATGCGACCCAGTGAAGGATACTCACCTCTGGAGACCGCAGAGGAACAGATACATCGGGACACCGGAAGGATGCGACCTCGCAAGGGGTGCCGAGGAGCTGGGGCCAGAAGAGGGAGGGACCTGTAGGGAAAGGGAAAGGGTGAGAGCTAGTGAAGGGCACTCACCTCTGGAGGCCGCAGAGGAGATACGTCGCGACACAGGAAAAAAGCTCGCGAGGGGCGCCGAGGTATGGAAAGCAAGTGGCCGAGGGTACACACCTTCTGAAGGCCGCAGAGGGAGGGACGCGGAAAGTAAGTAAACGAACGAGGGGTACTCACCGTCTGACCGCAGGAGGGAGATGTCAGGGTACAGAAGGAGACTGAGTGATGGGCACTCATAAGGGAGGGACCTCTGGGCAACTTGTGGATGAGTGCGAACAGGCAGGCGGTCTGTACGAGTTCTGTATGGTGGAGAGACTTACAGTACACGGCAATCCGCCCCCTGGAGATGGCAGAGGGAGAGAGGGCATGCCAAATGCTTTGGTGTGGAGATACTGGAGATAATCGCGGCCAGACAGGGAATTGTAGGTGAAACCAGAAGTTGAATCATCAACGAAGTTGGGT
>Ga0307510_10007562_pt1 | contig 12946 bp, 16 predicted proteins | sample 12_EM_MG_FD_207224 | JGI IMG/M metagenome (GOLD analysis project Ga0307510, IMG submission 207224) | Populus trichocarpa ectomycorrhiza microbial communities from riparian zone in the Pacific Northwest, United States - 12_EM | ecosystem: Host-associated > Plants > Roots > Unclassified | place... | reverse complement strand
GACTTCCGGTTTGCCCCGGTGAACGGACATTCTCAGGATAGGCGGGCATGTCTCAAAGGTGCCAACAACGAAAGTCAACGTGAGGGTTGAGAGTTCGCCTCCGTTTGCAGCGCAACGAAAATGGTGGAAATGCATTCCAGCACGGTCTCGGTCGTCAACAGCAGACCTTAAGCAGCGACCTTCTGATCTCCGCTGGTCCTCGGAAAACGGACACCCACCGACACGACGACGATGTCTGCCAGGTGCCGCCACAAGCGGAATCGAGCGCATCTGCGTTACCGGCTTGCTTTATACTCCTGGAGCCAAAAGCCGGGAGAGGTACAATGAACCGCCTGCAGGAACTCTTTCGCAGCCAGGAGCCCGCGAAGATCTACTTGCCTCGGTGGCTCGAACGCCTGGCAGACCTTGGTATCACGTCCAAGGATCCGCAGCTGATGCAACGTCAGCGGCTTGCGAATATCTTCTCGTATGGCTCCGCGTTTTGCGTCATTTCGCAGTTGATCGTCATTGCCATTCAGGAATTCGCTGGTTTCCTCATCCTGCATATCGTCCTTGCCACGATAGCCGCCGCACAGCTATCGATCCCCCGCCTGCATCGGTATGGTCCTAGTCTGGGCGGTCATATGCTGGCGGCAATCAATCTTGCCGGCATCTTCCTGGTGAACTGGGCCCTCGGCCGCGACAGCCAGATCTATGTCTATTATACCCTGGCTGGCGGCGTCTCGATCTTCATTTTTGGAATCGAGCACTGGCGCGCTTATGCAAGTTGGCTTGCCGTCGCTGCCGTGGGCATGCTGGCATCGATGAAATTTGCTCCGAGGGAGGGATTATTCCTTCCCGAGAACCACGCGCTGCGCGAACTCATAGCGGCGCATGCTTTCCTCAATACGCTGGCCGTCATGGCGTTCATGGTCTTGTTTGCGATGGCGAGCTTGCGCCAGGCGGAGATTGAACTGCAGGCCCAGCATGCCCGCTCGTCTGTGTTGATGAACACGGTGTTTCCTCCCTTGATCGTCTCACGGCTGATTTCAGGCCAGGAGGACCGGATCGCCGACCGGATCGAGGGGCTGACGGTTCTGTTCGCCGATGTCGTCGGCTTCACGAAGGCTGCGCACGATCTGCCACCAGAGGAGATCATCGGGTATCTCGACGGCATGGTACGTTGCTTCGATCGCCTCTGCGCTGAAAATGGCGTCGAGAAGATCAAGACTATCGGCGACCGCTACATGGCGGTCGGCGGCCTGACCGGCGACTCGCCTGGTCAAGCCGTCGCGACTGCGAAGCTCGCCCTGGCGATCCTGCGATCCCAAGCCGATCTTCCTGCACTAGGCGGCAAGCACCTCGCGTTACGGATCGGGTTGCATACCGGCAGCGCCACAGCAGGCATCATCGGTGACACACGATTTACCTACGACGTCTGGGGCGATGCGGTAAACATGGCCTCGCGTATGGAGTCGCACGGCCTGCCAGGCCGAATTCAAGTCTCCGAAGCGTTTCGCGCTGTTGTCCAGAACGCGTTCTGTTTCGAGGAACGTGGCATCATTGAAATTCGTGGCATCGGCCCTACGCGCACTTGGTTTCTTGGCGATGCACCGTCCCCAACATGAGATGCTGCCGTTGTCCACTTCGGGTCAAAGCGGAAGTCAGGTCGAGCTGTTTGCCGAGAACGTCAGGTCTGCCAAAACAAACCGCCCACCTGCTTTCGCAGATGGGCGGCCGTATCGCCATCAGGCATCATGGGGGCATCACGCCTGAGGCTGAACCTCTCTCAACGCGACGCTATTTGCTCAACCCTGCTGCGGCTGGTCGTTCGGCGGGGTCGGACGCTGCTTGTGCTGCGCCATGAACTGGTCGAACTCTTCCTTGTCCTTCGCGTGACGCAGGCGCTCCAGGAAATTCTTGAACTCGACCTGCTCTTCTTCGAGACGCTGCAGGGTTTCCGTGCGGTACTCGTCGAAGGCGCGGTTGCCGCTCGAGGGCGGACCGAAGCCGAAGCCGCCAAAGCCGCGGCGCTCCGCGCGGTCGCGCATCCGGTCCATCTTGGACTGCAACCGCTCCACCTTGTTCTGCCAGCGATCTCCGTGACTCCAGCAACCCATTTTTCTGCTCCCTAGTGTGAAAAAGAGAAGGGCAAGGCCGATCGGCCACCAGATGATGAAGCCGAGAATGGTCACGGCGATCCAGCCGGGGTGCCAGGGGCTCTCAAGCATATGCGGGCGATAGTTCTCTTCCGTCGGGCCGCGCCATCGATTGACATCTGCGGTGTAGGCCATTTCCCTCTCCATGACGGCGATCACGCCGTTGTGAATGTAAATAACATTTACATACCTAAACCATCCCACGTTTTTGTCAAGCGGGCGGCTCGCCGCACCCGTAAAAAATTATTTGGGGGTGCCCCAAGGGCCGGCTGGCGGTATCGGCGGCGGCCCCGGTGGGGTTGGTTCCGGCCGGCGATCGGTCGGGAAGCCGAGGCCGCGCAGATAAATCAGCACCTCGGCTTCCAGCAATTCCTCGGGCGACATCGGCAATTTGCGCCGCGCCGCGTCCCCGCGGCCGAACAGCGACGCGACCCCGTGCGACATCGACCAGATATGCAGCGCCATCATCAGCGCTGGCGGCCGCGGCATGCCGGGCGGCGCCAGCGCAGCAAGCCGCTCGGCGGCGGCGCGGATGATAGCAAACGCGCGCTCGCTAGCCGCCATCAATGTCGGATTTGCATCGACGGGAAGCCCGGATTCGAACATCGCCGAATAGAACGCGGGCTCATTGCGCGCGAAGGCGAGATAGGCCTTGCCGACCCGTTCGAACGCCGTAACCGTGTCCGGGCGGCCATCGTCCCAGGCCTGTGTCAGCAGCGCCTCGAACTGTTCGAAGCCGCGCTGGGCGATCGAGGACAGCAGTTCCTCGCGGTCGCGGAAATGCCGGTAGGGCGCGGCGGGGCTGACGCCGGCCATCCGCGCGGCGTCAGCAAAGGTGAAACCGGCCGCGCCTTTCTCGGCGATCAGGCCAAGCGCTGCCTGCAGCAGCGCCTCTTTCAGATTGCCGTGATGATAGCCGCGCTCGCTGCGGCTTTGGTCCTTTCGCCAGCTCATGTGAAAGGCTTTTACATGAGCTGGCTGGAAAGGTCACTTATTTTGAGACCGTTAACCGGCGTTCATCAAGGTTAACGGCGCGGGGCAGCGCAGATGCCGGACTAACCGCCCGGAATCGGGAGGACCGGCATGATCTCCACGCGCTCGCCGGGAAAGATCGCAAAGTGCGGATGGTTCTCGAACAGTTTTGCGGCGGCCTCATGCGAGCTGGCGCGCACCACGGCGAAGGCGCCCATCTCGTTGGCGATGTCAGCAATACCGTTCGAATCGACTTTCTTGGTCTTGCCGAGCGGGCCACCCATGGCGGCGATCGCCGCCTGGTGCTTTTCGACCCAAGCCTTCCACGCTGCGATTCCCTGCTGCTCCCTGGCGCGCCGCTCAGCCTCAGACAGCGCATTCCAGGCCGCCATGTTCGCACTGGTTTTGCTGCCGAGGAAGACAGCGAGGAACGTATCGTTGGTGCTCATGAGATTTCTCCTCTCTTGCGGTTGACGGATCGGCGATACTCGTTCGACTTGACGGCGTGCGGAGCCCTGTTGCGAAAGACTCACCGCCCCTTGTGCGCACTTCCCTTTTGCAGTTCGTCGAACCCTTTGGCCGCCTGCCGCACCTCTTCGGAGAAATCGGCCATCTCCTGCACCTGGCGGATTTCGATGATCTCGTTCCCGGAGGCCGGGCATTTTTTCGCCCAGGCGATCGCCTCCTCGCGCGACTTCACGTCGATCATCCAGTAACCGCCGAGCACTTCCTTGGCTTCGGTGAAGGGGCCGTCGGTGACGACAGGCTTGCCGGTGGCAAAGGAAACCCGCGCGCCCATCGACGGCGGATGCAGCCCTTCGAGCGCGATCAGCACGCCGGCGTCCTTCAGCGCCTCGTTGTATTTCATCATCGCCTTGACCCGCTCGGGGTCGAGCTGGACGTCCGGCGGCGCGGTCTCATAGCCGAGGGGGATCATCAGCATCATGAATCGCATGGTGCGGTCCTTGTTGGGTTGTCGTCATTTCCGGGATGGTACGAAGGATCAGACCTCAGATGCGCAATTGCGCACTGGCGGGAGCGTCACTTCTTCGTGGCCTGGGACCGCAGCCGCTCTTCCTGCACGCGCAGTTCGGGGGTGAGCGCCTCGCCGAAATCTTCCGCGGCAAGCACCTGGCGGATTTCGATCTCGTCGCCGCCGGTGAACGGCGCGCGCTTCATCCAGTCGATCGCTTCGTCGAGCGATTTTGTATTGATCAGCCAGAAGCCGGCGACGAGATCGCCGGACAGCGCGAACGGCCCGCGGCTGACGCTGCCCTGCCCGCTGCCATACGTGATCCGCGCGCCCTTCGCGGTCGGATGCAGGCCCTCACCGGCCTCCATCACGCCGGCCTTGACCAGTTCCTCGTTGAACTTGCCCATCGCGGTCAGCAATTCCGTGCTCGGCATCACGCCGGCTTCCGAATCCTTGCTGGCCTTCACAATCACCATGAATCGCATCGTTGTTCTCCGGTTTGATCCGTTTTGGGCCGGCTACCGTCGCGCCGGCCTTCATCAACAAGACGAGCGGGCTTTTACGCCGCCGACATGTCAGTGAAAATTATTTTGGAGGTAATTGTTCGGTCGCCCCATGAGGGGGTCCGCGGGCTACCCGGGCTGCCTAACGAACGCGCCGTTGTCGTAGGCAGCGCCAAAATAGACGTCGATGCGCTTCACCTTGTCGCCATCGAAGACGAAAAACTCGGTATTGCGGAAAGTCTTGCCGCCCTTGGCGACGCAACGATAGGTCACGAAGGCCTCGTCGCCTTCGAGGAAAATCCGCTCCAGTACGTGCCGTTCGATCCAGTCGCTGTTTTTCCAGCAGCGTTCGAAATAGGTCGGCCTGTCGATCGCATCATCGTAGGGACTGGTGAAGCGGAAATCGCGGCTGAGCGCGTTCTCGACGAACTTGCGATCGTTGGCGAGATAGGCTGCGAAGATCCGGCGGATCGTCTCTGCCCTGCTGGCTTCGGCCATTCAACGCTCCTCCTTAAGGTTCTTTGGGCACCATCTGGAAATACGGCTCCGCTTTCTGCATCACCCGCGCAAAGGAGGGCCGCGCCTTGAGCCGCTCGAAATAGGCGGAGAGATTTTTGTTCGAGTCGCCGAACGGCACCACCATGCTGCCGTAGAACAGCGACGGCGCGGCGGCGCAATCGACGAGGCTGAAATCCTCGCCCACCGCCCAGCCACCCTTCGCCATCTGCTGTTCGATCATGGCGTAGGACGTCCGCAACTGCGCGCGGGCTTCCTCGACGCCGAGCGGATCCCGTTTGTCGGCAGGCCGCATCCGGTCGATCATAATCTTTTGCATCGGCAGATGTACGTAGAGATCGTAGAAGCGGTCGTGCAGCCGCGTCTGCAAGGCGCGGCCGGAATCGTCAGGAACGAACCGGGTGGGACCGCGATAGTGACGATCCAGATATTCGACGATGATGCTGGATTCCGGCACGGTCTCGTTCCGCGCCTCGTCGCGCAGCACCGGAAATTTGCCGATCCCCCAGAGCTTCACCAACGCGGCGCGCTCGGCCGGATTGCCGAGGTCGACGAGGTTCGGCGTGAACGGAATGTCGTTTTCGTACAGCGCAATCAGCGCCTTCCAGCAGTATGAGGCCAGCGGGTGGAAATGCAGCGTCAGCGACATGGAAAATCTCCCGTTTTAGCAAGACGGCCCGCATTCGCGCGCGCCGACATTTTGAGAAAGATTATTTTGCCGCCGCCGGCACGTAGCGCAGGATCACGATGCCGTTCGTAAGCGGCCGGCTGTCGACCAGCTTCAGCTTGCGTTTTTCGCCCGGCTTGAACAGTGGCGTGCCGCCACCGAGAATGATCGGGTTCAGCGCGATGCGGAACTCGTCGATCAATCCGTGCGGGATCAGGCTATCGGCAAGGTCGGCGCTGCCGAACAGAAAAATATCCTTGGTGCCGTCGCGTTTCAGCCTGGCGACGGTCTCGGCGACATCGGCGCTGAAGATCTGCGTGTTGTTCCAGTCGGATTTCTTCACCGTGCGGGAGAAGACGTATTTCGGCGCGGCATTCATGAAGTCGGCGACCTCGCCGGTCTCGCTCGGCCAGTGATTTGCCATCAGTTCGTAGGTGACACGGCCGAACAGCAATCCGCCGGCGGCATTCAACTGCTCGATCGACAATTGCTCCAGTTCCCCGCCCCAGACGTCCAAATGCCAGGAGATATCCCGGTTCGGACCTTCGACGAAACCATCCAGCGTCATCAGATTCCACATGATCAACCTGGCCATCGCAGCACTCCCTCAAACCGATTGCGTTTTGCAACTGGTTGTATCCTGAGATAACCGATGCAATATTGCAAGCAGTTTTTTGAGGGCCCCGACCCGCCCGTCTGGAACCGAACATGACCGACATCAGCCGCTCCGGCTGCCCGATCAATCTCTCGCTGGAAGTGCTCGGCGACAAATGGAGCCTGCTCATCATCCGCGACATGATGTTCGGCAACCGGCGGCATTTTCGCGAACTCTTGACCAAATCGGAGGAAGGCATCTCCTCCAACATTCTCGCCGACCGGCTGAAAACCCTGCTCGAGGAAGGGATCATCACCCGCGAGGACGACCCCACGCACAAGCAGAAGGGAATCTATTCGCTGACGGAGCAAGGCATCGAGCTGCTGCCGGTTCTCGCGCAGATGGCGGCCTGGGGTTACAAATATCTTCCCGTCAGCGAGGAGCTCGGCATCCGCGCGCGGCTGCTCAGCGAGGGCGGACCGAAATTATGGGCGGAGTTCATGGACGAGTTGCGCGAAAACCATCTCGGCGTGAAGCGGCGCAGGAAAGCGGGGCCGTCGGTCGGTGAGCGGTTACAGGCGGCGTATGAGAGCGTGATGAAGCGGAAGTAGCGGCAGCCCGCAGGACATGTCGAACAACATGCAGCGCGCTTCGGCGGAATTGTCATGATGCGGAAGCTATAATCGCCACGCCTGCGCTCGCACAGCGAGTGGCGCGGCGCACATGCATCTGTAAGCCTATGTTTTTACAGTATTATCCGTCATTCTACGGATAACATCATTAACGCATTCTTCTCTCCTTCGGATCAAGTGTTTCATTCTGGGCGACGAGGCTCGAACCGGCATTGATCGCAGCCTCACCATTTCACGCGACTTTGGACGGGGTTTACTCGTGTTTCAATTTCTCAAGAATTCGTCTTCAGACAAGGCGCTGGCCGATGCGCTCGGCCGCTCGCAGGCCGTGATCGAGTTCGGCATGGATGGCACCATCCTCACCGCCAACGACAATTTCCTCAAAGCCCTCGGCTACTCGCTCGGCGAAATCCAGGGCAAGCATCACAGCATGTTCGTCGATCCGTCGGAGCGCGACAGCGCGGCCTATCGCGACTTCTGGGCTGCGCTCAAGCGCGGCGAATACCAGGCCGCCGAATACAAGCGGATCGGCAAGGGCGGCAAGGAAGTCTGGATCCAGGCAACCTACAACCCGGTGCTCGACGCCAGCGGCAAGCCGGTCAAGGTCGTGAAGTTTGCGACCGACATTACCGCGCGCAAGATCAAGAGCATGGTGGACGCCGGCCAGATCGTGGCGATCGGCCGGGCGCAAGCGGTCATTGCGTTCGAAATGGATGGCACCATCGTCACCGCCAATGAAAACTTCCTGCGGGCGATGGGCTACACGCTCACCGAAATCCAGGGCAAGCATCACAGCATGTTCGTCGAGCAGGCCGAGCGCGACAGCGCGGCCTATCGCGAGTTCTGGGCGCGCCTCAACCGCGGCGAAAACCAGTCGGCCGAATACAAGCGGATCGGCAAGGGAGGCAAGGAAGTCTGGATCCTCGCCTCCTACAACCCGGTGCTCGACGAGAAGGGCAAGCCGTTCCGGGTGGTGAAATTCGCCACCGACGTCACCAGCCAGAAGCTTTCGACCGTCGACCTCGCCGGACAGATCTCAGCCATCGGCAAATCGCAGGCGGTGATCGAATTCAACATGGACGGCACCATCATCGGCGCCAACCAGAACTTCCTCAAGACGGTCGGTTACGCGCTCGGCGAAATCCAGGGCAAGCATCACAGCATGTTCGTCGATCCGTCCGAGCGCGACGGCGCGGGCTACCGCGAATTCTGGGCGGCGCTGAACCGCGGCGAATATCAGGCCGCCGAGTACAAGCGGATCGGCAAGGGCGGCAAGGAGGTCTGGATCCAGGCGTCCTACAATCCGATCCTCGATCTCAACGGCAAGCCGTTCAAGGTCGTCAAATACGCCACCGACACCACGGCGCAGGTGTTGGTGCGCATGGGCAATGAGCGCGTGCGCGGCATGATGGAAACGGTTGCCGCCGGCGCGGAGGAATTGAACGCCTCGGTTCGGGAAATCTCCGAAGCCATGACCAAGTCGCGCGACACGGCAGCGACCGCAGTCGGGCGGGTCGAGGCGGCCGACGCCCAGGCCAAGCGCCTGAACGAGGCGGCGCAGGCCATGAGCGGCATCGTCGAACTGATCGGCAACATCACCGGCCAGATCAATCTTCTGGCGCTGAACGCGACGATCGAATCGGCGCGTGCCGGCGAGGCCGGGCGCGGCTTTGCCGTGGTGGCGTCGGAGGTCAAGAACCTCGCCACCCAGGCCAAGCAGGCGACCGACAAGATCGGGCAGGAGATCGGAAATCTCAACGGCATCTCCGGCGACGTCGTCAGCGCGCTCGACAGCATCAAGCAGGCGATCCAGGGCGTCAGCGAATATGTCACGGCGACCGCGGCCGCGGTCGAGGAACAAAGCACCGTCACCAGCGAGATGTCGTCGAGCATGCAGCGCGCCGCCGCGGAAGCGAAGGCGATCGCGCAGCGGGCGTAGCGCCGCCACGGGATCGATCCGATACGGGATAACCTCCCGTATCGGATTTTTTCGCATGCCGGCTGCCCGGGGCCGCGCTGAATTCCGCATCATTGTCACCGGGACACGGCACAGGGCTTGGGTTATAGGAGCGGGAAATCTTTCTCTCGCCAACGGACCCGCCCATGCCCTCCTCTCCGCAAAAAACTGCTCTCGTCACCGGCGCCGCGCGCGGCATCGGGCTTGCGACGGCCAAACGGTTTCTCGCCGAGGGCTGGCGGGTGGCGCTGCTCGACATCGAGGGCGAATTGCTTCATGGCGCGGTCGCCGGCCTCGCCGACCCCGACAACACGCTGGAACTGCATTGCGACGTCTCCGATGCCAAGGCGGTGGCGAACGCCATAACGTCAGTGAGCGCGCACTTCGGCCGGCTCGACGCGCTGATCAACAATGCCGGCATCGCGGTGTTCGCGCCGCTGCTCGACACCTCGGATGAGGACTGGAGCCGCATCCTGCAGGTCAACCTCACCGGGCCGTTTATCTGCACCAAGGCGGCCGCGCCGCTGATGCGCGAACATGGCGGCGGCGCGATCGTCAACATCACCTCGATCTCGGCGGTGCGCGCCTCGACGCTGCGCTCGGCCTACGGCACCAGCAAGGCCGGGCTTGCGCATCTCACCAAACAGCTCGCGGTCGAACTGGCCTCGCTCGGCATTCGCGTCAACGCCGTGGCTCCCGGCCCTGTCGAGACCGCGATGGCCAAGCAGGTTCACACGCCGGAAATCCGCGCCGACTATCACGACGCCATTCCGCTGAATCGTTATGGCCTCGAGGAGGAACTGGCGGAAGCGATCTTCTTCCTGTGCAGCGATCGTTCCAGCTACATCACCGGGCAGATCCTCGCCGTCGACGGCGGTTTCGACGCCGCCGGCATCGGCCTGCCGACGCTGCGCGGTGCGCGGCGGAACGGGTAGATGACCCTGGCAGGTCATTTTCGCTCGCCGCCGGTCTGTGCGAATTCTTTCCAAAGGCCGTGAACGTCCTGATGGTAACTGACGGCCACCGCTTCCGCAAACGGGCGTCCATCCAGAATCGCATTCATCATGCGCTCAAAGCCCGGCGCATCTGACTCTCGAAGATAGCTCACAAACATTCCCGCCTGTCGGTAGGCCATCACAACGGGATACCAGGAAGGGGCCGTCTTTATCGGCGCTCTGTGGAACCGGATGTCTCCCAAGCTTTGCAGACTGCCGGCGTCGTCGATGGCGATTACCTCTCCGCGTTGAATTGCGATTCTCGCTTCCTCTTCGCTGACTAATTCGGCGCCCCCGCCCCCCGAGACGATAACCGCCAGGCCTTCCTTGAACCAATTTGGCAGACGAACAAATCCGCTTCCGCCGGCCCAGCCCTGAAGGTGAGCATGCGAGAGCTCATGCGTCAGGATCGCCGGAAGACGCCTGTGTTGGGACCAGAACAGCTTGGGCGACAGATTGACCCGACCGAGGAACGTAGTGCCCACGGGAACGATAGAACCCAGGCCGTTCGCAGCTGCATAGGCTGCCGGCGTCGCATATGCGCCTACGGCAACCGGATGGGCAAAGGGTCGACCATGCGCAGCCTCGACCCGACCGATCGCCCCTGGCAGCAGAGCCGAGACGTCATGCGCATAGTCTTCGGCGCCCCGCTCAAAATGAACCTGGCTGTTCTCGGCGAGTGAAGGCAAGCGATCCGGCAAGTTCCACACGGCCGAGACAAAATGGCGTGCCGCTGGAAATGCAGCAGCCGCACCCACGGCGACGGAAATCAATGCCAGCGGCACGCCAACCATGACCCGGAGGTATGCTACTTCGCACGGTGCTGAACCTTTAGCGAATGAGACGACGCCGCGTTGGCGTCATTGGCTGGAGTTGCCCTCGCCATCCTTGTTCGCGGGTTTGATTCGAATGCCGCGCCGCGCCAGTGCCTCTCGAAGAAGAATCTCGATTTCGGCGTTGACGCTCCGCAAGTCCGCCGCGGCGCAACGTTTTACCGCCTCGAGAATCGCTTTCTCAGCCCGGAGCGGAAATGGAATGCGTTCCGGTCCGGGCGGCCGACCTCGTTGAGTCATGATCGCTCACGAATACAAGGTGCCAGTATTGATCACCGGGGTGACCTCCCTGTCGCCAACCAGGACAACAAGCAGGTTGGAGATCATTGCAGCCTTGCGTTCCGGATCGAGGGCATCAGCGAGTTTTTTCCTGTCGAGTTCGTCGAGAGCGTCTTCGACGATGCTGACGGCGCCTCTCACGATCATGCGCCGGGCAGCAACCACGGCACTGGCCGCCTGCTTCCGAAGCATGGCGCCGGCAATCTCGGACGAGTAGGCGAGATGGGAGATTCGTGCTTCTAGCACCGAGACGCCGATCGGCTCCATGCGTGCCCGGATCTCCTGCAGCAAGGCTTCAATGACTGCGTCACCACCGTCGCGCAAACTCACCGTCGACACCGGTGCGCGGTCGTGGCCCGGCTTCCCTGCTCCGCTTGCCGGTGGTTCGCCCTGCCTGTCTGCTTCCTCGGTCTCGACCTGATCGTATGGGTGCACGCTCACCATCCGCCGCAGGGCGGTTTCGCTCTGTGCCTTCACGTAACTGGCGTAGGACACGACCTCCAGAAGCGCCTTTGCGGCATCCTCCACACGCCAGACGATGACCGCACCGATATCGATCGGGTTACCGACAGCATCATTGACCTTGAGCGGGCCACTCTCCAGCGTCTCCAGACGGCGCGAGACTATTTTCTTGGAATTGAAAGGATTGACCCACCAAAAGCCAGGCCGGTGTTCAGTGCCGACGTAACTTCCGAACAATAGACAGACAAGGCTCTCGTTCGGCTGAAGCACGACGAGTCCCATGAAGACGCCGATGGCAATGGCAATGGCGATGATAATCGGCGACAGACCAATCCAGGCTCGAACGAGAGAGCCGTTGCGTGGGTCGAATCCGATATAGGCGAGCCAACAACAAATCGCGATCGAGGCTAGGCCAATCGCAAGCATCACATACCCGTTGACGGCATCGAGCTCCCTGTCGGCAAACGCGCCGCGAACTGGCGGGGCCGAAATGATCGTGGCTGACAAAACAGACCTCCGTCCACTAATTTTAGATATTATTATGATATCAAATAATAGGCCGGGGTCAAGCCGTCTTTCGCTGGCGCAGCGTGACCTTCTCGCCTCAAACGCTTAGGTTGTGCCGGCGCGGCGATGGTCCGGCGCCCCGCCTGTGCCAAAAACTTCACCCCGGATCGCGGGAGTGACGTGTCATGTCGGGAATGCTCATCAACCTGATCATCCAGATCGTCAGCGGCGCCATCGGCGGCAATGTCGCAGGTGGCGCGGCCAAGAACATCGATCTCGGCACGCTTGGAAATACCCTCGCGGGCGCCATCGGCGGCGGTGCCGGAGGGCAGCTTCTCGGCATGCTGATTCCACTGCTGGCCAATAGCGCATCGACGCCTGATATCGGCAGCATCGTCGGCCAGGTCGCCGGTGGCGGCGTCGCCGGTGCGGTTCTCACCGCGATCGTCGGCGCCATCAAGAACAAGGCGACGGCCTGAGCAGTCTGCGATCACGCACCTGCATAATTGGCGGCGGGCATCTGCAGAAACAGCATTTGTCCGCCGGCAGCCGCGACTGTATAAACCGGTAGCTTCTTCTCATGAGTTGAAGAGGCTCTTATGAACGACTTGCATACGTGGCTTTCGCAACAGCACCACGGCTTGCGGACCTTCCGCACCTTTCAGCAAAAACTGGATGATCTCGGCAACGGCGACCCCGGGCAACGCGCCATGTGTCGGCTGCTGAAGGGCATCGTCGGTAGCTACGTCGAGACCTTCGACGAGGAACCTTTGCCCGTCGCGGTCGCGGACCGCGCCTACCAACGTCTGCTTGATGTGGTGGCCAGCCTGGACTTCGACGGAAATGCCGACCGGCGGCTGGCCGATATCAACCGTGTCGCCACGCTGGATTTGCGTCACTAATCCTTCCAACGCAGG
>Ga0307510_10007560_pt1 | contig 12947 bp, 8 predicted proteins | sample 12_EM_MG_FD_207224 | JGI IMG/M metagenome (GOLD analysis project Ga0307510, IMG submission 207224) | Populus trichocarpa ectomycorrhiza microbial communities from riparian zone in the Pacific Northwest, United States - 12_EM | ecosystem: Host-associated > Plants > Roots > Unclassified | place... | reverse complement strand
CTGAGCGAATGAAGCCAGCAGGGTGTCGGTGCCGTATCGATCGACCACCTCCTGCAGCCGCTGATCGGCGATTCTGACCGTGGCGAGCTGGGCATGCAGATCGCCGATCGCCATGTCGGGAAGCCGGACGTTTTCGCGGATGATCTCGACGATGCTTTCGACCAGCTGATCTCTTTCGGCGATCTTCACGCAGGGTAGCCGCAGCCCTTCCTGGAAGATCGACGTCGCATCGGGCGGAAGGCTTCCGGGAATCGCGCCGCCGACGTCGAGCCAATGCGCGACGTTGATGGCGAAGGCGATCAGCCGGCTATCGGCAAACACCGGACGCACGATTGCGAAATCGCAGGCGTGGGTGCCGCCACGGAACGGGTCGTTGGTGACAATCACATCGCCGGGAAAAATCGACGCGCCGAACCGGTCGACGACGCTGCGGATTTGCGCGCCGAACGTTCCGGTAAAGAGCGTGATTCCGTTGGTCTGGGCGATGAGCTCGCCTTGCGCATTGCAGATGCCACACGCGAAATCCAGCACCTCGTAGATCACCGGGCTCATGCTGGTCTTGGTCATCACGATCGCCATTTCGTCGACGACGGAGAGAAGCTTGCCCTGGATGATTTCGTGGGTGACCGGATCGATCGACGCGACGGGCTTGATTGCTTCAATGGCCAAGGTGCGTCACTTTCAAGTCTATTCAGCTGTGCCGTGCGGGCGCACCAGATTGTCAGCCCAGGCCTCCGCGATGTGCGGGAAGCTGAGGTCACGCCTGCGGTCAAGGAGGAGTTCGAGCACCCGTGGCGGCGTCAGCGGTAGTTCCTGAACGCGCTTTCCCGTTGCGTTCGCCACCGCGCAGGCGATCGCCGCCCCGACGTTCAGGATCGGCACCTCGCCGGCGCCTTTGGTACCAAGCGGTCCCATCGATGGTGCGCCTTCGTACAGGCTGATCTCGACCGGAACGACATCGAGCGCCAGCGGCAGGCGGTAGGTCTCGAAGCTGTTCTGGCACACCCGGCCATTGGCGCCGATCGTAACCTCCTCGTGCAAGGCATAACCCAGTCCCTGCACGACGCCGCCCTGAATCTGTCCGTGAATGGCACGCGGGTTCAACGCGCGGCCGACATCCTGAACGACGCGGTAGCTCAGCACTTCGACATGCCCGGTCTCCCTGTCGACGGCGACCTCGCAGTCGTGGACCGCGAAGACCGGAATGTCGATGGCGTCGATGAAATGACCGGCGACGCACCCCGGTATCGCCGGTACGCCGCTCCCTGTGAAGGCGCCGGTGCCCGAGATCGGGCCAATTGTTGCCTGAGCATGGGTGGCGACCTCGACAATTGAACGACCGGAACCGGGCGCCCCCGCGATTTCTATTCGCGCGTTGCGTGTGAGCAGGTCATCGGGCGCCGCCTCGATCATCTCCGAGGCGACCTTCAGCAACTTCTTGCGCACCTCCTTCGCCGCCGTGAGGCTGGCGGCGCCAAGCGAAACGGTGGTGCGGCCGCCGCCGACCCCGACATCGTAGCCGGCGGCATCCGTGTCGGCGGCGCGCACAATCACGTCCTCGGGGCCGATACCGAGCGTGGCGGCGACGATCTGGGGAAGCGACTGCATCATCGAGCCGGAACCGATCTCGACGCCGGACGTAACGAGTGTGGCCGTTCCATCGGCATTCATGTTCACGGTCGCCGCCGATGGGCCGACAAAGACGAACCAGGTACCGACCGTGGTGGCGCGGCCGTAAAGCCGGCCGTCGGTGCGCTCGTGCGGCTTTGCGGACGCCGTGCGCATCGTGTCCATCCGCTCGAGCATCGGGCGAAGCACGTCGCCTTCGAACACCTGACCGGTCGCGCCGAGATCGCCGTCGCCGAGCACATTGCGGCGGCGGAAGGCGAGGGGATCCATGCCGATGCTGGCGGCGATCTCATCCGTGTGGCGTTCGAGCGCGAAGGTATTGTAGACGCCGTTGCAGGCGCGGAAGGCGCCATTCGGGGCGGTGTTGGTGTAGACCGCCCGCGAGACCAGCCTTACCGAGTCGAGCCGGTAGTTTCCGCCGAGCGTGTGGGCGGTCATGGTGGTCAGGAAAATTTGCTCACCGCCATAGGCGCCGCAGTCCATCAAGACAACGGCCTCGCGGCCGACGATCTCGCCTTCGCGTGTCACGGCCGAGCGCATGCGGATTTCGGCGTTCTCGCGGAACAGGCAAGTCAGCATCTCTTCCTCGCGCGAATTGACGAGGCGCACCGGCCGTCCGCTCGCCCGGGCGAGCAGGGCGGCGAAGGGCTCGATGGCGATGTCGAACTTGAGTCCGAAGCCGCCGCCGACCGGCGGCACGGTGACCCGCACCTGGGAAGCGGGAACGCCAAGCAGGCGCGCAGTTGCGTTGCGAATGCTCCAGGGGACTTGAGTCGATGTTTCGATATGGAAGCGCCCGTCCTCGTAGCTTGCGACCACCGCGCGCGGCTCGAAGGCGACATGGTTCTGGCGGCCGACGCGGAAGGCGCTGTCGACGATCACCACGTCGGTTCGGGCAAAGGCAGCATCGACGTCGCCGCGGACCACGGTCGCCTCCCAAGCGATGTTGCCCTCGCGCGCCCCGCCTGCGAACAGAATTTCGTGCTCGCGCCAGTCGGAATGAACGAGCGGGGCTTCCGCGGCGATGGCCTCGCTCATGGTGATCACAGCCGGCAATGGCTCGACTTCGACATCGATCGCCGCAAGCGCGGCGTGGGCCTGGATCAACGTATCGGCGGCGACCGCCGCCAGCGGTTCACCGTCGTAGCGGATCAGGTCGCAGGCGAACAGCGGATGGTCGGCGATACCGATCCCAATCTTGGCGGGAGCATCCGCGGCCGTCACGACGGCGCGCACGCCGGGCATGCGAGCAGCCTTGGAGATGTCGAGACGGATAATGCGTCCCGAAGGCACGCTGGCGCGCAGCACGGCCGCGTGCAGCATTCCGGGCAAATAGCGATCAATGGCATAGCGCGTGCGACCGCGCAGCTTGTCGCGGGCATCGCGCCGGCGGAAATCCGTTGCGGTAAAAACCTCGGACATGGGCGCTCCTCCAATCACTTCGCCGCGACAGCGAGTAATGCCGCCTCGACGATCCGTTCGTATCCGGTGCAACGGCAGATGTTGCCGGTCAGCACGGCGCAGATATCGTCACGCGTTGCTCCGGGCTTCTCCTTCAGAAAATGTGTCAGGATCACCACCATGCCGGGAAAGCACATGCCGCATTGCACCGCATCGTTCGCCTCGAGCGCCGTCTGGATCGGTGTAAGCGTGCCGTCGACAGTGAGGCCTTCCACGGTGAAGATTTCACAATCCTCGGCGAGGGCCGCAGGCACCAGGCACGACAAAGTGGGTGCGCCGTCGACCAGCACCATGCAGGCGCCGCAGAAGCCTTCGCGGCACACCGGTTTGGCGCCGGTCAGGTGAAACTCCTCGCGGAGCACGTCGACCAGCGGCGTGATGGGATCGGCGGCCGACCTGCGGCGATCACCATTGACGGTGAGATTCAGCACCATGGTCTATTCTCCATCCTCGTAGACGTTCAGGCGCCGAGCGCGGCGACGGCCGCACGGTGCACAAGGCTGGGCAGGACACTGACGCGGTACCAGGCCGGTAACTCCACGCTGTCGCGACCTGTGAACTCGTCGGTGAGTTCGGCGGCGACTTCCGCCGCCCGCGCCGGGTCCAGCGGGCGGCCAGCCAGAGCCGCTTCGAGCCGCTGCCATCGGCGCGCGACCGGCTCGACGGAGCCGACCGCGATTCGCGCGGCCTGGACGCGGGCCGCCGCGTCGAAGCTCACTGCGAGGCTGACAATGGCGGCCGGATAATCGCCGGACTTTCGCAGCGGCAGGCGCGCATGGGCGGTCTTGCGACCGCTCCGAGGCAGGATGATCCGGGTGAGCAATCGGCCGGGCTCGAGTGTCGGTCTGATCGTGAGGAAGCGTTCCAGGCCGATCCGCTCCCGATCGCCTCGGCTGGAGATTTCGACCTCGGCATCGAGGCAGAGCAGCGCGGGCACGCAGTCTGCTGCGGCGAATGCCGAGGTCGCGAGATTGCCGCCGACGGTCGCCATCGTACGGACCGCCGGATTGGCGGAGCGGCCGGCTGCCGTCGCAAGAACGTTGAATTCGGGGAGGTCCGCCAGCGCCGAAGCGAGCGCGGCGTGGGTGACCGCCGCGCCGATCTCGATACCATCCGCATCGATCCTGATCGCCGTCAGTTCCGCGATCATCCCGATCGCGACGTAACGGGGCTTGTGTGGTTCATGCCGGATCGGGGACCGCATGATCCAGGTGCCGCCGGCGAACGGGGCGCCTGCGGCGCCGGACTCCTCGAGTGCATCGATGGCGGCCGGCAGCGAACGGGCAACGTAGATCGATGGCGCAGTGGGCGTGTTCATGGCACCGGTACCTTCGGTTCGGTCGGCGCGGAGGTCGGGATGGTTTGGCATCAGCTACGCTCCTGCCGCAGGCGATCGAGCAGCACGCCGATGATGACGATGGCGCCAAGCACGACCATCTGCACGTAGCCGTCAATACGGGTGAGGTTCATGCCATTCGACAGGATCGTGACGAACAACGCGCCGAGAACTGCGGTGCCGACACCGCCGCGTCCACCGGCGAGGCTCGTTCCGCCCACCACGGCGCCGGCGATCGCCTGCAACGAGAGCGAACCGCCGAGGTTCGGCTCGCCCGAACCGGTGCGTGCCGTCATCATGATGGCGCCGAGGGCTGCGAGCGCCGAGCAGACCACATAGGTCGCGACCAGGATTCGCTTGACCGGCAGGCCGGCCACTGCCGCGGCGCGCGGATTGGTGCCGATGATGTAGAGCGAGCGGCCGAACACGGTGCGACCCAGCATCAATTGCAGCCCAATCCCGATCACGACCGTGATCAGGATCGCAGCCGGCGCGCCAAAGAGGCTGCCGCCATAGAAGATTTGCGAGAACAGGTTCGGCACGCCTTGCACCGGACGCCCGGAGGAGAGGGTAGTCGCGACGCCAATTGCGATGTTGTAGCTGCCGAGCGTCGCAACGAACGGGCTGACCCCGAGGATCGCGATGACCACGCCGTTGAACAGCCCGCAGGCGATGCCAAGACCGAAGCCGGCGCCGAGGCCCGCGAGCAGTACCACGGTGGTATCATGGCCGGCGCCCGTGGCACCGGCCATCGCCAGCGCCGTTCCGACGCTGACCATCGACACGGTCGGTCCGAGTGCGAGATCGAAACCGCGCGTCAGGATGACCACCGTCTGCGCCATGGCAAAGAGAGCGAGGTAACTCGTCTGTTGTGCGATGTTGAGCAGATTGGCCGGCGAGAGCACGCCCCGGTCGACGGCCGCGAAGCCGAACAGGATGACGAGCAGAGCAATCGGCATCGCCGCGCGCCACAGCCACTGGCTCGGCAACAGCTTTGCGTATCCGCTGTCCTTGGTGGTGACGGACAACTCGACGTCAGACACGGGACTTCCTCCGCTGGCTGAATTCGTCGAGCGCCACGGCCGCCACCATGATGACACCGAGAAATACCGGCTGCAGGCGGGAGTCGATATGCAGGAGGTTCAGCGCGTTGCCGAGAATGGTCAGGAACAACGCGCTGATGGTGACGATCTCCACCCGCCCAACGCCGCCACGCAGGCTAACCCCGCCGATCACGGCGGCGGCGATCGACTGTAGCATCATGCGGTCGCCGCCGAAGCTCGCCTGGCCGGAACCGACCTGCGCCGTCAGCAGGATGCCGGTCAGGGCCGCCAGCACGCCGGAGACGACATAGGTGCCGACGATGTGGCGTTGGATCGACACGCCGGATACGACGGCCGCGTCGACGTTGCCGCCGATCGCGTAGACATAACGGCCAAACAGCGTGCGCCGCTGCGCGAACATCGTCACGAGAACCACGGCGAGTGCGATGTAAACCGCCGTGGGCAGCCCGGAGATTTGGGCTCGCCCAAAACCTTTCACGAAGATCTCGGGCATGCCGTAAACCGGAATCCCGCTCGTGATCATGAGTCCGACGCCGGCGGTCGCCGACATCGTACCCAGGGTGACCACGAAGCCCGAGACCTTGAGCTTCGCCACGCAGAACCCGTTGATGAGCCCGACCGCGAGCCCACAACCGAGTCCGGCGACGACGCCGCTGGCGATGATGACGGCGTCGTTGCCGGGAAATGCGGCAGATGCCGCGGCCATGGTCTTGGCGGTCACCACGCTTGCGAGCGCAACCACCGCGCCGACCGAGAGATCGAAGCCGCCGGCAATGATCACCAGCGCCTGGCCGCAGGCGACGACGGCCAGGAATGAGGCGTTGCGCAGGATGTTGACGATGTTGTTGACCCCGTAGAACTGCGAGTCGATTGTCGACATGCCGGCAACCAGAACCACCAGCAAGGTCGGCAGGAAGCCGATCCGTCCGAGGATCGAGCTGCTGAGGCCGCTGGCTGGGGGAGACTGGGAGGCGGTGAGCGCAGTGCTCATGCGACCTCCGCCGTGAGATGATCCTTGAAGAAGCTCGCGAGCACGTTTTGCTCGGTTTTTTCCGGGCCCGAGAGTTCGGTGGCGATACGTCCATTGTGCATGACGTAGAGCCGGTTCGAAAGCGCGAGCACTTCCGGCAGTTCGGAAGAGACCACGATCACGGCGGCACCGGCCTCCACCAGCCGCTTCATGAATTCGTAGACTTCGAGCTTGGCGCCGACATCGATGCCGACACTCGGCTCGTCGAACAGGAAGACCGTGAGATCGCGGGTGAGCGCGCGGCCGAGCATCACCTTCTGGCGGTTGCCGCCGGAGAGCGCGCCGGCCGCGCGCTCGATATTCGGCGGCCTGAGTTGCAGCCGCTCCATGATGGCCGAAATCGTTGCGCGTTCCGCACCCTGCCGCAGCAAGCCGTAGCGGGCGAAGGAGGGCAGGTCGAGCACGGTCATCGAAACGTTCTCGCGGATGGGGCGCGATAGCGCGAGCCCTTCTACGATCCGGTTGGCGGGGAAATAGGCGACACCGCGCTTCAGGCTGCGGCGCGGGGCCGCGAATTCGTAATGCGCGCCGTCGATGCGCACGGTGCCAGAGGCAATCGACTCTAGCCCGTAAACCGCGCGGATCAGTTCCGACTTGCCGCAGCCGACGAGGCCTGCGATGCCGGTGATCTCGCCGCCCCGGGCGTGGAAGTTCGCGTCGCGAACGCTGCCGTTGGCCAGCGTGAGGTTCTCGACGTCGACCAGAACCTTGCCCGCCTGGTGCGGGATCGTTGGAAACAGCAGGTCGATCTTGCGACCGGTCATCAATTCGACCAACTCACTGTCGGTCGACGTGGCGGCATCGAGGGTGCGGATGTGACGGCCGTCGCGCAACACGGTTATGCGGTCGGCGAGCGCGCGGATCTCGCGCATGCGGTGCGAAACATAGATCATGCCGACGTTCTGGCTCTTCAGCCGGGCGATCAGCTCGAACAGCCTGCCTGTCTCGCGCTCGGTCAGCGACGCCGTCGGCTCGTCGAGGATGAGCAGACGCACCCGGCCAAGCAGCGCCTTTGCGATCTCGGCCATCTGCTGGTGCGCGCGCGAGAGGTCGTCGACGCGCCTGGATGGATCGAGGTCGAAGCCGAGTTCGCCGATCAGCGCCTGTGCGCGCTTTCGCATTTCACGCGCACGCAAAACGCCTTTGCTCGAGATCTCGCGGCCGAGGAACAGGTTTTCCTCCACCGTGAGACTTGGAACGAGCGAGAATTCCTGGAACACCGGACTGATACCGATCGTGCGTGCCTGCTGCGGAGTGAGATGGCGGATCTCTTCGGCGCCGAACCGGAACGTGCCTTCGTCGGGCGGAAAAGTCCCCGCGATGACGTTGATCAGGGTCGACTTGCCGGCGCCGTTTTCGCCGAACAGGACATGCAATTCGCCGGCCCGGACATCGAGGTCGACCCGCTCGAGAGCCCGGACACCCGCGAACCGTTTCGAAATGCCCTTCAATTCGAGCAGGGGCTCGGCCCGCGTCGGGTCTGTATTGGTGTCCATCTCCTTCTCCATATCCGACCGGCACCCAAGCGGGAGAAATTGTCTCTCCCGCCTGGCGCGGCCTCGACTGTTCGGGACTTATTTGGCCTTGACCGAATAGACCGGCGTCCAGCTTCCGGGCGCGAGCACGAGGCCCATTTGCAGTGTCGGCACGGTTGTCTTGTCGACCGCCGAAGCCAGCGGCTGTGCCAGGCTCATCACTGGCTTCTTCTCGATCAGACGCACCGCCTGATCGACCGAGACGGCGCCTTCACCGACCGGGTACTGGGTTGCGAAAGCCAGGATATCGCTGCGGTTCAGCGCGTCGAGCATCGCCTGGTTCTCGTAGGAGGACATGATCTTCGTGTCGGCCCGTCCGGCTTCCGCGACGGCGCCGATGGCGGCTTCGGCGGTCGGGGCGGTACCCCAGATGACGTTCATGCCCGGGTAGGCCTGCAGCGCATCCTGGATCAGCTGGAGCTGGACCGCGACGCCGGAGTCGCCGAACTTCTCGGCGAGGACCTTGGCGTTCGGATTCTTTGCGACCGCCTTCTTGAAGCCCTCGTTGAACGACTCCGCCCAGCCTGATCCGGCCGGGCCAGGAAAGGTGACGATGTTGAGCTTGTCACCGGGTTTGGCCTGCGCCAGCAGACCTTCGCCGGTCACCGCACCCATGGCGACAAAATCGACGTAAATGGCGGCGGGCAGGGCGTTTGGCGGCAACGGGTTGGCGACACCGACGACCGGCACACCCTTGGCCTTGGCTTCTTCGAACTTCTTGCTGAGGCCTGCGCCGGAGATGGCGCCGACAATGATGGCGTCGGGATTGCTCGCCATGCAATCGTCGAACTGCGAGAGCTGCTTGGGCAGATTCTCGTAGCCGCCGGCTTCGTAGAGCGTCATGTTGACGTTCATCGCCTCGGCCTGCTTCACGATGCCGTAAGCGACGGCCACCCAGAAGCTGTCTTTCATGTGCGGAAAGAGCACACAGAGCTTGTACGGCTTCTCGGCCTTGGCAAGCGGCGTGTACTCCGCCGGCTTGGGCGTGCCGGATGAAGCGTCATAGATTTTCATCGGGAACCAGGGTGTCTCCGCCGCGGCCGGTGCGATTGCCGCGGAGAGGGCAAGGCCCGTGACGGCTCCAAGCGTGGTGCGGATCAGCCCGCGCGAAGGGAAAGGCAAGGACGTCGTGCAAATGGTCATAGGTCTATCCTCATGGTTTGAGAGAAAGGGTGAGGGCCGATGACTTCGGATCCTCACGGCATGCACGCTCCGTGCCGCCCGCGGGCCGCACGGTTGCCGCGGGCACTAGCCCGCGGCCCACATTGCGACCGAGCGCCGCTCGAACACCTCGCGGAACTGACGTGTGGATTCTGGGAGCAGAGCGCCGGTGCCCCAATCGAGGATCACGGCGTGCTGGCGGATGACGTCGAACGCGTTGAGCTTGCCGCCGCGATAGCGCTCCGCCACGATTTCCGGATCGACCCTGGCGTTGCTGATGCGCCCGGCTCTGATCTTGGCGCGCAGTGCAGCGGTCGCCGACTGGTCGACTTCGTATTCGCAGAGTTCCGCGTCGATCGTATGCACGACCACGCCGTAGTCCTTGGCGGCGCGCTCGATGGAGACGTAGTCGTCCTTGATATCTTCGATGACGAGTTGGGGCTCGCGTTCGAGCGGATCGCCGAAACCGCCGCCGCCGGCGGTCGGGCGCGAGAACACATCGCCTTCGCCGATCGGCACGTCCGAGAAGATCGAGCCGAGCCGTTCCTCGGCATTGGCTCCGGCGCGCTTGAGCGTCAGGCCGTGCGGCATTGAAGGCAAGCCGCCTTCAATACCCCACACCACGGCGCGTTCACGGTCGCAGATGTAGGAGATGACGGTCTTTTCGGCTTGAAGCATGCGCGAGGTCTTCAACACGCCGGCGCCGCCGCGCCATCGGCCGGGTCCGGGCGAGTCCTTGAGGATCTCGCACTCGGTGGTCAGGATCGGATTGGCGCGCTCCTGGCCTTCGACCGGCTGCGACATCAGGCCGGTGCCGAAGCAGGCCGTCGTAACGTTGCTGCCGTCCTTGCCATTGCGTCCGCCCCAACCGCCCGGCAGCCAGTCGTAGAACATGAAAATGGGCTTGTCGGAGCTGCGGGCGTCGAGGCCGCCGGTGAGCAGATATTCGAGGTTGAAGGCGCAGGCGAGCGCCCGCTCTGGCATCAGTTTCGACCACATCTCATAGATCGAGTTCATGATCTTCTCGAAGGGCATCAGGAAGCCCGTGACCGCGATCGGCCATTTGGCGTCGACGATAGAGCCCTCGGGAGCGATGATTTCGAAGCAGCGGTAAAAGCCGGAATTGAGCGGCAGGTCGGGGAAGAAGGTCTTCATGCCCGCCGCTACCGCCGAGAAGGTGGCGCCGAATGCCGAATTGTAGATCGAGCCGATGGTCGGGTGACTGCCGGTGAAGTCGTAGATCGCCTTGTCACCCTTGATTGTCATCTTGATCCGGATCGGGATCATCCCTTCGCCGCCGGCTGGGTCGCGGTCGATGAAGTCGACCGTCTCCCATTCGCCATCGGGTAACGCGGCGATGCGCTGGCGTGCCGAACGCTCGACGTAGTCTTGCACGGCGGCCAGTCCGGTCTCGACCGTGTCGCGGCCATATTTGCCGACGAGACGAAGGATCTCGCGTTCGCAGACCTGGGTGGCCTGCGTCTGTGCCTGAATGTCCCCGATGATCGAGGCCGGATCGCGCGTGTTCGAGGCGATCAGATGGGCGACGTCCTTGCAGAAGCGGCCCTTGTCGAACAGGCGTACCGGCGTGATGCGCAGGCCTTCGCGGAACATCTCGCGAGCGGCGACGTCGAACGAGCCCGGCACGCTGCCGCCGACATCGGACCAATGCCCGTTTGATTGGCTGAAAGCAATGATCTTGCCGTCGGCAAAGATCGGCCGGATCAAACGCACGTCGGAGAAGTGCGTACCACCCGCATAGGGATCATTGATGGCAAAGACGTCGCCTTCATGCATGTCGCCCTCGAAGTGACGCATGACTTCCTGGCAGGTGAAGTGCAGCGTGCCGACGTGGACGGCGATATCCTGATTGCCTTGCGCGGCGCACTCGCCCTTGGCGTCATGTAAGGCGCTCGAGAAGTCATGGTTGTAGATCACGAAAGAATAACAGGTGCGAAGCACCTGCTCGCCCATCTGATCGACGCTGGTAATGAAGGAATTCTTCAGTACCTCGAAGGTCACGGGGTCGAGCGTAAGGTCTCCGGCCATCTGGTCACTCCTTCACGCGAATGATGATGTTGAGGTATTTGTCGACTTCCGCGCTGGCGCCGGGCGGCACGACGGTGGTCGCGTCAACCTGCTCGACGAGCGCGGGACCTTGAAAAGCAAAGCCACAGGGCAGGTGGTCGCGCCGGTAGACGGGGGTATCGAGCGCCGTGCCCTCGAACCACACCCTGCGCTTGTCGACCGGATCGGGAATAACTCCGGTCGGCTTATGCACGGTCAGTTCGGCCTTGGGGACGATGCCGACCGCCTTCAGGTTGAGGCGGAAGAAGCTGACCGGGGCGCTGTCGCGGCGGAAATTGTATTCGCGCTTGTGCTCGGTATGGAAGCTTTCGACGAGGTCGGGGATCGCGCCGATCGGGCGCGGCGCATTGACGGCGAGTGAACGCCACTGGCCGCGGTACATCATATCGATCGACCGTTGCAGGACGATGTCCTTCAGTGCAACACCTTCGTGGCTCAGCCGATCGAGTGCTTCCTTTTCCAGCGTGGCGAACTGCGCCTCGATGGCGGCGGTATCAGCCTCCTCGGCGCCGACCATGCAGCTCTGCGAGAAGTCGTGCTGCATATCGACCAATAGACAACCGAGCGCCGAGGTGACGCCTGGATTGGGCGGCACGATCACGACGGGGATCGAAAGTTCGCGGGCGACGTCGACCCCGTGGAGGGCGCCGGCGCCGCCGAAGGCGACGAGCGCGAAGTCGCGCGGATCGTAGCCGCGGCTGATCGAGATCAACCGAACCGCATTCGACATGTTGGCGTTGGCGACCTTGAGGATGGCGTCCGCGGCCTCGTGCAGGCCTAGTTTGAACGGCTTGGCGACGCCTTCCTCGACCGCCTGGCGGGCCAGTGCTGCGTCGAGCGTCACCTTGCCGCCGGCGAGACTGGTGCCGAGGCGGCCGAGCGTGACGTTGGCATCGGTATTGGTCGGCTGCGGATTGCCGTTGCCGTAGCAGGCCGGACCCGGATAGGCGCCGGCCGACTGCGGGCCGTTGCGCAAGGAGCCGGCCGGATCGGTCCAGGCCAGCGATCCTCCACCGGCGCCGATGGTGAGCACTTCGATGGAGGGGAAACGAATCGGATAGCCGAATTCGATGTACCAGTCCTTGGTGATGCGCGACTGGCCTTCGTAGGCGAGCGACACATCGGTCGAGGTGCCGCCCATGTCGAGGCCGATCGAATTGGGGAAGCCGCACAGGCCGGCGATGTAGCGGCTGGCAATGGCGCCGGCGGCAATACCGGAGCCGGCCAGGCGCGCGGCGAAATCCTTGACGCTCGCCGGCGTCATGACGCCGCCGCCGCTGTGCAGCAGCAAGAGATCGCGGGTGTAGCCCTCGCTCGCAAGCCGTTCGCCGAGCCGGCTCGTGTAGTCGACGACGACCGGGCTGACGACGGCATTGGCGACCGTCGTGGAGAAGCGCTCGTGCTCGAAGATCTCGGGAAGCACCTGCGAGGAGATCGAGACCGGGATGTCCGGCATCTGTTCGAGCAGGATGTCGCGCATGATGCGCTCGTTCTCGCCGTTGAGATAGGCGTTCATAAAGCAGACCGCGACCGCGGCGACGCCGCGGCGCTTCAGGATGCGCGCGACGTCGCGCGCTGCTGCCACGTCGAGGGGCTCGATCACGACGCCACCGGCATCGATGCGTTCGGGGACGGTCAACCGG
>Ga0307510_10007559_pt1 | contig 12947 bp, 11 predicted proteins | sample 12_EM_MG_FD_207224 | JGI IMG/M metagenome (GOLD analysis project Ga0307510, IMG submission 207224) | Populus trichocarpa ectomycorrhiza microbial communities from riparian zone in the Pacific Northwest, United States - 12_EM | ecosystem: Host-associated > Plants > Roots > Unclassified | place... | reverse complement strand
CCGGCCGGCGGCGCGGCCCCCCCCCCCCCCCCAAGAAGAAAAGCTTACTACGACGTGTGAACGGCATTGTCGCCGTAATCCTCATTCCTGATACGGCAACTGAACAGAACTGTGCGCAGATCAGTGGTCCTTTTTATTATTATTTTGGCTACCCTTGGGATGAAAAGTGGCTTACGAGGAATGTAGTCATCCCGCCCAAGACCGCAGACGGAATTGCCACGAGGGATGCAGCAAATTTTGAGAAAATTCCCATAATTATCAGGAAGAAACTATACCAAGTATGAGTTATTATGATCCGCGAGTGTTGTGTGCCTAAGAACAGAAAATTTCGACGGGATTACGGACCAACACGCATACCCGGCACTGCGGTTTGCGCACCGAGTGAGAGCGATGACTCCCTAATGCTTTGTTAACCAAGACGTCGCGGACGTGGAGGAGGCCTGGGGAGGCGGCGGTTCGTACATTGTTCTGAGCGTACGTGCTCACGGGAGTGATGGTGGCTAAACTTGCTAGAAGTCCGTTGATGCCATCGGCCAAGAGACCCCCCTGGATACGTGAGTCGAACATTTTGCCCTCGACATCTAGTCTGGAGACTGTTCAAGTGTTAGCATCAATCGCCCTCGACCGTGTAGGAAGAGGATATGAATACCGTCGCATGTTGCGCTGATATCGCCAATAGCTTCGCACGCTAGAATTATATAAACGGCTAATGTCCTACGAGCAAATTAGCAAGGGAGAGGTTGGCGTTAGCTTGGGACATACGGCAGTACGAGTGGCCCGTATATCGAGAGTTTGAATGTGTGGACCCAGATAAAGGAAACAGCAGGAGCCTAGAGTCGATCAATATAATAAACGGGTATCTGCACGGCATACAATTCAACATTACCAGATCGATACTCGCTTTGGAAAAGTAGCCAGTTCCTGCGGCAATAATGCATCCAAATAGAAGTCCGATGACGACGCTGGTGGACTGCATAATAGGACCTAGGTTTTACTTAGCATTAAGCAATCCTGGACTAGACATAGGTTGTTTACTTCCAAATCGCTCGCACACAATGATAGCGACGAAGACGGAGAATCCAAGGCCTGATGAGAGAGGATTAGCCACAACCCGCGTTACAAGCTCAACGTTTAGAAAACGGACCGATAAATTCTGCAGACCCCCAGGGCAGAGGATGCGGAGCTGCAGTATTAGGACATAAAGAAAAGAGTCCCGTTGGAGGCATCGCAGCGCACGGCCCATTCCCTCCAGCCCAATTCTTAAAACCTGATGCAATCAATTTGACACCAACGAGCATCACAGTCGGGCCGGTGACCAGCGGAGGGAATATCCTTTTGAGGAGTCTAGGTGGCATAAAGGAAAGCGCGATTTCTAAGAGCGCGCAAACACATCCGGTTCCAAGAATCGCACCTGGATAAACTTTAGGTAAGTTTTTGGTGTTCGATTGTGGATTGTCACCTGTCACAACTTACCGTAACCGTCTGGACAAGGCAACTTCACACCACCTTTACCAGTTGGACCTACGATTTCTAGGGTTAGGAAAGGGATTTCGCAAGGTTTGGTTTTGAAAAAGTCACATACACTGTTTCACATGAATCACGGTCAGTAACGAGCCCGTAACCCTTGATATTTTATGTTCTTACCTTTCCATTAGCATACATCTGTTCCAACGCGCCCAGAGCAACGGGTATAATGGCGAACGAGGTTCCCACACTACTATGTTTAGCATCATCCTATTCTGGCATCCATGGTTCGGTAGTACAAGACTCACACAGATATAAGGCCAGTCCCGATATAATAACTGCCGGTGTACATCCTATCTATCAGCTAAAAACCTTAAAAGAAAAAGCGCACCATCCATGCTGCACTCCCCAGGACCATGCAAGCCGAGTACATACGGAGTGCCCCAGATGTGGAATCTGGTAATCTGGATGGCAGACAATATACCGCAAACAACCAATGAGGTGGAAACGAGGTATTGTTGGTCTCTCGCCAATAGGTTCGCACCTCCTGCACCTCCTAGGATTATCGGTGGGGAAACTACTCCCGCCAGCATTGCCAGAGCACTATTCAATAACATGAGCGATATCAGCAAAAAGCTCAACTGGGATAAATGAGTGTATGTCACGCAATTGTCAAGGATACAAGTATTATATATTGGGGGAAGGAAGGTTGGAAACGCAACTGTTGAAACCCCAGCAGTAGCGCAAGCAATACCGGCATCCGGTCGTCTAGTCCGAAAAAAGGCGCTGATCGCCGCGGCTTCCTCATGAATGGGATCCTAGGCTACATTGTTGGATTTTTCTCCTGGTAAGTATTGTGCCTTGCATCTGATTTCTCTTCTACTGCGCAGAAGAAGGCAGGGGTAGAATGGATGGGTGGAAGGATGGGTGGAGATGGGCATGGAGGCTCATAATTCCCATACCCGAAACAAAAAGGCATAATCGTAGCTGCCGATAAGTCCCTCCCTGTCGCGAGCAAACAAGCATGTCATTAGCGATTGATTTGACCCGACATGATCATGACATGACCTGCCATCGCGTCCACAATCCCGAATTGTGCTGAAGAAGGGATGCGCATACTTCGTCAAAAAGGCCTTCTTAATCCGGCGAGCGTGATCTCCAAACGCGCTTTTGCGCGCCAGCGACGGAACAATCTGGTCGGGCTCAGTCATTTCGATACTGTGTCGTGCCGTGAGGCCTGAAGCAAGGCGCAAATTCAACCGCAACACCAACAAAAGGAGTACTGATCAGGGAGTATCGTATGGAGGCAAGTCCAACAAATCCAGTGATACTTGTCAATCCAAGCTGGTATAGATAAACGATTGAAAAGGGGGAAAGGCACGGATGGTGGGTTCGTTATTATATTACAATTCCTTCCAACCTGAAAAAACTGTTCTTGGAGATCAAGCTTTATAGTAGGTAGCCTTGGTAGATATGTAGGCATATGGGTGGGTCTGTGGCAGGTGGCAGGTATGTATTATGCCATGGAATCAAGTGCAATGCGATTCGCATGGAACCACCGGTTTGATAAGGGCGAACAAGAATTAGAAGCCATCATAATATGACACTGCACCGGTATCGCTACCGGTAACATTTAAGCGAAGTTAAGTTGAAGTGAACTCTCATTTGATAAGCCGCCTCTCTAGGGGTTCGTGCTCAGGAGGACTATGAAAATATCAGTATTACTCGTATACATTACACCAAGTTATCACTCAACCCTGCAATACCCGCACCCCAGCTTCCCGCGCCGCCATCTCGCTGTTCTAAACCGTACGACACAGCTTTCTTTTTTCTTCTTCTCCCTCCAATTCGCTCACAGACTCCTGACATCCTGCATCAGAATAAGTCCGTCACATAGCCATCCAGTCACAAAAGATTTTCACCGTTTTTTGCTTCAATAGTTCTTTTTTTCCTGAGGGAACGGGACCCGGATCGATTGTCAGGACAAAGCACGATCCGCCGCCCCGTCCCCGCCGTCGTAGCGCAGAACAGCCACGTCCGCGAGGCTCTCGGACCCTTCCTTATGCCACAAGAACAGGGCCGATTGACAACAGCGGGATCGGAGGAACCTCTGAATAACAGTTTTCAGATATCCACGGGGGTCATAATTACTCGACCGAGGGTAGGTATTGTGATTTTCCAAAAGGTTGTCGCGACTTGCAGTCTGTGCCTTTCCTGCTCGATTTTTTTTTCTCACTGAAACTGTTTCTGAAGACGTAAGTGGCGCTTTAACAGGCCATACCACAAAAACCGCCCTGAAGGACCAGATATACTGTGGTATTTTTCACCAATCTCCACTGATTTGATATCTGGCGTTCTGAAACCAAGAGAAAAAAGATTCCTAGAATTTTTGAACTTTGGATGTTGCGACGACCTTTTGGAAAATCACAATAACCAGCATTGCAACTACTGTAATGTACCCCTACTCAACTCCTCACACCTAGTTCATCACCGCCAAAACTCTCGGTTCATTAATAGTCAGGGCTATTGAACTCTGACATGTTCTACAGTCTAGCCCGGAGCATGCCTGAGACGAAAAACACTGGTTAGTGGTGCGCCACTTATTTACATCTATCGATTTTATTATTATTGTGTTTATATATAATTATTGTGTTTTTTTTTCTCATGAAATGTTCATAATTTATTATAGTCATGAGTCCAGGCTCTCGTACGAGGCTGGGGACAAAAATGATGAGCAGAATGACAGGTAACAACCGAAACAATGCTACTTCACACTTCCTATTCAACATATTCTGGTGTGCAAAAAAATTCAAAATTTGATATCTTGGTCCAGAATTCTTTCAAATATCTCTCCAAGGAATTACGGATTATTGAAGAATTATGCAATGTTGTAAGTTGAAGTCAAAAACAGCGCCAAGCCTTGCCATTTCCCATACAAAATTTCACAAATTACACCAAGACCAATGTACCCACTCTTACTCTCTTAAGAATTGCGCAACCAGTTTAGATACAGACTTCTAAAGGTTTGGAGAGTAAAATCTAGAGAATTATTGTGCAAATGGAGGAAGATTGAGCCCAAATTGATTTAGTAAATCAGTGGCTAGAAGGTTGTGAATATAGCAATGGAAGGGGGAAAACCCTGCATAACTACTTGTCCGGGACTGCTGTTATTTTCCAGCAGGAGATAAGGGGAGGGGTGGTTAAAAAGCAAATAAACCCCTGTTTTGGTTATAAAACCTGTTTTTTTTGTAAAATCCTGTGAGATTAATTCTAACTGATGACAGGAAAATTCTGGCATGCACTCTAAAGTATAGCCTAGAAAAATCTTGATATAACAAAAGAAACTCTATCACCATGTTTATGACAAATAACATGTAAACCATAGCTTACGCAATAACTATAACAAAAAGGATAATTATGAAGTGGGCATTTCCATATTGTCTCCAACTGACTTCATATCTCAGGTATTCTTAGGGTAGAAGGAGTATTGTGCGGTATGGGTGTCGTGTAGGCAGTTGCAATTCAAACAGTGGAGTACGGTACATCAGCAAAAGATTTATTCTTGTTCCTGTGAGTCAGACGAACAGGACCCACAGGACGCACCTGGCGTAAACTCCCATTTTGGATGCGACATCGATCCGATGCTGGGTGTGGAAGATTCGCTCAACATGACGTTGGGTTCTGACAAGGTTCTGAAGCGCACCCTACGGCCTGTACGTCCTGACACCATCCAATGCTTGCTTATAACATCCTGACGTCTTCTGAGACTCGGGTATCATTTCCTGGGGCCTTTTGAGACTGGCCATCGTGTTCAGACGCAATCCTAGTTTCTGTTGTATGCGCCTTCCCCATCCCGAGACCTATACCCTTCCTCTCTTCGTCCTAACCTCTGGACTATTTACCTGATCATTCCAGACGCCAGTCATATGTTGTCGCGCTGTTAGGTGGTAGCTTCGGTGTGAGGTATTCTGACAGCTAGGACCGTAATCATAATTATATCGGAGAACTCGTTAAGAAGACACTAGTAATGTAGGCTAGATATAATGATTCACTTCGGCATAGATCGTCGAAGTATTGGTAACGATATAAAAGTGTAGATAACTTATTATATTGATAAGATCTCTTCTCAGTGCTTCTTGTGTCTAATAGCAGCGAAGATGCTTCGATATTTATATTCCGCCTCTGAGCAATCGCGGTATACATGCTAACTCTATACTAACTACGTAGCTTGCCCGCAACTCTGCGAACCTCACCTGAGTGCGAACACTCGTAGACCCTGAAAACTCTCTATCACACCTTTTGCTCCCATGGTCAACTTATCGGGCTGCGCGTCTGTTTTCCCTGATGGTGTGGAGACCACGTCATTTGTCAGCTCATCCGTTTATCCGTTGACAACAATGGTTACGAATTATCTTGCCCCCGTGCTCACCAAGGGTAGTCTAACTCGCTGGACCGAAGATGGCCATTCTTCGTTGGTTGGTTCCGTCGAGAATTCGACACCCGTCTGCATGTCGTATTCTGGTCTTTCGGCATTACACGACTTGTCCTCGGGATCGTACCTATGGGCTTCTTCCCTTGGACTCCATCTTTTACCAACTTGTCCTTTGTGGATGCACCCGATCCACTTACTGGGCATAGTTACCTCCTTCATACTCTACATGACTTAGTAGGTACGAGGGGACCAACTTTCGTGCGAAACGTCCCGTTACCTTCGACCCACTCTTCCGACTGTCTGTCTTCAAGTGTCAGTAACCTTATGCGCCGTCGTCCGATTCACCTGCCTCCACTTGCATAAGGTGCCCGGAGGTTTCCCCTCGTATATCCTGCGAACAGGATCCGGTTGGACTGACGGCCGCGACGTATAGGCTGTTGTAAGATGTGTTCCGTTGATAGTGGTCTTTGGTGTTGGGACGCAACTACCCAGGCGGCCAGTGATGACGCGCCGTCCCAACGCTGGGGCTGCAGGGGGGTGTTATCTTTTTCCTTCGAAGTTCGTGTGCATCAAGGTAGGGTAACCTTGCCCTGTAAATCCTTACGGGGAGTCCGTGCGCCTAACACGCGCCTTCCAGGCTCACGATACTCTCGCTCTCTATCTGGACGTGGTGATCACATAGCCACTATTCTGAACCTCTTCCTCACACTGGCCGATGTTCTAGATTCAAGTTGGTTTCCTAAAATTATCGTGATATTGCTCATAATTTATTCCGGTTATCCCAACACCCTATACTACTGTATCTACTATGATACTATGTGACTATTGCATATGATGTGTATTACCCCTGCTTCTGCAGGTACCATCAGTAGAAAAAATGAAAGATATACCTACAGGTACAACCAGTTAGGGGCACGGACTCCGGGTAAGGGTTTGGGGGTCAGAGTTACCCTACCTTGACATGCACGAAATTCAAAGATTAAAGATAACACCCACCTCTGGCCCCACCTTTGGAACGGCGCGGCATCATGGGCCACATGGGTAGTTGGGTCACAACACCATAGACCACTATCATTGAAATACAAGTTATAACACTGTATACGTCGTGGCTGTGCGTCTGACCGCATCCTGGCTGCGGGATATAGGAGGCAAGACCTGAGAGCACCATCTGCAAGTGGGATCAGGTGAATCGGACAATGTCTCATAAGGTTACAGACACTTGAAGACAGATAGTCGGAAGAGTAGGTCGAAGATAACACGACATTTTGCATACATTTTAGGCCCCGCTTACCAACAAAGATGCGTAGAGTATGAAGGAGGTAACTATGCCCAGTAAGTGGATCGGGTGAATCCACAAAGGACATGTTGGTAAACGATGGAGTCTGGGGGAAGAAACCTAGATGTGGGATCCTGGGGACAAGTCATGTAATACCTGAAGAGAAGAATACGACATGTGGTCGCATACCAAATTCTCAACGGAAACAATCAAAGAAGAATAACCAGCTTCAGTCTAGCTAGTTAGACTACCTCTGTGAAGCACCGGGGTAAGATAATTGGTAATGATTGCTGTCAATGGATAAACGGATGAGCTAACGCCTGACGTGGTCTCCACACCATCAGGAATAACGGTAGCGCAGACTGATAAGTTGACCATGAGAGCAAGAACATGTGCTTGAAAGCTGTCAGGGTCTACGAGTGTTCGCAGAAATATTAGTGAGATACTGAGTTAGTATAGAGATAGCATGAATACCGCGATTGCTGAGATGCAGAATATAAATATGGCAGCATCTGTGCGGCTATTAGACATAACAAGAACGGAGAAGAGATTAGCAATATAATAAGTTTTGCTACTTGATCGTTACCAATATTTTGCCTATATATACCGAAGTCCCCTATTGTATCTAGCTTAAATTACTCGTGTCTTCTTAACAAGGTTTCTGATACAAGACGATGCAGGTCCTAGCTGTCGGAATACCTCATGGCGAAGCTACCAGCTAATACTATATAGATACTTTGTTATCATTACAGAGACGAATGTTTGGCAGAGATGCTTAGACTCCCAAACACGAGACCGTTGTCGAACCAAGACTGTTGAGAACTACCTCAATAGACCAAGTAATTACCTCTACCGCCATACGTGAAAAAGGGACAGAAGAGCCCAGCCCCGAATACTATTTCTGGTGGATAAATCCAGAAAATAAGGTCACTATTGAAGATATCGCTGCACTCTATTGATACCAGTACTGCAAAAACTTCACATATCAGAACCCTGCAGAAAGGTCCAATTGAGTTTGGTACACGCAGTACCCACACACAGACAGGTGCTCGACTCAGTACTTCAAGATACCAGAAGCTTGGGGAGGGGACAAAACATAAGTTTCCTATTTTAAGAAGTCTGAAGAAATAACTTCTAACGCAAGAGGGCCTGAGGCAATGGAGTTGTAACAGAAAGAAGGTGACGAGCTGTCCCAGACCTTAGCTCCAAGTGTGGAGACAACGGACACCTGGCTGGTCAGGGCGTCTTCGGCTGATCAAGCACCACACTCACCGTGACGGCCACAGGGCTTCCTAGCAAGGCATGGAAGAGAAAAGGCAGAAGGTTGAAAACCACCGAACCCACCAATGCTCCCAGAATGAGTATTCGGATGGAAAGATTAGACCGAATTTTGGCACAATCCCATTCAAAGCTCACAGAGAGTCAAGATGAGAGACATCTGGCTTTCAATTCCCAACAAACCAATGTCTGCTTAATGGCCCAAGAACTGTTAAAAGTCAAAACAGAGTTCAAAGCTGGTGTGGAAATTGTAGGACGAAAGCTCGCCTGAATACATGATCAGGTGCGAATGCTAGAGGTGGAATCCCCGAAAGTCCGGGAGAGTTTTGCAACCTCAGTCGCTTTACGTCCTAGAGAGACCAATGTGAGACAGACCAGACAGGAGGCTGTCACATCCCAGCTCTACGAAACAGTGCAAGGAACAGAGGTGCACTCCATACATGGTGACCTACTGTTGGATCAAGAGATCGTCTGGATAAATGAGCAGTATAAACGGGAACTCGACAATCATGAGATAAGCATTAATCTCATGAAAGTGTTTGGTGGTAGCTTCGGTGTGAGGTATTTCGACAGCTAGGACCTGAATCGATTAATATCGGAGAACTCGCTAAGAAGACGCTAGTAATGTAGGCTAGCTATAATGGTATACTTCGGGATAGATCGTCAAAGTATTGATAACGATAAGATGAAAACTTGTTATATTGATAAGATCTCTTCTCCTTGCTTGTTGTCTTAAATAGCAGCGAAGATACTTCGATATTTATATTCCGCGTGTGAGCAATCGTGGTATAGAAGCTAACTCTATACTAATTAAGTACCATGCCCGCAACTCGGCGAACTTCGCCTAAGTGCGAACACTCGTAGACCCTGAAAACTGTCTAGCACACTCTTTGCTCCCATGGCCAACATATCGGTCTGCGCTTTCATTATTCCTGGTAGTGTGGAGACCATGTCAGGTGTTAGGTCATCCGTTTATAGGTTGACAACGATGGTTACGAATTATCTTGCCCTCGTGCTTGTCGAAGGTAGTCTAACTCACTGGACTGAAGATGGCCAATCTTCTTTGGTTGGTTTCGTCGAGAATTCGACATGCAACTGGATGTTGTATTCTGGTCTTCCGGCATTACACGACTTGTTCTCAGGATCGTACCTATAGGCTTTTTCCCTCAGGCTCCATCTTTTACCAACTTGTCCTCTGTGGATGCACCCGATCGACTTAGTGGGCATAGTTACCTCCTTCATACTCTACACGTCTTTATAGGTACGAGGGGACTAACATTCGTGCAAAACGTCCCGTTACCTTCAACCCACTATTCCGACTGTATGTCTTCAAGTGTCTGTAACCTTATGTGCTGTCGTCCGATTCACCTGCTTCGACTTGCATAAGGTGCCCGAAGGTCTCTCCTGATATATCCTGCGAACAGGATCCGGTCGGACAGACGGCCGCGACGTATACAGTGTTATAAGATGTGTTCAATCAATAGTGGTCTTTGGTGTTGGGACCCAACAACCCAGACGGCCAGTGATGATGCGCCGTCCCAACGCTGGGGCTGGCGGGGGGTGTTATCTTTTTCCTTCGAAGTTCATGCGTGTCGAGGTAAGGTAACCTTGCCCTGTAAATCCTTTCGGGGAGTCCGTGCGCCGAACACGAGCTCCTCTCTTCAAAGTGTTCGTCCTGAACACTCTGTGTTTATTATACAATCAATCTTCCATCTTGAGGTCCACATAGTAGGGGTAAAAACCACCAGCGTTTACTTGTCCCCCGATGGCAAACCTTTCTTATGTTACTCGACCTCTCTCGGGCCCGGCATCTCTGGGTTTTCTCTATAAAACCTTTCTACCTCTTCCTGTGCGTTCTTGCTACCTTCGGGTGGTTCCCACGTATTTTCATCCTCCGCACAGCCCTTCCATTTCAGAAAATACCGAAGCTCTTTCATCGCTTTATTCTGTCTACGAACATTTCGCGTGTAGGAAATGATCTCGCTCTTGACAACCATTTCCACCTCCCATGATAAATCCCCCTCAATGTCTTCGTGGTCTCCTGGGGGTTGTTCAAGGTTTGGTCGGCTTGAGGTCTGGTAAGCATCAGCAAAAATATTACCTTGCGTTCTGTGCGTTCTGTGCATCTGACGCACCTGACGCTGGAACGCAAATCGGGAACCAGGACGCAACCACCCTACCATACAATGCACCTGACGCAACCTGACGTAACACCAAATCCTCAGGACACACCAGACGCAGCACCTAGTACTCAGGACGCACCAGACGCAGCACCTAGTACTCAGGACGCACCCGACGCAGCACCGAATACTCAGGACGCCATCTGACACCAGACTACATCTTCCTGAGATAAGCGAAGGGTCCCCCCTTTACTGCTTTCTGACTTTGGTCACCCGGGTCACAATACATTTCATTGTCTCAAACTATTGAATTTACTACAAGAAGGCTTCTATTGCTCTAATAAACAGGCAAATTCACATCCAAGCCTGAGACCGGCCTCCGCTGCCTAAGGCTGGCCTCCCGTGCCCAAGCCACCCCCTATAGCTCCATGGGGAATTGTCCAAGTCGCCTCAGGACATACCTTATACCGTTGCGTAGCCGGTGTCGAGCCTGACAACCTCCCGCAATCAGATTCAGGATTGGTCCAACAGTCATGGAGGAATCTGCCATCGAGTTCTGGGATCGCGAGCATCCCATCCCATTCAGCCCTGTAACATCATGAATAAAGATCGCGGAGGGATAGATCTTATACCGTTGCGTAGCTGGCGTCGAGCCTAACAACCTCCCGCAATCAGATTCAGGATTGGTCCAACAGTCATGGAGGAATCTGCCATCGAGGTCTGGGATCGCGAGCATCCCATCCCATTCAGCCCTGTAACATCATGAATAAAGATCGCGGAGGGATGGATCTTATACCGTTGCGTAGCTGGCGTCGAGCCTGACAACCCCCTGCAATCAGAATCAGGATTGGTCCAACGGTCATGGAGGAATCCGCCATCGAGTTCTGGGATTGCCAGGGTACCTATAAAGACAACACCCAGAAGGGTCAGCGATTTCATGAGCTTTGATGCGACAGAGACGTTCTTTATACCGCCGCGTAGCTGGCGTCGAGCCCAACATCCTCCCGCAATCAGATCCAGGATCGGACTAGCGGTCGTGGAGGAATCTGCCATCGAGTTCTGGGATCGCCAGGGTACCTATAAAGACAACTCTCACAAGGGTCAGCGATTTCCTGAGTTTTGATGCGACAGAGGCATCCTTTATACCGCTGCGTAGCTGGCGTCGAGCCCAACATCCTCCCGCAATCAGATCCAGGATCGGCCCAGCGGTTGTGGAGGAATCCTGCATTGAGTTCTGGGATCGCCAGCATCCCACCCTATTCAGCCCTGTAACATCATGAATAAAATTCGCGGGGGGATGGATCTTATGCCGTTGCGTAGCTGGCGTCGAGCCTAACAACCTCCCGCAATCAGATTCAGGATTGGTCCAACGGCCATGGAGGAATCTGCCATCGAGTTCTGGGATCGCCAGGGTACCTATAAAGACAACACCCACAAGTGTCAGCGATTTCCTGAGTTTTGATGCGACAGAGGCATCCTTTATACCGCTGCGTAGCTGGCGTCGAGCCCAACAATCTCCCGCAATCAGATCCAGGATCGGCCCAGCGGTCGTGGAGGAATCCTCCATCGAGCTCTGGGATCGCCAGCATCCTACCCCATTCAGCCCTGTAACGTCATGAATAAAATTCGCGGGGGGATGGATCTTATGCCGTTGCGTAGCTGGCGTCGAGCCTAACAACCTCCCGCAATCAGATTCAGGATTGGTCCAACGGTCATGGAGGAATCTGCCATCGAGTTCTGGGATCGCCAGGGTACCTATAAAGACAACCCCCAGAAGGGTCAGCGATTTCATGAGTCTTGATGCGACGGAGACGTCCTTTATACCACTGCGTAGCTGGCGTCGAGCCCAACAATCTCCCGCAATCAGATCCAGGATCGGACAAGTGGTTGTGGAGGAATCTGCCATCGAGTTCTGGGATCGCCAGCACCCTACTCCATTCAGCCCTGTAACTTCATGAATAATAGCCCTCTCAGGATGAATCTTATACCGCTGGATAGCTGGCATCGAGCCCAGGAACCTCCAGGTGTCGGATTCAGGATGGATTGTGTGGCTGTTGTGGAGTGTTGAAGCTGTAGCCCCGGAGTGTGGATGTTGAGCAAGAGGCCCGAGGTTGTGATGAAAACAGTGTGTTGCGTCGCGTCCAGTTTAAGGCCAAGTGCCGAGAAACCACCAGGCACTATGCTAGACTTGACAGTGTTATGGCTATCACTCGCTTTCAGACTGGAGTGAGCTGGCATTTTCGCTCATTCAAAGATGTTGTTCTGCAAATAGAACTCTGAGTGTGACTTGGGGTCTTTAGCGCAAATTTAAGATTAAGGGTCTGATGGCTTTCTCACCAGGCGCCAGCACTAACTATATTTTCGTTGCCAAGAAATA
>Ga0307510_10007558_pt1 | contig 12948 bp, 9 predicted proteins | sample 12_EM_MG_FD_207224 | JGI IMG/M metagenome (GOLD analysis project Ga0307510, IMG submission 207224) | Populus trichocarpa ectomycorrhiza microbial communities from riparian zone in the Pacific Northwest, United States - 12_EM | ecosystem: Host-associated > Plants > Roots > Unclassified | place... | reverse complement strand
AACCACGAGTTGGATAGGTGGAAAAAATAGTTTCCTGGGCAGAGCTTATATCGCTATTGGAGGCTTGTGCTTGTTCTTGGCAGTATGCTTTGTATTTGTATATGTGTTCAAGCCAAGGTGAGAATGGTTCAAAAATCCTATTAATTGCTCGATTTTTTCTGTGCCAACAACAGTAAATATTTCTAGCTTTGATGGAAATATTCATCCTGAGTGTTTGAGATGGTTTATGTGCTTTATGCAGGCCCCTTGGTGATCCATCCTACTTATCTTGGAACAGGAATCCATCAGGACAAATGAATTAAAACCTTAAACGGTTAAACCATGTTCTGTCCATTCACAAGTTCATCGAAACACTTCCTTGCCATTCTCCTGCACCGGTTTCATTTCCCTCGCCTCAAATTAACAGTTCCATGCAGGAATCTAGAGCCTCGTTTTCTGATAAATGCAACAACATAACGCTGTTAAATTATTATATGTTAGGCTGATTTTCGTTGTTGCATTTTGTCCTTTTGCTTGGTCTTTTGACATTGAGATGAGACACTGGTTTGATAAATCCATTTTATATAGTAGATTAAGAGGTTGTTTAAGAGGGGGTAGTAGTTGCTTTTTATTCTAAGATATATTAAGATAATATTTTTTTATTTTTTAAAAATTATTTTTAAAATCAGTACATTAAAATAATTTAAAAACATAAAAAATATATTAATTTAAAGTAAAAATAAAAATAATTTTTTTTTTTAAAAAAATAAGCAGTGCCAAACACTGTCTAAGCTCTTTCCCACACCTTTCTTCTGCTTTCATAATAATCATCAAGTTAAATAACATTATTTGCTGAGCTATAAAAAGATTATCAGTAGCATTTAATGCTTGATACAAATATTGTAAAAGAGTGAATCAATGTCTTGCGTGCTGTTGTGGGCATTAGGCATCAGCAAGAAAGTATCGTGGGCTCCAAGGGAGTGGAGATATCTCTTTCACACATATTGGCATCAATGCTTACAACCCCTTCTCCCTGCATATTGAGAGTAAAATTGTTGATACGGAATTATAAAACTCTTGTGCAGCTTTTGTATGTTTCATAGTGAAAGAAGTATATTACCTTTGCAATGTTCCTAAAGTATGTTGTTGAATAATTTCCATCAGGGAACAAAACTTCAATGAGATCTGCCAAAACCAATTGAGGTTGGGACACTGCTCCATCATTCCAGTCTTCATATTGATAATTCATCAAGGTGGGCAACAGATGGCTCAGATGGGGCAGTCAAAACACTTATACTGTACAGGAAGAAGTAAAAACGTAGCACTAAATCTTACCAAGAGTGGTCAAGTTTTGGACTCTTTTATCATATCTCCACAAGCTTTGATTTGCTATAAAAGCAAAACAAGAATTGTCATCAACACCTATGTTTTGAAGGAAACTTGACTGATTGTAGCCGGCAGGGTCAGGAGTATACGTTTCATCAATCACTACATCCACAGTCTACAAGAAAATGAATTTGGAAAACTTGTTAGAGACAAATTAGAAAGACTTGATAATTACTAGAAACCAGCAGAAAATATAATTTTTAGCAAGAAGAAGAACTTACACACAGAATTGCATGTAATTCTTCAGAGTCATCAGGATTTGAGGTGTTGTAAGTGATCTTATTGATAGAGTTGTCAATATTTTCTCCACCTGCATCCTCCACATACTATTTTCAAGTTTAATACATCCCATCCACATTAAAGAGCATGAAATGGTGAATTATTTTTGTGTTCTCTGTTACCTTCAACTTGCATGTTTCCTTTGTAAAAGACCATATGCCCTGAAAAGCAAGAGAAAACAATTTCATTAGGGTTAAGTCATTCATAACCAAAAAAACCTTGAAATAGTGTTTGATTATTTCTTCGAAAAAATAGAGATAAAGGGCGTGTCTTCTTGTACCTTCTTGTGTTTTGAAATGACAAAAAATTACTCTAAAATTGATCAAGAAAGATTCATGTTTTCATCTCTCAAATCAAATACGTTTTTGTTCCTTTTTATCCTGTCTTTTATATATAAAACAATTACCAAACACAACCTCCACAATTGACTCAAAAATACAAAAAGAAATGCATGTTCAGGTCTTGTGCTATACTAACACTATCATACTGCATCCAAGCTACAATGGGTTTAAAGGAACCATTTTTGCTCGCTGCAACCTTAGTCAGGCACAGGTAATTCTCTTTTATCTGCAGAGGGAAAATAAATTTTACTCATCAAATCAAATATAAAAGAAGCAATAATACTTTTCTCCCATCAATAAAATAATGGTGGTCTGCCATACTCACTGCATCATATACTTTGTTGGCTCTTGTCTCAAGGTTTACAAAAACTCCCAAGAACTTTATCCACTCTGCTCTCTGCCGTGTATAGGACAAGTATTAGATCAGCAGTTTCGATGCAAACTTTGCCTTGATAAGTATTTAATACGGAAAAAAATTTCCGCAGTGATTGAATTTGAGAATTCTAATGTGTGAGTCTTTGGTTCAAAATTTGGAATGGCTTGAATGAAATTTACATGTATAAATAAAACATTTCTCAGAAGAGGCATTATGCATTTATTACCTGGAGAGGGTAATCCTCTACTAAAGGAACAAAGTTGGCAAAATTGCATGCTTGTGGTTGGTCTGTTACACTGATAAAATGAGCACCAAATTCTGAGAATTGTTGAGGCTCACTCCTGTTCATCATCTCTATTTCTCCTGTTTCATACAACTTTAATGCACATTCAGAAGCCATGGAATCTGATGTAATGCCCTTCATACTCCCTAGTAAGCCTAGCAGCTGTTGAAAGATAAAAAAAAAAAAAAATAGCAAAATAAAAAACACAAAATTATTGCCAATTTTCCGCTAGATTTTTGGTCGGACACTCAATAAAACAGTGTTTAATTATTATTTCAAAAAAAAAAAAAAAAAAAAAACAAAAATAATGAAGACAGAGATACATTTATTTTATATCTTTATCTCTATCCCTTCAATCAAACACACGTTTATATCTCTTCTGTCATGGACACCGACGAAACACAACTTGAAATATATATTCAGATCTTGTGATGGAACTCCTAATCAGGATCATAAGATAATTACAACTTACAGAAGCCAATGATCCTCACCTCCAAGAAGGACACTGTAAACCAGGAAAAAAGAAGTGGCATGAGAAGAGAAATGAGCTGAATATATAGCATAAAAAATGAAAAAAATATACCAAGTATATTTCTTCACTTTTCTTGCTGTTCTAGTTTTGCTTTTAATATATAACAGAATGTACCTGGAAAGGAGTAGGTATCAGCTGAATAATTTGACAAAGGGATGACAAATGATTCGATCCTTGAGGTGCAATATTTTGTTCTTGTTGCCATCCTTGAATTATTCTGTTAATTGCAATTGAAAGTAAGAGATTAGGGATTTGCATGAAACCATATAATCATCTACTATATTTTTTATATTTTTTTTATTATAGACTAAAATATTCTTGTTTTTATTTTTTGATCGATAACAAGCTAAACGCTTAATAAAATCAAATGACATGTCATTGTTTACGTGTAGAATTTAGAAGGTGTTTCGCAGTATGATTAAAATATCATTTGCTTAAAATTTAATTTTTTTTAGTGTTTTTGAATTGTTTTAATATATTGATATTAAAAATAATTTTTTAAAAACGTTATTTTAATGTATTTCTGAACTAAAAACACTTTAAAACTCAATTTCTATCACACTTTCAAACAAACTTTTATTATTAAAATGATTGTGTTTAATTAATATTATAAGACAAGAATATATATATATATATATAGTCTTCAAGACATCTATAAAATGAATTTTTTTTTTCTTAAAACAAAAAGGGTATGGAACGTGTCCTAATTATGTTATTTGTCTTCATTTTTTCTATACTAAAATAATAATCAAATGCTATCTATATATTACAAAAAATGATTAAATGTGCCTTTTTCACTTGGAAAAAAAGGGTGGAGGAGCCATGTGACTCCAAAAATAAGAACATAAATATAGTTTTACTATAATTAAATTTTTAGGGCACATATTTTATTTTATTTTTTTGCATGTTTTATTTCAGTGAGGCCTAGGTGGTCTTGTCCTTTTGGAGGGTTAGTGGCAGCAGCCTTTTAGTGGACCTGAAGAAAAAAAAAGGCTTAATTTGAACCTAACTAGCTAATCTAGGGTTATATCTTATTAATTAGGTCCACACTAAAGTCCCTGTTTGGTATTCATACTAGCTAAATTAATTAATTAAATTAACTACTAACCAATATTTTATTTTCCAATAACCAATCTGAAAGTACTATTTGATTAGGGTTTAATTAACCTACCTATGAATCACTCACCAGAAATGGGATAACTAGCTCATAATACTTGCTCTAAGAATTAGGTTTGCTATTACCCCATTAATTAAACATCCTTTTGAATGTTTATAAACAGATTACCTGTGCTAATTCATAAATTAAGTATATTAATCTAATTTTTTTTAAAAAAATCATGTTATTTTGTGGAAAAAAAAAAGAATTTCTCTTAAAATCAATAATTTTTTGGGATTGACCCGGGCAAGTTGAACAACCATCATCATGATCATGAATATTCATATAACATTTTATTTTTCAAATGGATAAATCAATACTTACCAAGACATAACATTGCAATATCAAGAATATACCCCTTAAATTATCTAAGTTATACACAAGAATTTATGCCTTCCTTTAAATTTACAAGTTCTTAATCTTTCTTTCCCCTGCATATCCTACCTTACATAATTTGAAAAACTCAAAAAACATTTTACCAATATTTTAATCCTAAGAAGAACTTGTGGCAAGAGCTGCTTCAGCAATATATCTTACCAACAAAAGCAGTTTGGAATTTTACGTAGTTACTAATGGAGGAACAAAAAACATATGATTAGACGTTAATTATATATTTACCTGAATGAGAAGGTAGCTCTTGCCATCAACAACATTCTTGATGACTTTGAAGGTCTGTCCATAATATATATGGAAGTTCACGGCATCCTCTGTCTTTGATATGTTCCTTACACTGACTGTGGAGCTTGCTGCATTTGCACCTTGAAGATATCCACAAAGGAACAACGCAGAGATAATTTGGACCCTGAAAGAAGAAGAAGAAGACGAAGAAGAAGAAGACATGATGTGATTGATCAGTGAAGAAGAAACAAAACCCTGTTTCTATCTACAACAGTTGAGCTCTAGCTCGTAGTATATTAGCTTTTAGAAAAATAATGTATTGTGGGCTATGTACCAGACCTAGGTGTCTGTGCCTGTGAGAGAGAGAAGTTTTGCAGCTTTTGGAATGGCACGGGGCTAATGGTTGTGGGGGAGACAGTAGAGTTGAACATAGGAGGTGAATTATTGGCTTGTGTGGTTGAGTGGATTTGCTACTTGCTAGCAGTGAATTATTCTTAATTTAGTCCTTGGTTTTTGAATGAAGTTATAACTTAGTCCTTCATGTTTGAAAACCTATAAGCCAGTTCCTCCACTCTTGTTGACAGCCATCTTTTTTAAAACATGTGTTGAGTTGCTTTTTCTATAACTGTCACTATGTTGGTTTTTTCTCAAATAATCTAAATTTACAAATGGTAGATATATTTTTTTTCATGTAATTATTATCTCGGTTTCTGATCCAGTTAAAAACTTGGATCGCAAGTCAACTTAGATTTTAATTTTAAAAAACACTTGAAATTAATGATGAAGTTTCAAGATTTTTTTCTAAGAAAAAAAAGCTAAAATAATATGATTTTAATATAATAAATTGATTTGGCATGAAACCTAGCTTTAATCAAGCTCTAAATCATCGAATTATTGGGTTGACTAATCAGGCCGAGCCAAATTTTATAACTGTGTACGGGGTTAATAAAAAACCAAAATAAGTTTAACAAGAGAACAATAGAAAGGAGTGAAGGGACCAGATTATATATTTTCAAACATGAAGGACTGAGTTATAGTAATGTTTAAAGCCTAGGGACTAAAGAATAGATTATTCTTTATTAATTAGATACAAACAGTCGGTCACCCCGTGAACCCATTTCGCCTTATTTGGCTATTTGTCATCTTGTTTTCAAGCCTTCTGCTTTGTAACTTGTGGGCTCTTTCTATCTTGACATGATCCGTTCCCTTCCCATGTGCTGTCCACCACCACTTGCAACTCCGATCCCAAAAGAAAAAGGAAAAACACCATTTACAGTTCACCGACTTAACACTCAAATTCAAAGCTTGTTGGGGTCTCTCATGGCATGTAAGATTGAATAATTGATGCTGAAATGAGCTAAGGTCACCATAGCTAGCTATGGTGCCATAAATGGGAAGGATCAAATAGATTAATTATAGTCGAAGGCCTCCAGCCCCGCATACAGGAATGTGACATTACTACTTGCTTTCTTAGTTTTTTCTATTCAAGACTCGGGTATAGATTGGTCGAGTAAATCTATTAAATATTGATAAGTTAATCCTGTTGTTTCGGACAAAAAAGTTAAGAAGCTGAAACAACTTTGTATTTTGATAATATTTTTAAATAATCATTGAAATTAACTCGGTTAAATCTCATTCAAGTTTGATCAGATTAATCTTTTAAATATCTGAAAATCATCAGATCAATTTGTCGAGTTGGACCAAGTATAATAATAAGAAAAAACAGATGGCTATGGATATTAGTGTGCTATCAATACTTTAACATTTTTATGGTTCAATCCAACTGTATGCTCACAGGTTACATTTCTTTTCTTTATGTATGTGTATAATTTTAAAAAAAGAAAGCAAAATTCAGGGGAGGTGGAACTACCATGATCTCTCTTAAAAAAGGGTGATATTGTTAGAATATTATCTGGCTCCATACACAGTTCGCTCCCACTCATTCACAAGCATGAACCTCTCCTTCTTTTTTTTTTTCTCTCTGACTTCTTGTGTCTTGTCAAGATGACTTTGTCATGTGCTTCATACACGGGACAGGTTGATTTATTGGTTTTGAATGCTCCATCGATGTGATCATCAAGGGCAGTATAGAAGTGTTTCATTTATGTATCTTGATTTTCCATTGCACTGATCCAGCGACAAAGTTCTCATTTTCTTGAACAAATTAAACAATGAGACGAGTATCTTTTTTTCCTGTCAATTGTAGAAACAGTCTCTGCAGATTTAACATTTTTTTACTTTTAATTTCTTTTGTCCTTAATATTTGATAGTCCTAAAGATTCCAGTCGCATAAGACAGTGAAATGAGTGCATCCAAATTTCATATTACAGGCCAAATTTGACATAAAGAGGAATATTGCAGAAGTATAAGCTAAGAATTAGCTGTAACATTGTTAGCTGGTGCTTACAGTTTCAAGACAGAAAAAATAGAAACAATAAAGAAAAAGAATAGATGTCCTTTTATATCTCATGTTTTGAAAGTTTGAAAATATAGAGATTCATTCTTGAAAGACAAATTTATCTACGTTTTTGGAGCATTAACCAAAAGTAACTATAGAGATGACTTACATAAGATCAAACTTGACAGAAAAGATTAGAAATTTTCCATTAATCTAAATTCAGTTACAATTGTTCAATCACTAGCTGCTATAAGTTTAAGTATAGATTACAGAATACAAAGGTATATGTGTATATATTTATGTATTATATAGAATACATTAGACTCCAACACTAGAGAAGGCAAAATTTAATGCCTTACCCAAATCAACAACTGTTAGATGGTAAAATAAGATCAGGAATCAAGTCAAGGGGCCATGGAATGGTTTACCAATATGGTACAAAGAGCAAAAGAAATGGTTAGAAATAGCCCTAGCTTCTTCAGAAACACACCAAATTTACTCTCTCCACCACCTCTTATGGTAACCAGCAAATCTTTTTCCTTCTTATTGTCATCCCACTTGAGTAGTTTTCCTGCAGGCTTCATCATTGGCTTGATATTTTTGCTAGGGCAACAACCTTCATCTCCTACACGTCCACTTCCCATGAAGCCATCCATTAATTTCCCATTTTCCACATTTTCTCCTAGGTAGGAACAATGCATCAAGATAATGACAATCAAACAAACAACATTTCTAGCTAAGTTCCTCCAAGGATATTGAACTGATGATTTGCTTCCAACGAAGTATTCCTTTGCAGTACTGATTGTTGTTTCTTTGCCATAACTTTTTGTACTGTCTGCTTTCTCTATGGAGAAGTTACTGGTCACCACTGCTGGATTCAGGTAGATCTTAACAGTCTGTGAAGGGACTAATTGGTGGAAAAATGTCTCAGTTGCTTGGCGAGTTGAAACGAAAAGTCCATGATTAACTTTGATATCCTCCACAACCTCAAAGCTCGGTACTGAACTAGTCAAATCATCCACATTACACTCATCTATGAAGTTATCATCATTAGGCTCATCATTGATGAATCCAAGTGAAAAATCCTCACTGTCATTGAATCCCATGCAGTCATCAACATGTACATTTTCTCCTGCAAGTAAAGAAAGTTATCATAAAAATAAAAGATCAGTAAAATGAAAGGGACAAAAACTAAAAATTAAGTAGAGCAATGATTGGATTAAGGGCATGGGAAAATTACCTCGGACTTCATGCTCTTCCCTACTTCTGAAACTTGAAATGTTTTCTATTGGCACAATCTTGGTTTCCTCCATAAAACTCTGTCCAAGATGGAGAGAAGGACTGAGTCATATTTCTTTAGCTAGGAGTGAAAATGCTAAGCTAATTTTATGCAAAGATAAAAAATTACATACCTTCTCCAGGTCATTGTTTGACATTCCAACCCATCTCAAGTTTTCTACCATCCTCTCTGTCTTGAAAGTTTCATCTAGGTTACTAATCTCTATAGACCTGCTGCTTGTATTGGGGTCAATCCAATATTTTTCTGCACATCTAATGGAGTTCATCATCATGTCACTCAACATATTATGTTGAACATTCTTCCCATCCATGAAAGTGAAATCATGATCGGTAGTGGCGTAGTTTCCACCCCATGTGTCTTGGAAACTAGACTGATTTATCAATTCTTGGGATGCATGAGCTACTGAACGAATTTCTTGCAAAATATCAGTCTGATGGGTGCTTGTGCTTTCTGGCATGAAAGGTCGTTGCATCACTTTTATGTCGGCAAGTCCAACTTGAGGGAAATCCTCTACTTCCAATGGAGGCAATGTGAATCTATGTTGCAAACTTGCACATTCTAGTGCCATATTAACCTTCCAAAACCAATGAAATGCACGTAAGCACAGCAAGATAAGAGAGAAAAAATTTTGATTTCTTTTAAACTACTCTAAAGGGAAAAAAGATTAAATCTTTGCAGCACATCTTAACATTTTTTCACCATGGTCCATCTGCCAATTTTGCTAGTTTATGTCTATGAAAATCACACTGAATAATTTCTTACCTTTGATGGTGGGTAAGGAATTGTTGAATGACTTGGAAATTGTGAAGGTGACATGCCAAATCCATCCATGGATGGTGCCCATTTTCCATTCCTTGATTCACTGATGTCAAGAGGGGATCCAATGGCACGATAGCTGGTTGAACAAGTATCTAAATTTTTATGCATAGGATAATTTGAGCTCTCAAATTCTTCGGATCTTCCATGATCAGAATATAGCTCAACGCTAGAAGAATGTTCACAAGGCATTCTGTATGAAGTAGACACATAATGCTCTCCAATCTTTGGGATGGTTGTCGTCTTTTTCGACACACGACAAAGCGCATATGCATCCTGCATAAGTTATAATAGGAGAAGTTCACCAATCAAATCATATTCCGATTTTCATTCCATTTAAATATAAATAAATAAATAAAAATGAAGAGAAGGGTGATGAGGAGATGAGGTGCACCTGCAAGCCGGAATTAGTTTCGCATTCGCGTTCGTCCAGGCGATATTCGTGCATAACCCAACCTGTTCGAGCTCCATGGGGGGCTCTACCTCTGTAGTAAACTAGGGTTTTCTTCATGCCTACAGCACGCATTTGGGAGTTCACTTTTCTATCCTTGCCTGTGGCCTTCCAGTACCCAGCTTTAGTAGCTCGATTAGTCCTTGATCCATTCGGATACTTGCGGTCTCGAGGACTAAAGAAGTACCACTCTAGATCTTTGCTAGGTAACAATGATTTTCCTACGATTTGTTTCAATACTCAAGTTAAATTCATCACATTTAGATGGAAATTATGTCAAGTGAACAATAATTACCGAAGGATTAAGCATGTTGAATATAGTATTTAAACATGTTCTACTTACACACATGTTAAAACACATTTTCTTTTTATTGATATAAGCATCTAGATGGGATAATGGTAGAAAACTAGGAAATATTCCTTTAAAGTAATGCAAACAAAGCATTACATGCTTGGAAACTTAGAAATATCTCTTGCCAATGCATTATGTTCCTTTCTTCAAGAGCTTTTTGACTTGGAAATCTTTTGGTAAATTAAAAGCTTCCTGTTCACAATAGGAACCCTAAAGATGGAGGGACCATATGGCTTATAGTCCCAAGTACACTTCCTTTTCCTACTAAAAATATATATTTGTTTCGTGTATATTTTATGTTAATAAAATACTTTTACCAATAAAGCATGATCAATGGATTTGTAAACATACAAAAAGAAGAAGAAGAATCCCTAAAGAGTGTTTGAACTCATTCCCTGTCTCTTCCTTTGGAAAAGGTATTTGGGCTAGCTTCTTGCACTCACTATCTTTTCCTTGCATGAAAAAATCAGTATGGTTTGATGGATGAAAGATCAATAACCTTGATTCTCATACTATCCAAATTACTGGGTTTTTTTTTTCGACATGGAATTAGGTAAGTTCAAGAAAGCCTGAAAATTAAACTAGGATGTTTTCATAATGGTCTGCCCTAGTAGCAATCAAAGACAATAAAGAGTTACAACAGTACTCATATATATGTGCCAAGGTTACCATACAAAGAAAGAGATTAAAAAAAAAACTACTGTTTATATATTTTCTTTTCTGTCAATATTCTTTACCCTTCTGTTCACTCAATCTTTATTTGGTTCATGTAATTAATGGATCATTCTTTGAAACTCTCAAATTCATGAAGAAGCAACCTAGCTAATGAGGGAGCTAGGGTTGTTTTTTTTTTTTTTTTTGTGTGTGTGTGTGTTTTTGAGGACTCAAATTATATAGAAGTGTGATGCAAGAAAAGGAGTGATGAGATGGAGAGGGGAGGATATAATACCTGGTAAATCCCATGGCTCACACTTGTAGAGATCAACTTCAGGGATGATCTCTAATTCAATCTTATGTCCATTGATCTTTCTTTTGAGGTAGTAAGCAACAAGTTCTTCGTCGGTAGGGTGGAAACGAAAACCGGGAGGCAAAACAGGAGCCATCTCTCTTTGATTTCCTTTAAAACTTCTTCTGACCTTGATTAAGAAATATCTATATGGATGTGAAAAATACTACGTACTAGTCTCCTTCTCAAAAAATGAGACCAGCCCTTGTTGGAAATATAATCAACAACTGTACAGCAAGTCTCTGCACGCAATCAAATGTAAGACACAAAGTTAGTCTTGAAATCTACTCTGAAGTAAACAATTGAACATGCAGTGGAAGAAAAATCGAGGATCGTTAATTTAGATGTCATGATCATGTACTCTAAAGTATTGTGCATGATCAAGACACACATGGGAGGAAGGGAGATGTGACCTTAACTAGGCAGAAGAAGACCTAAAGGCAAGCAAGGCTAGCTATCTAGCTAGAGAGCTAAGATCACCACAAGCTGGAGGGAGAGCGAAAATGAGGGAGCTGGATGGGGTTTTGATATAAGAACAAAAAGAGGAGAAGAAAAAGCAAAAGGAGGTGCTGTTTTGTCACACCAAACCCTTTTCAATTGTTTTTTCCTATCAAATGATTCTTGTTATCTTTCAATTCAAGCTAATTCTACTCTCTCAATCTCTCCAATTATCCCATGCTTCGTCCCTGTCCTTTCTTGGAATCTCAACTCCACATGACAGTATACCTATAGTTTGATGCATTGCCACCCTTTTCATGTTGGATTAAGTATCTACTGTTATACCTTAACGAAAAACTGTCCCAATCGAATTTCGGCTACATTTCGTAACCGAAAATGTTGTCTGGTTTCACATGCTTATTTCCTTGTTAGGTCCTCGTAAAATGCCATGCTGCATTACCTCTTTAAACTAGTTCATGATCCAATGTGCTTCGTAAATTGTTAGAATCAATTCTTGTCGCTGAAAAGTTGTGTTAAAGTTTGTGATGTAATCGATCTCCCTTGTGAAAAGGGACATGCATGGTGGGGTTTCTCCTCGTTCTGTCTTTCTCCATTCAGATTGTTGTACAAGAAATCCACAACACAATTAAAGGAAGGTGATATTACTCTTTCAATGGAGATTTAAGACACTGATCTTGACGAGGTGGATTCATATATAAGTAAACATGCAACTTGTTCATCCACATTCCCTTTTCGGACCAACTCTCTGTAAGGAAGGAAGAGTATTAATTAATTTGTGGCAAACTTACTAGCCGAAACAAATCACTACATTTACCTGTAATTAAATCGATTGGTATTTATTTTTAAAAGACTAGCAACCAAACGAATGCTCTAGCAAATAAATTAGGCTATTATTAATTTATAGAGTGGATTTTGATTAATATCTCAAGATATAAAAGACGAGATAATAATAAAAAAGAAGACACTATAATTTTTATTTTAAAGTTATTCGATAAACATTTATTTTACTGTATCTTTTTTATTTTAAAATAATATCAAACACTATCTAGAAAACCTTTTACCAACAATAAAAAATGCAAAAAATTTGGCAAAAAAGTCACAAAGAAAGAGAGAGATTACCAGCCAAGTAGCATCTAAAACATCTCTCTGTTAAAAGTTTTCACTGAATTATCAACTGAATATTTATCTATTGAAAAAGGTTTCAATAACTTACCGG
>Ga0307510_10007557_pt1 | contig 12948 bp, 15 predicted proteins | sample 12_EM_MG_FD_207224 | JGI IMG/M metagenome (GOLD analysis project Ga0307510, IMG submission 207224) | Populus trichocarpa ectomycorrhiza microbial communities from riparian zone in the Pacific Northwest, United States - 12_EM | ecosystem: Host-associated > Plants > Roots > Unclassified | place... | reverse complement strand
AATTCACTCTAGTCGATCCACGGATTTTGAAGTGCACCGCAACTGGCTTGCAATAACGCATTCACTCCCAATCTCACAATGGTACTATGATGTACGCGTTGCGTTGCGTTTGACAAGAGTAGGCATCACTTACGATCCCCGTTTGGCCCAAAGACTACTTCAGAATGGAGTAAGCACCCTGACGGTTGCTCCTAAGTGCTTCTCATTGTCAAAAATGTCATCAGCATTGGATTACCCTCCCTTCTTTGCGTATTTCGAGAAAGTACTGTCCATCCCAGCTTCCTTCATTGACCCACGAATTGTGGACCTTAACAATCTCAACTATTCCGCCTGGAGTGTCATTGCGTACCAAAGATCAACTGTCGTCCTAACAGAACTAGTCCTGGCGGCAGTTCTACTGAAGTAAAGTGGGGCCCGTATCGAGCATATCCCTTACTGACATTCCCTTGTCAGGTTTGTTCGTGGGGTGCCGGATCCTAGTACTCAACGACTCGTATCCGCATCTCTCTTCTTGCATCCCGGGTTCTTGATTGTGGATCACATCCACTTTCAATATAACGGCTTCCTGTTTGGCATTCTGCTTCTTTCTATCCTCCAAGCTCGTCATGTAATTGCCATCATCCGACCAAAGCGAACGTCGACTTAGAATCTTTTTAGGGAAACCTTCTGGCTAGCGGCTTCTTTTTCGCGGTCCTGCTGAATTTCAAACACATCTACATGTACCTCGCTGTTCGCTCATCCCCGTTCCCGCAGTTGTAATCATTTCTGACCCGAATTATCTCTAGCCAGCTTATTTTGTTTATCTACTCCGAGCCTTTTGTATGTCCCCGCAGGGCAGCATACTCCCTGGTAGATTCCTCGCACTCGCAAATGTCGTGATATTGGTCTTCATCGCGTCGCTGGGACCCTTCCTCCTCATGGGACAAATTCCGCAACTGCTATCTCGACTTTTTCCCTTCACACGCGGCCTCAACCATGCATACTGGGCGCCCAACGCCTGGGCACTCCTCACGGCAGCCGATCGAGTTCTCTTACAGTGTCAGTCGATTCATGGGATCTTTCCTTGCGCTGGTCGTTGACCGAATTGTCATAGATGCCAAACGGTTCGGGGTCAGCTTTTCCGTCGATGCCTCTGGCGTGTCATCCTCATCGAGAGGATTGGTTGGAGATACTTCATTCGCGGTTCTCCCAAATGTCAAACCCATTCATACATTCGTCATCACCATCGTCTTCCAGAGTGTGTTCCTCGTCAAGCTATGGCGAACGCCAACATACAGGTCGTTCCTCACTGCGCTGACGCTTTGTGGGTATACCTCGTTCATGTTTGGCTGGCATGTCCATGAGAAGGCCATCCTCCTCGTCCTTATCCCGCTGAGGTAGGTATAGCCGCCTGTTCCAGCTTTACACTTCGACGTTGACGTGACACAGTTTACTGTCGGTGGAGAACTACACCTATTTCCGTACCTTCATGATCGCGAGTACGGCCGGTGTTGCGTCTCTCTTTCCTCTACTTTTTACACCTGCCGGTACGCTTCTCCTCTCATTGTACTGTCCTGTCAAGCTGATTTCAATGAAGAGCAAATCATCGAGGTTGTTTATTCGCTTTTGTGGGCGATCGTCGTCTTCGGGCCCTTAAAACAGCGACTATATGAGTCAGTCACCCGAGGTGCCTGCTTTGGCCAGAGCTGACTGTTGTCTTCGTAGATTCCCCCGGTCACTCCCCGCAGTTATTGTAGGCTCTCTGGAAACAATGTACTTATGGGGGTTCCTTCTTTTGGAATTGGTGGTCACGCTTTGTCCTGTGATAGCAAGGGCCGTTGCTCGAGAACCAGAGAAGTGGGAGTTCCTCCCCCTCATGCTTACCAGCTTATACTGCGCCCTCGGCCTCATCTGGGCTTACGCTCGCCTGTCTTTCTTGTATATCACATCGAAATAGTACTTATCACTGCTCCACATGATATTACTTTTTTGCAATGTGCACGACTACGGGACATCAAGCACTCATAAAAGAACATAAGATCACGACTTACCGTCTTCATCATCTAATACATGCTCCAACCCAACCTTTTGTCCGCGGGCATGCTTTGCACTTGAACCCCAGACCATTGCACTAACGGAGAGTTCAGCATCTCTGACGAAACACGGGGTTGTTGGGAAAACTGACTACTTCAATTGTTTTGCAATCTCCTTGTGAATAGCATTGCAGAAGTCTTCCACGGTGCACTTCCCACGCTTAAGCACCACGGGGGCGGAGTAGTCCGGCGCCTGGCCCCTTGGCTTGGTGTACACACGAACTAAATCAAGTGCTTCCCACATTTTCTCTATGAGTTCGTCGACGTTGAGCCATTCGTTGGAGGAAACGGGGACACTCTTCGGGATCTTGTACAGAAGGTCAAGCTCTTCGATTGAAATCACGTCTATCTTGTTCAAGACCTTTACAGGAGTCAGATAAATGAGCACTAAAAGTGGTATTGTTCTCACATAAATTGCTGGCACGTAGACCCTAGAGAGAAGGGCAACTGTGAAAATGAATCGCTGAGAAACCCGAGAAGTCCGTACCTATTGCCTTCGATCACATCGACCAGATCATCCGCCGTCGCCCCAGGTTGGCGGATCGCGACATCAGCGTTGTTGATTCGATACTCGCTGCATATTGCGTGGATCTCTTCGTGGTCTATGTTCGTCAGAGGTACAGTGTTCGTTATGGCTAGTCCACCCTTGTCTTTCTTCCGCACGATAATCGCTGGGGGTTTCTTGTTTAGTCGAATGCCGAAGCCCTCCAGTTCAGCCTCAATGAGCCTTTTGTCCCCGAGGGGCTTGAGAACGTCCAAAACGATGAATATAAGGTTGCATGTCCGCGCGACTGAGGTGTGTGACTATGATGAGTGACAGGTACATGTCAACCGCAGTGATATGACGATACCTGCGATGACTATCGGACAAAATATAAGATATGGTTACAAATTTACGCCGTTGAGTTGAGTGCATACCTTGTCGACCTCTCCCTCGACCATCGTTTGCACCTTCGATGATGCCGGCTGGGAAGGGATTGCGATTAGGGATGTGCCTGATGCAGAGGGGATGCGAGCTCACGGAGGTCAAGTATTTGTATTGGTGCTCCATGTACTTTCAACGTCCCTGGGACCGTAGTAAGTGTTGTGAAGTCGATTGCTGAGACTTCGGAATGTGTGCCGGTTAGCTTCGACATGAGTGTGGACTAGAAACGCAAACGATGTTCCATATTTCTGTATCAAATGGTCCTCGCTTTCGATTTCCTCACCTTTCCAACGGATGGGAAGCCGACGAATCCAACTGAGGCTACCCCGGTTCGTGCAACATCGAAGCCCAGCCCAGCGCCACCGCCACCACCGCCTGACGGTGTGGAGATTAGTTCACGTCGAAGTTTTGCGAGTTTCGCCTTGAGCTGTCCTAGGTGATAGCTCGTGGCTTTATTCTTTTGGGCTTCAGGCCGTCTGGTATGAGGACAGGATGCGGGTCACTTTATGAGGACGACGCACTTCTAGCCTTTGAAAAAGGTGAGCGTGCGAGAGGATTAGGGTGCATATAAAGCATACCATCTCATCTTCGACTTCCTGTCCAAAACATGTCAGTGCATTGAGGAATAGAGAGACGTAGGCATACCTTTATTTTTTGTACGGTGGTCATGATGATGATTTGCAGTATTAATCCTAGAAAAGGCAATTGGCTGTCCCTTGGCAACTGGCAACAACAATTCAATTAGCGCAGCGCCTCTTAACTTTCCACACCACACTCTTTCAACCGTGACCTTCCCATCCCCATCCAGTCCCCGTCAATCGTCGTTCCTTCGTCCCTCACAATCTTTTATGCGACTGGCCGGTCTCGTCGCCCCACTCCAACTCGTCTGAATCCACCCAGCACCCATTCTTTCATTTCCTTTACTACTCGGAGTCACAGTAACTACTATCATGTGTGGAGGTCCCGCTTGGAAGCGCGAGATTGTTCCAGATCACAAGGTCTGTACATGCTCTTTGAACAATTATCCCTATTTCTGACTGCATTGGACGCGTCGATAGTTTGACTTTGTCGATACTCTAGAGTTCACAGACAATGGTTTCGCAATGCGTATGAAGTATGTGTCGTCCATTTTTCCATTCCTCAGCCTTACGTGTTGGGACTCCTCCTTTTGAACTGGGACTGCGCGCGGACTGGACTTATGGTCTGACAACTCTTCTTTATCTACTTTGTCTGAAAGGTACCTCTGGGTGTACATCCTCGTACTCAAGTCATTCCTCGTCTACGTTTCCGATGTTTTCACTGCTGTGACCATGTTAAGTACGAAGTCGTGGACCAGCCAGATCTTTCAGAATTGCAAAGAATTCTCGGGTTGTGTCGCAATTCCTTTCACCGTTGGCCAATGGTTATTCGTCGGTTGCATCATCTTCTCTTTCCTCCTCGTACGCAATGTCCCTCTCATTATCAACTTCGTGAACCTGATATCTATATCCCGTAAAGCTTGCTTACGAGGCACGGAAATCCAAGAAGATCATAGCAAGTCGAGACATATCATACGCCTTCACAAATGTCATGGCGAACAACTACTATTCTCTTCGTAAGAATTCTTGCCTGTTCGTCAAACTCATGCACTCAGTCGATATACCACGCCTAGGCTCATATGACCATTTCTGTTTTTTCGATCATATCCAACAATCGGCGAAGAAGAAGGATGATTTCGCTTTCTTCATATTCTTCACCTTTAAGAGTAAGAACACCTCAGATTCTTGTGTAGAAGGTCTTACACTCTACTATAGGTTGGAAGCGTTTGATTTTCGCCGACGGTCCTCGTCAAGTCATCAATGCCTTGACTTTGTTTGCCATCTATTTGGCGAGAAGAGATGACAAGACGCCGTGGTATGATTTCAAGAAATATTTCGCAGGGAACAACTTGATTACAACCGCCCTCACGATCTCTACCCTCTTCACCGTCCTCATCTTCGCTGGCTCCCTTCTCCTGCTCATAATCGCGGCGATAGGCTATGTCCCACTCCTCTGTTATATCAAGGGGAACTTGAAGGTAGGTCTCCCTCACTTCTGCTGAGTACACGCTAACACTCCACCGTAAGGAATATTGCTGTCATAAAGTAGACAAGGTGAAGCCGCACTTTCGTGTTAATGTTACCTTCAACTGATCCTGCCCTAGCGTATTTCCGAAATCATTAAGCGCCGTAACAAAGAGCGTACCGCCAAGGCCATAGCCGAAGCCAAGAAGGAAGCGATGGGCGACTTCTCTCATCTTAAAAACAAGAAGGGGGAGTTCATTCAACAACCCCTTCCGCAGCCAACCCTCCCAAATATTTCGATTGACGACGATCTAGCCGATATTGCATCATTACAGAAGCGCGCAGGTACCCCCAGTATCCACCACTCTGTCATTGGCGATAGGAACCATACCACGGATGCAAAAGCTTCCTACGACTACCCAACAATGCCCGCTTATAATGCGCCTTACGCCCACCCTCAGGATCCAACGGCCTATGCTCATTACAACCCCTCGGTCCCTACTCTTCCGGATGAGAGCCAGTACTACGAGGACGATTATGGGAGTACAGCGCATTTGGCACTGGGCGCAGAAGCCTATGGTCGGGATGACCGCAACTACCCCGAACATTACCATGGATCCCAGGGCTATGCCGCTGATCCGTATGACGTCTACACTGGACACGCTGCCAACGGCCAGTACGGACATCAGTCGGGGCAACACCCACACAACCCACCAGATGGTGTTGGGTTAGCTTACGGGGCCGCGGAATACAACAACCATCACGCCGGGAACCAACGTGGACAACACCTCACCGAACCCTGGGTATGATGTAGGACAGTTTCTTGCCATGTAGCGCATTCGAATCAGACTCGTCTGTATTCTGTATTATAACACTGCTCATCTGCGCGACCGTTTCATTGGTCATGAGACGCATGACGGTTCTTTGGATATCATTTTTACCTCTTTTATCATCTTCCTGTTCCTTCTTCAGCTCCAGTCCTTTTACATCTAATTTATCTAGGGTACCGGGGAATTCTATCCATGAAGCAATGATGTATTGCAACTTGCAAAATTTAGCCACAACCACATACATCACCGTTTCGTGTAGCGGAGGAAGCGAGACGCAGCTGGTGTGACAATTAGTAAGAGCAAGCGGCATGGGCACCATGAGCACCAGCCTACCGATGGTACTGACGAAATTCAAACCTTAGGAAATTGTTCAGGTATCTCGTCATCACTTGACAAATTTTCAAGGAAAAGTTACTCACTAAAGAAGGCGAAGATTATCCAAGTGTCCTTCCAACGATTCTCATAGAACATGTTCAGCTGCATTGTATATTCATCACCGACCTATCAGTATGACAGATTAGTCAAATTACGTTTAGACACCAGAGATTCGAAGCCAAACTTTCCTTGTACCGACAATACCTGCAAGCTTGGGTGTCATTAGGATTTTCCAGATACCCTCCGAACGCATCCACAAAGTCGTTGGCCCATGTAGCACAAGATTGATTGGGTGGAGGATTAAAAATGGCGAATTCACCAGGCTTGCATAACACCTGTAATCCACTAAAAATACGGTAAAGTGTGAGATATGATATTTCGACTAGTAGGCTTTAACGCACTGGAGTTCAGTAGATAGCATGGCACTTATCATTCGCGTGAAAGGGTTGAGTTGGTACACCCACACCCTCCATGTGTGGGCTAAATTTGGATACGGGATAATTACACCACCTTATAAAAAGTGGCGATTTTCAGCGTAAGGTCACCAGAAAGGTCGAAAGTATACGAACAGAAAGTGGTCAAAACAACCATGAGGAACGGGTCGAACAAGATGCCCACTTGAACTGACGGCGTAATGGCTGCGATAAATTGTCCCAAGGACACGCCGAACACCTCGACGAAAAGGATGACCACCAACTGGAACACTGTACCGCCTAGCCCGGCCGAACCCTGACCGAATCCCTGGGCGTAAATCTGCAATTCTGAATTGGTACGTTTAGGCGGTGTGAGTCTTGGACCTCATTACCATGATTGCCCAAAAACTAATTGCGCATAGAATGCTGGACGGCAGTTCACCGAGCAGTTGGGCGATGCTGAATACCTCGGGTGAATACATGCCGCTGGAAAATTCTGTGTGTAGGTCATTGAGTGGCAGAGTTGTGCCCAGATAGCGCAAACTTGAACGAGACTTGCCTCGGATGAATATCCCTGAGTACAGTGAGCTAAGGCTGTTCTGGGTACGGGGGTGATAGGAATGGTTAAAGACTCACCTCTATTGGTCATGAATACTGGCAGGATCTGATTGAGTAGGAAAGAGGGGAGGACAGAGACCCAAAATCTATCATCGAAGAATTAGTAATCACTAGTGCGAGAGACTTATGGGACAGTACATCGAGAACAAGCGGTACTGAAGGTCTCTTTGGGTCCTTCCTAGCTGAAGAAAAACAAGGGACGCAAACAATGCGGTGAAAATGTGCAAGACGAGCCGCGTGAAAATGTAGCCAGGAGAACGCCACATAGTGACGAAACCTCGCTTCGTGACAACACCCAGTTGGTAGAGGAACGGTGTCGCGTCTGTTTTGGCATGAGTGATCGTCTGTGCTATCGAGATTTGGCCACTCACACTTTGATACCATTTTGGTTTTGCGGGACGTGGCAGAGATCTTTAGCTCACGTATCTCTTCCTTGACGAGCCGGAACTCCGGCGAGTCCAGCCAGATGTCTTTCCAGTCGCGATGTCCGATTCGCGGTGACGTGCCTGCGCCAATGGCATACAGCATGTACTCCGCAGGATTCGCCTCATGGGGACATGCTGCTCCATGGCGCGCAAAATATTCTCGTACAACGCAAGAGTCCGGTCCGATATCCCCAAAGTAGACGGTATGCCCGCCATTCTCTAGAAGAAGCAGGCGGTCAAAGCTTTCGAAAAGCAGTGAAGATGGTTGATGTATCGTGCAGAGAATAGCTTGACCTTGGTCGGCGAGTCTTCGCAGGACGCGGATCAGATCCCGGGCATTTTGTGCGTCCAAACCTGACGTCGGTTCATCCAAGAACAGGAGAAGGCCGGGCTTGCTCGCCAGCTCGACACCGATCGTGAGCCGCTTGCAGGCTTCAATATCGAGCGTATCGACTATGGCATCAGCAAGATCATGCAGCTCCAGAAGCTCTATCACCTCCTCGACGTAGGCATTCTTCTCTTCCGTCGGAACGTGAAATGGCTGGCGCAGGTATGCTGAGAGGCGCATGGCCTCGCGCACTGTCGCGGTTCCTTCGTGGACGTACATTTGCTCAGCGTACGCCGTTGATCGCGCGAAATCTGGTCCGGTAGGACGTCCATCGACGAGGATGTCTCCGGAGACTATGCCAATCTTTTTTCTTTTGGCCAATACATCGAGGCACGTTGTCTTTCCGGCGCCGGAAGCTCCCATGACTGCGGTCAACGTCCTAGGCTTGACATAGCCATATACATCGCTGAGCAGCTGTCGAGTGCCGCGTGAGACTGGAATGTGATAGTTGACACCCTCCCAGGTAAACACCCCGCGTTCTGGTGGCGTTCTATTCGAACAAGATCAGATATCATGTCATTGTCTCGAAATCCTTCGAGTCTTATCCACTTACGTGACATCTCCCTTAGGATTGATGCCGTTTGAATTACTCTTATCAGCCATCTTTGACTGTCGTCGGCATGCTTTTCGTTCGCACAATCGATCGTTCAGTTTGCGAGTCTCCGATGTTTCCTTAGCGAACAAACGGAAAACCGCACCGCCGGCGCATTGCTTCGTAATCTGAGCTGGAATCTCGAAGTGGGGAATGGGTGCGCAGCGCTTACCGAGAGAAAGTCCAGAACGAAAATCTGAGTCGCTTGATAGATCAATATCCAGCAGAGGAGCAGAACAAAATTACGACGCCAGATATCACGACCGTCCATGTCATAGGCGGTGAGCAAGTACGAGCTGCCGGAGGTGGTATCCGAACCCGGTCTCGCCCCAGACAGAGTGCAGACTTGATTTAGTCCTAGGGTGCTCCTGGGGAGTAACTTATGAGTAACATTTTAGGAATTTCGACGCGAGTTCTTGTACTTACGGATATTTGCTGACATTGAAGCCATTCCTAGGTACTATATAACTACCGTCACAAGTGAACTGGAATAATAGTTGTCAGAAAATGAGAACATCGACCTCAAACATGGGCGGGTTCACATTAAGCCGGCTATATTCGTTCTCCATCAAGCCAGAAAACGCTATGGATGAAATGCAATGCATTAACGAACGTTGGTTCCAAAACACGGCGCACTCACCGGAGGCCATGGGGTTTAAATAAAACTGAGTTGACACGAGCGCTCAGTGTTTGTAAAAGGTAGGAGACGTACGGCTTACCATCCAGAACAGCCACCTTTTCATCTGCTGTACCGGGATGAGATACCCAGTAAAAAAAACAAGGCCTGTAACGACGAATCCACCCATTCGGAAGGCGGCATCGTATGAAGAAAAAAAGAAACCGAGTGTCCTAAAAAGGCCTTGAACGGACAGAAATGCCACGTAGCTGAAGAGATGGAATGTCCAGAAGGCGCCCCAAGAGCGATGAAGATTTGCCATAAAATATACAATGACATTGTAGAGCAGAAGACGAACGGCAGAAAACGGAAGATCTGAGAGCGCATTCCCAAGTGCGAGAGCTGACGGGTAGTATAGACTGTAACTTGCCTGCGAATATCATTTGATGTTGTCAGGGATCTAAGAAATAAAGAGACATACTTGCTTGTGAAGTACACCGCGACCGCCAACTAGACACAACTACGACAAATCAGGTCACCTGAAGATTTGAACGAACGAAGACCAAACCTCGCCAAATGCATCAAGACAAGACGTTAACAAGCTGAGGAAGATGACGCTAGTACGAGTAAATGCGCCGTTCGATGTTAATTTCTGATCAAAGAATGCCGCCCCAATAATAATGGGAAGGATCTGAAAGTTTGATCAGAGAAAGTCGACCCCTCAATCAGTCTACTTACCACTGATAGAGAAAAGCTTGTCACGAGCTGGAAGCGATCCTGCAGCCTCATCTGAAATTGTCGCCGTGCCAGTGCCATGACTTGCCCCGCGTACCCAAGGGTATACGGACTTTCCTTCGAAACCCCGCCCTTTTTATCAAGAAGCACCGATCTTCGAAACGGCCCTTGATCGTCCTTCACCAACGTTTTGTATTCCTGCAGCTCATGGAGCAATTCCACTGCGAGCTCGGATTCCAGAAAGGCTCGTTCCAGGGCCTCCGGGGTAGACGGGACGTCAGCGAAAGTTCGTCCAGGGAAAAGTTGCCGTTCGTTGGGATCCGTGCAACCTGTCAGGTAGTCCGCAGTGGGTTGTCGAGGAAGTGACTGGAAACCAAGCTCCTCGAAGTATGAGCGAGCTCGGGAGGGTGGACCGAGGTATATCTGCTGCCCCTTATCCATGACAAGAACTCTGTCAAACAAGCTGTAGATCCCTTCACTGGCCTGGTATCTGGTGTATATATCAGCGAGCAACACGCCATAACCTCAATTAGGTGCATACAGCGTGACGAAAGTTGTTTGGCCATATACATCTGTCATGATTCGCAGACTTTTCACGAAGTCGAAGGCAGTCGATGCATCCAGGCCCCGCGTAGGGTTGTCCCAGCACTGCACAGGAGCTCCAGTTGACATCATTTCAGCAATACTTATCCGCTTTCGCTCGCCACCTGAGACCCCACGAACGAACTCGTCGCCGACTAGAGTCTCAGAAACGCGAGAAATATTGAGCATCTTGAGTAATGTCTCCTTCGTCCGTGCGTTATATTCCTGACTCGAAATGCCAGGAAGTCGGCCTTTAGATCCGGGGGTCTTGGTTGAGATTGCAAAAGCTAGTGTTTGAGCAACAGTCAGAGTGGGCATGTGGACGTCGTCTGTGGGGCAGGTGTCAACATGAAGTCCATCGAATATGGACTTGCATACCGTCCTGATTGTATACGACCTCGCCCTTGTAAATCTTCCCCATCTCCTCTGCGTCTATCCCGGCATAACGCACGTCACCACTTACGGATGAATATTCACCACGCTCGTTCCCGATCGCCTTCAGAAATGTTGTGCAGCCTGACCCCGGACACCCAAGGACTAGAATCATCTCGCTGGGCTTGGCCAGACCGGAGCACCTAACGCACAAACATGATCACAATGTGATAAGATTTACGTGGCATACGGGTACGCACCTGTTCAGAATTGTCCTTGTATCCCCGCCATCCATAGTTGATCGGATCCGAGAGAAATTTCGCCAAATGGAACGAATGGGACTAAGACTGTTCTGGAGCATGTAGGCTGAAAGAATCGAAGAGTGAGTTGCGAGTAGCCCAAGAACAAGCAAGAGAACTCGCAATCAAATGTCGGGATGTATGTCTATTTGAAAGGTGATGAGGATCCATCGACTCCCAACAAAAACGTGACCTCACTTTGTGATCTATGCTTCCTCCAACCGTGACCTGAAGATCTTCCCAAGTGACGCCAACGTGCTTGGGTTGGATTCCGGCCGCTTTGTTTGCTTCGTTGGACGACGTGAGGCATTCTCGAAGATTGAAAGTGTCGAAAGGGCCATCACTGTTGGGCAGCCCTTTCTCGATATCCTCCAAGTTCTCACTCGAGAGCACCAGGTCCGTGCTAAGGCTTTGAGACGGATGCGCAGCAAGCTGCCTCAACGGTATATGGAACACAGCCGTGTTTTGGGGGCTCCGAGAAAACATTTTTCTGTCAGCCCCAAGTGAAGATATCAGATCCTACAGGGGAAAAAAAGTCTGTTTGGTTGTGGGGGGGTCAAATCGATAGGCAGGTAGCGTTTGGGGTAGAGTGCATCCAAAGCTACCGCTCATAAGAGCTCGGGTTCACCCAAGTCTTCTCCGCTTGATCTCCATACCATTCCCTCTTAATGGGAGGAGGGAAGGCCGCGGAAAGTCTGGTACAGCAACAAGTGTAGTAGTAGTATGTAAGAGAACCAGTGCCCACATGCATCCGACACAAGCGGGGGGTTCAAGGACAAGCTATAGGCTCAGAGAGTCCGGCAAAACATAGTAACGGTCGGACATGAGCAATTTCTAAATTGAATGAAACCTTGACCATAGTGTTCTAAAGCTGGATTCCGAGGCGTTAAAAGGCCAAATTTCGAACAGGAGGAAGCCGCGGGCCGAAGCTGAACGTTGAACATCGAAAGCAACTCGATTCATTCTTCCGTCGGCAATTACCGACGCTGAAAACAAACATCATACAGATTCATGCGTGCCAGTGACTGCTCTTCCACCTGCTCGAGTCAAGTACCTACAAGGGCCATTCAACATCTTCACCGTAGTTCCAATGGACAGCCTTCGTGGAGATATATTCTTCAAGTGCGTGGCTACCCAATTCGCGACCTGGCGAAAGACGCTACCGTTGGCACCTGCAGCAATTGCTCGCATTGGTGATGGCACGCACCGATACCACTCTGCTTCTTGCCTCCAAATGGCACGTTGTTATAAAGGACATTGTATTGATTGACCCAAATCTAATGAACCAGATGAGTTTTACCAAAATAGAGCGTTGAGTATGACTCACAGTTCCAGCCTCCAGAGCGGAAGACACGCGGTGACATTGAGCTTGGTCAGCTAAGGTGATTGTGAGCCTGCGAGGGAAGGCGAAAACAAGGGCGGTTACTGGAGTGAAGGCCTGCCGCAAGCCCGTAAGTCGTATCATTGGCGAGATCAATGGCTTCCTGCTCAGTGTGGAACTTTCCAACTGAAAGTACAGGTCCAAAAATCTTCATAAAAATGTCAGCGTACGAGCGATGAACGCGAAGCTTTGCGATCTCTAATACCTCTTCTTTCACCTGGGGAAGGGAATATGATTTCAAACCGTCTTCTGATATACTCCCATGCAACACTTACTATCTTCA
>Ga0307510_10007556_pt1 | contig 12950 bp, 20 predicted proteins | sample 12_EM_MG_FD_207224 | JGI IMG/M metagenome (GOLD analysis project Ga0307510, IMG submission 207224) | Populus trichocarpa ectomycorrhiza microbial communities from riparian zone in the Pacific Northwest, United States - 12_EM | ecosystem: Host-associated > Plants > Roots > Unclassified | place... | reverse complement strand
TAGGTTGGAAAGGAGAGGGAGGTTGGGTTCAGAGAGCTACGGAACGATTGGAAACAGACTTAGCGAGCGTGTGTGAGAGCGAGAGGGAGCGAGAGGGAGAGATAGAGAGAGAGATGGATCCACCGGCTGCGGGTAGGTAAACCCTCAGTTCACGACAGACAGCACGCTTCCTAAAGCGGTTCACCTACAGCCAACCAGTAGTGTTGTAGTAATAGGCTCAGCCAGCCAGCTGTCCCCTGGCGGTAGGATAATCCATTCGTTGTTTACCTTTGGCTACGATAGGAAGGGCCAAGCAAGCACCGCATCGGTTCACCAAACTGTGAAATCCCCTCCCTTTCCCATTCAAAGCGCCAGCAGAACCAATACAGACAGGATAGATAGAAATTTCATTGTCGTCTCGCCTCGCACCGTGATACTCGGATGAACCGGACCTGGACATCATCGCCATCATCATCACTCTGCTCTCCCCTCTCCCCCGCGAGTACGGTACTCGAGTACAGGTGCTCCTCACGCTTCCCGCCCACAATATCAAGCATGCACGCGAAAGTGTCCCATCTCACATCCCCTCGCAGGAACGAGTGCCTCGGATATCATAATTAGGATTTTAGCTAGAGGAGACCTGGTTCCTTTTTTCCGCTTTCATTGGTTAGCGATGGTATTTCCCGTATCGCACTCGCCACTGCACCAGTACCAAGTACCATACCGGTACTGCTACATGAGGGATCACCACGTGAGTGCGTAGAGCGACTTTACTCGAGTGGTGAGCCTCGTGGAAAGGAAGACAGATAGCGTGACGAAAGATTAGGCCAAGGCGATCATCAGCATTTTCCAGCCCCCGAGATTATTTTATGGAATGAAGGTTGGTGAAACTCGGGGATGGAGAACTGGCTAGAAGGCTTCTTTCTCCCATTCTGCGGTATTACCGGATCAAGAGGAAGAATTATTACAGTATGATACTACTGTAGTACCACACAGATAAACTACGACGCCGGTACGGTACCAGCACAGTTGCACCTCGTTATAAGGAAGGCCAGGAGTTTGGGATATTTGGGGAAATTCCTTGCAGAGAAGGTCCATTTGTATGGGAGCAGGGATGTAAATTCCCAAAAGGTCCATTCGCAATAGCGAGGTTCCCGTGTAAAGGATTCCATTGTAACGAGGTGTGACTGTACCGGTATCAAGTGCACCGCAGAACCCGGTACCGATACTGTAGGCGCCGCTTGCAAATCCCTGTTCCCCCAGAATCCGGGAGGGGTTGGATGATCAACTCTCCGATCTGATAAGATAATCCCCGCTCCTGGCCACTTCACCAAACTCGATTCACCCTCCTCTTTCCCTCAACCTGAACAAATTTCTTCGAGAATGTCAGCCTCAGTACCAACCCTACCTCCATTCCCCCACCCCGCAGAACCCTCGGGGGTGCCGGCCCCCATCCCGACCCCACTTCCATTCCTCCTCCCCACACACCTCCCACCTCTCGAAACCCTCTATTTCCCCTCCCCGAGCCCTAACCCCGCCCAACCCTACATTCTCTTTTTTCCTGGAAACCCCGGCCTGGTGCAATACTATGTGGCTTACCTTTCCACTCTCAGCGCCCTCACAAAGCTGCCCATCCTCGCTGTCTCGCATAGTGGCTTCTACCCGGGGCAGACATGTGCGAGAGATACGCCTCCGGGCTATTGGGGGCTGCCGGATCAGGTTAGGCATAAGATTGAAATTATCCGATGGTTGGCGGAGGTGAAAGGCTGGGATAGGGTTTTGCTGATGGGGCACTCTGTGGGTGCATATGTGTTGATGGAGGTTATTCGGGAATTTAAAGGAAAGGACGAGAAGGTCAAGGTTGTTGGGGGAGTGGGATTGTTTCCTACCCTTGTCGATATTGGGAAGAGCTCTGGTGGACGGGCGCTGACCGTAAGTGATACCGCGCCGCTAGGGGGATGGACACTTCTATAATACTGCTATTATTACCTTCACCTCTCACTATCGTTCCGAAACCTAATGGTCTCCATCTTAGTTTATCCAATCCATCGTCCCACCTCTCCCCTCTATCGCTGCAGGAGCTACTCGGGTTCTTTCCTTCCTCCCGACTCCTGTCCTTAATCCCATCCTGAAATTAGCCACCTTCCAACCGTCCTCCGCTGCCAGCGTCACAAACACATTTGTCACTACCCGTGGCATGGTTTTCCAAGCCCTAGAGCTAGCACGGGAAGAAATGGAAACCATCACCGAGGACGCATGGGGCGAGGAGATATGGGAGTGCAACGATACACCTCTTGTGTTTTATTTCGGAAGAAACGTATCATAACCCCGCGTCGGCTTTTTGGTGAGGATCCGGACGCTGATTCGATGTAGGATCGCTGGGTTGCCGAAGAGACGCGAGAGAAACTGCTTGAGGCCAGAGGTACTGGCGCGAAGGTGAAGATGATTGTTTGCGATGACGGGCTACCCCACGGCTTTTGCATTTGTGAGTATCTTTGAGGTCTAGCTGTGATACAAAGTGCTCCACTGACATGGTTTTTATGATAGCGCATGGGGAAGTTATGGCGGAGAAAGCTGCTCCCTGGGTTGATGAGATGGTCGCAGATGATGAGATGCAGAGGTTTCTTAGGACTGGAGTCACATTCGGCAAGTCTACTGCATAATATAGATGGTTGGCGTTTGGTATCTGTTCGTATATGATTTCTTGCTCCTCTCAAATATGGTTTCTTTCTCTTCTCGAATGCTCTCTATATTTTCCATACTCGTTACTGGCTGAAGCCTAATGTGCATTCTTTCATTGTTCCTTTTGTTCCTCTCAGGTTACTTCTTTGATAGTCTTTGATTTTCTTTGTGGAGGGATTGCAGTGGTAATGGCTGGACTCAACCACTGTACTATCTAGCTGAGCTATGTATTTCTTATTATTCAATTGACACAAGCGCTGTCGCAATAAGATATCTCGACTACTTCTATTGTCACTTCTTCGTCCAAAGCTCCGATCGCATATTGTAACCGTATCTGGTATGATATTGCGAGTGACATTATATGATTTCAAGAGGTACAGCACTTTTTAGATTGGGATGACAAGTTGGAGGCTTTCAAGACGGCATCGTATGGATATTTCAAATGTTGACACAAGAGCTGAGGGTTTTATAGCCCGTTTTTCTCCTTCCGCTTTCTTTCTTTCTTTTGGAAATGGGCACCATATCATAGCTATCTAAAGCATGACGGCATTTCCTCCCAAGTTAATAGATTTATTCATAGTGCTACAGGAAAATACTGGTACGCGCCCTGAGGTATCGCCTACTAAAGCACGACGGCTCACCGCCGCAATAATAATAATGTCATAACTGTAGTCTACCTCTTAACGCGCACCCGTACGAACTCGCAACCACCATTCTTTAGCTTTCCCCTGTGGAGGTCCCGGCCGGGCGCTGGGGAAGCAGCTGGTCGGATTACCCTTGGCCCCGGTCTACAAGTGCTTGTGCTCCAGTACTTTCAATCATAGGCAGATCCTCTTAGGGACCAGAGTTACGCTGCACCTCAGTTGCCCAATTCCTCCCCCACAAAGTCTTGGCGGCAGACAACGTCATAAGTGGAGCCTCGGTACAACAGCTTGTTTTTTCTTGGTGTTTACCTTTTATTGGTGGCATGTGACGGACTTCCGAGGCCATTAGCTCATGATAGCTTAGGACCCTGACTGATCACGAGCCTCGGGCTGACAATAATATCTTGTTCCTCTCGTCCGTTCCTTTTGTTTTTTCTTTCCTCCGGACTTTAGGGCGCAACTTGTTTGGATTGCGGTAATATAGTATTAAAGCTTCGTTGGGGTCCTTCTCTCCCTTTTTTCCCGTTTCTCCTTGTTTCCTGCGTAAATCTTTGGTTGCGCTCACCTCTGCCACCACAGCTATGGCTCCTCCACCTCCTGCGTAAGAGATTTATTTCCTCACTTCTATCCGCCGTGCAAAAGCTAACACTCCCGTAGTCCCAAGCCAGTCGATAAAAACACCCTAACCGTAACCGATAATCGAACCGGCAAGACAATCACCATCCCTATAACACACAACTCCATCCCCGCAACCGCCTTCAAAGCCCTCAAGGGCGAGGTACCAAAGACAAAGGATGGCATAGACACCGACGATACGGCCAACGGGATTCGTGTCTTTGATCCAGCTTTTCTCAACACTGCCGCCATAAGCTCCGAGATCACCTTTATCGATGGAGATAAGGGATTCCTCATGCACAGGGGGTACCCTATCGAACAGCTCGCTGAGAAGTCAGACTTTCTGGAAACGGCCTACTTGCTTATCTACGGCGAGTTGCCGAGTAAGAGCCAGAGCGAGATATGGAAGTTTGAGGTGATGCACCATACCGAGATTGCGGATGATCTTGCAAAGGTTATTGGGAGTATGAGATATGGTCGGCGGCCCCTCCTTCCTTCCCACCACCCGAGATGGTTAGTTTTAATATAGCAGGGTAGACTCCCACCCCATGTCAGTTTTTGTCTCTGCCTTTGCAGCAATGGGCGCCTTCGCCCCGGAGGCAAACCCAGCCCTACAGGGCCGGAACCTGTACATCCACGACAAAGCCATAATGAACAAAAACATCATCCGCATAATTGGAAAATCGGCTACCGTCGCCGCGGCGAGCATGCGCGTGCGCATGAACCGACCCTTCATCGCTCCGCGCGCGGACATGGGTTTCGCCGAGAACATGCTGTACATGATGGACGCGACATCCGACGCTGAGAACTATAGGCCGGACGCGCGGCTAGCCAACGCGCTGGAGACGCTGTTCATCTTACACGCGGACCACGAGATGAACTGCTCGACCGCTACAATGACACACGTGGGCTCCTCCTTGGTTGATCCCTACTCGGCCGTCTCGGCTGCCGCCGCAGCGCTTTACGGCCCGCTACACGGCGGTGCGAACGAGGCCGTTATCCGCATGATCGAGAAGATTGGCAAGGTGGAGAACATCCCAGCCTTCATATCCGCCGTCAAGGCCAAGAAGGAGCTCCTCTTTGGCTTCGGCCACAGAGTCTACCGCAACACCGACCCGCGCAGCAAGATCATCCGCGAGGTCGCGGAGACGGTATTCGCCGCCTGCGGCAACGAACCACTCATTGAAGTCGCCACCGCACTCAAAGACGCTGCCCTCGCAGACCCCTGGTTTGTGGAAAAGAAGTTGTACCCGAACGTGGATTACTGGTCCGGCTTGATTTACCGCAGTCTGGGATTTCCACTGGATTTTTTCCCAGTGCTGTTCGCAGTGCCCAGGGTTGCGGGCTGGCTCGCGCACTGGAAACAGGCTATTGAAGCGAATAATCCGAAGATTTGGAGACCTAGGCAGGTTTACGTCGGCCCGCGAGTTAGGGATTACGTGCCTATTGAGGACAGGGAGGAGAGGGAGGTTCAGGGCGGGAAGGAGGGGATTATGGGGTTGCCGGTATGTATCCTTGGTCTTCTTAAAGTGTGGTTGAATGGGGACGTGCTAATGACGATATTGGGGGTGACAGCACTACCAGTCGAGAAGAAGATTAGGCGCAAAGTTGTAAGTTAGGTTGGGATCTGTGCCGGGGTGGGGGTGTTTTCCTCTCACTTTTTTTGTTGTTCTCGTTTTCTCTGGCTAGGGGTGTATGTGTGTTTCGTTGCGTTATATCGTAGTCCATTCCATGCCCTCCTTTTACGGCACCCGGTGCTTTTCTCCACCGAGTGATTACTTGTGAATGCACAGTTCGCATTCACGAAGATGGTGGAAAGAAAAACTCTAGGCACTGTGCTGTAAGACACACAGATGCCTGTGGGTGCGTTGCGGGTAATTGTGTTGACGGGTTTAGTGGCGCGGTCAATAGGTCTATCATGTATTTATGAGCCCTTCTACCATAACAGCCAGAAAGAAAGAAAGAAAGAAAGAAAGAAAGAGAGAGCACTCCCCTCAACACCTGGCCAGGGTGATTTCCCGTAGCACTATACTACAATATGCTGTGCTAATCACATGTGCTCGCATCCTCCTAGTAATACCACAAACCCAGCTGGTACGATGCATGCATGATTCACAACACCAAACAAGACAAAAACCAACCAACCATATTCCAGAACCCAGTGTAGCAAGCAAAATCACCCATATTAATCATATCCACACTCACCCACTATCCATCCCCTGCGGCGCCAACAGTGCCGAATTTTTCCCTACATTCAAACTCCCTTGCAACCTTTTCCACATTTTAAGCCACAGATCTTTTCTCACGGGTATTTATTTATTTTCCGTCAACGGGAGGAGGACTAAAACCTGATGTGAAGAGCGATGTTGCTGATGGCCGGCAATCTGGAGTCGTGTATCATAATTGTAATGGTGTTTGTTGCGCCTGTTTGGGGTTGGATCTGTACAGTAGACCCTAATTTTACTAGACTAGTGTCTCTTAGCATGGTGGGAAGTATAGTAGGGAAATTTAGTACTGGTAATACTGTAGGGGATAACACCTGGCTAACACATTTATCTATTATATCTATACTATCATCTAACTTGATAAGAAAAAGCCATCGCCAGACCCACACTAGTAATTTGATTGATACAAATGGCGTCTTCTGCGCTAACATAATATACAGGGCCGTCCAGAAACCCTTCCGTCCGTTAACCGGCAAGCTAATAGTCGGTCAGCCGAGACAGACAGGGCATATATCATACCGTCCGTACTCGAGCAACAGTACTGCATCATACGAGAACCCAATCACGCAAGCAAATGGACCTCCTCCTCCCACTTCCACAGCCAGGGAAGAAATATACTACTTATGCAGTTCCAGTAAAAGAAATCGCCAGACATTAAACATCAAGGAAATGAAGGGGAAAAAACTCGCATAAGTGCGGAATTTGTAATTTTGGAAGGACTACGGTAGTATTATACAAATGAGGGCAAACTATTAATCAGTGGCTCTACCGGTTTATCATAATATTATTATCGTAACCTTCTAGTTTTTTTTTTTATTAAGCCTAGGCCAGAGGCAAAAGTGGGAAGGAAGGAAAGGGAGGAAGGGGAAATCCAGCACGTAGTCAGTCAGTCAGATATATACCTGCTGAGCTTTTTTGAAAGAAAGGGAAGAAAAAGGATACCATACGGGAAAATCCACCTCTAGAATAGAGGATGCGCATAATACCTACCATCTGTTAGAAGAAGTTTACCATAGCCCTAGCCCTTTTTCCACCCAACGATGGTAATAATAATAATGCGGGTATGGTATGATAGCTCCCATATCATCCGTGCCACTTCCAAAGAGTAAAACCATCCCACACCCCCTGTTTCCGCACGATACATGATATGCGCCGCCCACCCGCCCACCCGCCCAAGCTGATATTATAATAATAGGCAGAAATCACGGAAACTCGAGAAAACACCTGAAAATAGAGATCAAGATACGTCCCATGACGTTTCGGGCCTTATATGGGGGCATAGCTATAGTATCACATTATATAATACCGACGACCCAAGAGGAGGAAAAAACAGGAACTCTTGGTGCTATTGTAGTTAGCCTCCGGCAAAAAAAAAAAAACATTGGAGGGGGCGTTGAAAAAGAGCTTCTGGGGGTTTCGATTGGTGGGTTTGGTTGTGTTGAGCAATCGTGTTTTGGATCTTTTGTTTGTATATTTTCCGTTTTTTTTAAATTGTTTTTACCGGGGAGTATGATAGTGAGGTGCGACTGGAGATAATCTACCGGTAACGTACCGCAAGGCCCCAAGGTTTGCCACGTGCATTGTGACGAGTGTCGGCGTGGAAGACGCAGGGTTTTTCCATGTCATGTGCTATGGCGGGTCAGAGTAACGTACCGGTGCTTGTGTCACGTTCCGTCATGGATGAGAGTGCTACGATAGGAGATTTGTACTACTACTACTACTATCGTACAGTAGAGTATCATACAAGACACCACAGCTCCACACTCTGACAAAAGCTTGTTTCCCAGAACCCAACTAAGGTCAATTAAACGTCTCTACCAAATTCGTCAAACCTTTCGTCACAATCAAAACCATAACCACCCATACAAGCACATACTCATACTTACAAAATAGTGGCGGGAAAAAAAAAACATTGAGGGATCTACAAGACCAAAACGCCGGCCAATATAAACAAAGAGGGTAATAATAGTAATAAAAAGCAGAGGGGAAAAAAGAGAAGGGGAGGCAGCTACCCGCCACAATTAATCCACACAAGACATCTTGTAATAATAATAAAAACATTTGAATTGAAGAATTTTCCTTCTGGGGAGTGGAGAGATAAATAAAATGAGACTTGAGAGACGCTGAAAAAAGAAATTAAAAAACCATGCCTACCAATAGTGAAATAAAGATGAGACGGAGGAAAGGGTGAAGAGGTGGTAGTGAGGGGGGAAACCGCTGTACCGTGCAAATGCTAGGCTAATTATTTTTCCCAAGTGATTGGAGATTCACCAACTCGTAGTATCTTCCACGCTTAGCCATGAGCTCTGAGTGGTTTCCACTCTCGGCGACCCGCCCGCCGTCAAAGACATAGATGCAATCTGCATTCTTGATGGTGGATAGACGATGCGCAACACTCACGGTCGTTCGTCCTTTGGCGGCGGTATCAAGTGCCTGCTGCACCACTTTCTCAGACTCGGAATCTAAAGCGGATGTGGCTTCGTCCAAGAGTAGAATCTTCGGGTTTCTGATGAGAGCTCTGGCGATGGCGATCCGTTGCTTCTGCCCGCCAGAGAGGAGAGTGCCTTTGGAACCGCAAAGAGTTTGGAGGCCTTCAGGAAGGGATTGGATGAAGTCATAGATATTTGCAGACTTGCAAGCAGCGGTGATCTCTTCATCGGTAATGTCGTCGCGGTCGCCGCCGAGCAGGATGTTCTCGCGAATGGTACCTTGGTAGAGAGTTGGTTCTTGGCTAACGAGGGCGAGGTGATTGCGGTATTGGTTAAGGTTCAATGTAGAGATTTCACGACCGTCAACATACACACCGCCGGCAAGTGTGTTATAAAAGCGCTCGATCAAGCCTGTGCTTGTTAGTTGGGGTATGCCCGCTCATGGGGCGAAGGTTTCAACTTACTAATGGTAGTACTCTTCCCACATCCGGAAGGCCCAACAAGTGCAACATACTGTCCGGGCTTCACAACTAAGTCCAATCCACGAAGTACGGGCTGCTCAGGGCGAGTGGGGTAACGGAAGTGGACGTCACGGAACTCGATAGTACCTTCCATCTCTAGAACAGGTGCTCCATCCTGGCTCCAGGTATCAATCTCCGGCTCGCGATCAAACAAAGCCTTGAGCTCGGAAGCGGCATGTCTGGCTTTACCCATATCTGGGGCAAACGAGAAGATGGTTCCTGCAGATTGAGAACCGAAGACGATACTTGCAAACACCAAAAAGAATTTCATCATGTCGTACTATAAAAGTTAGCATCGGACGTTGCGAGTGATACTTAATGATGACTTACCTCTCCAGTCTTGATCAGAGTACCTCCATACCAGAACCCAAGAGCAATACACAAGAGAGTCAAGGATTGGGAACTAGCGTAAAGAGTGGAACTCTTGAGCACGCTAATCAAGCTCTTCTTTGTCTGATTCTTGAGCTCCGAGTGGTAATAGCTCCAAACATCGTTCTCGCGGGTCAAGCTGGCAACAGTGCGGATAGCCGCAGTGGCTTCACAAGCATAGCTGGCAGACTTCTGATAGGCTTTCTTACTTCTACGCTGAAATTTGGCCAACATCCAGAAGCGGAAGTAGCCACATCCCAACAGGATCGGGATGGTCGATGTGCAGACTAAGGCGAGCTTCCATCCAATCGCGCAACTCACAGAGATGGCCGCAACAAGGGTGGTGGTAACAATGAGGAGCGTTCCCAATGTGACACCGCTCATACCACTAAGATGAGTAACTTCGGTTGACAAAAAGCTAGTAAGGGCACCAGTAGAGTTCTCCTCACGATCGAAATAGGAAATATCCTGTCTCATGATGGTCCTGAATGCACGATTCCTCGCTCTGTGAACAAGTCTCTCGGAGCAGTAAGCGAAAGCAAGGCCCTGGGAAAGGTAGGCGATAAGTTGAACAATGGCGAGCATGAGATACATAGAGGACCAGAAATTTGCATCTTTGCGGAGTTGGCCATATTCGGATGGAGGACGAGAAAGCGCAACAATGGACTTCGCAAAGAACACGGCTTGAGTAGGGTAGCCACCTCCAGCGATGATAGAAAAGAAGAGACCGACAAACATGTGAAACTTTTCACTCGAGTTAAAAGAAGCGGTGAGCTTGATGAGTTCCCACAGTCCATATTGGGGCTTAGTTTCCGGTGCCCTATTCTCCAATGCGATATGGGACTTCGACTTGCTTGTGGTAGTTCTATTGAGTTTATCCGCAATAATCGCATCCTCCGGGTCCGCGGCACTGGCGTTCTTGGTTCTGGAACGTGAAAGTGTTAACTTGAGCCTTTCATCGTCGTCGACGTGAGAGATATCATCGGCCTCGGTAGATTTTTCCTGATTTTCAGCCGAGATCCGCTGGGCCTCGACAAGGTTGTAATATACCCCTCTTCTCTCCAAAAGCTCGTCATGGGTGCCGGATTCGACAATGGTACCGTTGGACATGACGACGATGTTATCCGCAGTTTTAATGGTTGACAGACGATGAGCAATCACAATAGTGGTTCGCCCCACACTCGCTTTGTCCAAAGCAGCTTGCACAACACCTTCGCTTCTAGTATCAAGTGCACTGGTAGCCTCATCCAGCAACAATATCTTGGGGTCGCTGACAATAGCCCTAGCAATCGCAATTCTCTGCTTCTGCCCACCACTCATCAGGAATCCGCGTTCGCCGACGTTTGTTTCATATCCTTCCGGCAAGCTTCTAATAAAAGTGTCCGCATTGCTCATGATACAAGCATTGGTGACAAGTTCCCGCTTTTCTTCCTCGGAGGAATTTTCCCACTCTGTTCCGATCAGTCCGTGGCAGACATTTTTGAAGATAGTCGTTCCAAATAAGACAGGTTCCTGAGAAACCAAAGAGATGTTCTCCCGAAGCCACTTCAAGTTCAATTGGCTGATATCGTGTCCGTCAAGATATATATTACCAGCAACGGGTTCGTAAAACCTCTCTACCAAACCAATAATAGTTGACTTTCCAGAGCCGGAAGCACCAACAAGCGCAGTGACTTTTCCAGCAGGGACGATGAGGCTCATATCATGAATCACGGGAACCTCCGGCCGAGACGGGTAGATGTGCTTAACGTTCCTGAGCTCGATAGTGCCCTCAACATGCTTCAGCTTTTCACCCCCATCAGCTTCAGGGTTGAGCGGCGACACACGGTCGATAGTGCTGAAAATCTTTGCAGCGGCGGCAACACTGGTCGTGAAAGCCTGAATGTTTGGTGCGACGTGCCCAAGTGAGAATGCTGTAACAGGCAATTAGCTACTACAGCTCGGAACAGCAAGCAGATGTCATAACTTACCTCCAATCATGACAGCCAACAATACAGTCAGAATAGCACTCAAGTTTGTGTCACCCGAAACCAAAAACCTACTCCCTTGCCAGAAAGCAAGACCATAATTTAAATATATGATACACATCATGAAACCTAACATGAGTGCCAAGGCAAACTTTTGCTTCAGACCCCATTTTTCCGCGGTATGGAGATGACTATCGTATTGCCTCGCGAGTTTGTCCTGAGTATTGAAGGCAGTAGTATTCCTGATCGATGAAATGACCTCTTCGACCACGGTGCCACCTTCTGCATATGAATTGAGTGACTGTTTGTTGTATTTGACAATGAAGCTCGAACCACCACCCATGATAAGAGTAATAGCCACAACGGTGGACAGAAGGATAAAAGTAAGCTTCCACGATTTGATGAACCCGATAATGAAGGCGGTGAAAAAGGTAGACAGAGAGGCAAGGGTAAGACCAATCTTCTCAGAGATACCATCCTGGATTAGATTAGTGTCGGCCGTGATTCTTGTCGTAATCTCTCCCGCGCCAAGCTTGTCGAAGAACGCGATATTTTGACGGAGGACTGCCTTGAGATATTCCTTACGAATCTTTTGCGAGATATGTTCCCCGCTGTAAATGAATCCTACGGTAGAGATATATACCATCACAAATTCACCAATACCGAGGTACACAAAATACCTAAGGCCAAGATTAATCAAAGACCGGAATAAACAAGATGAAGGGAAAAACATACAGAGTAAACCTGTTCAGCTCAGACTGCAGCTTGGCAGCAGTGATAGCGCCCAACGCAAATTTCTGGAAAGTACCTGCGAGCTGCCCAAAAATGATTGTCATGAGCGGCATAGCTGCTCCCCCGATAACTGCTGTAATAGCAGAGATCACAATGATAATAATATCATTCCTAGAGGCGAAGCGGAAGAGACTGAAGTAGTTGAGATCAACCTCGGGTATATCAAGTTGCTTTCGAATGATTTCGGCCTCTTCGGGGGGCAAGTGTCCTAGGGGGTCATCTTTGCTATCCTCATTCACATGAATAATGTGCGAGTCGAGCTTGTCCAAGCCATCCTGGGAGCCACCCCCACTACTCTTACTAGGAGCGGAAACCTTCTCATCACCGATGATAACTTGGTGCGCGACATCCGCAGCAGATATATGCTCGCTTTGGTTGTTGGCTGATGCGAGTTGACCTAGGGCGGACTTCTCGGGGTCGGAATCGGCGGCCATTATGAAGGATTGGTATTAAAAAATAATAAAAATAAAAAATAAAAAAGAGCGGATGAGCAATTCCCGACAATGCTAAGGAAAGGTTGCTCGAGGGAAGACTACGAAGGGAAGTCTTTGTTATAAGGACCTTTGTCCAGGCAAGCAATTGTCGTCCCTAAGGCTCGGAAATGTTTTGTCAAAACCTATGTCCCAAAAAAGAAAATAATGTTAGAACTATCACTTATATGTCATGGCTAGGCACCAGAACAAAGTCGGGTAGTAAATATTTAATAGGAAAAGCTTTGGATCTCGGA
>Ga0307510_10007555_pt1 | contig 12951 bp, 13 predicted proteins | sample 12_EM_MG_FD_207224 | JGI IMG/M metagenome (GOLD analysis project Ga0307510, IMG submission 207224) | Populus trichocarpa ectomycorrhiza microbial communities from riparian zone in the Pacific Northwest, United States - 12_EM | ecosystem: Host-associated > Plants > Roots > Unclassified | place... | reverse complement strand
TAAAGGGTTGGCCGTAAATTAAAATGGTCTGGTTTCAAGATTTTTTTTTCTATTTTTTTTATAAATCGAATTGGTTTCAACGGGTCAATAACATCGCAAGTTAACCTATCAAGTTGAGTAAGTTATAGCAAATTAATTTTTATTTATTTATTTATTTTATAAAAAATCCCACCCAACTTAGATCAATTCAACCTTGTTCACTCTAATTTCATTGCAGAAAAATCAACATTGAAGCATCATTGCCATAACTCTGTGTATATATATTAGTTAATCCATGTGGGATCATATTGATCACGTAATTAGGCATAATTAAGCACCATTTAATTGTACCACTTCTTAAGAGACAACTCCAGTTTTTATGGGGTGCCAGACTCTTTCTGACTATAAAGAAGGTTCTGCCACTATAACCAGAATTAGAAAAGAAAAGGTCATTAGTTAGTGCTAAATGTGTCATCTTGAACTAAAATAAAGAAATAAAGAAATAAAGAAAAGTGGTGGTAGAAATTTGGAGGCTTGATTATTTTCTCGGAAAAAAAAACAAAAATAATAAAAATAAATCATTACATTTTCAGTTTTGAAAATATAAAAATTTATTTTAAAATTATTATTTTATATCTTCATCTCTATTTTTTTTAGCTAAACATGTTTTTGTTTTCACTATTTTTATTTTTATTTTTATTTTATACCGGTAACAAAACACTACCTATAACTTATCATTACTTTGAAACCAACACTTACAAGTTAGAAATTAGAGATACGCTCCTAAAATTCCAAAATGCAAATAATTTGGAAATTGAATTGAATGAAAAAGTCTTGGAGTATCCATGATTTGATGGGATTCAAAATACATGCACAATCCTCCTAAAATCGAACACATCACTCGAAGACATAAAGTAATCTCAGGACAGACAATATATTCTTGTATTTTAAGCGCCCACCACCAAAAAGCTCTAATACTTTTAATTATTTCTTAATTTAAAGACAAGGTTTAGACCTCACAGGGACTTTTTGTTGTTATTAGCCAATAAAAAATCCCTCTTTGTGGGATATTCAACAGTCAACTAGCGGGTCATTGAAGAAGAATGCATGGAAGTTTCACTCATGATTTTTGAGCTTCCACTTTCTACAAAAATAGAAAGAAAAAAATAATATTAGCAATTTGAATAAACAAAAACTCCATAATTCATATCCATCCAAAAAAATCCACGTGTGCAAACACGTCAATCTACCAAATCCACCCTAATTAATATTCAATCTTATTTGATTAATTAGTAATTACCTTCAAGAGGGATTGATTAGTAGTTTCGTTATGGTTCCAGGTGGATAAACAATAATAGTTAAAGGTCGTCGACAGGGTTAAAGAGAGAAGCTTGCAAGTTAAGCAAATAACGTGAGTGATGACTTCAACATTGTTCAATGACGTGTGAGCTGGGGATGTATATAGCAAGAACAAGTCCAATCTCTCACTTTTTTGTTATGAAAAGAAACTATATTTGTTTTGTGTGAGAATGACTTGTAAAGACCATAGTTATAAAATGTCTGTTTTATCGATTCATAACGTGAAAAGAGATGAATTAAATAAAATATAAATGAGAAATTATCTTGGTTCGACTTGGTTAAAAACCTCGATTGACTTGTAATTCAATCAATTCATTGAAACCAATAAAGAAACTCGTTAATATTTTGTGTCAAAACAATGTTATTTTGATGCATTTTTTTATAAGAAAAGTTTAAATTCAACTTAAATTAACCTTTTTGATTCGAATTCAAGCCCTATAAGAAAATGAATTTAATAACTCTAGTGAATTCTCAAAGGGTTGAGAAGTAGGTAAAAATATAATTGAAATCATGATTCAAGTTATATATATATGTAATTTTTATTTTTTTTTACCATCTATCGGTTTTTTGTTTCAATTAATAATTGAGTCAATTTAGTCACTAATTTATTCAAAATTTATCTAATATGTTATTAATTTTGATCCAAGTTTTGCTTGAGAAAAAGGATGAAAATAGAAATTACCTAGACATTTTTGCTCAACACATTTTAGCATCAAGACATCAAACTTTACGTCACCTACATTTCCAAGAAAATGTGCAAGGAAGTAAATGATCGGATGCTTTAAATCCTTTTCATGTTTTTTTTTTCATTTTTCTTTTGGTATTTTTCGGTAGCCTAATTAATTGTATATTCTCGTTAAACTTTATGTGCCTATCTTGAGAGCTTCATAATTACTAAATTTCAGCAATACACTTAGCATTTTTAATTATAGTAATATAATAATGAAATAATATATTTTCTTCTGTTTTTATTGCTAGATAGACTATATATTTCAATTATATAAATGTAATCTCCTAGAAATCGAGTAAAGTTAACTTATATATATATATATATATATATCATTTACGAGTGACATCTTATGTCAACCAAGTATATATTATTTATATATTCAACGAATAAAAAACACGTCAAATTTAAAATATTTTAGACATAGAAATAAGAAGTGACTTTATAAGTTCTTGTAATTTATTCATAAAGTTCAACGCAAACACAAAAAATAAAACCACATCCGTCTCTAAAACTCTCACGGTCAACAACATAAATAATAATTGAAATAGGTAATTTCCAAATTACTTAAACCTTGCAACACAAGAAAACCCGTTCACACCCCTTCTGAAAAAAAGTTAATTATCTTTTTATTTAATTATTTGTTTGTTTACACAGTTAATTTTGTTTTAAATTTAATATTTTAATATTTTTACGTGGTAACTCAGTTTAAAACGCTATAAATTAATGGACTCTAAGTAAGAAAAAAACCTTAATATGAGATTAAATTTATTTTGATGGTAATCAATAATTTTTTTCTGTGGGATTAATCTTTTTTATTTTTTGGTTTGGAGACAAGAAAAAAAAACCTTAATAATTTTATTTTTTGGGATTAAACGAAACCTCCTGGATTCTAACATAAGCAGAGTCTACTCCACGTGGCTGGAACAAAAGACTGACTGACTGATTGCCACCCTCCCTCCCTCCCTCTCTCTCTCTCTTTCTCTCCACGCCTTAAAAACTCCACTTCCCATGTCTGCTGCTATATATAACCTTCCTTTAGTGAAGCATCCTATTATTCTCTCTGTATTTCTTGTTTTAATCTTTGATAACCTCAAATCTCGCTCTCTCTCTCTCAATGTCTTTAAAACTCTCACTTCCCATGTCTGCTGCCTATATATAACCTTCCTTTAGTGAAGCATCCTATTATTCTCTCTGTATTTCTTGTTTTAATCTTTGATAACCTCAAATCTCGCTCTCTCTCTCTCTCTCAAGTACAAGCTCGAAAAATCATCAAAGATCAAATAAGCTGACCCCCTTTAACCCGGATTTTCGTACCTATAATTGGGTTATTAATCCACAATTCAAGGTAATGCTTCCTTCATATACTCTTGGGGTTTGGTTGTTTTTTCTGTTTTTAGTTTCTTTTCTGTTTCTGTAACCCTGTGTGCTATAATGGTAAATGTTTGGTCCTTTTGCATTCTTGATGACTTTGTTTTTCTGCAAAAAGTTGTGTTCTTGGCCATTCTTGGTTACAGTTATTATCATGGTAAATTGGTAATGTCATTTTTGGGACTTTGTATTTTTTGAAATGGTTTTGTTGATCTTTTTTTTTTCCAAGTTGATGCAGAAAGATGATATTTTTATGGACATTTGTTGTTCTGGGGTTTCTTCATTATGTTCTACTTGGTTGAATAAAAGTATGCGACTTTGTTTATTTGGAGTTTTGGGTTTGATTAAAGAAATTTTTTTTAGTTTGCAAAATGGGTTTTGCAGATCCATGGAGTTGTTCTCTGCTATGATAAATTCATCTTCATAGTTAAATGATCTCCTGTTTCTTGTGATATGGTATTGGTGTTCTGAGAAAACATGAGTGTTCTGAGATTTCTGCATTTGGTTATAAGAACATGCAAATCAATACTGTCAGATTTTGGAAATATTGACAAATTACATTTTATCATTTAAAATTAACTTCTGTGAATTGGTTTTGTTTGAACAGGAATCCAGAAAGTGTAGATTGCTGGAAACCCTTCCCTTCTTGAATGGGAATATCCTTGTCCTGCCCATTTTCTGAGTACGGCGATGTGGATACTGGCTTAGAATCTGTTATTGTAAAATCCATCAGCTTTGGAGACAATGAAGCCAAAACTCCGGTACGATCAGTTAGTTTTGGCAGTCAAGATTTTGAGCCTACAATATTGAAGTCTTTAGGTTCTGGGAAGATGGTAGTAGAAAGATCTGTTAGTTTTAAAGGAGGAGAATTGGAAAGAATGGTGTCTATTAGAGCTTCTCCACTAGACAAAGAAAAAGATGCCTCCACAAAGTTGGTTAGCATAAACAGCAAAGAGATGGATAACCAGTCCGTAATCTCAGATGATAGTTTGGAGACGATACGAAAGTTGGCAATTTTTGATCCCACCAGCCCCAAACACCAGGCTGCTGTAAAATTGCAGAAAGTGTACAAGAGCTTCCGAACCAGGAGAAAGCTCGCAGATTGTGCAGTTCTTGTTGAGCAGAGCTGGTATGTATCTATTGATGAGTGCTAATCCTGGTCCTCATTTTACAAAAAAAAGTTTAAGGATGCATAACCTTTGTTCTAACAAAATTAGTTTTTATAATCTCAGGTGGAAACTCTTAGATTTTGCTGAACTCAAGCGGAGTTCTATTTCATTCTTTGACATTGAGAAACACGAGTCTGCCATTTCTCGATGGTCAAGAGCAAGAACAAGAGCTGCAAAGGTTGGAAAAGGCTTATCAAAGAACGATAAGGCACAAAAACTTGCTTTACAACACTGGCTTGAAGCGGTAAGTCAAATGCAGGATTTCTATGGAAACTATATTGGTTAATTATTGCTCTCCGATCACTCTGATTCTGAATCTTTATTGCATCTTGTTTAAAACAGATTGACCCACGGCATCGATATGGGCATAATCTTCATTTCTATTACCTTAAATGGCTTCATTCCAAAAGCAGAGAACCCTTTTTTTACTGGTAAGATTTTCTTATCCATGTTACTTTAGTAATTAAAATTTTGATTCTAGACACCTTGGATTCAAAGTTGAACTTTGTGTATACTGGCTTTGCAACTGCAGGTTAGATATAGGAGAAGGCAAGGAAGTGAATCTTGAAAAATGCCCTCGATCAAAACTTCAACAACAGTGCATCAAGTATCTTGGTCCGGTGAGCTTTCTCACTAACACTTTCGTACCCAGCCCTTTATTTTATAACGTGAGTGCTTTTACTGATAAACATTTACCATTGCAGATGGAAAGAAAGGCCTATGAAGTTGTTATAGAGGATGGGAAACTTCTCTATAAGGAGTCAAGGGAGCTTCTCCACACCACAGAAGATGCTAAGTGGATTTTTGTTCTCAGCACCTCTATGAACTTGTATATTGGCAAGAAGCTGAAAGGCAAGTTTCAGCATTCTAGCTTCTTGGCTGGTGGAGTCGCAACTGCTGCTGGTAGATTAGTGGTTGAAGGTGGAGTTCTTAAGGTATAACTACCATAACGCAATAATTCATTGCATTTAGGCCAAAGTTCCTAAATGGTCTTCTGATATACAACATATCTGTTAACAGTGGCTACTTTCTATTTTTGACAGGCAGTTTGGCCTCACAGTGGTCATTATCGGCCTACAGAAGAAAACTTTCAGGACTTCCTTTCATTCCTCAGAGAAAACAATGTTGATCTCACAGATGTGAAGGTAAATAATTTAAAGCGCATTTATTCTTTTCATATGATATAAATTTTTATTGTGGTGATAAGAACTAGCAGGTCATTTGCTGAGCCTTTTATTTCCCTGATATTGCAGACAAGTCCTACGGACGAGGAAGACAATGCTCTTTACAAACAAAGAAGCAGCAAACACCTTAGAAACAACTCATCAGATGAGGATTTGAGTCAAGCAGTGAATGATTTAGAAACTGAGCAAATCAATGTTCAAGAAATGACTCCTGAAAATACCGATTCTGTTGAAGAAGAGACTTCTTCAGTAGTAGAAAAGCAGAGGTCAAGGCGACTCAGCAACTTTAGTAGAATATTGTCCAATCTTGAAGTGCCAGAAAAGAGTGAATTGGTTGAGAAAATGGAAAGTGAAAATCATATGGTTGGATCACGCGTCAGTAATACATCTTCTCCGGTGGAAGATGGTTATGAATCGGCAGAAGAAGGATTAGGTACAGAACAGCATTCCTTGGAGCCGAATGACAACTTGTTTGATGAAGAACAAGGGGAAGATGAACAAAATGTTCCCGATGAAGCGATCATTGAAAGGATTAATTCTAAGAAAGGAATCGCGTCATATCAACTGGGGAAGCAGTTGTCTTGCAAATGGACAACGGGAGCTGGACCGCGGATTGGCTGTGTAAGGGACTACCCTTCAGAACTTCAGTTCCGGGCTTTGGAGCAAGTGAACTTGTCTCCAAGAAGCTTTCTCCATTCAAGAAGCACTGGTTTAATGAATCGTAAGGTGTCCACACCGACTACTAATTTTAGCGGAGAATTAAGACCGATTACAGGCTTACCAGTGGTAGCAGGGGAGGAAGTTTTGCAAAGAACACATCCCCTTTCTAAAGCACAATCATTGCCTCATGGGCTTCAGTAGAGGTAGCTAGCTCCTAGTTGATTTATTCTTTTCTGTGTATAGAGAAGATGATACAGAAATTCTTTATCTTTTTTTTCCCTTTTTGAAATCATTTATACACTTTTTTTTTCTTTTTCCCTGTTCATTCATCCTGTACAAGTTGGAACAGAAATTGTAAAATCTTTTTGGGGTTTGAAACCCTTTTTATACAAAATGATATCTCCATTCATTCTTACCAAACTCACAAACCATAACTCTTACTGTTCATGCATTCCTAACTTCATTGGTTCAAAGTACAAGGCTCCATTTAAGAATGGGTCACGTTCCCAAAAGGCCAAAACTATAATTTTTGATGCTTTTGGTTTTGGAAACGTGCTGGCACTCAAACTCCTGTACTGGACTCTTTCAAATCCAGCTCCATTGGACTCGTTCAAATCAAGCTCCATCAATTGTCAAACCACAGAAATTTCCTTCCAGCGCCATAAGAAATCAAATTATAAAAACTACCTTCTCTGGCTCATAATGATAAAGCGAAAAAGCAAGCCATTCATTTGTGTGATTTCAAGTGTTATCTCATACAAATCAATGGAATTCTTCAAATAAAATGCCACTACCTTTTATTTCTTTCCTTTTTTTTTTTCTTGTAAAAGGTGACAGAACTCTTGAATTGTATTCACAGTTTTTCAAACATCTGGTAGTTCTTTTACCTTTTTATCAAATGGAATAATTGATGGGGATTTTATGCCACAGCCAAAACTGGGTGTTTAGAACAGAGGATTTTTTAAAATTTTGTTTTTTTGTTTTAAATTAAATTTTAATTTTAATGTATTTATATTAAAAATAATATTTTTTAAAAAATAAAAATATATATTTTTTTAATACAACCGCCATCACTATTCCTAATACCCACTAAAATCACAAATACCTCAAAATTGACCTCAATTTGGCCCAGTGGGGAAGAGGGTATTTCATATTTGATTTGATAACATAGCAGCCCATAATTAAGTGACAAGTTGTATACGAGGCCCCTTTTCTCTCTCTCTCTCTTAAATTTCAATTAAAACTATATTTCGAATATTATTTCATTAAATATCATTCAATTTTAAATTTATTTTCAGATAAAATTGTAACATTATTTTATAATATTAGCAAGAGTTTTTTTTTTAATACAACTCTTCATGATTATTTTTTAATTATTTTCTTAAATCCAATTAAAATTAATTATGAAAAAACAAATAAAGATATATTTAAGATTTTATTTAATTAGATATTTATTTTCAAATGAGATTCTAGATTTTTTTATATATAATATTAGTGATCATTTCTTAAATTATTATATGGAACTTGCTATGCATATTTTTTTTTTACGTTTGTGGCCATGAATATTTTTTAAGAAATGAAGTTCAAGTAATTATAGTTATTGCCAATATTTGTTTTTTGAATTATAGTTGCTTTTTATTCAATAAATTATTCTTCTCGTAAAAAAAATCATTTTATCTTAAAAAATCACATGAATAAAAAAAATTTGAATGGAAAAATAAATTTTTTACATAGTTTTATTCATTATCTTTCATGCATTTTTTTGATCTTATTATTAATTAAATAATGAATTCTGAAAGATCCACCGTAACAACGCCTAGCACTATATTACTCGTTTTCTTTCTAAGATATTCACGTCAAATTATTAAAAAGTATTTTTATATATTTTTATTAATTATGGCTCTAATAAGTTGTTATTTAAAAACAATTATTATGGTAGAAAATGTAAAAAAACGAGCGAGAGCATCTAAAAGATGAAAGGGTTTTTAAGTAATAAGATACCTTATTTTAATTATATAGTCTTTAGGTTTTTTATTTTGTAAACAACATTCCTCGGGGAGCATATACTTTCCACTACCATAGATTGACTATATTACATAAATTCATGCTTTTCGCTGAGGTGTGTTGAAAATATTGCTTTGATTGTACTGAGGAATGCATGATTTTCCAAGCCTCTAACTAAAAGGCATCAGCCAGCCTTTTACAGTGGATTGCACTGTGCACTCCACAGTAAAAGCTGATGCCTTTTTCCGAGCCTTAATAATTTGACAGCTGAAAAAACTTTAGCTCTCTCAGTGTAGAGTTTTGTTGTTATTGGGGCTCGGGTTTGTGCATCATCAAGTTCTTGTAAGGTACTCTCTACACATAGCTTTATTGTTAACGACCGACACTGCAAGCTACGCTTCTCGTCTTCCTTCAGTGCCTGAGACTTGCACAACATGCATACAGCCGCTATCAAGACGAGTTTCATGACTTTATGATCAAGAGTCCGAGTGTTTTCCAGAAAGATTTATAATAATTTGAAGGTTGTATAGTAGTATTATGTCTTAGATGTATATATATAGCTTGTTTTTCTAATTCAATCTCGTGTTTTAATGGCTTTACAGAGCACTGTTGTAAAAAATTAGGCTGTACAAGCCAAGGTTAATCAGAGAGAGTTAATATTTATTATATTTTAGTGAAAGAAAATGAAACACATTCTGTTCCTTTTCAAATACTTCTTTTGAAAAGAAGTCCATAATTAATCATGCTTTTTCGCTGAGGTTTGTTGACAATATGTTCTTAATTGGTTGGTGAGTGCATGCATGATCTGACTGCACATGGTTGATCATCATCATCTTCTTCTTCTTCTTCTTCTTCTTCTTCTTCTTCTGCCCCCATGTGTTTTTTAACAATACAATTGGGGCAGCTGAATAAACTACTTTAGCACATTGCTGGGTACTTATGTTGTGACTGCGGTTAAAAGAGAGTTTTTTTTTCCCCCTATAGTGAGATAAAATATTTTGCAAACTAACTAATATAGTTAAAAAAAAATATAGAAAGAAAGAAAGATGCATCGGAGATACACCAGAGTTATGATGATTACAATCTTAGTATCATAAAAAAAAATATCGAAAAGGTAAATTTACAAAAAAACAAAAAAAACAATTTTAAAGCCAGTGATGATCAGTCATACATTCCATCTAAAACCAACAATATAGTCACATACTGACATCTCATCATTAACTTTGAAGTTGACTTTTTATGGTGTCTATAGATTAGTCTCGTTAATATCTTTCTAATAGTATTGAAAGTATCATCATCAGAGCTCTAGTGTTTCTCCGACGCGCAATTCTTTATTACTTTCTTTTCCTTTTTCTTTCCTTCCTTGCCTTGTTATTTTTTTTATGGCTATTGAATTATTTTTATTTATTTCATAGCCATTGATTTTTTTATATACAATATGAATATTGACTTTCGGGAGGATGAATTAAATTGCTGGAGAAGAGAAATTTGAGCTGCGCATATATTACACGCAACACATCTATATGCACATATTAATTAAATATTATTGTGCTACTTTTAAAATAATTTTTAAAACTATATTAATTTAAAAAATATTTGATCTTAGTGTGCTAGTCCAGAAAGAAAGAGAGAGAAAAACTCGTGAATATACAGGAGACAACACTGATAGGTGACCTCCTTTGAAATATAAAGCCTGAGGTAGAAAACTAAACACCTACGATAGAAAACGTACTAGGAAAACAATAGAAGAAGAGAAACTCTAACCAGTTACAAATTTTCAAATTAAGCAGGCAAGTTTTTTTTTTTTATTTAGAAAAATATTAAAATAATAATTTTTTATTTTTAAAAATTTATTTTTAATATCAAGATATTTATATAATAAAAAAATAATAATTTAACCTGTCTCTCAAGTGTGCACCATTTACTTGCATATAGTATTTGGTTTAGGATTCTATTTAAAAGAAAAGCACGATATATGTTTTTTTTTTAAATATTTTTTATTTATAAATATATTAATATAATATTTTTTAATTTATTTTTGATATTATTACATGAAAACAATTAAACAATGTTAAAAATATTAATTTAAAGCTGTTTCTTTTGTCAAAAGCAGCGCAATTTGAAGTGGTTTGTAATTCTTCGTGCTGGTAGAGATTCGATGGCAGTGTGCGTACCCTTCACCCACATGCTTTTATGAACCAACTGGATCAGTGTGCTACCCTACTAATTGCCAAAGTCAAGTGCCAACAAAAACAGCAATCAGAGTGGTTGATTCAAGTATTGGTTTCTGTGGAGGTAAGTTTTGTGGAGCACCTCTTCCAACTTCTCCAAAAGAAAATTTGATACTCTTCTCTTGACTATTACCATTTCTCACTCTCCAGCTTCAGCACTGAAAACAAGCAACCATGGTAGGTGTAAGAACTCCCTACGTTTGTATCCCGAGTTTAGTGAGCGAAACCCAATTCTCCAAACCCAAGTTGATGAGTTTTCAGTTTAATCCAATACACAGTTCATCTCTCTCAAGAATTCATCAGGAAACATCATCAAAATCCAAGCTTTTCACAACCATATCATCATCACCATCCTCTGTTCCAACAGTAACACCTGAGCCAGAACTTGAAGTTGATCCTCAAGGAGAGAAGTTTGACTGGTATGCACAGTGGTATCCAATTATGCTAGTTCGTGACTTGGACAAGAGGGTACCGCACGCAAAAAGGGTAATGGGTCTTGATATTGTGCTGTGGTGGGATAGGAATGAGAATACATGGAAAGTCTTTGGTGATGCTTGTCCTCATAGGCTGGCTCCATTATCTGAAGGAAGAATTGATCAATGGGGAAGGCTGCAGTGTGTGTACCATGGTTGGTGTTTCAATGGTTCTGGTGACTGCAAATTCATCCCTCAAGCATCACCAGATGGTCCTCCAGTAATCAGTCCTCAAAATTCTATACAACTTTAGTTAGCATGTTTCATCATTCACGTGTTTTCTTAATTTATCGTTTTGAAGCTTAACTTCGCCTTATTATTTTGGTTAAAATCGGATCCTTCTTCACATGATGCAGGTCCACACAACCAACAAAGCTTGTGTAGCAGTTTATCCAAGCACAGTGCATCATGACATCGTCTGGTTTTGGCCGAACTCCGATCCTCAGTACAAAGATATCATTACCAAGAAGCAGCCTCCCACCATCCCAGAATTGGATGATCCATCTTTTATCAAGTTAACTGGTTGTAGAGATATTCCTTACGGGTATGCAAATCTCAGGTGTTCCTCATTTTTTTTTCAAAACTATAATTTTCCTTTTGGCTTGATGTAATGTGGCTACATTAATTTGCTGTTTCGGCATGTAGATTTTGGGGCATAATTAAGTTGTCGTAACCCGAATGATGACATCATGACTAATAATGCAGGAGGGTGTTGCAATGCAAGTACATAGCAAGTTAATTTATCTTGATATACATATATACATATACTAACCATATTATCATAAAGTAGTGGAATATATGTTAGAGACCAGATGACACTCAAATGTGACTATTGTGGGAGGATCAGTTGCTATAGGCTGATGCATTTCTTACCAGCTAAGTATACATAATATTATGTACACAATACCAACTACTCTATATTAGCATATAGTTACTGATAAGTCCTATATCAAGACATACTATTTTTTTGGCAATTAAACGTTGGATTGTGACCTTCAGTTTTCTTTTTCTTTTGAAAGTCTTGAGATGTCTAACGAAGGCTTCCCCACCATGTCGATGGGAGACAGAGTGTGGGAAAACTTGTTAAGAAAACTCATTGAAGTAACTAAAAGCTGTGGTATCTTATGGACTTGTCTTTATAAAAATTGAAAAACTCTTTGTGGTCGAAGGTCATTTTAATTGAGTCAACAAGCTTACCTTTGCTTGAAAAAGCTAGATTGCTCTCTTAGCGAAGATGAAATCTATAATGGATGCGAGTATTCAATCTTGCCGCTGAGATGTCCAGCGGATTCTGGGGCCTTGAAGCACTGAAAGATAGGGAGGTTATCGAATAAGCGAAGCTTAAGGAGGACGAAGTTAGACTATAGGTGATGCGTCAGCGAAGAAGGAGTTAAGAAGGCACGCGCCCTCACGCTTTCGATATTCGCATAATTATTAAAGCAATGTATATCATATAAAATAGAATTTAGTTCAACAAAATGCATGTGCAAATTCAAGAATAGATGGGTACTCGAAAAATAAAACAACAAATATAAATATTCAAGAAATTAACTAGTCGTACTCATCATATAATCAACATACATATTTATTTATATTACATGCATATTAAATATTATCTCACTCAGCCAGAAAATATAAAACTAAAAGGAATATCAGATAAAAGACCCGAAAATCCTATTGAGTATCGTTAGGCGAACCTACAACAAATATACAAAATATACTAAAAAACAACCCAAATAATAGATTCCAATACATAACAGAAAACCAGGTTTAGCCTCCTAAGTTTAGGGACTA
>Ga0307510_10007554_pt1 | contig 12951 bp, 5 predicted proteins | sample 12_EM_MG_FD_207224 | JGI IMG/M metagenome (GOLD analysis project Ga0307510, IMG submission 207224) | Populus trichocarpa ectomycorrhiza microbial communities from riparian zone in the Pacific Northwest, United States - 12_EM | ecosystem: Host-associated > Plants > Roots > Unclassified | place... | reverse complement strand
ACCTGCTCCTGGGCTTGCAGGATGTCCAGTGGGCCGTGGGGAATAGTCGTGGTGCGCGTAAGCTGGCCCGGACACCCCACGTAAATCAAAAAAAAAAAAAAAGACCTGTGCAATGAATAATATTGCATATTATTAATACAAACTATCAAGTTTGAAAGCCGTATGAGATAATTGAAGCAAAAAAAAAAAAAAGGATCAGGGGATTTTTTTTTTTAAGCAGTTAAATTGCTTGTAGATTAGCGTAATCTTATTAAAATGTTTTTTTTTAATATCCAGAATAGCTATGCTTTAAATGGTTAGTGAAGAAATAAACTCATAATATGTTATTAAAAAATTCAAGTTAAGCATGAAAATTAGAACTAATATTTAGAAAATTTCCATGAACTTATTTTTGTAATTGTTAAAAACTTATTTTGTGTAGTGATATTTTTAAAATTATTAAAACTAAAAATTGTGGTGTCTTTATGAATTATTAAGACTATCAAAATTATGTTAGTAACTAACTTGTCTATTTAGTAATATGATTTATGTTGATTTGATATCTATTTTATTTAAGTTTGATTTGAGTAAAATGTTAGAATTTTTATTGAGATATTTCTAGAACTGTTTTTCAACATTCCAGCGAAAAGATTAATTTGATTGAATATTTTTTTAACAAATATATATTTAAATTTAGATTTTTTGATAAAAAATAATATGAGATGGATCTATTTATATTTTTAAAAATGTATATGTTTTATGTCATTTAAAATAAATATAAGGATCCTTATAACAACAATACAAATTTTTATAACAAAAAAAATAATTTATGAATCAATAACAAAATAGTTAAGATTGCTAATTCAACCTGTAAGAGTATTCAAGATAATATAATTGAATTCAATTTTGTCTGTGATTTGAATTTCAATTTTAGATTTGAATAAAATGTAAAACATGAACCAAAACGAATTGGTTTTAGGCCTCCCATTGCTCTGACTTGAGGGTGTTTGAAAGTGTGATAATAGTTGCTTTTCAAAGTGTTTTTTATTCGGAAATATATTAAAATATTTTTTTTTATTTTAAAAAATTATTTATGATACTAGTATACCAAAACAATTAAAAAACATAAAAAATAATTTGTTATAAAATACTGTTTGAAACACAAACGCAATTTCAAACAAAATTTTACTGTAAAAAAAAATAGATTAAAATCAACTACAAAACAAAGACACAAAGGCATCTCTAGTCTTGCCTTGTCCAACTAGCCATAACTACTCTTCGTTTAAAATGTGTTTATTTTCTAGTTCAAAAAATGTTTTTCATTTTTTTTAAATAAATTTTTAATAATTTTAGAATGTTTTGATATATTAATATTAAAAATATGATTTTAAAAAATTATTATTTTAATATATTTTTAATTTAAAAGTTTTTATCATAATTTCAAACACTATATACAAGGGTATTTGAGATTATAATGCATAATAATTTTTAAAACAACTTATCATTTAAAAATATATATTTTTTTAATTTTTATTTTTAATATCAACACTTAAAACCTTAAAAAAACATAAAAAACTATTAATTTAGCATTTTTGAAAGTTAAAAATACTTTTAAAATATATCTAAAAACAAAAATAGTAGTTGAGTCACTAAATTGAAAAAATAAAAAAAATAAATAAATCAATAAATTAATCAAGATATTAATAAATAATCCACTCATTAATTGTAATTTTTCTCTTTCAATTCACTGACAACTCAGCCCTCCAATCTTTAGTCTTCAGTCAGTTCAGCAACGCGAAGTTTGGTATTGCAGTAATTGTTGTGGTTATGATTTAAAAAAATTATTTTATAAAAAAATATTTTTAATTAAGGTTAGTTTGGAAAAATATATATTTGGTTAAAACTGTGGTTGAAATTGAGGTTGAACAAAAAGTAGTTTATTGTGTTTGGTTAAGAATGCTTTTGAAATTGAGATTATAAAATAATTTTAAAAAATACATGTTAATATTTATGGTTTTTAATTTAAACATTGTAGATTTAACTATTGCTATTACATCATGAAATAAATCATACTTTATATAATTTTTTTTATTATTCCATTAAACTATCTACAATTCCATTACATACAAAATTCACCCGACAAGAACTACAGTTTCCATGATTTTTTGAGCGTGTAATAAAATTAGGTAAAATATTATTAAGAATAAAATTGAGATTACAGTACGAATAAATTTAATTCATCTTAAATTAATTTTTTTTAAAAAAAAATTATTGTTGATGTTTACGTGAATAGTTAGTAAAATCAATTAACTATATTGATTTTTCAAAAAAAAAAAATTCTGTTTACGTTAACGTGAATTATTGAGTATGAATTAAAATTCACTAGTACTGTTCACTAAAATTAACAGTGCGACAGTAAAGGGAGGCAAGTGAACAGTGCAGCATGATGCAGCCGCAGGAAGGAGCTTCTATCTACTTACCTTTTCATGCGTTTCAAACGCAAAATTTCGTGGGATTCATGAACAGTAACCTACGTTTTTTTTTGGTTACCAAACATTGTTACGTCTGCGTTTTAAGACAAACACTGTAAGCTCTCATACGCAACCGTTAGAATGGCGGAGAAACAGTTGATCGTGGCCGTTGAAGGCACTGCTGCCATGGGCCCTTTCTGGTCGATCATCGTTTCTGATTACCTTGAAAAGATCATCAGGTACGTGCGGCACTTTCTTTGAAAAAAAAGTTTGAAACTGTGAATTAGGGTTTTGTTTTGAATTTTTTATTCAACGGCCCAATCACTCTGTGCAGGTGTTATTGTGGCAACGAATTGTTAGGGCAGGTAAGTAAAAATCTTATCTTGTCAAATTTTAACTTCATTGACTTGGACAGTGATAAATGTTGTAAGTTGTAACTTTAGAATTAAATTAATTGTAAACACTGGTTTGTGATTTGATTATTGAAAGAACATTACAAGGTTTCTTACTGATTCGATTCCGAAAGATAGGAAAGGTGTCTTCCGGTTTTAGGGCTAGTTACCTTGCTCAATTTACACTGGTTTGAATGAATCTTAGAATGTTATCACTTTGTAGGCCTGAGCAATGGCAATCAATCCGACGGGATGCTTCGTTTGAACTTATGTTTCCTTTTGATGCTTGTATTGTTTTTTTTTTTTTTTTTCTTTTTTGTGTAAATTTCAGATTTTACTGACAATTGTTCTGTGTCTTTCTTCTGTTCAAATACAGAAGGTCCCTACTTCCATTGTTGAGCTCTCAATTGTCACGTTTAATTCTCATGGATCATATTCTGGTTTGTGTTTTTCTTGATTGATTCATATTATGCGGTCTTTTTCTTGGCCAATGGGTTTTTCCATGTTAACGCTGGACTACTTTTTCGAGGAACAAGGCTGATTTCATGTTATTGTTGGCTTCTTCTTCTTGTATTTGCTGAGAGGATTTTTTTGGCAGAAGAAGCTTATACGAGATTTTGTTGATTTGAATTTCAAGTAATTAGAAATCTTTGAACTAATTCCGTTCTGCAATTCTGGAGTTGCAGTTGAAACTTGAAGGCCCAATTTCTAAAGAGATTCATATGCATGTACTTGATGTTCGTATATCAAACTTCCTTCCAACTTCTACTCTGCACTTAATTTATATGAACTATTTTAAGTCTCTTTAATTTTTTCTATATCCAAAAAGTCATAAAAACTGTCTGAGATGTGTTTAATTTGGGAAATATAGCTATCTAGTAAAGAGATTCTTGTATTACCGTTGTTTATTGCAAAATATTCAAAGCTTGAGTTACACCAATCTCACAATATGCATGGCAGCAGTGGTTATTTCTTCTCTGTTATATGGCTACATGAATTTGAAACATGATTTTCTTCTTCTCCTATTCTACTATAACGGGATAACTAACAGAGTATCCACTTCTTTGTGAAGCTTGCCTAGTACAACGGAGTGGCTGGACAAGAGATGTTGATATCTTCTTACAGTGGCTATCAGCAATTCCCTTTGCTGGTGGTGGTTTCAATGATGCTGCAATTGCAGAAGGGCTTTCTGAAGCTCTAATGGTATGCCGTGCTCCTATTCTACTCTTTTCTTTTTTTTTGGTTTTTTAAGTTTAACACCTTCTGTTTCCAGTTAATGGTTATTGTGTTTCATGATATACCCTGAACAGAAGCTTATTATTATAATAGTTCTGCTTCCTTTTCCTTCCCTGTAAGAGGGAAAGCGCGGAAGAAGCTTGAGGTCCCTTTTCATTAGAAATTTGAGTTTTTTACTATTTTATTTAATAATGTAAGCCATGGTGTGGGGAGATTGACACTGATGTAAGGTTTCATGCATGGCTACTCAATCTAACAGACATAAATATGGATTGGGTTTGGCTTTCATCAATACAAAGGGTTGGAAAAAAACGTGGGTTTGCTATATCAAAATTTGTCATGTTTCTTCTCAAAAAGGAAAATATTATTGTTAATTCAATACTGTTATGTATTATGGAGCATGGTTAAAGTGGTTCCTAGAGGAGTTTCTTTAGATGACATTTAATGGATTGGAATTGGAATGCTTGTCTTGTTTTTCATTTTCTGTTTAGGGGGATGCCCTCTTGTTATTATCTTTTTTCTGCCCTTCTAATAGAATTTATTATTGATTTTCATTCTTTTCAGTATTTGTCAAATCACATCTTTTTTATATTTCGGGGAACAGCTGCAGGAGCTCTTAGAATAGTCTTTTTGTAAGTGTTGATGGGAGTGGAATGCTACTGTGTTGATTTTCAAAGGAAGATGTCTTATTTACTTCCGGCACTATTCATTGTTTTCCTGCCATTTTTATCAAAAAAAAAAAACAGATTTACTTCCATGGTTATTATCATATGATTCAACCAATTTTCGTTTTGGATTTCTTCTTTTGTTTGTTGCATCTTCATGTTGAACTATCATCCCTTTAATATGGTGCTCTTTTGCTTGAAGAAATCTCAATGTTTTTTTTTCCTTTGGCAAATTGCATTGGCTGTGCCTGTAGTGCTATACTTGTACTGAGCATCTTCTTGTTTTTGAAACTACTTGTCAGCCCCCAACAGCACACCCAAATAGATAGATGACAGCAGCCATGAAATTTTAAAACCAAAAGTTTGCCTTGCAACCAGATAGCATGAAATAAGGGTGGCTATTGTGAAAAGAGGAAAAAAAAGGGTGATTAGTGTATTGACAACCATCTTCAATGGCATTGAATTTAATTTATACTTTCTCTTAATGGAATATTTTTTTTTGAAAAAAAACTATCCAAGAGGTTTGTTAGGCTCTGCTCTGGACCCTCTCATATGCACATTTTTTTTATTCAAATGTTTAAAGTAGTGCAACAGTCCTACTTTGTCCCAATTGCTTTAGAGGATTGGTAATAAACATAAATTTGTGGCTTTACCCAAACTTTCACTGTGTTGAGCCAATGGCTAGTGCAATGAAATGAGGCAGACCTGACCCAAGTCCTGGGCTAGTGCATTTTCTCTTATTGCTGTTAATCTTCATGTTGGTTCACACAAAGGAGTCAGTGACAGGTTTATTCATGAAACCTGTTTATTTTGTTACTCTCATTGAGGAATTTTTTTTTACTTCAATTGCAAAGTATATTCCCTAGGCTTATGCCTTATTGTCTTATTCAGATGTTCCCTATTGATCCAAATGGAAGCCAAACTCAATCAAATATAGACGAGCAAAGGAACTGTATTCTTATTGCTGCAAGTAACCCACACCCATTGCCCACACCAGTATATCGTCCACAAATACAAAATTTGGAGCAGATTGAAAATATTGATGCACAGAATGAAAGTCGTCTATCTGATGCAGAGACAGTTGCTAAATCATTTCCTCAGGTACATTGATATTGTTTTCTTACCCAATCTACTGGTGCTCTATATTTTTGAAATTTACTGGTATGTGAAAACTGATCCCTGGTTTCATTGCAGTGCTCGGTTTCTCTTTCAATCATTTGTCCAAAACAGCTTCCAAAACTTAGGTCAATCTACAATGCTGTAAGGATGAGGCTTTTGTGTGGTCTCTTTTCTTTTGTATTGATGCTAGCAAAAGCACATTTATGGCACTGTTGCTTCTCGCATGGAGGGAAGATAACAAAAATAATTTGGGGGATGGGGTTTGGAATACCCTTTCACAGCATACTTTGCTCTTCTGAAATTGGTGGAATTCACTAATGTTTATCTGGGGTACGCTATTTAACACACACTTTACAATGTAGGGGAAGCGCAACAGCCGAGCAGCAGATCCACCTGTTGACAGTGTAAAAAATCCTCATTTTCTTGTGTTAATCTCAGAGAACTTTATGGAGGCTCGTGCTGCATTGAGTCTTCCTGGAGTTACAAGTTTGACTTCTAATCAAACTCCTGTAAAAGTGGATATTGCTTCAGTTACTTCTGTAACTGGGCCAGCTCCAACTTCTATTCCGTCAGGTTGTTCATGCTGTCTGGTCTGCTTTTTTATTATTGAGTGTGATTGAATATTGGCATGACTTGTTAAGTTATTTTGCTTGGTGTTTTTCTCTTCTGAAGCACCTCACCTAACATGATTTTTGTACAAGAGAGAAAGAAAGATATAACAATCACGTCAATCAACATTTTCTACCCAGTGTATGTTTAACCCCCTGTAACATTGGTTCTCATGTAGAAGCTCTTAGTTTGTTATCCCTCAAAATTTTCATCTCCCTAATGTTAAAGATACATTGTTGTGATGAGAGGCTTCAAGTACATCTCCTCTCACAGGTCTTAGGATTTCGGCAAGATTCAAGCCTGTACCTGCTTTTTCCCATGAAGTCCTGAGATATTTGTTGTGGAAGATGATATCTTCTTAGTGCTAATTTATTGATTCTTATTGCACTTGAAACATCAGAAATAAACCATAAGAAAATGGCCAGTTTTTTCCTTAGGCATTTAGGTATTTCAGGTATTGACCACTTGATTTAGGCTTATTTGGTTACTTCCAATATTAAATTCGTTGTTTGATATTTTTCCTGGTGGAAGACTTACTTTCTTTCAAAACTTCAGTGAATGGATCTATCACAAATCGACCAACAATTTCAGTTGGAAATGTTCCCACTGCAACTGTGAAAGTTGTAAGTCTAGTGAATCCTTTAATCTTGTTTTTGCTCTCTTATTAAAGGGAAATAAATTTGTTTCCATGATAGCATTGATTCTGTGCATTATGGGCATGGTTAATAGCTTTTGTGATTTTATATTTGCAGGAGCCAAGTACTATAACTTCCATGGCAAATGGACCTACTTTCCCCCATAATCCTTCTGTTCCACGCCCTGCATCTCAAGGAGTTCCAATCTTGCAGACTTCTTCACCATCTACTACTACTCAAGATATGGCAACAAGTGGTGATGATGTGCAGGACTTGAAACCAAATGTCAGTGTGATGACTCAGTCTGCACGTCCTGGGCCTCCTGCTGCAGCAAATGTGAGCATTCTGAACAATATCTCTCAAGCACGGCAAGTGATGAACTCTGCAGGCTTAAGTGGAGGAACTTCTTTAGGTCTCCCATCAATAAATCAAACTTCTGTGGCCATGCATATGTCAAATATGATTTCGAGTGGAATGGCATCTTCTGTGCCTGCTGCCCCAACTGTATTTTCATCTGGGCAACCAGGTGTCTCTTCGATAACAGGGTCAGGGACTCTTACTGGGACAACGCAAATTGGGCCAAACTCTGGTCTTGGATCATTCACTTCTGCTACTTCTAATGTGTCTGGAAATTCAAACCTTGGGAGGATTTCACAACCAATGGGTAATCTTCAAGCAGGTGTTAGCATTGGCCAATCAGCACCAGGCATGAGCCAAGGAAATATTTCAGGAGCACAAATGGTACAAAGTGGGATGGGTGCAAACCCAAACACAATGAGCGGTCTGGGTCCATCAGGTGTCTCTTCTGGTTTGAACACGATGATTCCTACCCCTGGAATGTCTCAACAAGTACAATCCGGGATGCAGCCTCTTGGTGGAAACAATAACTCAGCAGATAATTTGTCAATGTCACAACAAACAGCAGGGGGCTTGCAACCACCACAATCAAAATATGTCAAAGTCTGGGAGGTAAGTTTGCTTGCTTCTTTGGGATAACTAAGTGTACATAAATTGTTATTCAAGATTATAGTGGATTTGCAAGCCAGTGATGAAAGTATTTCACTCTTATTTTCAAGTAAAGAACATAATTTTTATTGCCTTTCGTCAAAAAGTTGTTTATTCTAAGCATATGGACTTTTGGCATGAACTGGTTTGTAGTATGTACAATAGTGCCTTCTGGAAAGTTTGCCCATCACACAAATTTTCACCAAATGATGGACAAATCTGTCATGATCCTTGAAACAGGTGGTCATGGGTGGGGTTGGGGTGTAACCTATGTTCAGAAGTCACTAATCTGATGAAAATTTATACGTTACCCTTTGCTTCTTCTTCTTCTTTTTTGGTATGGGGAATGGTTGAAAAATCATTAGAGCCCTTCGCAGCTGTTATTCTATGTGAAACAAAAATCAGACTTGTATCATCCTTTTAGGATGAGGATAACTCTTAAAGTTCTTCATTTCCCTTTTTGCTGACTAATATTGATTCTGAAAGTCAAAGCACGATAACCTTAATACTCCAAAGCCAGTAGAAAAATGGTTCCAGTGCCATCATTGAGGATATAACCTCTACTATCAGTTAAGGCATATAAACCCTTTGATTTCCCCTTTCTTGCTGAACACCTCAAACTAAAATTTGTTGATAGTTTCTAATTAATCACAACTACCTGAGTCTCATCTTGTTAGATTTGGTAATAGTTTGCTGACACCCTCGAGTGGGTAATGAGACAGCTAAAACAATCCAAAATGTAATGGGAATGTTTGATCATGTATGGAATAGCAAGTATGAAATCACTTAACTGTCCTTTGGATGATAAAATAGTCGATTAGATTTTGCTTAATTTCTTTCTTCTTTGTTATTATTATTGTCTTCAAAATTATTGTATTTAACTCACTTAAAAAGTTTTAATCAATATCAGTGTAGATTTCTTGAACTGTCAAACACGTGTCTTTATGAACTCATTAATTTAGTAATTTCTTTTGAACATTTGAACTTCATACAGGGAAACTTGTCTGGGCAACGGCAAGGGCAGCCTGTCTTTATCACCAGATTAGAAGTATGTTTGAAATGGCTTAGAAATCTCCACTTAATACATAATGCTGTTTCAGTCTCCTTTTAATAGTAACTAATCTTGGTACATTTGACATAGTTTTACACATGGACCTTATACTTTTTTCCTTTGATGCAGGGTTATAGGAGTGCTTCGGCCTCGGAGACGTAAGTTCAGGCATAGTAATATAGTCTAAGTAGAAAAACAATCTACACTGTCCACTTCCTAAAGTCTTTTACATCTTCGATTTACATTTTTGGGAACAACTTTTAAATTATCTTTGGTTGTTCCAGAAGATGCATTGATTTTATATTTGTTGGCTGTATATTAATACGTGTCACAAATTAACTGTACACAGTTTTTAGATAAAAGAAAATTGTATCAACTAACTAAAAAGAATTACAAAAACACGATGGGACTAATTCTATTCAGGTTTACATTTGAGAAAATCATCACATGGTCATCAGATGATTTGTCTGGGACTGCGAGTTTTACTCTGAAGGTAGATGGTCCTTCATACCACTGCCCTTTAGCTATATGTTCCAGCATCTTGTTACTGACAGGTTTAGTTTTGAGGGTATTTTGTCTATCTAATCATCCAACCATGTTAAAAACACTATTGGCAATGGGACATGTTTAGTTTTGAGAGTTACCTAAATCTCAGCCTCATTGATCAGGGTACATATTGCTCAAGTGCTAAGGATCAGACTTTAGTATTAAAATCAAAACTGTATTCTAAGTAAAACTTATAGTTGGATAAGTTGTATTAAAATTGAATGTTTTATTTATTCATGAATAGACAGAATATTTGTGAGATTTCATTCGATTGTTTAAGATAGATGACTCCAACTTCTGAACTTTTGATCTAGACCTTTCAAACTATGAAGTTTTTGAGTGTTTGTGTGATCATTTGATTTTTTCTCGCATTGTTTAATATTTTTAGATTCCCTTGTTAGCACACATATTTGTCAAGATGGGGTAAACTGGTTTAGTTTTTCTGTGTGCTTCTCAGGCTTGCAGCAAACTGGCCACCGACAATGCAAATAGTTCGGCTTATATCTCAGGACCACATGAATAACAAGTAATTGCGTCTTACTTGAGATTTTCAGCATGTCTCTTTTGCATTTATTTGTTGTATTTATGTTTTTTTTTTTTTAATTTGGTTTATTTTGACAAAGGCAATATGTCGGAAAGGCTGATTTTCTAGTTTTTCGGGCCATGAATCAGCATGGATTTCTTGGACAACTCCAAGAGAAGAAGCTTGTAAGTTGTCTGGTTTCATTAATTTCTTTTTCTGGATTAGTAGGTAGCCCAATGCTTTCCAATTTGATATTTTCTTGAAAAGTTACTGTCAATTCTTATGTCATCCATCAGTTCTCCCTTCTGCATTCAATGTTAACTTCAGTGATATGACTTTTTTGTTTGGATCTTGATGCTCACCATTCATTGCATGCTACTACTTTCCTGGTTGAAATTTGCTTGTATTAAAGTGAATTGGAACCAAAGATAAAAAGATAATGAAGACACTCTATATTATTTTTTCTCTAAGCAGAAACTTAAAAGAGTGGAATCGCAGGATTAGAAGTTGCCCTTTTTAAACAGAGTTGCCAAATTAGTTCATGAGAAACAAGTAGCAAATCAATGCCATACTTCACGTATTGTTTTTAACAACCCTTCATTGCATTCTTCCACCCTCTCCTATTTCTCCCCTTTCATATTGTTCTTTAAAAAATGCCTGCTTAGGCACTCTGATTTTGTTAAGCCATATCAGGGGTATGATAGTAGTTGCACAGATGCTATCAAGTCAAGCTTAGGATGTTCACATATTTTAATTGTTTTCAACCTGATCTCTTGAGTGAAATTTTGCACTCACTACTTTTGAGGGTGAATCACGAATGCATGGATGTCATCGAAAGTTGTTATTATTCTACTGTAGAATGGATATAGTCGTAGGAATGTGGGGACCTATTTCCTTGCTTACACATGGTTGAAAGTCCTTTTATCTTGTCAGCTTGGTTGTCTGACAGGCATGGAATTTTGCAGTTTATTAATGTTCAAATAATTTAAACCCTTTTTTTAATTGAAATAATAGAAACCTCTATGAAGCTCCTTTAATGAAATTCTGTAAACTCTTATAACTAATTACATTTTTAGCTCAATCGAACCTTCTAAAACTCTCATGTTAACAACTCTAAGAGGATGACTGTCCTAATTCTTCAAAAAAAAAAAAAATGAATGAATGAAAAACAGTTAGTTACAAATTCTTGTATTTCTATTTTATTTTAGATTTAATTAGTTCAGGATAGTGCTTCATTTCTCATGGAAAAAACATGTCTATTTGATGTGTTTTTTTCTGACTTTGATTTTATCGTTCTTAATTTCCCTAGTGTGCAGTAATCCAGTTACCATCTCAGACATTGCTTCTCTCTGTTTCTGACAAAGCCTGCCGCTTGATAGGGATGCTTTTTCCTGGGGTAAGATGTATTTGCACTTCTATTTCTCAGTACCTCGAAATTCTTTAGAACTACCAGTCACAAAAATTAGCTACATATTTGTTTTGGGGGCATGCACGTCAATGTGCCTTTTCCTTTTAATTGTTGTTAAGACATGATTAAGCCATCAAAATAAGGTGATGAATCAACCGTTTACCTGTATCTCTTGCATTATAACTTAATGTAAACTATGTGGAACCAGGATATGGTTGTGTTTAAGCCACAAATATCCAGTCAGCAGCAGCAGCAGATGCAGCAGCAGATGCAAATGCAACGGCAGCAGCAGCAGCAGCAGATGCAACAACAACAACAACAGCAACAACATCCACAACTGCAGCAGCAGCAACATCAGCAGCAGCTTCCACAATTGCAACAGCAGCAGCTGTCGCTGCTGCAACAACAGCAGCTGTCGCTGCTGCAACAGCAGCAGCAGCTTCCGCAATTGCAGCAACAGCAAATGGCTGGAACAGGAATGGGTCAAACTTATGTTCAAGGTCCAGGTCGTCCACAATTAGTTTCTCAAGGACAAGTTTCTTCACAAGGGCCAGCAAACATGCCTGGAGGAGGCTTTATGAGTTAATAAGAACTACAATTCAGTAGGGAGCAGAATGCACCTTTGTAACAGAGAACGATTCTATCACTCACATAGATAATTCTTTGATAATGTTCTTTGTCAAGGCTGATGTGTAGTAGCAGAAACCTTCATGAACTTGATCTTTGAAAAAGTTGCCTGGCTTCCACTTCATATAATGACGCAAGTTTTCACGCTTGTGCTCTCATGTGATCGAGATTTTCATCATTGCTAGTCATTTCTGCTATTCTAGAAAGTAAATTATTGTTAAGGTTTTAATTTGGAGCTTCTTTTTCCTATTATGTTTATTGATCTTCCTGATTATTTCGTGTTGTTACTGAAGTGAATTGATCAGTAGCAATTAACATATGCCTCATGGGATGGACACGAACATTTCCAAATTTAATTGTTAGAACTCTTGGACCTCTATGACAGTACTCTATACAAAAGAAATTTACTTCTCAACCCATGAGGTATGTTTACTCAAGGTCTCCTTGTTAGCTGGTTAACCTCGCAAATTGTACTTTTCCGGTATTGTAACTTGGGCCATGTTTGTTTCCCGGAATTCATTTTCCGGGAAACAACTTTCCAAACTTTCCTGTGTTTGTTTGCCATTAGGAAAGTTGGTCAATGGAAAACACTTTCCGGTCAACGGAAAACATTTTCTGGTCAACGGAAACACTTTTCGGTCAACGGAAAACACTTTCCAGTCAAAGAAAAATTTGGTTTGGTTTC
>Ga0307510_10007553_pt1 | contig 12951 bp, 11 predicted proteins | sample 12_EM_MG_FD_207224 | JGI IMG/M metagenome (GOLD analysis project Ga0307510, IMG submission 207224) | Populus trichocarpa ectomycorrhiza microbial communities from riparian zone in the Pacific Northwest, United States - 12_EM | ecosystem: Host-associated > Plants > Roots > Unclassified | place... | reverse complement strand
GCACTCGACCTGCTGGGCCGTAAAGTGCTGATGACTCAAGGCGAAGCCCTGAAAGGCTTCACCAAGATCGTCCACAAGTTCTGCCAGAACAACGAAGGCAACGAAGCCGTTGCAGAATTCGTCGCACCGCTGGCCGCGATCAACAAGGAATGGGGCGAGCTGACCATGAAGGTCGGTATGGCCGCCATGAAAGATCGCGAAGAAGTCGGTGCGGCTTCCGTGGACTACCTGATGTACTCCGGTTATGCCTGCCTGGCTTACTTCTGGGCCGACATGGCGCGTCTGGCTGCTGAAAAGCTGGCCGAAGGCACCGGCGACGCGGCGTTCTACACCGCCAAGCTGCAAACCGCGCGCTTCTACTTCCAGCGCATTCTGCCGCGTACCCGTACCCACGTGGCCACCATGCTGTCGGGCGCCAACAACCTGATGGACATGAAAGAAGAAGACTTCGCACTGGGCTACTAAGTCTTAGCGCGGTCTTTTAAAAACCGCTGCTCCTGTTAGGGGGCGGCGGTTTTTTGTTAGTGAATCGCTCAGATAGTCGGGCTTCCGGCCGTTAAAGAGACAGTGTGTGATCTGGGTCACATTGTGTGGGCTTGGCCGCACTTTGCAGGCACAATGCCATCTCTTTGATATGACGGGTCGGAGCTTTACCCTTGCCGCGTTCTTCCGCTGTACGTTTCAGCCATTTCCTACCTTCACTGCTGTTGTTACTTGCGGGGTTGGCGGCTGCGTACGTCAAAGACCTCAGCGTGTTCTTCACGTCGCTGTTCAACGTGTTGCCGACTTTGGTGCTGTTGCTGGGCGGCGCTTATTGCGCGGTTTACCGGCGTCAGCGCGAACTGTTTCTGATGCTCACGGTGTACATCGCCTACTTTTTGCTCGACACCCAGACCGACTATTACCGCGACAACGGCAAGGTCCGCGAAGACGCTGCGGTGGTCTTCCATCTCGTCTGTTTATTGCTGCCGTTGTTGTTTGGGCTGTTTGCGGCGTGGCAGGAGCGCACGCATCTGTTTCAGGACATGGTCGCGCGCTTCGCCGTTTTGCTGGCCTTCGGCAGCGTGGCGCTGGGACTTGAACAAAGTTATCCCCAGGCGCTGCTGATCTGGCTGTCGGAGATCCGTTGGCCGGCGCTGCACGGCGCGTGGATGAGTCTGATTCAGCTGTCCTATCCGGTGTTTATTTCGGCGTTCCTGCTACTGGCCTGGCAATACTGGCGCAATCCGCGTCCGCTGCATGCGGCGCAATTGGTTGGCCTGCTCGGCGTGTTCTGGATGCTGCCGAAAACCTTCATCCTGCCGTTCACCCTGAACATCATGTGCAGCCAAGTGATGTTGATGATCGCCGCAGCGGTTGCGCACGAGGCTTATCAAATGGCCTTCCGCGACGAACTCACCGGTCTGCCGGGCCGTCGCGCGCTCAACGAACGCATGCAACGCCTTGGTCGCAACTACGTATTGGCGATGAGTGACGTCGATCACTTCAAAAAATTCAACGACACCCACGGCCACGATGTCGGTGACCAGGTACTGCGATTAGTCGCCAGCAAACTGTCGAAAATCAGCGGTGGCGGTAGGGCGTATCGCTATGGCGGTGAGGAATTCGCCTTGGTGTTTGCAGGCAAAACCCTTGAGGAGTGTATGCCGCACCTTGAGGTGATCCGCGAGTCGATTGCGTCCTACAACATTCAGCTGCGCAATCAGGAAAACCGCCCGCAGGATGATCAGCAAGGTCGTCAGCGCCGCGCCGGCTCGGGTGCCTCCAGTGTGTCGGTGACGGTGAGCATCGGCGTCGCTGAACGAGTGGAGCAACGCAACCCGGAACAAGTGCTCAAGTCTGCCGACGAGGCACTCTACGCCGCTAAAGGCGCGGGGCGTAATTGCGTGATGGCCTACGGACAAAACCGCCGTGGCGCGGTGCGCATGGACGCTGCCGCAGGTTGAGTGATGACGGCGCATTCAGCGTCTGCACAGTGATTGTGGGGTGTGGGGGCCGGCAGTAGGTTGGAGAAAACTGCTGACGGAGAAGCCACCATGCCTGAGTACAAAGCTCCCCTGCGCGACATGCGCTTTCTGATCGACCACGTCTTCGACTTTCACAGCAACTACGCCGCCCTCGGCGCCCACGACGCCAGCCCGGACATGATCAACGCGATCCTTGAAGAAGGCGCGAAGTTCTGCGAGAACGTTCTGGCGCCGCTCAATCGCAGCGGTGACGAAGAGGGCTGCCATTTCGACAACGGTGTGGTGACAACGCCTACAGGCTTCAAGCAAGCCTTCGCACAATATGTCGAGGGCGGCTGGCACGGTCTGGCGGCGGATCCGGCTTATGGCGGGCAGGGCTTGCCGAGTTCGCTGGGGCTGGTGATCAGCGAAATGGTCGGCTCCAGCAATACCTCTTGGGGCATGTACCCGGGTTTGACCCACGGCGCGATGTCGGCGATCCACGCTCACGGCAGCGCTGAGCAAAAAGACACCTACCTGAGCAAACTCACCGCCGGCCAGTGGACCGGCACCATGTGCCTGACCGAAGCCCACTGCGGCACCGACCTGGGCATCATCAAGACCCGCGCCGTGCCTCAGGCTGACGGCAGTTATGCGGTCACCGGCAGCAAGATTTTCATCTCCGCCGGCGAGCACGACATGAGCGATAACATCATCCATCTGGTGTTGGCCAAGTTGCCGGATGCGCCGGCCGGGACCAAAGGGATTTCGCTGTTTATCGTGCCGAAATTCTTGCCGAATGCGGCGGGTGAGGCAGGCGAGCGCAACGGCGTGTCCTGCGGTTCGATCGAACACAAGATGGGCATCAAGGCCTCGGCCACTTGCGTGCTCAACTTCGACGGCGCCAAGGGTTACCTGATCGGCGAGCCGAACAAGGGCCTGAACTGCATGTTCACCATGATGAACCACGCACGGCTCGGCACCGGGATGCAGGGTTTGTGTTTGGGTGAAGCGAGTTTCCAGGGCGCCATCAAATACGCCAACGACCGCTTGCAGATGCGTTCACTGACGGGCGCCAAAGCCCCGGACAAAGCCGCCGACCCAATCATCGTCCACCCGGACGTGCGGCGCATGTTGTTGACCATGAAAGCCTTTAACGAAGGCAATCGGGCGCTGACCTACTTCACCGCGCAGTTGCTCGATGTCGCGCATCTGAGCACTGATGCCGAAGCACGGCAGGAGGCCGAGGATTTGTTGGCGTTCCTCACGCCGATCTGCAAAGCGTTCATGACCGACACCGGCCTGGAAGTGACCAACCACGGCATGCAGGTATTCGGTGGCCACGGCTTCATTCGTGAATGGGGCATGGAACAGTTGGTTCGCGACTGTCGGATCGCGCCGATCTACGAGGGCACCAACGGTATTCAGGCGCTGGACCTGCTCGGGCGCAAGGTGTTGGGCAGTCAGGGTAAGTTGCTGCGCGGTTTCACCAAAATCGTCCATAAGTTCTGCGCGGCCAACGCTGAGCACCCGCAGCTGGGCAGTTTCGTTGCGCAGCTCAATGAGCTGAACCAGCAGTGGGGCGACCTGACCATGAAGGTCGGCATGGCGGCCATGAAGAACGCGGATGAAGTGGGCGCGGCGTCGGTGGATTACCTGATGTACAGCGGTTACATCATTCTCGGTTATCTGTGGTTGCGCATGGCGTTGGTGGCGCAGGCGCAGCTGGAGTCGGGCGAGGGTGAGGCGGATTACCTGCGCGGGAAATTGGCGACGTGCGAGTTCTACTTCAAGCGTTTGTTGCCGCGTACGGCGGCGCATCGGGCGGCGATCGAGGCGGGGAGTGATTGCCTGATGAAACTGTCTGCGGAGTTGTTTGCACTTTAGAGAAGATAAAAAGATCGCAGCCTTCGGCAGTTCCTACAGGGAATCGGGCGTTGTCGAGGCTGCGATTTTTTGTGGTGACTAAAAATAACAAATCAGTCACCGGTTGACCCTATGTGTCGCAAAAGTTGTTGAGGTACACTCGGGCTCAGAAAACATCATTCCACGAATCACCTGTTTAGATCTTGCGAGGTTTGCCATGGCTGACTACAAAGCGCCGCTGCGCGATATGCGCTTCGTCCTCAATGAAGTGTTCGAAGTCGCCAAACTCTGGGCCGAACTGCCGGCGCTGGCTGAGACTGTCGACGCCGAAACCGTTGAAGCCATTCTCGAAGAGGCCGGCAAGGTCACCAGCAAAAGCATCGCGCCGCTGAGCCGTGCCGCTGACGAAGAAGGCTGTCACTGGGCTGACGGCGCCGTCACCACTCCAGCCGGTTTTCCACAGGTTTATCAGACTTACGCCGAGGGCGGCTGGGTTGGCGTCGGTGGCGATCCGCAATACGGCGGCATGGGCATGCCCAAAGCCGTATCGGCGCAGGTTGAAGAAATGGTCAACTCCGCCAGCCTGTCGTTCGGTCTGTACCCGATGCTGACCGCTGGCGCCTGCCTGTCGATCAACGCCCATGCCAGCGAAGAGCTGAAAGCCGCGTACCTGCCGAACATGTATGCCGGCGTCTGGGCCGGCTCCATGTGCCTGACCGAGCCGCACGCCGGCACCGACCTGGGGATTATTCGGACAAAAGCCGAGCCTCAGGCCGACGGTTCCTACAAAGTCAGCGGCACCAAAATCTTCATTACCGGTGGCGAACACGATCTCACCGAAAACATCATTCATCTGGTGTTGGCGAAACTGCCGGACGCCCCGGCGGGTCCGAAAGGCATTTCGCTGTTCCTGGTGCCGAAGTTCATGGTCAATGCCGACGGCAGTCTGGGCGCACGCAATCCGGCGAACTGCGGTTCGATCGAACACAAGATGGGCATTCAGGCGTCCGCGACCTGCGTGATGAACTTCGACGAAGCCGTGGGTTATCTGGTTGGCGAGCCGAACAAAGGCCTGGCCGCGATGTTCACCATGATGAACTACGAGCGCCTCGGCGTCGGCATCCAAGGCCTGGCCACCGGCGAGCGTTCGTATCAGAACGCCGTTGAATACGCCCGCGACCGTCTGCAAAGCCGTTCGCCGACCGGCGCGCAGAACAAAGACAAAGTCGCTGACCCGATCATCGTCCACCCGGATGTGCGGCGCATGCTGCTGACCATGAAAGCCTCGAACGAAGGCGGCCGTGCCTTCTCCACCTACGTGGCGATGCAACTCGACACCGCCAAGTTCAGCGAAGACGCCACCACCCGCAAGCGTGCAGAAGATCTGGTCGCGTTGCTGACGCCGGTAGCCAAGGCATTCCTCACCGACCTGGGTCTGGAAACCACCGTGCACGGCCAGCAGATTTTCGGCGGCCACGGCTACATCCGCGAATGGGGCCAGGAGCAACTGGTGCGCGACGTGCGTATCACTCAGATCTACGAAGGCACCAACGGCATTCAGGCGCTGGACCTGGTCGGTCGTAAGATCGTCGGCAGCGGCGGCGCGTTCTACAAGCTGTTCGCCGACGAGATCCGCCATTTCACCGCGACAGCCAGTGCCGATCTGGGCGAATTCACCAAACCGCTGAACGATGCCGTCGACACGCTCGACGAGCTGACCTCGTGGTTGCTGGATCGGGCAAAAAACAACCCGAACGAAATTGGCGCGGCTTCGGTCGAATATTTGCAAGCATTCGGATACACGGCGTATGCCTACATGTGGGCATTGATGGCCAAAGCTTCGCTGGGCAAAGAAGCGCAGGACGATTTCTATGCCAGCAAGTTGGGCACTGCGCGCTTCTATTTCGCCCGCTTGCTACCGCGGATTCACTCGTTGAGTGCGTCAGTGAAGGCTGGTAGCGAGTCGTTGTTTCTGCTGGATGCAGCGCAATTCTGATGCGATGACGTCATGTAAGCATTCTCTTACATGACGTGCTGCTGTTCTCCCATAGGCGAAGATTGGATCCACAGCTAATCTACATTTCATGGACGTCGCGCAGGAAGCGCAAAGCAACAACACGGACACGTAGGATTCTGCCAGGGTGGCGGAGTGAAATGGATGTCAGGGAAACAGTCTGCAAAGCCCCGCTTCGGCGGGGTTTTCTTTTGCCTGAAGAAAAGTGCTCAGACCAAAGGGTCGAGCGGCGGCTTTACTTCTCGCTCCATCACTTCTTCCAGCAACGTCCGCAACAGCGCCAAAGAGGCCTGCTGGCGCTGCACATCGCGACACACCAGGCCAACCTTCAGCGGCACGCGCGGTTCGCTCAGCGGTTTCCACAACAGATCCTGATCGTCGTATTCCTTCTGCGAACGCCCCGGCAGCACTGTCGCCAGTTTGGTGTGTGGAAGGCTGTCGAGAATACCCACCATATTGTTCAACTCGGCTTGTACCTGCGGACGGCGCCCGAGGGCGGTCAGTTGCGCCTGCCATATCTGGCGGATCTGGAACTCTTCGCCCAGCAGCAACATCGGCAATTCGGCAGCCTGACGCATCGAGACTTTCTTGAATTCACGCAATGGATGATCCGCCGGGATGACCAGCGTCAGCTCATCTTCGTAAAGCATCACACCGTGCAGGCCCGGTTGGCGCGGCGGCAGGTAACTGATGCCGATGTCCAAAGAACCGTTGAGCAGCCGCCGTTCGATCTCAAGTCCGGTCAATTCATAGATCTGCACCACCAGATGTGGCTGTGCCTTGCGCACCCGCTCAAGCATTTGCGGGACCAGACTGGTGTGCACCGTTTGCAGCACGCCGATCGCCAGCGTGCGCAAGGCCTGGCCCTTGAAGTTGCCCAGCGCCTCGCGCGCCCGTTGCAAGCCATCGAGCAGCGGCAACGCATGGTTGTACAACGTGTGCGCGGCGAGGGTCGGCAGCAGGCGCTTGCTGCTGCGCTCGAACAAGGTGACGTCGAGGTTCTGTTCGAGCTGGCGGATCTGCTGCGACAGCGCCGGTTGCGAGATCGACAGGCGTTCAGCCGCCCGGCCGACATGACCTTCTTCGTAGACCGCGACGAAATAACGCAGTTGCTTGAAATCCATAAGTAACGCTTATCGAAAATGCTGATAAATCGAAATGGCCCGAAGCCGTCAGTAAGCCTAGTCTAACCGCATTCACAAGGCTTACAGGGCCAGAAAGCGCGATGAATAGCGTTCGCTTCGACAGTGTTTACATAGGCAGTTCAAAACACTTCAAACGAGGTGTTTTTCAATGAATCTGTTCAGTTTGCGGCGCCAGACGCCGAGTCTTGATGACCTCGCTTTCGAGGCCAACCCTTCAGACATCAGCGAAAGTCTCAGCGCCGAGCGCCTGATGCCTAGCGTCGAACGGCCGCAACAGGTGTTTGTCCGTGGTCAGGGGTCGTGGCTGTGGGGCAGTAACGACCGCGCGTATCTCGACTTTTCTCAGGCCGGCGGCGCCAACAGCCTCGGCCACAGCCCGTCGGCGCTGGTCAAAGCCATCAGCAGTCAGGCGCAGGCGCTGATCAATCCCGGCTTCAATCTGCACAATCGAGGCATGCTCAGCCTTGCCGAGCGTCTGTGCGCCGCTACCTCCAGCGATCAGGCCTACCTGCTCAACAGCGGCAGCGAAGCCTGTGAAGCGGCGATCAAACTCGCGCGCAAATGGGGGCAGCTGCATCGCGGCGGCGCCTCGCGGATCATTGTCGCGAAGCAGGGTTGTCACGGTCGCAGCCTGGCGACGATTTCCGCCTCGGACAGCTGCAACCTGCACAACCGTTTTGCGCCACTGCTGCCGGGTTTCGATCTGGTGCCGTTCAACGACTTGCCGGCCCTGCACGCCGCGGTCGATGCACAAACCGTCGCGATCATGCTGGAGCCGATCCAGAGCGATGCCGGCGTTATTCCGGCCACTGAACATTACCTCAAGGGTGTCGAACGACTCTGTCGTGAACTGGGCATTCTCTTGATCCTCGACGAAGTGCAAACCGGTATCGGCCGCTGCGGCACTCTGCTCGCGGAACAGTCCTACGGCGTGCGCGCCGATATCGTCGTGCTCGGCAAAGGACTTGGCGGCGGTGTGCCATTGGCGGCGCTGCTGGCGCGGGGCAAAGCGTGCTGTTTCGAGGCCGGCGAACTGGGCGGCACCCATCACGGCAATGCATTGATGACGGCGGCCGGTCTGGTAGTGCTCGACAGCGTGCACGACCGCAGTTTCCTCCAGCAGGTCAACGACAACGGCCAGTACCTGCGCGAAGGCCTGGTCCGATTGGCACACCGCTATTACCACGGCGAACTGCGCGGTCAAGGCCTCTTCTTCGGACTGACCCTGTCAGACGATTCCGCAGAGGCCGTGGTCCACGCCGCCCTGCACGAAGGCCTGCTGCTCAATGCGCCGCAAGCCAACTGCCTGCGTTTCACCCCGGCCCTCACCGTCAGCAAAACCAACATCGATGAAATGCTCCTGCGCCTAGGCCGCTCCTTCTCGCGAGTGCGCACCGCGCAACTGCAATGCCGCAAAGGGATTGCCGTCTGAGCTGAAGTTTCCCACCCGATTTCCAGAACCGTCTCGCGGTATAACGCACGCCCCACGCCTGTTTCTTTTGGCGTGGGGCGTTTTTTTTGTGGCCGGGTTTTGCAGATGGCGTTTAGTGCTTGAGAGTTCGTTGTGCGAATGGTTTTTTAGAAAGTCCCTGCAGGGAATGCGGGGGCAGACCGATCGATATTTTCGAGACGGATGGCTTTGTAATCTATACCACTGGGTGGTATGTTTTTTGGAAGGGATACCGATGTCATTCAGGCTGTTCAAAACCAAGGGTTTTGCGATACGAGCCGGCAAGGCTTGGATCAGCGACGCGGAGCTCCGGGAAGCATTTTGCGAGATGCTTGAAGGTCAGGCTGACGATCTTGGTGGTGGCGTCTGGAAGAAGCGGTTGAACGCCAACCGTCATCGTTCGATTGTTTTGGCTAAGGGCGGGCGTTACTGGATCTATCAAGTGCTGTTCGCCAAGAAAGATCAGAGCAACATCACAACATCCGAATTGAAGGATTTACGAAAGTTAGCCAAAACCTATGCTCAACTGACCGAGGAGCAGATCCGGGATTTGTTGGCAATGAAGGAGTTTGTGGAGATATTTCATGAGTAAGAAATTCAAAAGTGAAGTTTTTGAATCGATACACGAATCAGCCAGCGCTCTACTGGCTGTCGGAGCAATCAGCAAGGCAACAATGCGGGAGTTTGATGAGTCGTGTCTGGCAACGGTTCCTGAAGCGATCCCGGCGGAACAGATCAAGGCTCTGCGCGAACGCAATAACGTCAGCCAGCCGGTATTCGCTCGCTACTTGAACACTAGCGCGTCGACAGTCAAACAATGGGAGTCGGGAGACAAACACCCCAGCGGAATGGCGCTGAAGTTACTGAGCATCGTGCAGAAGCACGGACTGCAAATTCTTAGCTGAGCTATCAGTTTGATACCGACACTGTGATTAGCACTGAACCCTGACGAACGGCGCGGGTCGATTAGCTTGTATGGCTCAAATGAGCCAACCCCCACACAGGAGCTGCCCCATGGATTTCATTCGCATCATCATCGCTATTCTGTTGCCACCACTGGGCGTGTTTCTGCAGGTCGGATTTGGCGGGGCGTTCTGGTTGAACATTCTGCTGACGTTGTGCGGGTATATTCCGGGGATCGTGCATGCGGTGTATATCATCGCCAAGCGCTGAGTCAGCGGCATAAACCTGTAGGTGCTGCGCCACGCTGCGATCTTTTGATCCTGATCCTCGAATTAAAATCAAAAGATCGCTGCGTGGCGCAGCACCTACAGGAAGAGGGTTTCAGTCTGTAAATCCCATCACCCGCCGATAGAACTTCCACTCCTGCTCCAGCGCATGCGCCTGATTGGCGGCGCGACGGAAGCCGTGGCGTTCGTCGGGGTAGTAATGCGCTTCGACCGGGACGCCGTTTTGCTCCAGCGCCGTGACCATGTCGCGGGTTTGTTGCGGGACAACGACGGCGTCCAGTTCACCTTGAAAGAAGATCACCGGTACGCGGATGTTGTTTGCGTGCAACAACGGCGTGCGGGCGGCGTAGCGTTCGGCGTCTTGCTCGGGATCGCCGATCAGCCAGTCCAGATAATCACCCTCGAATTTGTGCGTTGCCCGAGCCAATGCAACCGGGTCGCTAACGCCGTACAAACTCGCTCCGGCGCGGAAGACGTGTTTGAACGCCAGCGCACATAACGTGGTGTAGCCGCCTGCGCTGCCACCTCGAATGAATGCGCGTTCACCGTCGATCAAACCCTGTTCGGCGAGATAACTCACCGCCGCACAAGCATCCTCGACATCCACCTCGCCCCAGCTCAGATGCAGTGCCTGTCGATATTCCCGGCCATATCCACTGCTGCCGCGATAGTTGAGATCGGCGACGGCGAAGCCGCGGTGCGTCCAGTATTGAATGCGCGGGTCGAGCATCGGATAGCAGGCTGACGTCGGGCCACCGTGGATGAATACTACCAACGGCGGTTTCGTCTCACCGCTCATGGCAGGGTAGAAAAAACCGTGAGCCTCACCCGATCCACTCGGGTAACGCAGGGTTTGCGGGCGACTGATGCGTTCGGCAGGCAGGGGCGCTACGCCACCGGCCAACACCTTCACTTCGCGCGTGGTTCGATCAATGGCGATGACCGCCGAAGGACTGATCGGCGAGGCGGCGATGCAGTAGATAAATTGCGCATCCAAAGCCAAATGCCGGAAACGACTGTAGTCACCGGTGAAGTCGTCATCGCCTAATGTCAGACGGCCAAAACCGCCTTCACTCCAACTGGCTAAAACCGAATCTTCAACAGGCAACCAAGTGCAGCCGCCCAATTGCCAAGGCGCCGGAGCGTGATCGGCTTGCGCAGCGGGTAATGGCGCCAAACCGTCGGAAGTCTCAGCCCATGGCTGCCAGAATCCACCACGATCGGTCAGGCAACAAAGGCGATTGTCGGCATCGAATCGAGGTTGTTGGATCGACTCTTCAAGCTCGACACCAGCGACACATTGCGGCGAACCAAATGCACCGTCAGTCAAACGCTCTGCCACCATCAACCGAGTCGACGTCCACGGCTGATGCGGCCGACTCCACTCGATCCAGGCCAAACGCTGGCCATCCACACTGAGGATTGGCGCCGCATAAAAATCCGCGCCTTCAGCCAATAAATGCCGCGTCCCGTCAGCGAGACCGATTGCTACCAGCCGATGCTGATCTTGCTGTTCTTCAACCGCCAGAACCTGGCCGAAGGCGAATTGCACATCGCCATAACGGCACTCACCCGACGTCAGCGCCTCTGGCGAACCATCCAGCCTCTGCCGATACAACTGCTGATCCGCCTCAGCAACGAAAACCACCCCGTTCGGCGTCAGACAAAACGCACCACCGCCATATTCGTACACCCGACTGCGCACGCTGAAACCGTCTGGCGTAAGACAATTCGCCATGCCATCGCGCCAATGCCAGATCCGGCACGCGGCATCCTCCGGTCGATATTCAATCCAGAACAACCCGTTGGCGCCGAGCTGCAACTCGGCGAAGTCCATGCCGGCAGCGACGGCTTGCGAGGCGCTGAAAGGTTCAGCCCTTGGCGATGAGGCGCGAGTTTCGTTCATTGCGGAAGGCCAGTTGTTCGATGGTTTGGGTGGCGGTCTCGGCTTCTTCGCGGGCCTTGAGAATCACACCGTGATGTTCGGACTTGCTGCACACCGGGTCGGCATTGCTCGCATCGCCGGTGAGCATGAACGCCTGGCAGCGGCAGCCGCCGAAGTCTTTTTCTTTCTCGTCACAAGAGCGGCACGGCTCGGGCATCCAGTCGTAACCACGGAAGCGGTTGAAGCCGAACGAGTCGTACCAGATGTGTTGCATGCTGTGATCGCGCACATTGGGAAACTGCACCGGCATCTGTCGGGCGCCGTGGCAGGGCAGCGCGGTGCCGTCCGGGGTGACCGTCAGAAAGATACTGCCCCAGCCGTTCATGCAGGCTTTCGGGCGTTCTTCGTAGTAATCCGGGGTGACGAAAATCAGTTTGCACGGATGCCCTTCGGCTTCCAGCTTGGCGCGGTATTCGTTGGTGATGCGTTCGGCGCGCACCAGTTGTTCCTTGGTCGGCAACAGGCCGACACGATTGAGCTGCGCCCAACCGTAAAACTGGCAGGTCGCGAGTTCGACAAAGTCGGCTTCGAGCGCTATGCACAGTTCGATGATGCGGTCGATCTTGTCGATGTTGTGCCGATGGGTGACGAAGTTCAGCACCATCGGATAGCCGTGGGCCTTCACTGCGCGGGCCATTTCCAGCTTCTGCGCGAAAGCCTTTTTCGAACCGGCGAGCAGGTTGTTCACTTGCTCGTCGCTGGCTTGGAAACTGATCTGGATATGATCGAGGCCGGCCTTCTTGAAGTCGCTGATTTTCTGCTCGGTCAGGCCGATGCCGGAGGTGATCAGGTTGGTGTAGAAACCCAACTGCCGCGCTTCATGAATCAGCTCGGCGAGATCCTGACGCACCAGCGGCTCGCCGCCGGAAAAGCCCAGTTGCGCCGCGCCCATCTCCCGCGCCTCGCGGAACACCTTGACCCATTGTTCTGTGGTCAGTTCTTTGCCCTGCTCGGCGAAATCCAGCGGATTGGAGCAGTACGGGCATTGCAGCGGGCAGCGGTAGGTCAGCTCGGCGAGCAGCCACAGCGGCAGGCCGATTTCAGGCTTGGCCGGCAGATCAGGCAAGTTCGATCCAGTGCTGCGCACGGGCAACCTCCATGAATTGCTCGATGTCATCACCGAGCTCAGGCACGCCGGGGAACTGCTCGTCGAGTTTGGCGATGATCGCCGCGACATCGCGTTCACCGTCGATCAGCCCACCGATCAGCGCGGCGCTGTCGTTGAGTTTGATCATGCCTTCGGGGTAGAGCAGCACGTGACCTTTCTGCGCCGGTTCGTACTGGAAGCGGTAGCCGGGACGCCAGGTCGGGACTTTGCTGCGGTCGAAACTCATAAGGTGATTCCTTTATGCCAGACGCGTTGTTCGGTGACGCTGTGATACGGCGGGCGGTTCA
>Ga0307510_10007552_pt1 | contig 12952 bp, 12 predicted proteins | sample 12_EM_MG_FD_207224 | JGI IMG/M metagenome (GOLD analysis project Ga0307510, IMG submission 207224) | Populus trichocarpa ectomycorrhiza microbial communities from riparian zone in the Pacific Northwest, United States - 12_EM | ecosystem: Host-associated > Plants > Roots > Unclassified | place... | reverse complement strand
CCAGAATCTGGTTTGTCGCGGGTCGATCCGAGAGCCGAATTGGGCGTGTTGCCGAGGCGGCGGAGTTCGGCCTCGGGCATGGTGGTCAGGTCGACGACGTTCCCCTCCGTGAGGCCTCGTACACCATAGCGCGCGCCCAGAATGCGCACGGACGGATCATGCCTGCGCGCAGCAAGGATGGCGCCACACAGGGTCTGGTTGATCACGGCGGTGGGGCCGCCGCCCTGGGCGATGACGATTGATGGCATGGATCCTCTATGACTTTGTTTTTGGCTATGCCGCCCGTGAACTGTGAGAGACGATTGAAGCGAAGATTGGCCAATGCTGCAACGGGCCTGCAGTATTGTATCCTGACGCGGAAAAGCTACAGGCCTAAGCATCATTAATAGCTTAGCTTCCTATAGGGCCGAGATTTGCCCCCAAGCAATTCGAAACGGTTGCAGGAAACAATCAACCTTGGACGAGTCTTTTGCCACGCTGGGCAACGAGCCGAAGGCGCGCTTCAACGCACCGCAACAGCTCACAAGCCCGTTGGGGGCAGCGCGCGTGGGGCCTACACCACCGTCCCATGCCGCTCGATACAAGCTCGTAGGATGGGTTGAGCTCTTGCGAAACCCATCAAACTTCATCCTAGCAGTTGGGTCGAACAAGAGAGACTAGACACTGCGTTAGTTGTCAGGATGATGGGTTTCGCAAGAGCTCAACCCATCCGGGCTTGATTGGTGCAAGGTTACCCAATGTCCGTTTTGCTCTGGTAGCGATCAAATTCCGTACCACGTCGAACCGACGCGAAGGGCCATTATCGAAAGTGGGCGGCTTATTCGAGCACCCTCATCGGCCCGTGCAAGTAGCGCGGCCCCGCAGACTTGCGCAAGAAGTGCACCCACGCTGACCTACTTTGAGTTCGTCATCCGACGTCGCCGTCGCTGAACCTTTGCGGGGATTTCCGGCACCAACCTCTATAGGCTGCGAGAACGACGGCTTTCCGCTGTGAACCGGCCCGAGCATATTCGAGCATATTGAAGTCTGATTTTATTGGCGCTGCATTTGTGCAAGAGAGGTCCGCTATGGGCCAAACAGCTGGCAAGAAAGTCAGTTGCGATGCCATCCAGTGTCGTTCGACAGGGTGGCGCCACTGTCGCATTTTCGTTGTTGCGATGCTCTGTACCACATGCGCTCTTCTGTTTGCGAGCGAAGCCAGAGCTCAATGCACGGCGCGGGACGTCCTGCAGAACCAACTAAGGCTCAAGAAAGCTCCGTCAGCTGACAGGCCGCAAATCCTGATCAAATCCGCCGTCGATGTTCCCGTGTGGAAGACGATCACAATCGGAACGTTTGCAAATTTCTTTGCCCTCAGTAACGCATTGGATGCGACAGGTTGCGGCATCGGAAACTCGGCTGGCGAGATTTTCGCACGGCCGATCTTTAGCCTTCGCGACACGAAAACAAACGTAGAGCTTTTCACGGTGTCGGCGGCCGAACTCGGCTTTCAGACCGATACCGCGTTGCTGGCGGACATTTATGCGCGCGCCAAACAGCTGGGTTTCGGACTTGCGGCGGCAGAAGTCGGGCCACAGCTGAGGCTTCAATATTTTGACCAGCCGATCGGTGAATTTCTTATCATTGGAATGGAGCCAGTCACGACGTGGAAGGGCGCCCCCGTCATCTTGAATGTAGCTAATGGCGGAGCGGGACTAATTCTCATCGGGCAAGATGGCAGCGCCAACGCACAGATCTCCGTGGCATCCCGCTTTGTATTTGTGCGGACCAATGAAGCCGCGCCTGCCGAAGCGCCGGAGGCCGTAGCACTTGTCGATCACTGAACTTCCAAGTGTACACGGCGGCACAGCCAGCATCGTGCCTTGTTCCTCGACGACAGACCGAAATCGACTGCTCTGGATCATTCGCGACCGGGTCGAGCCAGCAGCGAGCCGACCAATCTCCGTTCTGCCGCAGAAAGCGGACGTCAATTCAGAGGGACCATGCTGACGGCCCCCAAGCTGGTTGAACCTGCCCTGGACCAGTTCCATGCCACGCTGAGCAGCGAGCAGAAGGCGCCTTCAACACGCCGAGCAGGTCGCAAGCCTGTGAGGGCCACGCTCGCGGTCCCTACACCACCGTCCGATGCCGCTCGATGCAGGTGCGCAGCACCTCGTCCATCGATTTGCCCCACCAGTCGTTGGAGAATATCTCGATCTCCGAATAGCCGGCAAAACCCTCCGCTTCGACCGCTTTGCGCGACCGTTTGATGTCGATGACGCCGTCGCCCATCATGCCGCGGTCATTGAGGATGTCTTTTGTCGGCACCAGCCAGTCGCAGACATGGAACGCGAGCAGGCGATCCCTGCCGGCGCGTGCGATCTGGCCCATCAGCTCCGGATCCCACCAGATGTGATAGACGTCGAGCGCGACGCCGAGCATGCCGCTGCGATCGGGGTCGAGCCGGTCGCAGATGTCGAGCGCCTGTTTTGTGGTGTTCACGCAGGCACGGTCGGCCGCGTAAGCCGGATGCAAGGGCTCAATGGCCAGCGGCAATTTTGCCTGTCTGGCGTAATCTAGCATGTCGGCCAACGCTTCCTCGACCTGGCTGCGCGCGACCACGATGTCTTTCGATACCTCGCTGCCCGGCCGCGAATATTGCGGCAGGCCGCCGACGACGAGAACGATGCAGGGCGCGCCCAGCACCTTGGCTTCGTCCACACAGCGCCGGTTGTCGTCCCGCACCTCGCCCCGGCGTGAAGCGTCCGAGGTGAACATGCCGCCGCGGCAATAGCCCGAGAGATCGAGGCCGGCCTCGCGCACCGCGCGCGCGGCACGGTCGAGACCGACGGCGGCGACCTGGTCGCGCCAGGGGTCGATGGCGCGGATGCCATGCTTTGCACAGGCGTCGATGATCTCGACGAGGTCACCCTGCTTGCGGACCGTCGCCGTGTTCAGCGACAGCCAGCGATGGTCGGACGAGAAATCACGCATCAGGCGTCCAGTCCGTGCGAGGCCAGCACAGTCTTCATGCGCCGCGTCGCCATTTCAGGGTTTGCGAGCAGCCCGGCCTGATCGGCGAGGCGGAACAGCTCGGCCAGATGCAGCATCGAGCGCGCGCTCTCCTGACCCCCGACCATGGTGAAATGATCCTGGTGGCCGTTGAGATAGGCCATGAAGACCACACCGGTCTTGTAGAAGCGCGTCGGCGCCTTGAAGATATGGCGCGACAACGGCACCGTCGGCCCCAGCACGTCGTGGAAGCCCGCTTCGTCACCTGCCGCGAGCCGCGACAGCGCATAAGAGGCCGCCGGCGCGATCGCATCAAAAATGCCGAGCAGCGCGTGCGAAAAGCCTTGCTCGTCGCCGGCGATCAGCTCCGCGTAATTGAAGTCGTCGCCGGTGTACATCTTGATGCGCTTGTCCAGGCGGCGGCGCATGTCGATCTCGCGCTGCTTGTCGAGCAGCGAGACTTTCACGCCGTCGACCTTGGCGGCGTTGCCGTTGATGATGGCCACCGCAATGTCCATCGCCTTGTCGAGATCGTTCGTGCCCCAATATCCCGTCAACGCCGGATCGAACATGTCGCCGAGCCAGTGAATGATCACGGGCTCGCGGACCTGCGACAGCACGCGGTCATAGACCTTCGCATAATCATCGGCATTGCGACCGAGCTTGGCCAGTGCACGCGATGCCATCAGGATGATACGGCCGCCGACCTTCTCGACCGCCGAGATCTGCTCCTCATAGGCGCGGATCACGTCGTCGAGATTTTTGGCATCCTCAACCGCGAGATGGTCGGTGCCGGCACCGGAGAACACCAGCGCGTTGCGCCGCTTGGCGGCCCCGACCGAGCGCGTGATCAGCTCCAGCGAGGTCGGCCAATCCAGCCCCATGCCGCGCTGCGCGGTGTCCATGGCTTCGGCAACACCGAGGCCGAGGTCCCAGACGTGCTCGCGGAACGCAATGGTCTTGTCCCAGTCGACAGCTGCGGAGAGCCAGGGGTCGTTATCCGCAAAAGGATCGACAACCGTGTGCACGGCCGAGAACGCGATGCGGTTCAGCGGTCCCTCGAGCTTGGCGGGAAACGTTCGCGAGGCCGCGAGCCGGTAGGTCTCGATCGAGCGATCGGCCTTCGGCAGCTTCAATGACAGGGACGACATCGGCAGAACGGGCTTGTTCATGTGTCCCTCCTCAGACCTTGATCGGGGCGACGTCGATCCAGCGCCGCTCCTTCCAGCTCTTCAGCGCGCATTCGGCGAGCTGCACGCCCTTGACGCCTTCCAGCAGCGTGAACTTGTAGGGCGCATCCTCGTAGACGTGACGGATGAACATCTCCCACTGCTCCTTGAAGCCGTTGTCGTAGCTGACATTGTCGGGCAGCTTCTGCCAATCGCCGTAGAAATCGTGCAGCCGCTTCTCGTCGGGATTCCACACCGGCCTCGGGGTAGCCTGCCGCGCCTGGATCATGCAGTCGGTGAGTCCTGCGACCGCCGAGCCGTGGGTACCGTCGACCTGGAAGGTGACGAGATCGTCGCGATAAACGCGCGTGACCCAGGACATGTTGATGTGGGCGATGACGCCGCCCTCGAGCTGGAAGGTCGCGTAGGCGGAATCGTCCGCGGTCGCCTTGTACTTCTTGCCCTGCTCGTCAAAGCGCTCGGGAATGTCGGTGTTGCCGATGCAGACCACGCTCTGGACGTTGCCGAAGAGGTTGTCGAGCACGTAGCGCCAGTGGCAGACCATGTCCAGAATGATGCCGCCGCCGTCCTCGTCGCGGTAATTCCAGGACGGCCGCTGCGCCTCCTGCCAGCCACCCTCGAACACCCAATAGCCGAACTCGCCGCGCACCGAGAGGATGCGGCCGAAGAAGCCGGAGTCGCGCAGGAAGGCGATCTTCTTCAGGCCCGGCAGGAACAGCTTATCCTGCACCGTCCCATGCTTGACGCCTTTGGCATTGGCGAGCTTGACGACTTCCAGGGCCTCTTCAAAATTCGTCGCGATCGGCTTCTCGCAATAGACATGCTTGCCGGCATTGATGGCCTGGGTCAACAGGCCGGGCCGCGCCTGCGTGGTCGCGGCATCGAAGAACATGGTGTCGTTCTTGTCCGCGAGCGCGGCGTCGAGATCGGTGGTCCAGCGCGTGATGTTGTAGCGCTTGGCGAGCGCCTCGACCTTCTCGGCGCTGCGGCCGACCAGGATCGGATCGGGCATGATGCGATCGCCGTTCTTCAAGCGGACGCCGCCCTGCTCGCGGATCGCGACGATGGAGCGGATCAGATGCTGGTTGAGCCCCATACGGCCGGTGACGCCGTTCATGATGAGGCCGAGGCGCTGGGTGGTCATGCCAATTGCTCCCTAAGTGATTTTGGCTGTTCGAGCGGGCGGAGCGCCGACCAGTCCGGATGGACCGACGTCGCAAAGCCCGCAGCATGAAGCGATCCCGTCAGGAGATCGCCGTCGTGAATGGAGAGCCGGATGCCCTGCCCGGCATCGGCATAGAGATCGGGATGCGCGGCCGCGAAGGCCTGCGCTTCTGCGAGGGGCGTCTCGCCAAAACCGTCGACATAGTGGTGACCGTTGCGTTCGGCATGGGTGACACCGATGAAGGCGCCGAGCGCAAGATCCTGCTGCACGGCAAGGCCCGCCTGGCAGGTCAAATCCTCGCCGGTCACGAAGAACCGCGCGCCGCCCGCGCTCCATTTCGCCGCGCGCGTCGCGTTGACGATGGACTTGTAGAGGCCCTTGCAGGATTTCGAGGAGATGCCGCAATAGCCGAGCGCACGTGCTGCCGGGAAGGCATCGTAGGAATCGTCGGCCTCGTCGATGATGAAGCCGTGCGCGGCGAGTGAGCCGAGCGGCGATTGCCTCGTGATATCGCGCGGCATCGGCTGTTCGACATAGAGCAGGCGCGAGGCGATCGGGCGCAGCGCCGGATCGTGATCGAGCCGGTCCATCAGCGCCTGCAGTACGGCAAGATCGGCGTATTGCTCGTTGGCGTCGAGCGTCACCCTGGTGTGGCGCCCGAGCGTGTCGAGCTCCTTGCCGATACCTGCCAACCGTACTGCATCGGCTGCGGGATCGCCCGACAGCTTCAGCTTGAAATAGTTCGCGCCGGCGTTCTCGCGTGCATCTGCAACGCCGCCCTCGCCCTCGACGGTATCGTCGAGGCCGACGGTATGCCTGATCGCAACGCGCGGCAGAGGCTTGCGGCCGGCAAGAAAGGTCGTGATATCCGTTTCCTTCAGGTCCGGCGAGAGCCGCGCATCCATGCCGGCGATGTTGCCAGCCATCCCGTCGAAGAAGTCGGTCTCAACGCCGCGCAGCAGCGCATCGAGGATCGCCTTGTCGATCTCCGCCGGGCCATAGGCCGCCGCAAGCGCCGGAATGTTCTTCTTCGCGCAAGTCGCGACCTGGGCACCGATGCACGAGGCATGCAGATCGAACGCGGTCAGAAACCCGGTCCGCGCCAGATAAAGACCGCGCGCGATCTCCAGCGAACGGCGCAAGCCGTCCACCGTCTGCGCCGGCGACAGTTCCGGCCGCTTGTCGAACCATTTTGGCACCAGCAGCTCGGCGCTGGCACCGACCGCACTTCCCCTGCCCTCGACCTCGATCTCGACCCGCACGAACAGCTGCGGCGTCGCATTGATCGTGATTGCGCCAAAGCGGAACGGCCGCGCGAAATGCACGGGACGTTCGAAGAAGGCGATGTCTCGCAGCTTCAGGCGCGGGGCCATGGTGCTACCGAATACGAGTGTGTTGGAAACGCCTGCGGCCCGGGCGACGGTGCACCTCTCCCGCTTGCGGGCGAGGTCGGCGCGTAGCGCCGGGTGAGGGTTCTATCCTCTTGGGGGTTCTCGATTGCGGAGACACCCTCTCCCCAACCCTCCCCCGCAGGCGGGGGAGGGAGCGCACCGTTGTCGTGGTTGCGGCGGGGGACCAAACGCATTGCCTTAATCCAACGAACCTTGCGAGAAGAAATGCCTGCGGATGCGCTGCACGAGCTCGGTGAAGACAGGATCGGCCATCACGTCGAGCGAGCGCGGGCGCGGCAGCGGCACGTCGTAGATCGCGGCGACCGCACCGGGACGTTCCGTCATGACCAGCACGCGATCGGCGAGGAACACGGCTTCCGGAATCGAATGCGTGATCAGCAGCACGGTCTTCCTGGTTTCGCGCTGGATCCGCATCAGTTCGACATTCATGCGCTCGCGCGTCAGCGCGTCAAGCGCGCCGAACGGCTCGTCCATCAGCATGATTTTGGGATCGTGCACCAGCGCGCGGCAGATCGAGGCACGTTGCTGCATGCCGCCGGAGAGCTGCCAGGGCAGCTTCTTCTCGAAGCCTTGGAGCCCGACCATCTTCAACAGCGCCTTGGCGCGTTCGAGATATTTTTGCCGCGGCAGCCGCTTCATGTCGATCGGCAGCATCACGTTGGACAGGATGTTGCGCCACGGCAGACGATGCCGACATTGCCGTGCGGCGTCGTCACCTTCTCGCCTTCGACCAGGATCTCGCCTGATGTCGGCGGCAGCAGACCGGAGATCAGCTTGAGCAGCGTGGACTTGCCGCAGCCGCTTGGGCCGACCACGACAAAGAACTCGCCGTCATTGATGTGAAAATCCAGCGGCCGCAGCGACGGCACATCGCCGTCGCGCGTCCGATAGGTTTTTGACACGCCCGACAGCTTGATGCCCGACGCATCGCCGGCGGCCCGGTCGCTCACCAGTCTCAGATGCGCGGCCGGTTGCACGGCGTCGTCAGGTCTTGCGGCTTGGTTCACGTGCCACTCTTCGGCAGATAGTCGTTGGTGTAGAACGCCTTCGGATTGTCCTTGGCCTTGGCGTCGAGCCCGCCATATTCGACCATGAGATTGACCGAGTCCGTCATGTTCTGGTCGGTGACCTGGAACGGCCGCTTGCCCTTGGTCTCAGCCGTCCGGTACAGCGGAATGGTCAGCTCAAAACCCTGCGTCAGCGTGTCGATCTTGCCACCTTTGGGATTGGCGTCGAGGATCGACTGCGCGGCCGCCTTCGGCTCCTTCTCGGCGGCTTCGACCGCCTTGGTCGTCGCCGACATGAAGCGGCGAACGAGGTCGGCATTTGCCTTCACATAGTCTGAGTTGGCGATGATGCCCGAAGAGACCATGTTGATGCCGTAGTCGGCGAACTTGATCGGATAGACGTCCTTGCCGGTGGCGTCCTTGATCTTCATCGACTGGTCCATGACGTAGCCGAGCAGGAGATCAGCCTGACCGTTGATGACGGCGTTGAGCTTGGTCTGGCCGTCGCCGGCAACGGTTTGGAAGTCGCTTTCCTTGAGGCCGGTCTTCTTCAGGAACAGCGGCCAGATCTGGGTCATGGAATCGGCCGGCGTGATCGCCACCGTCTTGCCCTTGATGTCCTCGGGCTTCCTGATGTTCTTGTCAGCAAAACCCATGGCGGACATCGGGCTGGTCTGGAGCAGCACGCCGGTCGCGACCACAGGCGCGCCCTTGATCGCGGCGCGCATCATGGTGGGAACGTCGACATAGCCGAAGTCGGCGGTCTTGGCGGCGACGGCCTGCGTGGTCGCAGCCGAGCCGCGGCCCTCCTGGATCTCGAGGTCGATGCCTTCGGCCGCATAGATGCCCTTGGCCTTGCCGTAATAGAACGGCGCGTGCTCGCCATAGACGTACCAGTTCAGCATCAGCACGACCTTGTCGGCTGCCTGCGCCGGCATCGCCGCGAATACCATCAGCGCCGCCGAGACAGCTCCTATCCACCGCTTCATCGTCACTCTCCCTTGTCGTTGTTTGACGTCGGCCGTTGGTGGCCGTTCGTTGCTTTGGTCAAGATGCGAAAATCACGTCCTCGCGCTGGCTGACATGCCAGGGAATGACCAATTTCTCGATCCGGTCGACGATCCAGAACAGGACCACGCCGAGCAGAGCGAGAATGACGAGAGCCGCGAACATCGTCGGCAGGTCGAACGTGCCGATCGAGCGCTGCATCACATAGCCGATGCCGGAATTGGAGCCGACGAATTCACCGACGACGGCGCCGACCACGGCGAGCGTCACCGATACTTTCAGCCCCGAGAAGATCGCAGGCAGCGCATGCGGCAGGTTCACCGCACAAAACACCTGGAAGCGGCTGCCCTGCATGGCGCGGGCGAGATCGACCATGTCGGGGTCGACCGATTTGAAGCCCTGCACGGCGGAGACCACCACCGGGAAGAAGCCGAGCAGGAAGGCCGAGATCACTTTTGGAATGATGCCGAAGCCGAACCACACCACGAACAACGGCGCGATCGCGATCTTCGGCACGGATTGCGAGAATACCAGCAGCGGATAGACGTAGCTCTCCACCGTCTTCGAGCCCGCGATCAGCATGGCGACGGGAATGCCGAACAGCGCCGAGAGCGCAAAACCGCAGACGGTCGCATAGGTCGTCGGCCAGGACTGACGCAGCAATTCCGGCCAGTCAGTCCACAGCACCGCGACGACATCGGCGGGTGCCGGAATCTGATAGGCGGGGATCTTGAACAGCCGGATCGCGAGATCCCAGGCCACGACGATGAAGACCAGGAACAAAAACGGCCGGATCCAGGCCGCATTCAGCATCTTGGACACCGCACTTTGCGGCTTCAACTCAGCCACGTCTCACTCCCGGTCGTCTTGTTCGTTCGGGGGAGAAATTAACTCGTTGGATAAATACTGTCCAGAGGATTCCCTGTGACGTTTTGTGCCGGTTCCTGGCCTCCTCTCGTGTCCCGGACGCGCTGCAGCGTGCAACGCTGCTGCGCAGAGCCGGGACCCAGGGCTGCGAACTCTGCAGACGCGTGGGCCCCGGCTCTGCAGCGCACCGCTGAGGGGCGCTGCGCTGCGTCCGGGGCACGAGAGCGCCCATAGGCGTACCGGTCAGGCAATAACAGCGGAAAACTGGGCTACGGACTAAACCGTCTGCACCACCGTGGCGCGTGGCTTCGGCGCCTTGGCAATCTCGAACAGCTCCGACGACCGCCCCGTCAGCGCGGCGAGCACGAGACCCGCCATATGCGCCAGCCGCTCGTCCTTGGCTTTCTTGTCCAGCAGATCGCGGCCGAAGATCACGCTGAGCGTCGCCGAGTTGGAGAGATAGAAGAAGCTGAGCGCCGCGATCGAGATGTAGAGCTGCACCGGATCGACCGCGACCTGGAAATCGCCGCTGTCGACGCCGCGCCGCACCACGGTGCGGATCATCTCGACGAAGGGCGAGTGCATCGACTTGACCTTGGTCGATTTCTTCAGGTGCTTTGCCCGCGCCAGGTTCTCGGTCTGGAGCAGCGACAAAAATTCCGGGTTACGGAGAAAATAGCTCCAGGTGAACTCGATCAGGCGCCGGATCGCTTCGGGCGGATCGAGATGCTCGAGATCGAGCCCCCGCTCCTCGCTGCGGATCTTGTCATAGGCGCCTTCGAGCACCGCGAGGTAGAGCTCGTCCTTGTTGCCGACGTGGTAGTAGAGCATGCGCTTGTTGGCGCCGGCCTTGGCCGCAATGCGGTCGACGCGCGCGCCGGCGAGCCCGTGGGTCGAAAACTCCTGCTTGGCGGCTTCGAGAATGCGCAGCCGCATCCCCTCGGGATCACGCTGCCATTTCAGAGTTCGCTTTGCCTTCGCTATCGCCTTAGCCAAACCGGTGCTCGCTGGGTGCTCTCGGTATGCCATGTACCACGCGCCCAGCCCGCCGCATAGTTTCGCGACAGTGAAAGCCAAGCAAGCCGGTTTCGTAGGGTGGGCAAAGGCGCCCTTGCGCCGTGCCCACGTCTTCGCATCAATTGGGCAAAGACGTGGGCACGCTTCGCTTTGCCCACTCTACGGGAGTCTTCGAACGGAGGGAGCGCCCCCTAATCCGCCGGCTTCGGCGAACGCTCCAGCAGCACCGTCTGGATGCCGCAGGTGCCGTTGCGCACCGTCATGATCCGCGTGCCAGGCTTGCGGCCGTTGCGGACTTCGGTGACGTCGAGACCGGCGGCGATCAGGCGGGCGCGGGTGGCGTCGATGTCGGCGACACGCCAGCTCAGGCCCCAGAGACGATCATGATTGGAATCGCCACCCGCCACGGGGCGGCGCACCACCTCGACGATGAGGTCGCCGCAGCGGAAGAACATCAGCTGGCCCCAATCCTGATGCGAGCGATCGAGCGCCAGATCGAGCCCGAGCCGGGCACCATAGAGCGCGGCGGCGCGCTCGGAATCCTCGGTGGTGATGACGACGTGGTCGAGCGCGTCGATCGGCGCGATGTCGGTCACGGCCGATCTCGGCCGCTCGTCGGCAAGCTCGAGAAAGAACATGCGCACGCCGCGCGTGAGCTCGGTGGCGGCGCGCGTGCGCTTCCAGTGCAGGACCGCGCCGCTCTCGGCGTCATTGCTTTCGACCTCGGTGACGCCATCCGGCCTCAGCGCCACCCGCTCCAGCCGCCGGTGAATCTTGCCCATGTCTGCGACACGAAAGCACAGGCTGGCGAGCACGCCCTCGCGATCTTCCAGCAGCGCGCGCATCCGGTCCGCGACCACGCTGAAGCCGCTCGGCGCCATCAATTCGATCGTCATGTTCTCGAGCGTGAACAGCACCCGATCGGCACCCTCGCCGGAATTCTGCCAGGCGGGCGCGCGTCCGAGCAACGTCTGGTAGGCCGCCCTGGCCGCACCGATATCCCTGACCAGAGCGACGACGTGATCGAGGCCGGTGATCATGTTCCCTCCCTTTTTATCGGCCTGGAACAACCGGCCGAAACACGGCATTTGTCCGGACTTGGCATTGTCCGATGATGGTCGTATTCCGGACCAATGCTGACCTCAAGCGCCTATGGCCATGGTTTTGCGAATAATTTTGGCGTTTCTCCCGCCGAAGCGGTGCTAAGGTAAGCAGCCGGCCGGGACCACCCAGCGCATCACGGACATCCAATGCAGGCTCTCTTTATCGGACAGACTTATATCGACGTCGTCTTCATCACCGACCACATGCCGACCGGCGACGAGAAGCACGTGGCTACCGACTACGCGGTCTCCTTCGGCGGCAATGCGGTCACGGCGGCGTTCTGCTGCGCCAAGCTCGGTATCGTGCCCGATCTCGTCGCCACCGCAGCCAACGACTGGCTCGGCCGCATGTTCATGGACATGTGCGCGAAATACGCGATCTCGCTGCACGGGCGGAAGGTCAACCAGTCCTCGCTCTCCTTCATCATGCCCAAGGACGGCAAGCGCGCCATCGTCCGCTGCCGCGACGACGAGCACATCCACCCGTTCCCGATACTCAATCTCGGCGGCTGCCGCGCACTGCACATCGACGGCCACCAGCCCGATGCCGCGCTCCATTACGCAAAAGTCTGCCGCGAGGCCGGCATCCTGACCTCACTCGACGGCGGCGGCCTGCGCACCAACACGCATGAGCTGCTCGAATATATCGACGTCGCGATCGTGGCCGAGCGCCTGTGCGAACAGATGGACCTGACGCCGGAGAAGATGCTCGATTACCTCAAGGGCCGCGGCTGCAAGATCGGCGGCATCACCATGGGTGAGAAGGGCCTGCTCTGGTACAACGAAACCGGCACGGTCGAGACCATGCCGGCGATGCCGATCCCGCGCGAGCGCGTGATCGACACCAATGGCGCCGGCGACGTCTTCCACGGCGCCTATGTCTATTCCTACCTCGCGCACCCCGGCAAAAGCTGGCGCGAGCACTTTGATTTTGCCCGCGCCGCCTCGACCTTCAAGATCCAGCGGCTCGGCAACGAGGCCGGCCTGCCGACCCTTGTAGACATCGCCAAAGTCAGGCACGAGTTCGAAGTTCGAGTCTAGGCTTCGAAGGGATTGTTCATGGGGCGCGTCTTCATCGCCGGCAGCATCAATATGGATGTGGTGGCGACCGCCGATCGCCACCCAAGAGTCGGCGAGACCGTCGCGGGTAAGCAGGTGCTGTATTTCCCGGGCGGCAAGGGCGCGAACCAGG
>Ga0307510_10007551_pt1 | contig 12953 bp, 28 predicted proteins | sample 12_EM_MG_FD_207224 | JGI IMG/M metagenome (GOLD analysis project Ga0307510, IMG submission 207224) | Populus trichocarpa ectomycorrhiza microbial communities from riparian zone in the Pacific Northwest, United States - 12_EM | ecosystem: Host-associated > Plants > Roots > Unclassified | place... | reverse complement strand
GTCAAACATTTGACCTGATTTGTACCGGTTCTATATGATTTGATTTTTATAGAAGGATACTCTCATTTCTATAATCATATCAAACCAGGTAAAATATTCTACATGATTTGATATCATTTGACCTCGTAAGACGCATTTCCCGCTGGGGTTGATCGTTCCCACGGTCTTCCACGTGCTGGTCAACAGACAAGACGTGCATAGAAAGCATGCACAATCAGGTGATTGTGTAGATGACCAATCCCTTGGTAGGTCATGTGTTAGGTTCCCATGGTCATGTGCTGGTAGGTCACATGTTTGGTCATGTGCTTGCTTGAGGGCTTGTAGGTCATGTGATGAGTCATGTGCTAGGTCACGTGTTGGGTCATGTGTTAGGTCACAGGGTGGGGATTTCCCAGGGTCACATGGTCGAAGATTCTCTTTGGTTGTTGGTGGTTGACCAGGCTTTATTGCAGGCTCAGGGGGACGTCAGATAGCCATTTGGCTATAGCTTGGTTTAGGGGCAGTTCTTGGGGGACTTGTGGGGGTTTGGACTGGGTTTCTAGATGGCGTGGACTTCGTCCACAACATGTTACGATCCTGGACCCTACCAACTATTTTCCGCTATTTTCCACCATTTATTTTACACTCTTGGTCACTTGTTCTCCACTCGTTCCCTTACGCGCCGCTCGGACCGCCACCGAATCACCTGACAAATCACCTGATGGATCACCTGACCATTCCGCAGTCAACTATCACATGCCATCACTCCGCAGTCCGCAGCACTCCGCAGTATCACCATTTAACCCTTTATGGATTGCCAGCTTATAATATGCTATTCTTAGACTGCCAGCTCATGATGGAGCTATACTTAGAACTGCCACGTCATGATGCACCTTACTAAATATTTCCATATTTCTCTGTGACTCCTGTGACCTGTTACTTCTCATTTGTATATAAGTGCTCGTACTTTTAGCAGTTAGGCCCTAAGCCTAACTTGGTTTTCAATCCAAGACTTGTAGCTTCCACCCAGGACTCTCAGAGTCAAACAGCTCGAACCCTCAGTCGCTTCAAACCTCCCTTTTGAAGCTCTCCCTTTTCTACTTCTATCAGAACACTCAGAAGTCGCCCTTATCATCAGGGACTTACTTACTATACTGTGTAGCCAACCGATACTGCGCTACTCATGTGATCATTGCCTCAGGAGGACAACCCACTGAGCAATTCCAGTCGTCGCCAAACCAACCCATGCACGTCGTGTCTTTAAGGCCTTTGGACCTTAACACAACAGGTGGAGTAGGAAGTGAACTTTCTTCTGGTATTGAAAGTTTGGAGCTTCCAGGAAGCATACTTGCTGGACAAGATGGGGTTTCTTGGGGACTTGGGGTACTGGGGCGACTGGCAAGTTTCTGGATGGTAGCAATGATCCTTGTCTCAGCTTCTTGTAATAAGTTGCTAACGTTGAGTGTGTCCTTGTTGGTGGAGGATTTACTGTGTGTAGATTCCTTGTTGGATTTGTGTTCTTTATCAGATTCTTCAGATTTATCACTTTCTTCTTTCTTGAATTCTCCAGGGATAGAGGGCTTGGTTCCTTCTGCTTCAGAAGTGCTAGGACTTTGGAAATGTACCTTCCAGTTATTGAGGTATTTCCACTCAGGGTATAGGGTATCCCACTTGACTTGTTTGCTGTTGTAGGTGGCAGTTCGTTGTACAAAGTTGAAATGTTCTACTTTGTCAAGGTGTGAAACAAGGAATCGAAATTTCCTTGTGGTAAGTTCTGAGTTATCTGAAGTAAATTTCCAGATAGTTCCTACTCCTTTACACCAGATAGCTGGTTCTTGAAAAAGAGCAAAGAGACACCTAGTGTCTTTATGGTCTGCAGCAAAGGCATTAGTGGCATAGACCAGTATATATGCCTGTTCTTCTTCTGTGAGTTCAAATTGGTCTTCAGGCAGAAAGTTGTCAAGGATGATTTGCCAAGAGCTCATGCAAGAGTGACAGTATAACTGGGGTTATCCCAACTGTAGAAAATCGTACACACTTTAACCAGACAAGGAGTTCTAGTATTACTATGATGGGTAATGCCTCTATAATCCTCTAGAATACCATTGATTGTGATCGAAGTATGGTATTTCCAAAAGAATTTATTAAAGGCCCCAATATGCGGAGTGATAGTCTGTAACTCTGTCAAGGGGTGGCTAATATGTTTCTCAGTACGATTCTGTAGGAGGAACAAACAATGTTGCTTGAAGATGTGGAGCTCTGTGCAATTTCTTGTAGGGGCAGTAACGCCTAGGTAGATAACTTCCAGTAGGTAGATTTGTGAAGTAGCACCAACTAGATCAGAATTTCCTAAGACATTGGTGTGATGACTACAGGGAGTAGGGGGCAGTGGTTGTTCGATCCTTGGTAATGCGTTATACTGTATGGCCCTTGTAGGACTTCCTGGATGTGATGGGCTACTTGTAGGATGTGATGGGCTACTGGTACAGTGAAAGGATTCGGGGGTGGGGATGGTTCTCTATAAACTTGGGGAGAGGGAATAGGCTGGGGTCTTCGTTCAACGAAGTTCTGGGTTCGATGAAGTCTGTGTCTTCCTCTTTTGTTAGAGGGTATGAAGTGTCCTTGTTCCTGTGCTGGGGCTGAGTGATTTCTCCTGTTACGTGGACTGGCCAGGTTGTCAGTTGTAATGGAGACCTTCTATAGGTCCTGCTCTGAAGAATTGGGGGTCCCAGAGGTAGATTCCAAGTGGGGTGGGTGGGGTTCTGGGGTAATGGCTATCACAACAACAAAGGTCAATTCCACAGAAGCAAAGATCTGGGTTGTCGTTTGAAAAGGTGATCTCTTGGGCATGCCAATATACCAACTCAGGTGTGCTTGGGGGACTGGATTGAGGGGTACCAACTAGAGTGGGGGGTAAAGAACTGTCCATGCTGTTGTGATAGGACAAATTGAGCATGAGAAGATCTGGTTCCAAGAGGATACGCTGGAAACATTCCAGGTATTTGGTGTCTCTTCCCTGGGTATTTGGCTGGGTGATGGGGAGGGTAAAATGGGAAGAGGGATTGATGAGACTTGTGTGTGGGGTAAGGAGGTCTGTGGTCCAGGTTTGGTTGTTCCACTGGTACGTGAGGATCCGTTCATCGCTGTAGATGAACTGGTATAGGTTAGTTGAAGTGAATTCTCTGCTTGGGTTTGTCTGGAGTTGAATTTTGTTAAATTCCACTTCAACTTTGGTTTCCAACATGTGAAATCTAGATAGAAATCTAACCCTATGTCCAGCTTGGATTTGTGTGATGATTTCCGACCTGTGTGACGGGATGAAGTAATGCCAGAAGAAGGTTTCGTCATAGAACAAGGAGATCTGAGTGACTGGGGATTGGTTGAAGTTATGGGCACCAGAGAGTTGCCAATATGCAGTGCAGTGTCTTGCTGCGTTAAGGATGTTGACAAGTTGGTAATCAATATAATAATAGAAGTGTTGAGCGCTGAAGAGACGACCAAAGGGGAGAATGTCTAAGAGGTCTTGAGGAACCAAGTGATGTTTGCTCCAATATGTAAGTTGAACTTGTTCCTGGAGGTTGGTGATTCTTGAATAAGTTTGTCTTAAGATTTCTTCACGAAAATTTGCCACTTAAGACAAACAAAAAAAGGAAGATGAGTTAAAAACCTTTTGATTTATTTACACCAAATATAAGTCCTTTGTAACTTACTTAAAAGGATTACAAAGGGTTTTTGGAAGGGGGTGTAATAAAATTGAAAGGTTTAGCAGGAACTTGGGGGGTAGGTACAAAACAAGAAAACTGGGGGTCTGTACAAAGTAAGTCTGTGATTTGTGTGCTCCGGTTAACAAAAAGGATCCCTTGCTCTGTGAAATGTAAGTGGCTGCAAAGGATGGCCGTACAACCATCTAGGAAGTCGTATGAAACAAGGGGGACAAGGGCTCCTTTGAAGTGAGCAAGCCAAAGGGGAGGGAAGCAAGAGAAGACAAACTTAATCGAGTCCAAGAAGGTGGTCTTGATATAACTGAAGGGGAAGTTAGGGGACCATGGGTGCTTGCCTACTTTGGCACAGATGTGGACCGGGGGGAGGGCGCCATCGGAGTGGATGTAGATGGAGTGATGGGCATCGGCGCGGAAAGGGGTGACAAAGAATGGAGGTATGGCGGTTTTGAGGACTTGGGCCCAGGGAATGTAGTTGAGGAACTGGCTGTTGACAAGTTCCTCTGAGGAAAACCAGACATGGTGGTCCTGTTCGTAATGGACTGTGTACTGGTGAGGGTGGTGACCAGTAGGGAGGCAAGGCGGGGTGGTGAAGAGGTATTCAAAGGGGGAGATGTTGACCATAGGATGAAATACGGGGAGAAGTCAAATAGTGGGTGACGGCAGGGCGGGGGAAGCGACAGTGGTGACAGGTGTCTCAACGATGGACAGGGGAATGTTCTTGAGAGGGATGTCCTTGATCAAGACGTGGTCAGTGATATCACTGGTAAGCTGGAGGTGACTCCAGCTGTCTTGGGTGAGTGGGGGAAGGAGGGCGTCAAGTTCGGCTTGGGCAAGGCGGATGATGTGGGCAGCAGATTCTTCTCCAAGTTGTTCAAGATCGAACTTGGTGGCAGTGCAAAGTGCTTCCGCAGTGGGCTCGGGAGTAGGTGGTGATGGCAAGTGGACCACATGGGGGTCAAGATCAATGGGGGTGGGTTTGAGGGTGTCCAGGTTGACAAGGGTGGTGCTGGTGTCGGCAAACGAGGTGGAGTACCATGGGGACTGTGGAGTGTAGTCGTCATAGGGGCCGGGGCCAGTAGGTTCAAGGAAGGAGAAGCCAGGGATGGTGAACTCAAAGGGGGGCTCAGGACTGGAGGCAACAGTGGGCGACCAGGGGACAATGGGGGATGACATGGAGCTGGGGGGATACTGGAGGCGGGGGCTTCCAGGACTTGGATAGTTCCAAGTATTGTGGGGACTGTTGAGGGTGTTGTTGACAACCTCAAGGGCAGTGGCAGAGTTCTCCTGATAGATGGTGTTCAGGTCGGACCAGAAGGCGACGGAGAGGGAAGGTGAGGACACTTCCAAACAGTCAGCTTCAACTTTAAGAGACTGTTCTAATGTCAGGAACTCACTACTTTATGGGCAGTGAGACTCGACTATGGTGTGGAGTTGAAGGTGACTGATCCAAAGGAGCAGCAGAGAGACGTTGAGGAGAAAGAGGCAGAAGGCAAGGAGAGGTGGGATGGAGTAGACTGTCAACAAGGGGCGGGCTGCTGATGATGAGGGAGCTTTAAAAGGCTCCAGTATGGGGGATTGACAAGAGAATGGTCTAAGGACTGTTCACCTAAATTTGTAGGTCTTATATACTAATACAGGGTGGTCTGTGCGCAGTTTAGGGTAGGTACATTTACAGGTAACAGGGGACTGTACAGTCAATGCATAGTAACTGCAGATTACATTATACATCTTGATTAGGGTCTAGCCCTAATGAGTCACGTCTTTGTTGATCGAGTCATGTCGCATCTTTGTTGATCGTTTAGTGGATGCATCTTGTTGATCGTTCCCACAATCTGCCATGTGTTGATCAACAGGTTAGATGTGTGTCCAAAGCATGTCTGGTCATGTGACTTTGTTGATGACCAGTTCCTTGATAGGTCATGTGTTATCTTCCCAGGGTCACGGGGTTATAGGTTCCCAGGGTCATGTGCTAGTAAGTCATGTGATACATGAATGGCAGAGGGGTCACGTGATGAGTCACGTGTAGGGTCATGTGATATGTTCCCATGGTCACATGATGCTGAAGTTACAGTTTTGTAGCTAAGACTGGGGGGCATGAGTACCGCTTGCAACAGGTTCCGCCTCTGTGGGAGACTGCTTGCTCCCTCACTGTGGGGAGCAGGCCCATATTTTTTGCACTCATGTCACTACTTCATTGCCGCATTCCAGTGAGTGCCTCTCTTTTTTCCCTCCCCCCCCCCCTTTAGCAACACAATTTCATCACCTCAACTTGCTCAAATCCCTGGCCCCATCTGCTTGGATGGGCCATCTCCTTGTGCTCACTGGTATGTTTCTTTCATTTGCATATATTTTTTGCTGACTGACCACCACTGCTCCTCCACCCCATTCAGCTGCCACCAGCAATGACACTGATATCGACAATGATATTCCCCCTTGCACCCCTCAAGCTGTCGATATTGACATCAGCAACAGCAAGCATTCCAAGACCCCCAACAACAATAGCAACACCAACACCGCCCCCAAAAGCCCAACATGGAGATGATACTGGGTGTGTATGCATGTGACCATGCCCACACTGTAGTACACTTGTGAATAAGTACCAAAATTTAGTACAATTTTGATGAATATTACAATTTTTTTCACATTAAATGGATTGAAAATAAGTAAAAAAAAACAAAGAATAGTGTATGATTTCAGGTGCTGGAAAAAGCATGGTTAAAGTACTGAAAATGCTTTATTAAAGTGCTGAAAAAGCAGGACTAAAGTGGAAAAAGCATGGTTAAAGTACTTAAAAAGCAGAAAAAAAGTGCTGAAATGGCATCTAAATCTGGGATTTTTCCAGAGAATCTGCTGAAATTTCAGGCTTTTCATGGTGGAATTTCAGTAGTTTTAGGGGGTAAAATTTAGCATTTTTTCGCTGTTTCTATGTATGGAAAATCCATGTTTTTATTTTTACAGTGTAAGTTGACTGGCTGCCTTGGCAAGGTTACCATAAACTGCAGTGGTACTGGTGAGCAATTGGTGGAACCAGGCTGGGATCAGCTCAGTAGGTTCCAAGGAGTAGACAGGGTGAGCATAGATGGGGAGTGAGTAAGGGGTGTTGTGTGGTCCTTGCTCTTGGCTGTAGGCTTGAATGTACCTGTTGTGGGCAGGGATGACCCAATAGGCATCCATGTAGACCCCCTCTCCAAGTGGGATCTTAAGGTTGGGGTAGTTAGTATTGTGGACGTAGCTGTCTGGAGTGGTCTCATATAGTAGGTCTCTGCATATTCTTGGATTTTTGCCTCCAGTCTCTTGACCTTGTCCTCAAATCCAATTACTGCAAAGCAGTGGATTTCTTCATGGTTCTTGATGGTCTGGATGTTAAGGCCCAAAGAACCTTTGAAGGTGCGACGTGCACAAAGTGGTGGTGACGAGTAACGATGATAACGATGTCGGGGTGCGCTAGTCCAGTAGAGGGCACAGCAATTACTGTGACCTACAGCTGGTCTCGAACAGTGGGTCTCTAGCGGATGTGTAGACAACGAGTGTGCAGTTTACTAACTGTGCCTGAGCAATGTGCTTGTTAAAGCGGGGAAAGGGATAAGGGGAGGGAAGTTGAATGAGAGAGTGAAGACTTTCAAGATGTTTGGATTGGAAACCAAGTCAAGCTTAGAGCTTTGACTTGTAACTAATGGCTGGTTTATATACATGAGGAGTCTGAGGCTATGCTACACTTACTATAGCTAAGTATGAGTCGAAACTAATACAGGGATCACTTGGAATGAGTTAAGTAAGTAGGAGTCAGAGAATGCGCAGTAAGTACGAGTCATATCAAGTCTGGAAATGAGTCAGGACAGAGATACAGTAGATGTGCTGAGATGCTCCAATTTGGGGGCCGGGAGATGGCGATACGAAGGGCACGTAAGCGAGCGAGTATCGTATCACATATGTATCTGCTTTTGGTAATCCGCTTTGATGAGAGTCTGCTTACTCTAGCAGCATAGGAGGTGACTCCGCGTTTGGATCAGGATCAGTTTCCACAGACCAGGGACTTGGTAGGCTTTGGTAATCAGGAGTGGCTTGGGCGCTGGGGCTTGTTGGGGATATCGGAGATGTGGCTGATGACGTAATGGGGGTGTAACTCCCATCGTCGTGACGTAGGTGTTTAGGTGCTGAGGCTTCGCTGCTCGGGGAGACGGGCCAGGTTATACTGGTAGGCGGGGATGGCTGACTAAGCCATGCTTTCCATGGCAGTGAAGGTTGCTTGTTGGCTTCTAACTCGTAGATGTTAGAGCCAGATGGTCTGGGCTGGTATGGCGTGTGTGGTGGGCTAGGACTGCGGTCCCTTATAGGACTATCTCCATTGCTATCTGAAGCGGGATCTGTGATCATTGGTGCGGGCTCTGTGAAGTATTCCATGGAGGAATGGTGGCGCATGTGAGTAGGCCACGTGATCGGGATCACTGGTATTGCCTGGCTAAAGGTAGTGGGTAGCGTGGGTGTGCGTGCTCTGGGAAGTATTGATGGCGGTATTACTGGTTGGGATATACTCTGAGGGATCTGTGTGGTTGGTGTGGGAGGTGCGACGGGTCCTGAGGTTGCTTGGGGTAGGGAGTAAAACGAAAAACTGGGTGGATTATAACACTGGACCAGACCAGAGGTGATGTCATAGAGGGTGGTAGGGTTGATATTGGTGTTGGTGGCAAATATATTCTCCACAGTACAGGGTGAGTAGCATGATAGAGGGGAAGCAGGATGGCTATTTGCTGGGGATTCAGCAGAGGGGTTAATGGAGTAGTCAGACATGTTGGAGGTGGGGCCAGCACTGATGTGGACAAGGGAGTAATATTTGCCATTAATGGTGGTAGGTGCAAAGGGGTTCACAGCAAAAGTATGGATGTTTGAGAGTGTGGATGTGAGTGGGATGGATACATTGTCCAGGTTGGAAGATGTGAAATTTGTGGGTTTTGTATGGTGGTAAACAAAGAAGGGAGGTTAAGAAGGGTATACAAGGTGGTATTGGTGGAGGGATGTAGGGAGTTTCTTCCCAGCCAAGTGGTTCTGCATTGGGAGCCAGGGTGAAGAGAGATAGGGGTTTGGAGCGAAAGATGACCAGCTTTTATACTTTCTAATGGGGTTCCCTTGTGATAGGTTTTAACCAAATCAGGTGCATGAATGTTTGTTGCAGATTCCCATGTGTTGTCACTATCAGGGTATCCTTTCCAATGGATCAAATATTGCAGGGTCCTATTGTGCCTGAAGTATCAGTGATTATGAATCTGCTCCACTTTGTATTGTTCTTTATCATTGATCAGGTCAGGTGGTGGCCAGGAGAAGTTTGGGCCATATGCAGTCGTTTCATGATAGGGTGATAAGAGGGGAGCATGGAACATGTTGTGAATTTTCCATGTCAGGGGTAATGACAGTTGATATGCCACTGGAGAGATCTCTTTGATGATCTTGAAGGGTCTGTATCTTTTGGGCACTAGTTTGGTTGATTGATAGGGGAGATGGTAATTTTTCCCATCTAACCATACTTGGTCTCTGGTACTATACTGCACCAACAGGGTTCCTGATTCGGACAGAGAAGCCAAAAAGGCAGCGGACAACCACACTTCGGATAAGGAGCATCTTCCTCCATATCTGAGAAAGCCACTACTTATAAACTCTTCAGCTGTAACTAGAAAGCACAACAACAAGCTGAATGGCAAATGGAAACAGGACTGGCACAAAACGGAAAGAGGAAAAAGAACAAGGAAAATAGACAGCACCACCCCCTTGACCAAATTCCTCAAAACGATCAGCAACAACAAACTATCCCAGGCAGATACAAGCAGAATAGCGCAGCTACAGCTGCAGCACATTCCGCTAAACAAGTACCTACACAGATTCAAGAGGATGGACAAAGCCAACTGCCTGGCTTGCAGTGAAGAGAACAAAACTATCACGCACTTCTTGCTTCACTGCACAAAGTACGCATTTGAAAGATGGGCTCTGCTACAACAAGTAAAGAAAAGACAGAAAGACCTATTGATCAAAATATTACTCAGAGATCCAGAGCTTGCTATACCTCTAGCCAATTACATGGAAAGTACTGGTCACTTTAGGACCAAGATAGGTGAGCACATTCAAACTCGAAACGGTAATACTATGCAAGAGAACCACACCAGATAACCCAACCCAACAAAACCCTGCAATACACACCCTGTTCCCTCCCTCCCTCCTCCCCTTGTAACGTTAATGCTCCCACCATTTCCAGCATGGGGCAGACAACAAAACTCGAGTGTCAGGACGACATATGGGATGCCTATGCAAGCATAACTCCTCCAGAGATCATTAAGGAGTTGCTCCCTCCCACTTCAATATGGCACCCTGGCATGCTATCACCACGCTTGTCACTTACACCACAGTAGGTGTTATGCAACGATAACCCAGTTATGGGGGAAATAACCCAGTCCATAACTTTACTATTACATCTCATTATCGCTATCCTGTACATTCTTGAAGTGCTATGTGGGGTTCTGTACCCCAAGACACACATAAATGGAATCCAAAAAAAGAGTTCCTGATTTCTCAGCGACTTGATTCAGGGCTGCAGTTGCTTGAGCGCGTCTTTCCTCCATTAAGCATATCCTTTCTTCTGTTGTTTCATTGATAGATGGGGTTGTTATCACTGGGTTAAGTTTGATATCATATCCCAGAATTATTTGATTGGGGGTTAGACCAGTGGTGGCATTCTTCTAGTTGTTGTGTACTGTGGTAGCAAGGGCTAGCCATTGAGTCCAATCTTTCAGAGCTGCTGACATTATAAGTCAGAGATATTATTCTACCCATTGATTTTTCCTTTCTGAGAGACCATCCGTTTGGGGATGAAATACTGTTGATAAGTTCTGTTGGATATTTAGCTGCTTTGTAAGGGCTTTGCTGAAGTGTGATGTGAATTGGGGATCTCAATCACTGATGACCTTATTTGGTAACCTGAACCATCTGAACACATGATCCTGTTGTAATCAACAAGGTTGATATGGGTGCAGCAATGCATGAGCGTGAGTGAGTGTGGGCCGGAAGCAGACTGTACAAACACAGAGCTTAGTTGGGCACGGAAATGCACACACTGCAACAGTAGATGTAGTAGTTTTGTAATGCGGCCTGAAAATTCCAGGAGGTGGCGTAATAATGTACCACCCATGATTCCAAGGATTATATATGCCTGTGTGCATTATAATTCATGTCCCCTCTCTCTTGCAATGCTGGTCTGCTGCTATTCTGAGTCACTGTGTGTGTTATAATTCCCTGTGTGCATTATAATTCATGTCCCCCCTCTCTTGAAATGCTGGCCCCACTGCTATTCCACCCATTATAATGCATTTCACTGTACACATTATAATTCCCCATCTCCTGTCATTGCCCTTCCCCCCGGCATTATAATCCAGGATCCTACATGTTATAACCCACCCTGTTGGGTTGTTGCTCCCTGGTATTATAATGCACATTGTTCCTGTGGGATTAATGCGGCCCACCACCATTCCTTTCATTATAATGAACCTTCTCTTGTCATTGCTCCCACCCCTGGGCATTATAATGTACATTGTTCCAGTGGAAACGCCAGCCCACTCTCACATCTCCCATTATAATGCTGGGTAGTGTAACGATGGCACATGTACTAGCTTCAGAAACGAGGCACCGCGAGCCACACTGCCGATCGCCGAGCGCTGAGCACTGAGCGCTGCCATTGCCCACCTTCTCAATCCATGCCAGTGGGCGTCCGTCAATAGCGTCAATGTGTGCACTGTGTAATACATGATACATATGCCCGGCCCCATGCGAATATACTCCGTCGTCACGGTTCTCTGTCATACTGCCTCTGTGCCACAAGATCGCCGCCTTTCCTCTATCAGATGCATCGCACACCGACGTCATGAGCATGCGCCGCATCGGAAAGCCGGTTGCCTTGTGTAGCGAACGTCGTTCATGACTTGCACACTGGTCTTCACTTCGCGGATTTCGAAGGGTCCTTTTGCTGTCTATAGATTTACCAATACTCCATCATGGGTACTGCTTTTGTTACATGCCTTGCAAAATCCGTAAGGCCGTGTGATAACGTACCACCTATGAACCCTGAAGCTTCCAGGCCCCCTCTCCGTTTCATCATTGCCGTTGCAATGCAGGGTTCCGGGTATGCACACGCCTTCCGTTGCATCGTGTTGTCGCAGCGCCATGTCGTGCGCATTGGGGGCCCTTTCAGTAGCACCTGGCGTATGCACTCGCCCTCCCCTGTGCCGTACTGTGACACCATTCTGTGCTCGCCTATGCCTCCGCCGAAAGCCCCGCAAGCGTCGAGCTCGCCAGCGCGGCTGAAGGAGCCACGGCCGCAAAACCCGAGGCGTTGCGCCGTTGGGAAGGAGGCGAAGGTTGGTGTGGACTCCAAGTGGCATGGGAGCCGATATGCCCGTGGGCGTCGTCGTCCTTAGGGTGGGTATAGCACGAAATGAACGCCTTGGAGCGCCTTGAATGGATGCAGCTGCGATAGGGCTGGAGAGGAAAAGAGATGGACCAAAACGGGTATGGGTTCCAAGACGGGGCAGGGCTTCTGCTGCGCGGGGTTGGCCTAAGGAAAAACGACGGTGAGAGTCTGAGAGAAGATGGGGGAACGACTTTACGAGCAATGATCTCGTTTGGGCAGAATGGAGAGGAAAGCGGTCACACAGAAAAGGTGTGGGTGAGTAAGGGCGAAGTCGGGAAGGCGATGTCAAAAGGAAGGCAGTGGTGTCACCATTGTCGGGAAGCAGCGAAGACGGATGGCGGATGAATATTGATGAAACGGCCTGTTTCATGTTGTGACAGCGACGTTGACGATGTTGGCAGAGGCGATGGTGGCCGTCAGGACGAGAGGAAGGGAAGGGAAAGGGAAAGGAGACGGCGACTTGAGAGGGGAATTTGCAACTGTGTCGAAACGAGTCGTTCCACGCGTGCAGTGTGGGCGACCCTACAGTGTGTTGCACCATGGGAAGCAAGGGGGGAGGGTGTTGCAAGATGGCGAGGCACAGGGTAGAGCGGCCTTGCCTTGCCAAATGGAGAGGACGTAGGTGCATGTCGTCTGACTAGTGACAACCGTCGTCGAGAAAAAGGCACGAAATGGGGCGGACTGTACGAGATACGCCACTGGAGGGAGGCCTGGAGGGCGCGCCGACCTTTGGAAGCAAGTGAGCACTTGCTGCTCAATGAAAGACCGCGCGGGAGGTTGTGAAGTAAGGAATGAATTTCGGGCGA
>Ga0307510_10007549_pt1 | contig 12954 bp, 11 predicted proteins | sample 12_EM_MG_FD_207224 | JGI IMG/M metagenome (GOLD analysis project Ga0307510, IMG submission 207224) | Populus trichocarpa ectomycorrhiza microbial communities from riparian zone in the Pacific Northwest, United States - 12_EM | ecosystem: Host-associated > Plants > Roots > Unclassified | place... | reverse complement strand
CCTTATATAAATCTGGCCATTACATAACCTACACCAGCTCCTAAAAGTTTGCATCAGTCGTAAGTAATGCGAAGGGGATTGGGATCAAATTGTCATGGTACCTGCTGGGTTGTAGACGGGAGGGGTCCTCACCTTTGACAGGAATAAGGTTATGTCTCCGGCCAAATTAGTCTGAATATACAAGACAATTGAGAGCAAGGATACGTTGATGGTGATTGCTAGGAGAGATGGTGTGATAGAATGAGTCCTGAGAGGATTTAGTTCCGCCGGGTCAAAGCGAAGGCGTGCCATTGACTTGCCATCGCTACAACACATAGGCAAAAACCACTGGTGTTTCGATTGGACAGATGCTGAGAAGCTCCCGTCGCTAGCCTAGAACACAGTCTCCTCCCACGGCTTTGTTCCCGGAATGGACGTTGCAATATAGCTCGAGAACCAAAAGCACACAAAGGCCCACATCAAAACCTTCTATCCTAACATCAGCCACTGTGCAATAGGAAGTAAGTGGCAATCCTACCCCGGTGGCCCCGCCCGATCCCCGAACACTGTCCCCTCCATTCCAAAAATGGGACAGATCCACGGTCGAAGCTTGCGTGAGATTATACAGCGTGGCGGGCGTCATGACGGGGTTCAAATGTAGTAGCGCGTGCTGTTACGAGGGTGAGTCGGACCCATCGACGGTGTGTGGAGCGAGGACTCGCGGACGAAGATGACGGGAGGCGACGCAAAGCCGAAGGAACGGATCGGAAAGGTTTGTTTGGTTCAAAGGGTGATGCCAAACATTTATCCAAAAACAGAAATATGGATCCACACTCAGCGACAATCATTAGCTCATTCATCGCTACGACCTTCGTGCGCTGCACTCGTCCAACAATAGGCCACCTAGGTGCCTGGTCCCTATCCCTCACTGTTGACGCCGTCACGTTTGCTTTGACCTGTATCTCAACACGGCGCAACAAAATGCCGACGGGGATGATATTTAGCAGACGGTTCTGTCAGCGAGGTGTGCGTGATATATAACTGAAGTGGTGTTTATTAAGACTTGGCGTCAACCTCTAGCGCGAACGACACGTGCAGTGAGTGCATACACCCGCGCCTAGGTTACCAAACCTTCTCGGTACCAAAGATAATGGTTAGCCCGTCGGGGGCATCCACGAGGTTGCCATTGGTAACCTCGCGACAGATTCGATTCATTTTCAGCTTTCGGGTGCGCTCCACAATGCCTATGTGCCACATCTACAAACCTCCTGACGTCGCGTAGTGCTACCCGACTCCTCTTGCCCTTAATCAACTGGTCCTAGGGCGAAAACTCAATAGGGTTTGGCTCAAGTGGTTGGGTGGTACTACACATTTCGCTGGTGACGACTACCCCCTTCCCGCGAGGCAGATACTAAGCAGTAAGTGCCTACTCTTCAGACCCGGTCCACTCGTTCAAGATCAAATACGCTCGCCCTAGCAGCAAAGGTTGGACTGTAATAGAGCCGATCTGCCGCTGGTCCGACGACCCATCCGTGATATATATCTGATGCGGCGTCGGACATGTCACTGGTGGCACTCACTCTATCAAGGCGCATGATGCGGGGTTGAATTGCGGAGTTGCAACATGCCGACGTGGAATTGACAGAGTTCTGGAAGCAGACCGCCAATGACCTGATATCGGGCGTGACAGTCGGTCAGCGCCAAAAGTTGAGGCTTTAGCTTCTGGTGAGAACCGCTATGTCAGATCCTCATCTCCCCAGTGGCATCTGACCGCATCAACGGCCTCCCGCACGACAAACCGCAAACGCTCAGGGCGTGCCTTGTCTCGAAATCATGGGTTTCACGTACCCGAAAGCGCCCATCCGCCGATATCACGTTCCGTTCCGCAGACAACCTGGGCGAACTTTAATCCCGTTCCCCCTCCCACGCTCGTAGGTCTTTCGTCTCATCCATTCCCTCCCCTCTTCTCGAGGACCCGACCTCGATCTGTTACAATGTGTCAGTCATGGATGGACCGTCAGCCGTCACCACTTCGGCTTCACCCCCGTTAATGGGGAGGCTCGACCTCTTTCCGTGCCAAGGGATGATGAACACCGCGCGCAGATTGCTGGGCCTACCGAACGGTTTTCACTTCCAAGACTCCACTCGTCCTGGCATGTCGGGGAAGATCTCCGGGCACTGAATGGTGACATTGGTAGTTGCGTGTTCTAACGACATTGAAGACCCCGACGTCGTGTGCAAACTCGATGGTACGGCCCACTCTCGTTTCCCCTTGAACCTGTGATTTATTCGAACTTTGATCTGCAGATGAATCTGCACCCTGTCCAATCGACCTCTCTAGAGAAACGAAGCTCGAAAATGTCGTACTCGTGAGACCAGGCAGTTGAATTACTAGTTGACGTCACGAAAATCGAGCAGCTGCTGGGCGTCAAGACGGAAACTCCAACATCTGGAAAGAAACCACGATATCGAATCGAATATCTCCCGCCAGGAAACCCCGATTGCACACTCGATAACTTACACTATGAACGTGAATCTCAGACAGGGCGATTGCTGCACGCGGCGTGGCTGGGTAAGGAGTAGTCTCTACGCGGGCCCGGATCCGCCTCACGCTTCGATCTGCCGGAGGATGCCTCGATGACGAGTGTGTGATTTGTGAATCACGGGTTTGGCATACGAACCTAGAGGCGCGGTCCCTCACAGAGCTGGGCTAGAGCCGCGTCAACCGTCCAACGGCTCAATAGAGGAAGCGATCGGTCTTTGAATGCACCCGCTTCCCCCAAAGATCCACCGTACATCCTTACTAGTCGGACTTTCTTATTTCCTCATTCCCCTTCACACCGGACTGATGGCGAAGGCCCGGGGACGAGGTCATTACCGTTGCGAGCATTATACCACAGACCTTGGGTTCGACGACCCAGTGTTGAATCCTAATTGAATATCTGGACAAAGTATGGCCCTTCCGTGAGCTCGAGTAACCATTTGCTAAACCCGTTTTAAGCTCTCAATGGCCTGGAACCTACCGCGGTCGCTTTTCGGAGAAACATCCGCAAACTTCAAGGTATCCGTGCCTCCCGTAGGCTCTTGCCGCCGTTACACGTACTACCAAATGAGCGGCCGAGCGCTGCATCCACGCCGCAGAAATTGAGAAAACTCGATGAACCCCCCAAGCCGCCGGACATCGAGAGTGACGGGTGCAAAAACATGGGAGTGATCAAAAAATAGCAAAACCGCCCCAGTTTGCGTGAAAACCTCCCAGATGGAATCCTAGAGAAGGGGCCATCCCCGATTGTACGAATCACATTACAACGTCGATTTAAACTTCAAGAACGAACGAACACCTCAGCATCACTCTCCTGATCCCCACCCACACTTGTTGGATCTCCACAACGGAAAGCATAGGACTGAGGGACGCGTTGGTAAGTAGGTGATCCTAGTCGAAAACGCCCATGCATTGGAAAATGAAGGACATACAATTGTGATCTGGGGTTGGAGATGCATTGTTCGCATTGCCTGGAGTGATACGGTAGTTAGGTGAAGCAGCATCATCGTGGGTCTCATCATACCGTGATTTTCTCCAAAGGTATCAGAACCCCCCCGGTGATTCCGTCCGGAACGAGCTCCGCGATCCGGGGACCAGAAAGTCTCTCCTTGTAAAAGACCGCCCGGCCCGGGGGAAGCGCTGAGAGTGTCTCCGGACGCGTTGGACTCCACGTCGAGAATCTCATCAAATTCACGCTCTCTTTTAGAGGATTTGAGAAGCGTAGGGAGCATCAATAACAGCCGTGGAGCCGTCGAGTGAGTTGGCTCCCGTCGTAAGCCTTTGAATCTTGAGATACGCCTCTGGAAAGAATGAAAAAAGAGGGCATACGATGTGATGGTTTTCTTCGTCGGTTACTCGAGACCGCTTTACATGCTGTGGATGTCGTGGAGACGTCGGTCCCGTCCGCATGGTCGTCTTGTGCGATCAAAGCGTCTCGCAAGCGATTAACCACCCTCAAAATTCCTGGGCGTAGCGAAGGCTTCTGGTGCCAGCAATCCCGACTGAGACCCCAGAGTTCGTCTGTAAAGCTCGGGTGTGCGGGTCGATTCGGTCTGATCCCCGACAGTATTCGCACTCCTACTGTGGTAGGTGAGCTGTTTTTGAATGGAGCAGCTCCCGTGAAGACCTTGTGATGATCAATAACGCGACTGACTAGACTGGTAACTAGGGCGATGATGCTATGGGCCATACCTCGATCATGAGCATAGCAAAAGAAAACACGTCTGCTGCCTTGCTAAAGGTCGTGCTTCCGTCTAAGATTTCTGGCGCGGCTAACCGTGCGGCGGGTTTCTCAGTAAAGTATGCGATGGACCCCGAATCCGATACAGTAACGATGAGATCAAGGCCAGCGATACACGCGTGGCCAGAAGCATCAATGAGGATGTTTGACTGACATCGGTCGGTTAGCGCGTTAGAGTGGTATTTTTGGGATCCACGTACCCCTCTGAGGTCTCCATGAACAATGCCGTGCTCGTGGAGGTAGCTCAGACCTTGAGCGACATCGTATAACTAACAAAGAGGGTGAAGACTTCACCGGACAGAACAAGAAGGGAACCCACGAGCTCAAGCCGATCTTGCTCGGGATGTGCGGCGGTGTACCCAATCAGACCCCCATTCGGTACCCAACCCGAAACGAACTGGGGGGGATCGAGGGTTGCTCCAAGAAACGGGACGACGTTTGGGTGCCTTAGGTGCTTCCGCATGGCGGCTCCCCTGCATAACATCTGCAAGGTCCGTTTGGAGGAGGGGCTTGAGGAAAATCGAGATAGGTGACACACCTCTCCCACTTTCTGAGGGTCTCTATCCAAATATACCCGCACCTTCTCGACACGAACCTTGAGGCTGCCGAGGGACCCCTCGTATATGTCGGTCAAAGCTCCGGATGCGAAGGGCTGGCCGTCCACAATCAGGAGGGTAACGTCCGGAATCTCGAGAAATTTCGGTAGCGCCCCCCAAGTGCCGCATAAGCACCCGAACTCATGTAGATGTGTCACGAAATCAGGACTTGTAGGATCTAAAGTGGATAGAATCTAGACCGGTTATAGGCAAGGTGGGAGTTGGAAAAGCTATCGAGAGGCGTACCTTGTCCAACTCCTCGGCGCGTTGAACCACACCCTCGCCTTGAGGGAAAGAGACGCAGCCCCAGGACTGTTTCTCGCCGAGATTATTAGCAATCTGGTTGGGAAATTGAAGCGACAATCTATCAGGGGTACAGAGCTGTTGGGATTGATTGATCACTACCTTGGCATTCCTTAGGGAGATAGTTGGAAGCGGGGGGGCGCGTTGCGTACCGGCCTCCTTTATCCTACAAAGGTCTCGTGCCGCCACGCCTTCCCGGTGGGTCGGCAGATCCGACCGCAGAAGTTTCCTAAGCGCTCGGGGGTTCTGGCCTGTATTTGGTGTTCAGTTGGCAGCTCACTGGTGAGGGTGAACATTCTCAACTTACAGTATCGCGTCAGATGACTCAAAAAGTACTTGAAGCCTCTCCATCCCTTCTCAGGAAGCTGGGACGGGGGAGGTTCGTATCGCTGCTCAAGGTGCGGGTGAACTCCGGGGATGTCGTTGCATGTCTTTTCCTTCTGCGACTGCATGGGGGCCCGCGACTCAGGTTGAGAGCGATGGTATTCTGAAGGACACATTGTTTGCGACCCAACGCTCGGATACAACACCCGCGATACTGAGAAGCAGGGAAATCAAAACCCGATCACGCAAATTACGTGATACTTACTCAGATGATGGACAATCGAAAAGTCTGTTTGTGGAGGGGTGTTGTTTGGGGAATGTCCTTGAAATGGTGGCGCACGGACATTTGGAGCCCAGACCCGGTTGTCTTTCGTCTGGCGGATGCTTCGAAGGTTGCAGTCATCGTTGACGACCGCGTCCCGCACTACAAACCCCAGCTCTGACTCGCTAGAAGATTTGATAACAACCTCCGGAGTCCCTGCTGATGACGCTTCAGTCAATTGAACGGATGGTGCACTCAGGAATTCGGATGACGTGGAGACAGTCCACGTTGAGTTTTCCGGGACGACACCCGAAGACGATCCGGGGACTCCACCTGTACCATTGTTCAATGGGCAAAGTCGGGGGGAGGGAGGAGCCAGAAACCTACAGTGTGTCGTGAAATCTAACACTGGCTCCAGTGAGGCGGAAGTGACGCTCTCGACCTGGGCGCAAGGTGGCATGACCCCATTCCAGTCTGCCGTCGCTCGTCCAAGTTCTGACACAACTTCCGCAACCTTCGGTCGCAATTCCATCTCCCCATCCCAGCAACGTTGAACGAAACTCCATAATGAATCAGAAAATCCGATGACCGAGGCATTCTCTGGTTTGGGTGGCCGTATTCCCTGAACCACATTCAAAGCTATGTCCGCCATCCCAAGACCAGGGAATGGGAGTTTACCCGTGAGGACCTGGAAAATGTAAGTAAACGGTGGGTAACCACAATCGTGGTCACATACCTGGTGGATAACCAATCCAAATGCGTAGATGTCTGCCTCCGGAGTGGATTTCGATTCCGTAAAACCAAACTTCGAAGGCACAAAGAGCTCCGGGGACATGAACATCAGCGTGCCGCCCTTTAATTGCGCACTGCATGTCATCAGCTGGCTAGGGTCGGGGGCCGTAGTCATAAAACCGAAGTCCGCGAGGCAGGCACGTGATGGGCTGTCGTTGGACATGAGGATGTTCGCCTTTTGAGCGTTAAAAAAGCGATCTGTTCCGAAACGAAGAGAAACCGACCCCTTTAAGGTCCCCATGTGCGAGGCCGACGCACTCGTGGAGGTAGCTCAGACCCTGAGCTGCCCCATGCAACTGTTTGTCACATCTCAGCAAAAGAGCGGTGGAGATTGTGGAGCTACGCACCAATTCCAGTCTGTTGACGTGGTTCCTCCGAATATATTGCATGATGTTCCCGTGGAACATCCACTCCGAAATAGTGGTGAATTGCCCTTTATCCATGTCCCCCTGAACCCCAGCGAGTTTCAAGACGTTCGGATGGGACAGCATATTCCAGAGGATCACGTCTTTGCAAAATTGCTGGGAAGAACAGTCGGGGTCAGAACCGTATTTCAAGCAACCTGGAGAATGTCGTGGACGCTCACTTTTCTTATCTTCAGGAAGTCACCCTGCTTTGCAACTCTCATGGTCTTCACAGCGACGAAGTGCCCCTGGTACGTTCCGGTTCTGACGTCTGCGAATCCACCAGAGGCGAGTATTTCGTCCGAAACATCAATCTCCTCTGTTATCATCATTGATTCTGGCAATCGTCCATGGGTTGCAGCAAGTTCCCTCAAGACGACGAGAAAAGCCTGTTTCTCTGTGGCTTCGAGTTTGTGCTCCGCGATGCCCTGAGGAGACCATCTGAGGTGGCGGGAAGGGAACAGATAGGGATCACGACTTACGCGGTCCAAAATTTCCATACATAGCTCTGCGTCGTTGTGTTCCAGATTTAAGATAAAGGTCCTGCCCTCCCTATCCAGCACGATCCTAGCCAACGTTCGGACGGCTTTGCCTTCGTCGCTCGTGCTGGCGACGTCTCTCCAGAGTTGCTGGTAATATTTGGCCATGGTTCTCAGGGGAGGGCCAACGTGTCGATGAAGGACGTCAGGGAGACGAGGTAGGTGGGAGTGTGGGTGGACAATTTGCGGTTAACTAGGCTCCGTTTTTATGTGGGTTGTGGCAGGAGGAGGCGTGGCCGTAGTACCCCTCGGCCCTTCCCGAGGCGTTGAACGATGCGGGGATTCTCGCCACTCATGTAAGCGAGACGAGTACCCCAGCCATTTCCTCTAAGAATGGGTGGTAGTCTGAATATATTAGCGAGACCGTGGTACTACAATACTCGTCGGTCATGGCCGGTAATCGTTAGAGTAGCGAAAAAGGGATCATGAGGACTTCGTGACAAAAGAGTGAGGGAACGAATCGGAAGGTGTGCCTCTTACTCCCCGCAGTGATCGACCTTGGATTCCCGAATCTGCCGTTCGTCCCTTCGTGAATGAGGCCCCGCCCATGTTGAATACGCACAGGTTCTTGAATAAAGGGCGTGCTTGCCATGCGGCTTGGTTTGGGAAACCTTGGGTATTATGAAATGACAGACATCATCCGCACGCAGTAGTTGAGGAACTCCCACGCAAACGTTACATAAACGATGGTCTTACAGGAGTCCTTGGGGCTATGTATGTGAGGAATTGACTTACCCTTATGTACATTATGTGTGCAGACCTTTGGCCGGATCAAGAGTCCAACGGACCTCCCCGCCAGCAGATTTCTCCCTCCACTCGGCTCCCAGCTTCGCAGGCCAGACTGGACGGTCTTCTCTCGTGTGAGGAGTGACTATTTTTATTGTAGCTTGGAGCTTGGATATCGATCTCTCGAACATCTTCGAGTTGGTTCGCACGCTGTCTGACCATCCCTAACGAGGATGGTGTTCGATATGGCGTCCAGGTCTAACCCGTGTCCGGCCTGGTGCCTGGTCTTATTTCGTTCCTTCGGTTTCTTTATTTCCTTTGACGCCGCTATGTCCATCAACCCATACGAGTGTCCCACCCCGCTGTATTGCAATCAGGTAGTCCTACATGTCTTTTACAGACCTTGACCCTTCCGTCTTTTGAGGCTACCGGTAATTCATGGTCCGACTGTTCGGGCTCTGAAGTCGGCAATCCGTCTCTTGTTTGCGCAAAACCATACCCCCTTCCCAACAGCGTGTTTGGGAACTCGATTTGTTTGCTAGGAAGCAAGGTTCAGTGAAACTTCATTATAACGAGCAGATCGTAACCAACAAGGCTCATCTCCATTGCCATCACGGTAACTTCACCGGACTTCCCCCCTCCCCCGAGTTGACCGGAATCCGGATATCAATAAGGCCCGCCGGCCCGGATATTGACGAGACAACCACGTGGCCCTCCCATCACGTGCATAAGTAGATGTTTTTTTCCAGCCTTTTCCAGCACTCGTGACCCCCCCGGTTGCGTGTGTCATGCATGCATCATGACTCATCAAAACTATAGAATCGCGTTACCCTTGCGTTACCCTACACTGCATTTTTTATACCCAAGGCGTTCCGACTCGTACGTGAAGTAACCTAAGACAACTCTGCCCCCCGCCCCCCGCCTGGCGGTCAATGTGAATACCTCATGGTTCGACAGGTTATCAGTCAGGAGCACCCGATTCAGGTATGATTCCACCACCACCTAGGGGAGTTCCGTGTATCATTATCGATGGTGTTTTCCGTTCACTCTCCTGACCCGGCATCGCGTACACGAACGAAACCGGAGAATCGAACGTCGGGGTCACACCGGTTTGTGGTGGGGTTGGATTAGGTGGGTTTGCCATCCTTCCCGCCCCCTTGTAGTTTGGAAGGGCCGGGTTTCGGGTGAAGAGGCTGAGGTGCCGGATTCCAGATGCGCGGTTTGGAGACGATATCCACGCCCCGACGCGACGGTCGGGGTCCCGACAATCCCTTAAAAGGCTGTTGATGTTCATATAGACCCGTGTGTAGCACTGTGTAAGCCCTGTGGGTAGTCATCCATTAAGTTGTTGCGAGAGGTACTTGCAATTCCATGATATTGGCCGCCCTAGTGAAGCGTTGTTGATTTATAATAAGTGAAGATGTAACTTTAGAATTCATGGTCGACGCCCTGCGACCTGAATGCCTAATATTTAATAGTAGTATTCCAGCATTTATTTAACGTATACTATAACGTGTCCATCTTCACACACGGGCCTCATGTATGCGGCACGACTCGTGGCCCTCCGGCCTGATATACTTGTCTCTTCTCCCAAAACCTCCACTCCTGGCGAGCCCCCGCCATGGCCAGGAAGAGTAACACCTCCGCTGCACTCCAAAGCTCAACCCGCGGAGAAGCACCGTTCCGGGAGTATGCAAACAGCACTCTGACAACCGAGCAGTCGAGACAACAGGCCGCCCCTCTGCTCAATAGCAAGGACCTACTGCGAGAGTTCCGGGCACTGATACCAGAGGATCAGACGAAATTTATAGACAAAGTCGACAAGGTACGTCGAAGATGGTTAATACTCCTCTCTCAATACCCACCCTCCATCGTTTCTGCAAAGGCATATCCGACCATCCACCCGCCGGATGCAAAATGCGTAATTGCATTAGGGGAGGTGTGCAGCGCAACTGAGCTCCTTCCGACTTCTACTCTGCTCCCTACAGGACTGGAGAAACGTGGCAACATTGCAGTGGCGTCTGGGGGGTTCACGGACATCTGGCGAGGGACATATCGTTCCATGCAAGTGGCCATCAAGGATTTTCGGATATACCCTGTCCAGGATCTGAAGGAGGCAAAAAAGGTGAGCGTACGATAAACATCGGAGGTCTGCTCATGAACGAAAATTTCAGATTCTGTGGAAACGAATCCCGATCTGGCGGAGGCTGTCCCATGACAATGTCCTGTCGTTCCATGGCGTCACTACGACACTTTTTCGACTTGCTCTCGTTTACGACTGGGAGGACAACCGCGACATTTGTAGGTACTTAGCGGCCAATCCCCATGCATCCCGAACGTCCTTGGTAAGGAAGTTTCTTGCCACTGGGGCACTGCAGAAGAATATTAACTTGCTTTGCTCGCGCACGGTAGCTACTCGGCGTCGCGAAGGGGCTGGAATACCTTCATTCACTTGACATACTACACGGAAACTTGAAGGGGGTAGGTCCATCCCTCTATTCGTGTTTCGACCACCGCGATCGTAGGGTTGACACTTCTTCCAACCTGTTCCCCTGTTATTCTATCGTGCTGATTCTACGTGACAGGCGAATATTGTCATCGACAAGCAAGGGCGCGCCCGTTTGACTGAGTACGGGCTAGCACCCATAAACTCTGACCCCCGTTTTACCGTTGCTGCAACTCCAAGCGCAGTTGGGACTTCGAGGTGGCTGGCTCCCGAACTCATAAACCCCCCCTCCGATGGAAGTAACATGCCAGTGATGGAATCAAAGGCTGCTGACGTATTCGCTTTTGGAATATTCGCGGCAGAGCTCTACACTGGGGCTGCACCGTTCGAGACAGAAACACCTGTAGTGGCGGCTCAAAACCATGGGAAGGGAAAGCGGCCAGAGATGTCGGAGAATGCCCAGCAGGGAGGACTCACCGATGAAATTTGGAAGCTTCTCGAGCGTTGCTGGGAGCAGAAACCCAAGAAACGACCTACTATGGAAGAGGTTGTGAGGAGATGGCAGGGGTTTGAAGCCCGGGAATTTGCAAACAGCGCTCTAACACCCGAGCAGTCGAGGCAACGCGCCGGCCCTCTGCTCAATAGCAAGGACCTACTGCGAAACTTCCGGGCACTGATACCAGAGGATCAGACGAAATTTATAGACAAAGTCGACAAGGTACGTCGGGGATGGCTAATCCTCCTCTCTCAATACCCACCCTCCATCATTTCTGCAAAGGCATATCCGACCATCCACTCGCCGGATGCAAAATACGTAACTGCATTGGGAGAGGTGTGCAGTGCAACTGAGCTCCTTCCGACTTCAGCTCTGCTCTCCACAGGACTGGAGAAACGTGGAAACATTGCAGTGGCGTCTGGAGGGTTTACGGACATCTGGCGAGGGGAATACTATTCCATGCAAGCGGCCATCAAGGCTTTTCGAATATACCCCGCCCAAAATTTGAAAGAGGCGAAAGAGGTAAGCATACGCTCGATATCGGAGGTCTGCTCATGCCAAACGAAATCTTTAGATTCTGTGGAAGCGAGTCCCGATCTGGCGTAGGCTGTCACATGACAATATCCTGTCGTTCCATGGCGTCACTACGACGCTTTTTCAACTTGCTCTCGTTTACGACTGGGGGCACAACGGCAACATTACTCAATACTTAGCGTCCAATCCCCGCGCATCCCGGACGTCCCTGGTGCGGAAGTCTCCCGTCACTGTGGCGACTACAGAAGGCTATTAACCTGCTTTCCTTGCGTACGGTAGCTACTTGGCGTCGCAAAGGGGCTGGAATACCTTCATTCACTTGATATACCGCACGGAGACTTGAAGGGGGTAGGTCCATCCCTCTGTTTGTGCTTCAACCGCTGCGATCGCAGCGTTGACACTTCTTCCCATGCATTCCCCCGTTTTTCTATCGTGCTGATTCTACGCGACAGGCGAATGTTGTCATCGACAAGCGAGGGCACGCCCGTTTGACAGAGTACGGGCTAGCACCCATAAACTCCGACCCCAGTTTTACTGTTGCTGCAACCCCGGGCGCAGTCGGGACTTCGAGGTGGTTGGCTCCCGAAATCATAGCCCCCGCTCGCAAAGGAAGTAACATGCCGGTGATGGAATCAAAGGCTGCTGACGTATTTGCTTTCGGGATGTTTGCGGTAGAGGTATTCACCGGTAAGGTGCCTTTTGAAGGACAGAAGAACGAAGCAGCAGTGCTTCGCATCTCGCGAGGAGGCCGGCCGGAGATGCCCGGAGACGCCCAGGCGGTAGGGCTTACCGGTGAAATATGGGGGCTCCTTGAGAGCTGTTGGCAGCAGAATCCCAAGAAACGACCTACTATGGAAGAGGTTGTGAGGAGATGGCAGGGGTTTGTTGGGAACTACGGTGATAGCAACAGTGTTATCAGGTGTGTACAAATTATTCTCGTAATTTGGGTCTCGTCTTCGGTTCCGTTCTCAACTTCTGTGATCGACCTAGGAGTCCATCACCCGCGGCAAGACCCACACCGCGACGACGAGCTAGGACCGAGGCCATCCAACCTATATTGAGGACTGAGGGCACCCGATCCCGAACGACGTCCGAGCTCATCTCATCCCGAACGATGTCCGAACCCGCCCCATCCCGAACGAAGCCTAAAACCCTTTGGCTCAGAACAACTTCTGAGGTTCCACCACCAATAGGATTCGAGGCCCCCAACAAGGGAACGAAACCTGAGGTTGTCCAGCAGGTTACAAAGCCGGAAGTCCCCCGACGGGAA
>Ga0307510_10007548_pt1 | contig 12955 bp, 8 predicted proteins | sample 12_EM_MG_FD_207224 | JGI IMG/M metagenome (GOLD analysis project Ga0307510, IMG submission 207224) | Populus trichocarpa ectomycorrhiza microbial communities from riparian zone in the Pacific Northwest, United States - 12_EM | ecosystem: Host-associated > Plants > Roots > Unclassified | place... | reverse complement strand
ATCGTCCATCGCAGTTGCAGCCGAGACCTTACCACCGATATCCCGTTTCTTGGTACGGCAATCGACCACAAGATGTCCTATACCACGGAAACCTTTTGACTTACAATACGCGCAAATCTTTTCGTCCTTCCTCCGTATTCGATCGCTCTTGTTGGGACTCGTTGTGGCAAATGCTGTATTTGTATCCGCTGGCTGTTCTTGTGGGTACAGGTCTAACAACTTCGCACACACAGCCGTGTAGGTCGCTGATTCCTTGGTGGTGAGATTGTCCACCACGTAATCAAGGGATGTAGGCAAAGAGGTGAGAAAGAATGCCCCTTTTGCGACAGCGCTGTTGGTGAGCGGGAGGAGGACAGCTTCTAGAGCATCATGCGAGGTCGAATCTGAAGCTTTTGAGCCGGTAGTAGCTTCTGATGCGCGTTCGAGTAGGCGTTGCCAGAGCTCATCGTACTTTTCGATATTGGCTGAAATTTCACGTTTATTGTTACACCGCAAGGTAACAATTGTCTTCAGCAGAGTATGGAGGCTGGTTGGGGTTTTCCTATCAAACTTTTCTTCAAGTTTGGCCCAGGCGGTTGGCGCATCCTGGGCAGTGGAGATTAACGGCATAAGGCCACGATCGATATTGAGCAGGAGAAAACGTTTGGCGCGCTTGGACAGACGGATCCAGGAGGCTTCAGAAGTGGTCTCTGTATTGTCCGGCTTCGCTGTCTTTCCGGTGACTACATCCCAGACCCCCATTATATCGAGGAAAGTGGTAGCAATTGAACGCCATGTATGGTAGTTTCCTGCACCAGATAGTTTTTCGATTTGCGGAATGTTGAGAGACTTGGAAATTTCGGCCATTGCCTTCGTGGACGGAAAGTAGGAAGTGGATAATTCTGTTGAAGCGTATTCGGATGGTTCAGAGCGCTGAACCCGGGCTCATAACCTTTTAATCGAGTATGCGAGTACGAGGCCAATTCAATTGACTATTTAGACAAGACAAAAAGAGTGAAGGCGTGAACGAGCGAAGATGTACGATACACATAAAACAATAAGGGAAAGATCCAGTCTTTTATCCCACAATCACTGAACAACAATAGAACGACAAGAAAGAGACTAGGAAAAGCTTTCCTCCACATGACACAAAAACAAATAGTAGCTGGTGACATAAGTGCCTCAGATAGTCTTTAGTGGAACAGCGCGAAACAGAAATCATGCGAGACAGTTTGTAAACAAAGTATGAAACAAGATCTTAGGTTACACGTTTCAACACATGAGAGCCTCATGAAAGCTCAATTAAAGGCAGTCTCTTACTCTGGTAAAACAGAAAGTCCAAGAGGTCTTCTGTTCGCCATTAGAACTTGCCTAAATCGAGATTTCAAACTCAACGCCTTCGAGAATGAGATCTTCATGCCAGTTGGGAGACTGAGTATCAGAAGCCATATAAAAAGGAGTTCATAGCGTATAATGATCTGTACTATTCACCAATAAATAATCAGGCACGTCACAGTTCAATTCCGCAGATTGGTCTAAACAGTCGATCCAAACAACTTTACTCTTCCAGACCCACAGCACTTACCCTATGTAAGGCACTAGTGTACCTCGAAAAGTAATTCTTCGATTAGGCCTAGCGTGCTGTCCGGTCTGGCTACGGACCCCACAAATGAGGCCTGCGCAGCAGAGATTGTTCAAGAGGAAATATAATAGTTTGATGGAACGTTAATGCAGGAAGATTGCCTAATTTAGCCCATATGGCAAGGGATATTCAAGTTCTTGCTTTTCAAAGGGGTTGCCATGGAGTAGTGCGGGTTTTCAGCATGACAAGAGATCTGATTCCCTATCGGAGCACATGACTGACAAGTAGTATAATTCGATCTTCAATGCTGGTGATACCCTACTAGAAAGGAGAATAATACAGATAGGTAGCAGGTGATGATAGTGAACGGGAAGCAGAAAAACTCGAAGAAATGGCTGCTGTGGAGGATTTTCGATAGTGGGCTGATAGGAAAAAAGAAAGTATAGAGAACGATAATGGCTGTATCTGCGATAATCATGCACACAAGAAGTATACAGGATGGTCATGTGTTGATAAGGATCATCAGGGCAGGGGCGTATTTAGAGAGAGTCATAGGCTACACTCCCTGATTGTGGCCTGGTTGAATGTTATTATGCACGGCCTAGACTACCTCAAAACCAAGATGTAAATCAATTAGTAGGCTCTGAGGAAGTATCTCCCGAAGAAAGAATCTCGTATAGTACTGTCAATATGGATGTTGCATCCGACACACATGAGAAGGAAGGATCAAAAGAGGGTTAGGCCGATATCTCCTGTGAAGGACTGAGTGAGCTTGAAATCATCGACCCACAGTGTGACGGAACGTTCTGGCTGCATAGCAGGCTCTAGGCGCCGCCTGGACCAGGGTTGTTCAGAGGTGGAGGCACTATCAGGAACCAGTGATTCACTACAGGTTATATGTGTAACCCATAGAAGAGACCAGACTGGAACTAATAGAATGATTCAAATTCCACCCAGGAAGCGTGCTGGAACTGGGGGGAAAGAAAGAAAAGGCTACTGTTTCCACTAAGTTAAATTCGTGTAAAATAATTATAAACTCATGAAATTTGACAAGGCAAGTGAGAAGGCATTATTACTATCACTTTAGTTATCCTAGTGGACAAGACAAGCTGAGAAGGTGCCTAGTCAATAATATATACTGCAGTGAAAGATGAGCTGGCATGAATGGATTGGAAAATGCCCCATATAGTCGCCTGACTGCATGTGGGATAGGGAGAACATGGTCCATTTCTGACCATCTTCCGTCCGATCACACCTGCAGACCACCAAGTCCCTGTAAGACTGAGTGGTAAGATTCTGTGTTGTCAGAGGCAGAAATTCAGGAAGTCTGGATACATTGGCTACTTACTTGAGTTCTTACCAGCTACCGGAACAGGATGTCAGGTTGGAACAACCTATTACCAATTGGGCAAAGAAACGGGGAACTCTATGGAGTTCTTTAGAGGAAGTTTTCTCCTGGTTGTCCAGAGGTCATAGCTCACAATTCACGGACCAGAGAGCAACCATCACATATAGAACCACCGACTCCCTGGGGTGAAGAACCTCCATGCTGGCTACAACTTGCCTTCCTGTCTCCAGGCCCCCAACCCTCCCCCTTTTTTATTAACAGCTCACCTGACCCAACTCTCTTACTGCGCCCTCATTGTCACATAGGGATTTATTGGTGCCAATGATCTCAAGCGACAAGGGCAGCAGCATCCCCCACCCCCTCTGACAGCGAACACATCGAAGATGTTTTCTGGATTTCCTATTTCTCTGTACTCATCAGTTTCTCATACTCTCATATTGGTTATTATTTAAATATATTCGCTTGCCTTTGAAAATTAGATCATAGTCATGAAAATCCTACACACACAAAAATCATATGCACACAAAATCATACGCACTGAAAAATCATATGCACACAAAATCATATGCGCAAAAAACATCATCTGCCTAGAAAGATCATAGGCACAGAATCATATGCACACAAAATTCATACGCTCCGAAAAATCATACGCACAGAAAGGTCATAAGCCTAAAATAATACACTGGTAATGGTGTGGGAGATAATAGGCACTTGTGCGAAGGGTAGTTGCATTGGCTCTTGTTAATCCAGTTTGTCAGGTCATACTGTGATTTGACTTCCTCGATATTGTGTTTGTTTCCCCTTTCCTTGCATCGCCACAGGAACTATTCCCCCTACCACCCTCTGAGCCTATGCCCCACTGCACTCTCTTAAACCCAAGTTCCTCCTTGCTCCAGGACCTCGTCCTCACCCAAGTCCTCCTTTACCCGCCATCCACTCAAGTTCATCTGCATACATTTATCGTCAATCTATACCAACTGCTCCGTCGTCTATCTTGGATTGGGCAGGAGGGAAGCTTCCTTTGCGCCAGTTTGGGTAGACGCGGAACACTATGAGAGGGTTATCAAAATGAAGAAGAGGGATGCTGAAAAGCCCAAGTGGTAGCTGGAACGAAGAAACCCTGTCAATTACCACAACTCAGGACCCAGGATTGAAGATATTGCAAAGTCTGGCATGATGCCAAAAGTGTGTTATTCTCTGCTATTTAGCCGATCTCTCTGCATCTGCTAGCAATTCGCAATTGTCCTGTCATGTTCTCAGCTTCAACTAGGTCGCATATCTATATTCAGGACAGATACTAATCTCCTTGTCACTTGTATTAGACTCGGAAGAACCATGTCTATCGCTGGATATAGATACAACTTATTTAATGAAGAGGAAGATTGGCCAGATGTTACAAACCGCCAAGCATCCATGTGTCAGATACCACCCATTTGCCGATTTTGACGTTCTGGCCTCAATCCCCTCCTGACCTAAAGGGCAGCTAGATATCGACTTGAAGGAGTGTGTAGAGGAGGAAACTAAGTCCCTATTACACCCAATCACTGGTGACAGTGTTCTAATAAAAGGCAAGTAAGTAATTTTTCCTCTGGGCTAAGACTAAGCCTATATATTAAACGATCTTTAGGCAGGGCGTCCTATGTGTAATCAAGGCTGACAATAGCAAGGCGTGTTGGCTATTATACCAAGTCAAACTACCAATACACTAATATGTGTGTGCCGGAATATAGCTGCGGATCATGGCCGACATGGTGCACGTTGTGCAAGGAGATTCTATCGACCAAGCAGGATAGCAGGCACTCAACTCACTTATAATGCTGCCAGTTAAAGTATGACGTATGCTACAACCCAGAGTTCTCCTGAAGGAAATGAGAGAAGCGAACCTAACCCAGATGGTAGTTTTAGAACGAACAGCGATGTCATTGCATACATTATCTTCATTCCATGAATGGGATCATGAACAAAGAATATTGAACATGCACCTGGACTGGCCAAGTCATATAACACGCAATCAGCAATTTTCACACTAAACGAATTCCGCCAACAGCTTTTACCATTGATATAAACTATTCAGGCCTGATTTCAGACTTTTCTCCCACAGGTGCATTCCAAATACAGAGCACTCTATGAGACAATTAACAATGAAAATGCTGACAATATTGACGATACATTTGGAATATGGATCTCACGCTCACTTGCTATCAACGCGAATACCAATAACCACGAGGATCTGCAGGACGTATGCCATGGGTGGTGAGCGATAGTAGTACAGGGAGACTTTGAGGGCCGTGATGCCTGCTTTCCTGAGCTTGGAGTCAAGATTGATTGTGCCCCTGGTATATAGTGACTCCTGTCCATCTTATCTAATTCCAATATATGCCTAAGATATATTCTCTAGGTTCCATTATTTTCATCCATTTCTATACCATGAAACATTATATTAGCTCTTTGGTAGAACATTGGTGTACTGTTGTCAACATTACACATCAAGCAGTTCACGATATATATGTGGAGAAGATGGGGAAGCCATTGTGGGGGTTCAATAAGATGCCTAAATGGTGGCAGGAGTTGCGCATGTATCTCAAAGTTTAATAATGTTGCTAATCATTGATTTGTCTATTTAATATCATCATATATGTACTGACCAGTGGATCTCAAGTGCTATCTCGAAAATGCGCAATCTGATAAGCCATTAGTGCTGCCGCCTGCTCCTCATAGCATTTCTCATCACGCATGTGCACAGCAACCCACAATGCCATGGAAAACCAATGCGCAGCAATACACAAATTAGTGAGGGAAACAGTCCGAAGATTTTCTTCTGTGTTTAGCATAAGCTTTTTCTCTTTCACTTCATAAGCCTCCATAGCTCACCTTCACACTTGCTACACCACAGTGACACCTTCCCTCCAGGCCCAACTTGCCAGCAACTCAATTCATCGTTGAGCAGGTCTCATTACACACAAGCAAATTGCAACAGCTTCAAAGTTCTTCACACGATCGATAACAGGCACGAGAGATAAGCGCCCTACTCCAGGGGGATAGTTGCTGTCCAGATAGTGGGGGAACAAGAACAATCCTCTTTCCTGTCTATCCTACATTTCTGTAATTTTAAGCCTTGATAGAATTACCTATAGCTCATACCGAGGTTCTGGGATGCCTAAATACTGAGCTTAAGAAGCAGTGACCTTTTCCGTTAACAAGAAACGTTATTCAGAGCTTGGAAGCAGCCGAGAAACAACGAGAACTAGATCAAAACCCGACCGGGAGCGAGATCAAGTGGAGAAGAAAGAGATAAAGACGCTAGGGGTGGCATTTATAGGAACGATTGGTTTCAGGATGCAGAGGGGGACGTTTGGCTTAGTTTGGTGGTCATTGATTATGGATTGGACTGATTTCCCTTTTGAGTAGTGACCATCAGTCAATGCCATTACACAGATGCGGCTCACCATGGACCACAGACGTTCAGCTTGTAACCATTCCTTCTTCTGACTATTCCACTTTATTTACTCCCAACACCCTCCTTCTACGCGATCCGACATACCCAAGATATCGAAACTCTTATTACAAGTATCAAGGGTTGGAAAGAGGGGCTTGTCAACAGACTTGGATTTGACCACACTCATCCATCGGATACTCCCATACTATCAACCATTATCAACTGCGTCTACCAAACAAACAATCACTCAAGCATCTCCCTGCATATTGACTATTTCTACCAAATAGTGAACAGACGCATGGAAGGCTCAACCTTAAGAATTTGCAAATGTTCTGAGAACTCTACTGCGACAAGAACTGCGCGGCAATCTCATACTCTGCACAATGATGTGGCATAAAGTAGATGAGGAGGAAGGTCGAAGAAGCAAAAAGATGCAGAAAAGTAAGGACACTTTCTAGACTAGTCTGATCTCTTCTGTTGCAGAAGTCATACTAAAGTGAGGCCCTGACTTCATGGCCTCAGCGAGGAAGATAGCAGGGTGATTCATTCAGATCGACCCAATTATCCTACAACACTATTGGGAACTGGATCAGAACAGTAACCTCTCAAATACCTCTGCGGGGAGATTCCTTCTGGGCGAGATCGCAGATATTAAGATAAAAGACCCGGAGGCAATGGAAGGACTTAGTGCTGCGAATGAGGGAGATGGCTGAAGGAGCGAGATTGAGGACGAGAGAGAGATTACTCCGTGTGCCGTTAGGAATACAAGGGTGATCACTGGTGAAACCAAATAAATGATGTACATTTTACAACAAAAACTACTGCACCCTCAGGTATGGCAATAGTATTTTCACTTACAACCTCAGGCTCTTAATCAATAGCTCCGCCGCACTTGATGCTCAGTGCTTGATTGACTAGCTGGGAAAGCAAGACGCATATATCAACATCACAGATATTTTATGCATTTAAGTCTCTCTTTCTGTTGTGAGAACTGCTAGGCTCAGAGAATCAACGAGTGTTCCTCCATCACTCAAAATTCACCTGCAGCTCTGGCCAGCTCGAAGTCTTCTCACAGCTCTTCCTGTACCATATTGTGCCGTACAAACTGCCTCTACCATGGCTTCTAAAATCTCACTAATAGCAGTAACCCCTTGGTGCAGTCACGAAAAGCAACAGAAACCTGCACCTCTGGGCATCAACACAGAACAATTAGTTACTGTCTTACAAACCGCACATGTCAAAGCTGCGAGACAATGTTAAGGCAACCAAGGAGAAGAATGAGGAGTGACTATGCCATTTCATTAAGCCTTCACAAAGGGATCTGCCACTTTCGCAATATTAGGATTATCCCTCATACTTGCTAATTATCTTATATCAAACCTATTGCTCAAAGAGGACACAGCTATCCAATAATTGGCAATCTCAAGAATTCATAGTTCACCAAAGCAAGAAAGTACTCATGATCGACATATATCCAGAGTCAATCTCCGATATCAACATGGGGAGGTTCGGGGAGGCCATAACTCCGGTCATTGAGGCAAATGTGGTTGATCCACATTTCAGAGAATTGCTAATACCCAACTTCAGCAATACGACTGACAACAATACATCTGTTGCTGCAATAGTCATGTGACAAGTTTCAAGAGATACATTGTTCATCGATTCTGCTGAGGGTGGGGATTTTCTGCGGTCAAGCTCTAACGCGCAAAATCTCATTCGGAAGAAATGCTACTAAGGTTCAACTCTACTCAAAATATCACTCCTAGATGACCAAATAGATGCACCTCCTAATCCTCCAAATAAAGTATATAATTCTTGTGTTCTTCACGCAGCTGTCCTCGCCTAATATCACAAATTGCGGCCATTGAACCTGCCATGCTCCTGGTCCTGATGGTGCCGGGAGTGTCCGTACTATCTCTGGCTGAATAACTATCTTCCGCCTCTTTCGTGAAACTGGCAACCAGACATATGAATACACAGATGATAGGTTCAGAACAGATTTCAGGGGGGTAAACATTGAGGAGTGGAAGAGATTCGTCTTGAATGATGTTGTCTAGCCATTGATTGGGTCCACGAGAATTCCCATATGGGTTTTCTCAGTCCCCATGGGATCTGGACTACATGACAGCTATACGAGGCTGCTAATATAAAAATGAGTTGTGATAGATAGGATATTAAGTTGCAGCACTGAACTCCTCACTCATATAAAGATGATATTTATGGTGTGTTTCAACCGCTACCAACCTGCTTCCACAATCTTCACTCCTGTGCCACATGATCCATACGACTCCTGAATTACCCCTGGCGGTCCCCACTGTCCACCACCCCTTCTAAACCCAGTTCTTCTATATTTCTCCCTAATTACCAATCCCATACACTATATTACAATTTCAGCCATGTGTACGCACTTGACTGGTGAGCCGTAGTGCAGCTATCTAGATGTTATAAAGGTTAACAAAAGAAGATAACGGTAAGAGAATAGAGTTAGGTAGTAGGTTATAAAGAAAGAACTACAGTTCAATGCTTTTCCACCAAAACAAGAGTTACAACTCAAGATCTTTCCTGTAGATATTAGTGTTGTAGTTGTTGATAATAGAGTAATGTGGTAAGTGATAAAGGAATAACTACAGTTCAACACTTTTCAACCAAGACAAGAGTTACAACTCGAAGTCTTTCCCCATGGATACCAGTGGTGTAGTTGTTGATGATAGAGTTGGCTGGTAGGTGATGAAGGAAGAACTCCAGTTCAACACTTTTCTACCAAGACAAGAGTTACAACTCAAGATCTTTCCCGTGGATACCAGTGTTGTAGTTGTTGATGATGAAAGAATTGAAAGAGTGGTGGTAGAAACATACAGCTAGATTTCTTTTATAGAAGTTCTTGCTCATTGTTTTCACGAGTAACTGTGTGTGTTACAACCAGTGTGACTTGTGCAAGGACTTTAGTTTGTACTGGAGCGTGCCACTCATACTATTTCTGATCACAGACGTAGGAGGCAACCCACAATGCAATCCACAAATAATGACTTACTTGTTTGCTGCCCTGAACCCCCCCTTGCACACAAGTGCCAAGCCTCTCCCATCTTCTACTATCCTTGCCATCAACCACCTGCCCTCAACCAACATATTATATAATTCACTCTAATGGCTATGCCTGGATATTGCACTTTCAACTATGAGGACAGGCTTGACCAGTTGGTTGAGGGGCAGCCAGTGGGTATATACTTTTGAGCTTGGCTCGCCCTTGTTTGCAAGGCTGTGCCCCCAAAACCAGAAGCCCAAAGCCATACACCCAAACCCCAGCCAGATGCCCAAAGCCCCATCATACCCCCAAAGCCATGCATGCAAAGCCATACGTCCAAAGCCATCTGCCTAAAATCATATGCCTACTCGCAAAACCTTACACGAAAGAGATTCTCCTAAAACGATAGCTTTTTGTACCTCATAGTCAGCGCCCAGTTTGACCAACTATCTGCAAGTTTTGTGTAAGTTATTGGCTGAACCTCTGACCAGATTTATATAGTGGCTAGTATTTGGATAGATGGCTTGGAACACATGAGATATCATGCCTAAATCTATAGTGTTAGAATGAAAATCTCAAAGCTGAATACTCAAAGCCAGAAGCCCAAAGCCGTACACGTTGAATAAGATTACAAAATGCTAAGATGGTGACCATATCCTCAGTGACATACCAATCGTGAATGTATAACTATACACCTACATGGTTAGAGTAAGGTACATGCAAATATATGCTTTGAAGGACTTAGAAACATATATAGATTCTACTCTTACAATTATATACTGAAAGCGATTTCCAACCACTATTTATCGGAAACAAGAAGCCCAAATTATAATGATAACATGAGAACTCTATTCGAATGTTGCCTTTTGAGAGAGTTTCTGGATTGCTATATGGAATATCCTAATAGTCGACTCATTATACTAGACATAAAAAATAATTAAGGGTTGTCTGGCACACCAAATCTGATCTCAAATGGTGATTTCAGATGACAATGGAGAGGCCAAACAGCTCTTAGATCGCAACCTAGTATATCTTTAGTCACAGAATATCACTCATACGAATAATTGGGGCCTTGCACAGTGGCAAAGGTGGTGGATAAGAAGACAGGGGCTGTCTATTGAATCAGCAAGAAAGTGAAATACATGCCACGCCAGATACCACAGGCCGGGCCCTATATCATATGGTGCATGGCCAAGAGGCAAAGAGTTGCCACTGGGCATGAGTAACGGCGGGGTTACAAAGCGAAAATCCACATGGCCCCCCCATCTCACGAACCCTACTGACAAACAGAACAAACAAATTCCATTTTGGAACAATACCTCGAGGCCTATGTCAACCATCAGTATGACCATTTGAAGCAGCTCCTGCCAATGGCAGAATTCGCGTATAATAATGGACACCAAGAAAGCACCTAACACATATGTTTCTTTGCAAATAAAACAAACTCCCAATATAAAGCCACTGGACACCTGATCCATCAAAGGATCACCTAACGAGAAAATAAGAGTCAATTGAACAACATATTGCAAGCTGAAATGACGGAGGCACAATTAGGATAGAAGGAATACTACAATACCCAACGAAAAACGCGAGCCCAACCTGCAACAAGGGGATATAGTATGGTTACTACCTAGGAATATCAGGACCACCAGACCATGCAAGAAGCTCGATTACTTGAAGTTGGACAATTGAAAATCTTCGCAAGGATAGGCACCTGTGGTTATTATCCGGCCCTCCAAACCATCATGACAATACACAACCCATTCAACATCATTCTTCGCGAGCTATACAATAAGAACAAGCTCCATTTATATAGAGCGAAACCTCCTTCTCCTATCACCATCAAAGGAGAACCTGAATGCAAATTTGAAGAAATCGTCAACTCACAGCTACAGTACAACAAGACCCAATACAGAGCTCAGTGAACAAGATACCTACCAGAATACCGTAATCTTGGTACCCCTCAGACAACTTAGAAAATATGGATCTCGCAAGAAGGAACTTCGGCCCCAGCTAAGCAGCCAAGCCACACCTCGATCAATCTGAAGGAACAGGACAACGGAGACATACTCGTCTCCATACAGCTAGCACAGAGCCAGGTGGTAGAACCTCCATGGCCACGGAAGACACCAACGGCGGGGGAAAACTGGGGACTAACGATAGGCCTGTCAGAAATGACACCTACAAGCCTGCCATACCGAACACCCTCCTTGTGTGATGAAGCCCAACAAATGCAGAAGAAACAGGATGCACTCCATTGCACCAGAGACTACAACAACAATTGCTGGGTACACGACAGCGAAAAAGGGGCACATGGGGTCGTACCTCACATAGTGTTCCTAACGGGGTTTTTGGTGAAATGAACAACCTATGCCCCTGGGCCAATTCCCGCCCCACCCCCATGAACAGCCCAGGACAGGTCTTATTTTTCCTCGGTTTCCTGCACCTGCGCCTGGCCCTACCCATTCCCCCAACGTGTCCTGTTAACACAGACAAGCGAGAAACTGGGCCACATCAAGAGACAGAGCGTGAACTCGCCCAGGATGTGAGGTGCCCGGGATCCCCCCTGCAATAACCCCCCTCGCCCGTTGTTATGGCTAGGCCTAGCGTGTCAAAACCCGCCTCGCCCTGCGCCTATACCAAACTCCCATCCCAGGAAATTCAATGCTACCCAATCCTGCTGTAACCAGCAATTCAAAACAGAGGCGCCAGCCCCAGTACAGCCCGATACTGCCCCGGCCTCAGAAACCTAACAGCCAAAGATCACGCAACCCGCAAGCCCCTGGATAGAATCCTTCAACAACAAATACTTACCACATGTCCAATACAAAGTGGACGTCAGGTATGCCCGGCAGAAGGATGGAATAAAGAAAACACTCTCACATGGGCACTGCTGGCAGCAGTACCCGAAATTTGGCTTTAGAAGGAAAGGTGTTGTGGTGAGATAACCGGACAGGGAGGAGACCTCAAAAGCCAAACCTGATGTCAGTGCCCTACAAAGGACAATCAACCAACTGCAAGATGCAAAGAACAATTCTTGGAAGACAAGGAGGAATACCGGACGAGGATAGGAGACCAACAAAACATGATAGAACCAGTATGCAAAGACAACCAAGCACTTTGAAGAACTATTGCAGGATCAGAGTTCAGCCTAGCAAGGTTGAAGCAAGATGGGGACGGCAGAAAGAAGGGGAACCAGAGGCTCGAACGGCACAACTACAAGCTCGGAAAGGAGTGGAGAAAAGCTATGCAGAGATTGTTCACCATAGGCAATTAGCATCAAGGGACCAATCCTACGGCGAAACGCGAGCAAATTTCACAAATCATGACTAAAGAAGGTAGACTTCACTCTACTAATATTTATTAGTCATCAGGTATGTTGGTTTCACTGTTGCACATGACTCACATTATGAGTCATGAGTTTCGCGCGTGTGACTCGTTTGAGCACATGACTTGGTTTATGAGTTTTGATTGGTTAACGGAATGTTGGGTGATGACTCGTATAAGTCATTGATGGATTTCGCGCTATGACTCACTATGAGTCATAGAGGTTTATGTAGCGCGAGGTGATGAGTCACCAAGGTTAGG
>Ga0307510_10007547_pt1 | contig 12956 bp, 22 predicted proteins | sample 12_EM_MG_FD_207224 | JGI IMG/M metagenome (GOLD analysis project Ga0307510, IMG submission 207224) | Populus trichocarpa ectomycorrhiza microbial communities from riparian zone in the Pacific Northwest, United States - 12_EM | ecosystem: Host-associated > Plants > Roots > Unclassified | place... | reverse complement strand
TTTTCAATTACGCGGCGGAGTGTGAAGCAGAACGGATGGTTCCGAGTACCCTCTACCCCATATCTTCTTTGCGCAATGATGTCTAACTGTGTGACGAATCCTGATGATCTTACCATCTTGCACCTGTAGGCAGAGCGCTGCCTTGTATATGGGCGGTGGGCATGGACACGAGGAGTGTGGGGATATAACAAGGAAAGCAACCGAAAACACTCAAGTCTTTTCCCTTTCTTCCTCGCCTTCCTCCTTCCACTCAAAACGTCGGACATCTCTCCTGTACCATCATGTCTTCAACTTCTTCAATTCGAAGTACGACCCCCACGCCCTCCACCTCCAATCGCCCCCTTGATTTGGCCCTGGATAAATACCGCAAGCACACAGGGAAAGATCTCCTCAGCCACCCACAAGTCGCCGACATTGATCGATGCGAGTCTCCGGATTCAATGCTCAGTCTGTTCCGAAATCAATCCCGGGCGTTTGATGAATTCAGCAATGGCGATCCTGAGTTAATCAAGTGGCTTACATCCATTGTTCTTATATTGGGTGCCATCGGCGAAGCCCTCGGTGCCGGCGCTACTCTCGTGAGCCCAACTCGGTTCCATATTCAATCACCAACGTATGTCAATGCTACTTCTAGACACGCACCCCTGAAAGATATGTCCTATATGGAATTAGCGCCCTTCTCTCCGTGCGTGTCACTTTCACCCTTTCCAGCAAGCTCTTAATAACGTTTGCGTCTCCCAGACGGACAAGCACACGAGGAAAAGCTACGATGTCCTTAGCGAGTTCTTTGAGTGCACCGAAAGGTTCCTAAAACGTCTCGAGGGCAGTTCGAAGATACGACCCACCCCCGCGGCAACAGAGATGCTGATTAAAATGTTGGCCGAATTGCTGATTGCCCTTGCTGTCGTGACGAAACAAGTCAACCAGACAATAATTCGTAAGTTACGGCGTTTTTTCTGATACCAACTCATTCTTGACCCACTGTAGAGGGACTTGTAAGGTGGCTACCAGTATATGAAAAAGTGGAGCCACCTATTCAGCAGCTGGATCGACTTATGTCTTCCATGACACTTGAGTCGTTATCGACTCTATCACTGCCACAAACTTGGTCACCATTGGTCCTTTCAAAGACTGTCCTTGGTATGGTTTTTATGAGACCTTTTGTCCATAAACTTATCCTGATCAAAATAGGTCGTGGTTCGCATGGCACTGTTGTCTACAAGGGTTACTTTCAGGGCGATCCAGTGGCCGTCAAACGTCTCGTGCGAGAGCATGTTACCCTCGACGAACGCGAAGTCCGCCTTCTCAAGCATGCGAATGACCACTGGAACGTCATTCGTTATATTTACGAAGAGACCGATGACAACTTCCAGTACATTGTTCTGGCGTTGTGCCCTGCCTCGCTTGCCGATATTATCGAGCGGCCTGCCAAATTCCACGAGATTGCCGACTCCTTCAATCCCAAGCGCGCCTTGCGCGAGATCACGTCTGGTCTCAAGCATCTGCACTCGCTCGATATCGTGCACCGAGATATCAAACCTCCAAACATCCTCATTTCAAGTGCAAAGGTGGGCGACTCAAGCGGGTACCGAATGCTGATATCCGACTTTGGGCTGTGTCGGAAGCTTGAGGATGGCCAGACAAGCTTCTCGCCGACTGAAGGTGGTGTGATCGTCGGGGGGACTTTTGGGTGGAGGGCACCCGAGATCCTCCGTGGCGAGGTCAGGGTTGACGAGGCCATCACTGACGACAATGTCGGGACAACGACCGGGACAGGGATGCAGGCAATGCGGCTGACAAAGTTGGTCGACATATTCGCCCTTGGTTGCCTTTATTATTACTGCCTTACGTCAGGCGAACATCCATTTGGCGATCGCTTCAAGCGTGAAGATAACATCCTGCGGGACCAGAACTCGCTGCAGGGATTGGAGCGCCCTGACGAAGATGGCCCGGAGGCTGTGGACCTTATCAGGACAATGCTCGCGCGCGAGGCCGCCAATAGGTTCGTACGCTAATCCCAAATTCTCCTTTTTTTAAGTTTGTTCTCACGCGGGTTTTAATACACAAAGACCCGATACGACAAAGTGTCTCAAGCATCCTTACTTTTGGGACCACGGTCGGCGGTTGGAATTCTTGCTGGATGCTTCGGATTGTTTCGAGGCTTTGCGTCACAACCAGGAGGATCCTAGCCTCGCCATGCTGGAAAGAAATGCTGAAAACATAATAGGACCTGATTGGTCAGTGCTACTAGACCAAATCTTTTTGGAAAGCCTGGGAAAGTTCAGGAAGTACGACGGGCGATTGGTGCAGGACCTCCTCCGCGTGGTTCGCAACAAGGTGCGTATGCAGCCCCAGCTCATGAGCTCCCGCCTTTCGCTTTTCTTCCCTCTCTTTGACACAAGTCTTGAGTCTGACATGCCGTCTGCGTTTGTGCGCTCAGAAACACCACTATCTGGACTTACCCGAGAATGTCCAGACACTTGTCGGCAACCTACCAGAAGGTTACCTCTCGTATTTTACATCCCGTTACCCTAGCCTACTCCTCCACGTGCACTCTGTCATCACCAACTCATCTCTTCACCAGGAGCCCAGGTTTCGCTCGTACTTTGAGCTTACCGATTGACCCTGATCGCTGACCATCTACCGCTGTCCTGCATCCAGTATGTCTTGCTTGGGTACATGTACATCTGTCTTCTTCATTCAACCATTCGCCATCACAGTTAACTTTTTGCTTCATGTACTGTATCATGGCAGCCATAACTCATACCTGCATGGAAGGATATGGGGCTCTAAGTACGATTAGAGGGACGTAGGAGGACATGACCGGAGGCTCCAACACTGGGGCACGATAGATCCCCGCAGAAGAGTCCATTAACTGTGGTATCCACATTATCTCGGGGACAGATCGGAGCAAGTTGATGTGTCCCACTGACGGCGGTGATGGGATCCGTCTCTATCCACATCTAAGTGGCGGGTTCCGGAAGCAGAGCTGATTCGGAGTACCTGCATTTCTGGTCGTCGGGGCACGCGAGCACACCAAGAGATGCAGCCCTGCCAGGTCTACTGCCAAACGAACCAGACCTGTTGCTTGGCTTCTCAAAGAATCCAGTTGAGTCGATCGTGCCCCATTGGCATTGGGGGCACGGAGATATTCGGGATATGTGTGGTGGAAGAGTAGCACGGCGGGTCCGAAAAGGAGGGGTCTGAGAAGCATAGAGTGGCGCATGCAAGGAGAGACAGAGGACTGATGATAATCGAAGGCGGGGGTAAGATGAAATTTTCAGAGTTCGTGGCCAAATTATCGGAGTTTTTGAACGGGATCAACGTTGTGGGTGAAGGCGTGGAGGGAAAATCCCTAACGAAGTTTGCTCATTCATTCGAGGTATGCACCCCAAGACTAGAGAGCAGTCCCCGGGCGGGTCTGCCACAGAGACATGGAAAACATGTGCGAGACCCCAACAGAGACGCATTGTATATTCTACAGGGGCAGCAAAGTAAACCTCGTATGTGAGCTCAGCATCTGGGTGAGGGAACGATACGAGCGATAGGAAAGTACGAAAGAAAGACGAAAGCAGGAAGAGTTGACGTCGAGGGTAAGGATGGAGAAAAAAGAGGGGTTGTAGAAAGTCCACACCGTGACGTGCCAAGCTCTTTGTGTGATGGCGCGGAAGAGGCGGTGATGCTGGCACCTTGTTCTGGACTCTTTTAGCCCCCCCTCTCTCTCTCCCTCTCTAAGTCCTCTGCTTCCTCTTCTGTCTATGATCTCCCTCTCAAGCTCGTTGGCGAGAAAGTCACAATATAGATCCAGTTCACTTCGCGTCTGCAGTTTCGTTGTGTCCTCCCGGTCTCCGCCATCACCATCTTGCTCAACCCATCCCCTCGTTTCCTCTCCTTCCAACTCACAAATCCTTGCAGGTTTCCCACTCTACAACGCACTGTTAATGAGTCGGCCTAAAGGCCGTCAGAGACAAGAGGTTGAACGTCGAACGTTGAACAACGATCAAACAGTGGGGTTTGATTATCTTTCCCACGGTACCCTGCGGGCCGCGGCAGTCCGCGGACTGTGAAGACGTGATACCGCAGTGAGATATGCCATCATACGAAGTAGTGGCTCACTAAGACAAGTAAGGACTTCCAAGAGGACTCCATTCTGAGACGGACTTACGATGGCCGCAGCCAGGTGAGACTCGGCCGTGAGCCGCTCCAAGCTCCAACCCCAACGCTCCCTTTCAGTGCATTATTAATAAGATACTGTACCTGGCCTACTGTAAGGTGTGCGTGCGCGCTGCAGCCTGAGCCTCGGAACGGAGCACTCTTGACCACGTGACGGCCTCGGCGCGGCTGCAACAACACGTCGCCCTTGTCCTCCTTTAAGCTTGTGCCCCTCGTCCGATGCACCCCTCTCCGCCTCACCTCAAACCCGCTCCCAACGTCTCGCGGACCGCCCACCTTCGCCGGCCGACACTACAAGTGTGCGCCCTCAATTCCTGTCAGCCCACGTCTCTCGCGTCGTGCGATACACCTCGGGTTTCGTCGGAGACCAGTACTGCTTATAGGAGTTTTAGACTTTTTTTCGTGTTTCCTTTTCCTTTTGTCCTAGATCTACTGCTCGCTATTTCTGCCTTCCCTTTAGACTTTAGTCATTACTGTCGACCGTCGCAATTCCTTGTCACCTTCCGCTCGCTGTCGCGCACATAGAAAATCATTTGTGTACATGTATTTAATCTGCTACCTGGCCCCGGCCAGGGAGGTATCGGGGAATAAACCGCTCTTTTCTCCCTTTTCCGCCTGCGCGGGTTCGCCTCAAGTCACTGGTTATGCCCACCACGAATCCCCAGCCGTGCCGTTGGAGCCACACGGTCACCACTTCCCGTCTCAACGTCGTTCAAGCGGCTCGCCGCACGAAGCCCTCTCGCATCACACACACACACACACACACACACACACACACTCTCTCTCTCTCTCCCGCCTTCGCTTACTCGCTCCATCGTACGTCTTTGCTTAGACGTATCTTTGGTTCTATTCCTCCTGTCCATACGACTCCAAACCCACGCGCGGACCCTCCGTCTCCGATATACTCCTTACGACATAATGCGACACGACGCGCGTCGTACAGCTCGGGGATATGTCTCATCAGATGGTGGCGAGGACGAGAACGGAGCCTTCGCCCTCAGCACAATTTTCACAGTGAGTCGCGAGTCCCTTTGGTTCGTGCTCCCGTATCACCAGCACTTAAGAGTCGTCGCCTTCGTCATCGCCACCCTCGCAACAGTTTTTTTTTCTTCCTCACAATTCGCGCGCCTGCACCTGCATCGGTGTAACATGGGCCTGCTCCTCCACCATCGCACGAACCGACGATCGCGGTTTACAAAAATCATCGAAAGCCTCAACGTTGAAAGTTCCCAACACCACGGCTATCAACACGATAATCCGAGCCCATCCCGGTGGTGCACGATCTCCGTTCGGCTCGTAGGCAGCCACCACTCTGGGGCCACTACCTGTACGCTCACATGCACGCCAACATGAACTGTTCGCCCTCCACTTCCACGTCTCTATCTTTTTTTTGTGACAGGTGGAATGCCGCGCGGGCGCCGGCTAGGTTTCTCCAATGTAATCCCGAACTTTACGCAGGGAAGACTGTGCTCGAGTTGGGCGCAGGAGGTGGCCCGCTAGGTTAATCGTGGCAAAAGTGCGGTGCGCAAAAGGTGTGTGTTGTTGAACCTTTTATGTGAACTGAAATGGTTGTTCTCCAACCACGAATCTCAGTTTGGGTATGTGGGACATCTTCGCAGATTATCCAGACCAGGTCCTCGTCGAAAATTTGGTCTTCAACGTCGAGCGCAACATCGAGCTCGTGCGACGTGGCGCAGTATCTGCGATGGGATACGTCTGGGGACAACCCGTCGATCCACTCCTCCGCGCACTACTCCCAGATGCCGTAGATTCAGGCACCCACCCGCATACATTTTTCGACCTGATCCTCCTCTTGAATCTTATCTTCAATCATTCTCAGGTGCAGCACCCACCTTTCCTCTTTTCCCGTTCCTTCTTGCGGGACAGCCAAATCTGACTATATATATGTTTGTTTTCATGCGAAAAGCATCGCGCGCTTCTCACACCTGCGAGCTCGATCGCATCAGGCGGATGCGTGCTCGTCTTTTCCAGCCGCCATCGACTGCATCTCGCCCAGCGCGACATGTCATTCTTCGATATGGCTCGGGAGTGCGGGTGGAAGTGCGAAAAGGTGTTGATAGAGCGATTCCCGGTACCGTTTCTTGTCTGTTCGGAAGTCTCGTCTCTTCGTGCCACCTCAATGTTTCGTCATCGCCATGATTCCGGAGGACAAGGGCAAGGAGGAGGTGCGTCCTGCTATAAAAGGCAACATATGGCCAAATAACCAAAGACAGACGATGGCAGTCATACCGTAGTTGGTTCCCATCCGGGGTTGGCGTTCACTCGAGCTCAGCTGCCATCACCTTTCGGCCCATTCGCATCGCGTCGTCTCGCGCACGGTACTCTGGCTCGTTGGAAATGTGGAAGATCGTTTGGTTTAGGCGGGAGGACATTTGCGTCACCGTCGCACGCGGTAACCTTTGCTTGCCAAGCGAAAAGTCCAGGCAAGCGCACGATAGCAATTACAGCAGAAATGAGGTCTTTTTCTGAAGGTCAAACGCGTGGAAAAGAAATGCATGTTTTCATAGTGAATCCATGCTCTTCACGACGACCCTTGTCAGTGCAAACCGCCACGCGAGATTATTTTTCATTCCATGGAACCTAAAATACACGTCCAACGTGTGAGCTTCCACCTGGGCACGGTCGAGCACTGATGGTTAACTGATGGTTCCTTAATCTTTGCACCATGATACCACCGAGTCACCCGAGGACCCTGTATCCGTACTGTAGTGTATACGTCCCACATCACCGGAGTGACAAATCTTGACGACCTCCGCCAACTCGTACCTGTCCCGTTGGTGGGATATAGCAAGGAAAGAAACCGGAACACCTAAGTATCCTCCGTCTTTCGTTTACCCTCATTCTTTCACTCAAAACGTTCAACGTCTCTCCCGTACCTTCATGGATCCAGATACAACCCTCACACCCGCCACCATCGATTCCCTCCTTGACCCGGGCCTGCATGTGTACCTCGAACACACCGGGAAAAATCTCCGCGACTACCAACAAGCCGCCAATGATTCATGGGCGTCTCCAATGTTGAGCGCACAAAAACTCCAAGATCTATCCGTGAAGTTTGATGAGTACAGCAAGGAAGATCCCAGGTTGAACGACTCTCTTGGGCCCATTAGTTTTCAGTTGCACGCCATCGGGAACACCATAGCCAGAGGTGCCGGCGCTACTCTTGTGAGCCTAACTCAGTTCTCAGTTCGATGTCCTATCACCCACGTACTTCAACGCCTACTTCTAGGTATTTCGCCCCGAAAAAAATATGTCTTAAATGGAATTGGCTTCCTCCTCTCCGTGCGTCTCACTCTCGCTCTCTCCAGAAAGCTCTTAATAAGTCCGCATCTGGCAGATGGTCGGGGGTGAGGAGAGAAACTACGACATCCTTAGAAAGCTCTTTGACCGCATCGTCCCTCCCTTGACACAACTCGCCGGCCATTCACACATACAACCCACCCCCGCGATAACTGTGATCCTGATTAAAATGTTGGCGGAATTACTGAAAGCCCTTGCTTTCACGAAGAAAGAAATCAACGAGACAGGATTTCGTGAGTTACAGTGTCCTTCCTAGTGGCAACTCATCCTTGATCCACTGTAGGGGAAACTGTAGAGGGGATTTATATGGTCTCAGCTATTGTAGAGCTGTATCAACTTGCCCTCGAAGGGTTGAAGGCGATTACTGCACCCTTATTCATTTTCGATGAAGAGCCCGCCCTTGGTATGTTTTCATGAGTCCTTTCGTCCCATAAACTCATGCTAATCAAACTAGGTTCTGGTTCACGTGGCACTGTTGTCTACAAGGGCTCCTTTCGGGGCCGTCTAGTGGCCGTCAAACGTCTCGACCAAAAGCTTGCTACTAGTACCCTTGCCAAACACGAAGTCGACCTTCTTAAGCAAGCGGATCACCACCCAAACATTATTCGTTGCTTTTACGATGATGCCAATACATATTTCTTCGACATCGCCCTTGAGTTATGCCATGGTTCGCTTTTTGACCTTATAGAGCAGAATCACCGCACCAAGCACCCCGAGTTCTCCAAGATTGCTGCCTCCTTCAATAAAAGGCTCGCCTTGCACGAGATTGCGTGTGGTGTCGAGCATTTGCACTCACTCGATATCTTGCACCGAAATATCTGCCCCAAAAACATACTCATTTCAAGTGCGGGGGGCAAATCAGACAGGTACCGAATGGTAATATCCGGTTTTGGACACTGTCAGCAGCTTACTATAAGGCCGACGAAACGAGCTTCTTGCCGACTGCGGGCAGTGCAAATGGCGGAGGGTCCCCCGGATGGAGAGCCCCCGAGATCCTCCGTTGGAACACTAGCACTACGGCTGCGAAAGATATCCAGATGATGGAGCAGACAAAATCGGTCGACATGTTCGCCCTTGGTTGCGTTTACTATTACTGCCTTACGGAAGGCAGTCATCCATTTGGCGCACCGGACGAGCTTGAAAATGAAATCAAGAACGGCGAAGAGCCGCAACTGATGCCGCAACCGGGCTGGGCGGCCCTTAACGTAGATGGCCCGGAGGCTGTGGATCTCATCAAACCCCTGCTCGACCACCAGGCCAGCAAGAGGTGCGTATGCTAATCCCAATTTCCCCTTTGTTGAGCTTGTTTCTCATACGAGTGTTAATACACAAAGATATGAAGCGACAAAGTGTCGCAAGCGTCCCTACTTCTGGGAACCCAAGAAGCAACTGGATTTCTTACGAGAAGCATCGGATCATATCAAGGACATGGTTGGCGGGAAAGAAGCTGCTCTTGAAAGGCTGGAAAGAGATGCTCCTAAAATAGTGGGAGAAGGTTGGCAGGCGAAAATAGACCAAGACCTTTTAACACATGCGAATGGCTTCGAGATATATGATGGCTCGGTGCGGGATCTCCTCCGCTTGGTCCGGAACCAGGTGCGTGTGAAGCCCCAGCTCATCAGCCCAAGCCCTTCCCTTTTCTCTCGTTGACAAGTCCTGGGTCTGACACGCCATTCGTATTCGTGCACCTAGATGCACCGCCATGGTACCATGCCCAAGGTCACCCCGGATGCCCGGGCTGCCCTCGGCCCATCAGAAGGATACATCATGTATTTTAAATCCGCTTTCCCTAACCTGTTCCTCCACGTGTACTATGTCATCCAGAACTCAGCTCTTGACCAGGAGGACAGGTTTTGCTCGTACTTTTGATCCCCTTGATTGACCCGATGCTGACTATCTACCACTGTCTTCCCTCAGTAGTATGTCTTGCTTGTATAAATGTAGACCTATCCGCCTTCTTCATTCGGCCATTTGCCATCACAGTTAATGTTTCTCTTTATGTACTATATCATGATGGGTATAATCCAGACCTACGTGGGAGGATATGAGGCTCCAAGTACGATCAGAGCGGCTGTGGAAGAACGTGATCGGAGGGTTCAATGCTGAGGGACGGTCCACAGAAGAGTCTGCCAACAATGGCGCTCAGAATGCCTCGGGCATAGTTGCGAAGCAAGTTGCTGTGCCTAAGCAGTGAGGGTGGGACCCGTGTGTATCCATGACTAACTGGCAAGTTCCGGAATTAGGGCTGAGTAACTGCGTTTCGGATCTTTAGGGCACACGAGCACGTCAAGACATGCAGCGCTGCTAGTTCTACTGCCAACGAACTGGGCCACCAGTTGCTTGGCTTCTCAAAAAACCACAGGCGACTAGGACATACCCTGTTGCCACTGGGGGCACGAAGATATTAGAGTTATGTGTGGTGGAAGCGTAGTGCGGCGCGGCCCAAGGCTATATAGTGGCGCATGCAAGGAGATAAAGAGGACTGGTGCCAGTGGTACTCGAAGGGAGGGGTACGATAGATGCTTCCAAGGTGGTGGCCGAATAGTCTCAGAGTTTTTGAGTGGGACCCAACATTGTGGGTAATGGCGTGGAGGAGAAAATACCTTAAGAAGTTCGGCTCACTTTATCCATCGTATGCACCCAAGACTGGAGAGCAGCTTCCGGACTGGTTTCCTCAGAGACATGAAAAACGTGTGTGGGACCCCAGTCGGCGATTAGATTTCTCACGAGACGTTTCGGATCGTGTCGAGTCCTTGCATCGCGAGCAACATCCTATCCTTCTTGAGCTGGAAATCAAACGCTATTGACATAGTGGGAGAAGATTGGTCAGTTAAACGAGACAAAAACTTTTTGAAACATGCGGAAAAGCGCAGGGAGTACAAGAAGGACTTGGTCACGGTGCAAAAGCTCCTCCGCTTGGTTCGTAACCAGGTGCGTGTGCAGCCCCAGCTCATACGCCCGAGCCCTTCTCTCTTCCTCCCTCTCTTTGACAAGTCCTGGCTCTGACACGCCGTTCGTGTTTGTGCACTCAGTTTAATCACTATCAGGACTTACCTAATAATCTCAAGGGTACTGTCGGCAACCTACCAGACGGATACCTCAGGTATTTTACGTCGCGTCACCCTAGGCTGTTCCTCCACGTGTACTCTTTCATCACCAATTCGTTTCTCTGCAAGGACCCCACGTTTCTCGTGTACGTCAACCCTACTGTTGACCCTGATCACTGACTATTTACCATGTCTTGCGTCCATATATGTCTTACTTGTGTACATGTACATCTGTCTTCTTCATTCAACCATTTGCGATCACAGTTGACATTCGTGTATCATGACGGCCATAATCCAGACCTCCGTGGAAGTATATGGGGCTTTAAGTACGATCAGAGTGGCTGTAGGAGGACGCGATCGGAGGTTTCAACGCTGAGGAATTCTCGCCAAAGAGTCCGCCAACTGCGGCATCAACATTATCTCGGTGATAGATGCAGAGCAAGTTGATGTGTCACAGCGGAGAGGGTGAGGTCTGTGTGTATCCACGACTAAGTGGCAGGTTCCGGAAGCAAGACCAAACGACTGCGTTTCGGATCTTTGGGGCACGCGGGCGCACCAAAAGATGCAGCGCTGCCAGGTCTACTTCCAAATGTACCACCCCTGTCCTTTCTTGGCTTCTCAAAGAACAAAGACAGGAAGATGTGCTCTAGTAGCATTGGCGGCACGAAGATATTCGAAATATTTGTGGTGGAAGAGTAGCACGTTGGAGCCAAGGCGGAAAAGGAGATGTCCTGGAAGCATAGAGTGGTGCATGCGAGGAGAGAAGGAAACTGACGATGATCGAATCTCGGGGTACAATGTTCCAAGTTGATGGCTAAACAATCTCGGACTTTTCGAGTGGGGATCAACATTATGGTAAAGGCGTGGAGCGAGAAAATCCCTTAGGAAGTTTGACTCACTTCATTCCGCGTATGCATCCCAAGATTGGAGAGTAGCTCCCGGAATAGTTTGCCCCAAAGACATGTAAAACTTGTGTGAGGCCCCAACAGAGAGACAGATTGCAAACTCTACAGGGGCAGCAAGGTGAACCTTGTATCATGTGAACTCAGCATCTGGCGGATGGATGGATGCGAAAGTACGGGAAAGATGAACACCGGAAGAGCTGACATCGAGGAGGATAGAGAAAAGAAAGGGGTGGTGTGAGCATGCGCGTAACCCGCCCGACAGGACCGACCGGCCCGCCCAAGCGGCCCGACACGCCCGACGCCACAGGACTGCGTCCATGCCTCCGCACAAGGCAGCAACGTCCTTTCTCCATTCCCCGTGTCACCATGTCACCCCTCACCCTCGTTATCATGCGCTCGCTCGTTGTAAGTTGTAACCTCCTGTAATTCAGAACAAATAGTCCAGACTGGGAGTAGCTACACCCTTTTTGACTATAAAAGCCACGCCCAGCTCCTCATCGAGAAGAGAGGATACTGTTCGAGCCCTCACTTCGTCCCCTTCTTTCAAGTTCCGTTCGGATGTCATCGTCGCCTCAAGCCTCCCTTAGGCCCATTATGATTCCCTTTGTGCATTCCCGGCCTTTATGGGCATGTGGTTTCTGTTGTCCTCTGGTCCTTTATCCTTCCACTCCTTTGAACTCACAAATGCAGCCTCACTGGGGTAGCCATTTGTAGTTCAGGTGATGAGTCCACACTTGTGAGTCACAAGCATCGACTCACCACCTGCGCTACAAGTAGCTGCCCCAGCAAGGCCGCTTTCTTTTTTTAAAGAGTGCAGCCACTTCTTTTCATTTCCCATCTCAGATCTTTAGTTCTCTAATTGCCTTCAGCAACCCCGCGCATGCCTGCCCTGTGCCAACAACGGGACCTTTGAACACGGAACACCCCCCATCCTTCACATGAAGAACCCGGAGGCCTTAGCAACAACAGCAAGTGCATGCTCGTTCGCGATCCAGGTGGGAACAATCTCAATGCCATGACGACGACGACGACAGCGACAGCAGCAGCAGCAACAACACCGTCTTCCTCACACCGCCATCCCCACGCTAGTGTGACGCTATTCACCGCCGCCATCTTTCAGTTTCCCACCACCGTCTCACAACTGCAAGCTTGCGCACGATCTGGGCGGAACGCCGGAAGCATCCTCAAAATCAAGGACGGCTCACCCCGCAAACGACGGCGACAGCCGTAGCAGCAGCACCAGCAGCGGCAACGTGCCCTGCCCCGCCGACACTCACCACAGTCACGGCCGCAACCGCGACAAGACCGTCTTCACGGCCTCCGGCGTCGACCCCGTCCCTCCCATCGACTTCGTGCAAGCCACCCGCCCTGTCCCTGACGTCATAACGCCGTGTTTTTAACCGACAACCTTCCTGCTATTCTTCACGCCGACTCGAGATGCGCCGACGCGGCGCCGTGCCCTCTTTCTCTCCAATGTCTAGCGCACCCCCTCAGCTTCGACCACGCTCGA
>Ga0307510_10007546_pt1 | contig 12956 bp, 11 predicted proteins | sample 12_EM_MG_FD_207224 | JGI IMG/M metagenome (GOLD analysis project Ga0307510, IMG submission 207224) | Populus trichocarpa ectomycorrhiza microbial communities from riparian zone in the Pacific Northwest, United States - 12_EM | ecosystem: Host-associated > Plants > Roots > Unclassified | place... | reverse complement strand
CTCCGGGATCTCGTCGCGGACGTCCCAGTGCTCGGCGATCAGGTCGTTCTCGAGCCGGAAGATCTCCACGACGGCCGAGCCCCGGTCCGTCGAGGTGGCGCGGAAGTGGGTGTGCACGAAGACCAGGTCTCCGGAGCCCGCCGCGCGCTTGATCTCGAACCGTGCCTCGGGGAGCTGCTTGCGGAAGCCCTCGATGAACTCGACCAGCGGAACCCGCCCGTCGGGCAGGTTCGGGTTGTGCTGGATGAGGTCCGCGGCCAGGTACTTGTCGGCCAGGTCGGTCTGCCCCTGGTTCCAGACGGTCTCCAGGTAGTCGCGCACGAAGTGCACCTGGTGGCTGCTCATGAGTTCTCCTTGGCTAACTGATGTGTACAGGTGTGGCGGACTGCTCGGCGACCTTGGCCGCCGATGTCTGCCGGACGGACAGCAGATGGGCCAGCGCGGCCAGGACGAGGACGCCCAGGGCGGCGGCCGGGATGGGGCCCGCGCCCACGCCCGGCAGCAGGGAGCTGCCGATGAAGCTGCCGAGGCTCATCCCGAGGTAGAGCGCGGCGGCGTTCAGCGCGAGGATCAACCCCGGTTGCAGGGGCACCAGTTCGACCAGTCGGGCCTGCTGCGGGGCCTGGTAGAGCTGGCTGAAGAAGGCCCAGAACGCGAAGAACACGAGCCCGGCCGTGGAGTGCGGGGCGACCAGCAACAGGGCGAAGCCCAGGGCGAGTCCGATGACGGCGAGACCCACCGTCCGTTCGCCGCCCAGCCGTTCGGCGATCCTCGGCGCGGAGGCGTTGCCCGCGACGCCGATCACGCCGAAGGCGAGCAGGGTCACCGAGATCAGCCCGGACGACGCGTCGAAGCGGTCCTTCAGATAGGCGCCCGCGATGCCGTAGACGGTGAACTGGGCGGCCATGAACAGCAGGGTTGTGGAGACCGTGGCGACGGTGGCGGGGGTGCGCAGCGCACCCCGGTAGGCCTGCACGGTGGGTGGTTCGCCGGCCGGGATCTCGGGGACGAACACGAACACCGTCACGAAGGCGATCGCGGAGAGCGCGGCCACGCCGAGCAGCGCCGGGCGCCAGCCGAGGCTGCCGCCCAGGAACGAGGCCAGGGGCACACCGAGCACGGCGGCGGCCGTCATACCGCCGAAGACGGTGGCGAGGGCCCGCTGCCGGCGCTCCGGCGGGACGATCAGCGCACCGGCCGCGGAGGCGCCGGGTCCGAAGACGGCCGCGCCCATCGCGCCGAGGACCCGAGTGACCGTCAGGAAGCCGTAGTTGGGCGCTACGGCTCCGAGCGCGGCGCCCACGGTGAGCAGCCCGATGCCGACGAGGAGGACGCGTTTACGGTCCCATCGGCGCAGCAGGATGGGGGCCGTGGGCGCGAACACCGCGAAGGTCAGCGCGAAGACGGTGACGAGTATGCCCACCGAGGCGGGCTGGACGTGCAGGTCGTCCCCGATCGGACCGTTCAGGCCGACGACCGCCAGCGAGATCGTCCCCAGGCTGAAGTAGCCCAGGGACAGCGACAGCAAGGCCGGTAAGGCGCTGCGGGAGGGCATCACGCCACCTCCTCTTCCGAGCGGGAAAGGTGCATACGGCGACGGTAGGAGCGCCCCGCAGGCCCTCGCGCGCGCCGCGAGACGGACCCCGGCACTGCCCGAGGTCCGTCCCCGCACTACGTCAGGTCGTGCCGAAGGCGCGTGAGCGCAGCACCAGCGGCACGCTGCGGCCGGAGCTGATCAGCCAGTGCTCCACGGCGTTGACCAGCAGGAGCAGCAGTGCGGTGGAGGCCAGCACGGCGAGGGCCGGCAGGAGGGGTGCGACAGCGGCGGCGGCCAGCAGCACGAGGCCGCAGTAGAAGCGGGTGGCGGACGCGGCGCCGAACATCCGGCGGCGCGTGTAGCAGAACGTCAGCAGGATCAGGGCGGCGCCGACGGGCAGCAGTCCGGCGGCACCGGAGTGCGGGGTGCGCAGCGGGTCGTGGACGGTCCGTACGGCGCCGACGGAGACCAGCAACAGCCCGGCGACCAGGACGAGATGGCCGTAGCTGAGCACGTCGCGGACGACGATCGCGGGGGTGGGGTGGGTGCGCAGGGCGTGGGCGACGGCCGAGGCGACTAGGTGGAAGTAGAGCCACCACAGGGCGCAGCCGATGAGGAAGGCGAGGACGAGGGCGGTCAGACTGACCGGGTCGAGCGGTCCTTTGGCGACTCCGGCGCCGACGGAGAAGATGTTCTCGCCGAGGGCGATGATGATGAACAGGCCGAATCTTTCCGGGAGATGGTTGACGCCGAAGGCCAGTCGCCGCAGATGGCCGCTGAGCAGGACGGGTGCCGCCAGTTCGGCGAGCACGGCGACCGCCCAGCACACCTCGCGCCAGGGGGCGGGGAGGGTGGCGGCGCCGAACAGCACGAGGGCGAAGGCGAGTCCGGCGCGGTAGGGGTGGATGGTGTAGAGGGCGCACTCTCTGCGGATGGCCTCGCCGATGAGCAGTCTGAGGGCGAGGTAGCTGCCCGCGTACAGCAGGGCCTGTTCCCGGTTGTCGAGCGCTTGTGGCGCGGCAACTGCCATGCCGTAGACGGCGAGTGCGGTCAGCATCAGGAACACGCGCTGGAGACTGGTCTCGTGCACGGCGTTCATCGCCATGACGACGTCGACCCAGGCCCACCACAGCGGGACGAGCACGAGCAGGCACTGTCCCAGCACGGGCCAGGTGGCGTGTCCGGCGAGCAGGTGCGCGATCTGGCCCACGCCGAACGCGAGGACCAGATCGAAGAAGAGCTCCGCCCAGGTGGCCCGGTCGCGCACCTGAACGGCCGGGACGGTCGTTGTCGCGGTTGCGTCGGTCATCGTCGTATCGGGACACGGCGGGCCTCGACAAACAGGGAATGCGCGAAGTAGCCACCCATTGCGGCAAGTTCACCGCCCGGCTGTCCGAACTTCAACGCTCGGTGAGCGTCACCCGCACCGGCCCGCCCGTCACGTCGACGAGCCGGGTCCATTCCGCCGTCAGGGTCAGCGTGCGGTTCGGTATGACTGTCCCCAGCCACTCCTTGTGCAACAGCCGCCCGTCCTGGACGACTTGCAGGACCGGCCGGTTCACCAGGGCCGAGGTGCGCAGGACGTACGGGTGGTCGTCGCCCGGGGCGACCCGGTTCGGGGCGATCCAGCGCAGGGGCGGCTCGACGAGCAACGGCACGGTGTGGCGGGGCCATTCGGCACCGGCGAGGCGCTCCAGAACGGCGGCGGCGACCCGGACCCCCTCGCGGGTGGCGGTGGCCGCACTCTCGACGGGGTGCAGGAGACTACCGGCCGCGAACACACCGGGCCGCGAGGTGTGCAGAGCTCCGTCGACGGCGGGGCCCCGGGTGCCGGGGTCCAGATCGAGACGGCCCCGCCGGGCGAGTTCATGGTCGGGCACGAAGTCGCCGGTGAACACGACGGTGTCGCAGGCCAGTTGGACGGTACGACCGTCTCGGTGGCGGACGCGTACTCCGGACAGCCGTCCGTGGCCGAGGAGTTCGGTGACCGTGGTGTCGGTGAGGAGGGGGATGCGGTGGCGGAGGCGGGCGTTGTGGGTGCGGGCGATGGCCGTCTGGGAACGGTCCAACTCGGTGACCATGGCGACGACCTGAACTCCGGCCGCCCGTACGGTGTCGGCGGCTGCGTAGGAGACGTCCTCGGCACCGACCACGACGGCACGGGTGCCGATCCGTTGCCCGTGGAGATGCACCGCCTGCTGCAACTCCCCCGTGGTGTAAACCCCGTTGGGGCGGGTCCCCGGCACCAGCCGGGCGGCGCGCGGCCGTTCGCGGGCACCGGTGGCGAGGACGACGGCTGCCGCGCGGATGGTCTCCGGGCCTTGCGGTCCAACGGTGTTCAACGCCAACGGCCCCGCCCAGTCGAGGGCGGTGATCCCGGTACGGACGACGGCACCGGCCCGCATGGCCGCAGCGAGCACCAGGCGGGCGTACGCGGGCCCGGTGAGCGGATGCGTCCAGGTGCCGAAGCCGCCGTGGTGACAGTGCCGGGGCACTCCCCCGGCCTGCCGCTCCCGGTCCAGGACTTCGACGCGGGCGACTCCGGCGACGGCGAGGCGCGCGGCGGCGGCGAGTCCTGCGGGACCGGCGCCGACCACCAGGACGTCTACTTCGCGTTCCGGGCGGGTCATGACCGGGCTCCTTCGGGCGTCACGTGCATCATGCGTCAGCCCCATCGGGCGTCGCATGGATCATGCCTCAGCCCTTTCGAACAACTCCCGTAAAGCCGCCCCACAGTAGAACCCCTGACAGCGCCCCGCCCGCGCCCGCGTCCGCCGACGCAGTCCGTCGAGGTTGCGCGGTGGCACCGTACTCGCGAGCGCGTCCCGGATCTCGCCGCGTGAGACGCGCTCGCAGTGGCAGACGAGGGTGCCGTACTCCGGGTCGGCGGCGACGAGTTGGGCGTTCTGGTGGGGGCGCGGGTGGGCCTCGCCGAGATTCGGCATGTGGACCGGTCCCAAGTCCCGCACCGGGCCCAGGTCGAGGCCCGTATCGGCCAGCAACTCGGTGACGTGCGCGGCGATGGCCATGGACGCCGTGAGGCCGGTGGAGCGGATGCCGCCCACCGCGATGTACGCCTGCTCGGGGTGGGCGGTGATGCGGTAGTCGTCCTCCTCGGTGGCGGCACGCAGCCCGGCGTAGACGGCGGTGACCTCCTCGTCGAGCAGCGCGGGGAGGATCCGCGCGCCCTTCTCCCGCAGCAGGGCGAGTCCTTCGGCTGTGGAGCCGGTCGCCCGCTTGTCGTCCAGGTCCTCGGCGGTGGGGCCGAGGAGCAGGTTTCCGTAGACGGTGGGGGCGACCAGGACCCCCTTGCCGAGTGCCGTGGGGACGGGCAGCAGGATGTGGTGGATCAGGTCGCGGGCGAGCCTGTCGAAGACGATCAGCTGGCCCCGGCGCGGGGTGATCGTGAAGTCGTGGTGCCCGAGGTGGCGGTCGAGGGTGTCGGCGTGCAGCCCCGCCGCGTTGACGAGGTGGCGGGTACGGAGGGTTCCTCGGGAAGTGGTGAGAAGGTGCGTTCCATCTCGCCAACGGACGTCACTCACCGACGAGTTGAGGTGCAGGTCGACCCCGTGCCGGACCGCCTGTGTCGCGTACGCCAGTGTCGTCGTCCAGGGGCAGATGATGCTCTCGCCGGGCACGTGCAGGGCGCCGAGCGCACCCGGGCCGAGATGCGGTTCACGTTCGTACAGTTCGGGACGGTCGATAAGACGAGCGTCACCGTACTCATTCCGTACGGCCTTCTCCGCCAAGTGCGGTAGCGCGGCGAGCTGTTCCTCGTCCCAGGCCACGAGGAGCGCGCCCACCGGGTCGACGGCGATGCCCGACTCGGCTGCGTACGCGGCGAGTTGACGTGAGCCCTCGCGGACGAGCCGTGCCTCCAGGGAGCCCGGTACCGCGTCGAAGCCGGTGTGCAGGATCGCGGTGTTCGCCTTCGAGGTGCCCTGGCCGACGTCGTCCTGCGCCTCGACGAGGGCCACGCGCAGGCTCGGCCGACGGGCCAGTTCGCGGGCGATCGCGCAGCCGACCACTCCCGCGCCGACCACCGTCACGTCGTAACTTCCGTACGGCAGCGGTCCGTTGGCCGTGACCGTCATACAGGGGCCCGGTCGAGCAGCGCCGTCACTTCGGTACGGAAGGCGGCGAGGCGTTCGGCCGCGTGGTCGGGGGTGATGCGCGGCTCGTAGACGGCGGCCGGTTTCCAGTCGGGCAGGACGTCGGCGAGCGTCAGCCCCGGCTCCACGCCGAGTTGGGCCAGCGCGCCCACGCCGAGGGCGGTGGCGTCGGGCAACGCGGACACCTCGACGGGGCGTTGCAGCAGGTCGGCCTGGGTCTGCATGAGCAGGGCGGAGCGGGTCAGGCCGCCGTCGACGCGCAGCACGTCGAGCGGTGTGCCGAGGTCCGTCGCGGCGGCTTCGGCGAGTTCCACGACCTGCGCGGCGAGGCCCTCGCACAGGGCGCGCACCAGGTGTCCGGAGGTGGTGTCGAGGCCGAGGCCGGTGAGCGAACCGCGCACGTCACCGCGCCACCAGGGCGCGGCGAGCCCGGCGAGGGCGGGCACGAAGGTGACCCCGCCCGTGTCCGGTACCGCGCCGCCCACGCGGTCCAGGTCCGCGGCACCGGCGATGACGCCGAGGTCGGCGAGCCACCGAACGGCGGACGCGGCCGTGTACACCTGACCGTCGAGGCAGTAACTGGTCCGCCCGCCGAGCCGCCACGCCACACAGCTCACCAGGCCCGAGTCCCCGCGCCGGGGCGTGTCGCCGGTGTGCGCGAGCAGGAACGCCCCTGTGCCGTAGGTGCACTTGGCGCCGCCAGGTGCGGTGATGCGCTGGGCGAGGAGGGCCGCCTGTTGGTCGACGACGAGTCCGGTGAGGGGGATCTCCGCGCCGAACGCCGTTGTCGTACCGATGAGTTCGGCGCAGTCGACGATGCCCGGGAGGCGTTCCCCGGACAGGCCGTACAGGTCGAGGGCGTGGGGTGACCAGGCGGCCTTGTCGAGGTCGAGGAGTTGGGTGCGGCCCGCGGTCGCCGCGTCGGTGACGTGGGTGCCGGTGAGGCGGTGGACGAGCCAGGAGTCGGTGGTGGTGACCATGCCGTCGCGGGTGAGGTGGCGGCGGATCCAGGCCATCTTGGGTGCGGCGAAGTACGGGTCGAGCGGCAGGCCGGTCAGGTGGCGCAACTCGTCGGCGTGCTCGGCGAGTTCGGCGCACACGCTCTCGGCGCGGCGGTCCTGCCAGACGAGCGCGTCGGTGAGCGGCATTCCGGTGTCGGGGTCCCAGGCGAGGACGGTCTCGCCCTGGTTGGCGAGGCCCAGTGCTGTCACGGGTTCGTCGGCCTCGGCGAGTGCGCGGCGGCCGGCGGTGATCACCGACTCGTACAGTTCCTCGGGGTCGGCCTCGACCAGGCCGCCCGGTCCTCGACGAGTCCCCACCGAGACGAACCCGGTGCCGATCACGCCGCGTTCGGGACAGATCACCAGGGCCTTCGTGCCGGATGTTCCCTGGTCGACGGCGAGTACCGGACCCGTCATACCACCCCTCCCGTAGATCACTGCGCGACAGCCTGCCGCCGGTCCGCACCGCACGTCAAGCGTTTCTGATCATCGGTCAACTCGCAGATATATCTGCTGAGTTGGGGTAGATCGGGAAAGCGGCCGTGATGCGGAACGTGCGCCTCTATAGTGACCGCGGACCGACGCGATCTCCTCGACCGCCGCCCGCAGGAGGGCAGGCATGGCAGTTCCCGTCGAAGGTGTGGCAAGGAAGTGCCGAACACGGCGGGGAACCTGGGGCTGCACCGCCGAAACGGGACCCTGACCGGGGGCTGTGCCGCCCGGCTACACCCAGTGGAGCACGGGGGTTCGCGCTGCGTCTATTTGCGTGTGGAGCAAGCCCGCTGATGCCGTCGGCGGCCCTCAGCGCCAGTCACGAGAAGTATTGAGATCAATCACGGGAGGTAAGGCCGGCGAGCACCCGGGGGTCTCAACATGACTCCGGCCGTCCGGCGGCGGGCCTGTGGGTGCGGGCATGCCCAGCGGCGGCCTCCCGTGGGGTACGGGAGCACACGAGACCCCCGTCCGGGGCGTCCGGCCGTAGATCCCCAGACGAGGCCCCGGAGAACCCGTCCGGGACTTATGCTCTGCCGCCATGAAACTGACACCCGAAGTGGCCAGCCTCCTTGGCGCGTTCATCGGAGCCTCAGCGGCAATCATTCCCGCTCTCATTACCAACAAGGCCACTCGCACTCTCGATCGAGATAACAGACGCTGGGAGCGTCGCATCGATTCCGTTGAGGAGACGTACCGGGCCTACACAGCTCTCGCGGTAACGCGCCGTACGACAATGTCTCGCCGGGAACCTCCCCCAGATCAACACGACGCCTGGCCGTTGCGAGACGACGCCGAAGTGGCAACCGTCAAACTGGAGCTATACGGCTCGCTGGACGCAGCGTTGGCCGTCAAGACAGCTCACAACGCATGGCTCAAGTGGTACGTGGCCATCCTGAACTGGCGCGTGCACGAGAGAGCAGCCCCTCAGTGGCTTGAAGTAGGAAGATGCTCCAAGAAAGCTGACGAAGCAGACGCTGTGCTGTTCGAAGCGTTGTACCGCGAGGCAGCGTTGCGTTCCCGGCGTCGGTTGCGGCTGACCTTCTGGCATCGTCGGAGCCAGTGACCCGTCAACGCGGGTTCAGGGCACGGCGGGCCGCGTTGATGACGTTCTGGGCGTCGGCTCCGTACACGGCCGACTCGCGGAGGGTGCGCCAGACCTTCGAGTACAAGGCGATGTTGTCGGCGTCGTCCAGCCACAGTTCGGCGTGCCAGTCCTCGGCGACCACCAAGCGGTCATCAAGAACCCAGAAGCCGTTTGCAGGCACGATCTTGGCGGACGCCGTGAACGGGATGATGCCCAGTTCGACCGTGTCCATCCCGAGCATCCCGGTGAGACGGTCAAGCTGGGCGGCCAGTACCGAGGGCGGGCAGATCAGCGACCGCAAGGCGGCTTCCCACATCAGCACATGCAGCTTGCACCGAGGGCGGTACAGCCACTCCTGTCGCTGCACCCGGGAACGCACGGCGGCCTCAATGTCGTTGGCTCCGCCCAGCAACTCGGAATAGCGCTGGACGACGTGGCGCGCGTACTCGGGGGTCTGCAACAGGCCCGGGATGACCGACTCTTCCCAGATCCACATTTCCGAGGTGCGGTCGATCTCGGCGCTCAGCCCCTCGTGCAGCGGCTTGAAGCCGTTCGCCAGCGCGCGACGCCATGACCTGATGTGGGACTCGAACCCCGCCAGCCGGGCGGCGAGTTCGGGATACACGCCCGGCTGCTCGGTCGCGTCGGCCCATGCCCTCAGGTCCTCGGGCGTGGCGGTCTGCCTGCCGTTTTCCAGCTTGCTGACCTTGGAGCCTGGCCAGCCGAGACGCTGGGCGAGCTGCTGACCGGTGAGCCGACCACCAGGGCACGTGAACCGCAGTTCGCGCAGCCGTGTCCCCAGGGCCGCCCGTGCCTGTTGATAGTCAGTGCTCACCGATCACGCGCGCTATTCGGTCGGGGCCACCTGCGCGGCGAACCGGTCGAACGGCACAGCGTGGTGCATCGCCGCGTCACGCACGATGGCGTACCGCACGACCTCGGCCGGTTCGGTGATCAGCTCGATGTTCAGCAGGTTGTCGGCGTCGTCGAAGTGCAGCAGGGCGACCAAGCGCGAGTCGAAGATCCAGAAGTCTTCGGCGGGCAGGGTGGCCGCGTCCTCGCGCCACAGGTAACGGATGTCCTCGCCGACAGCCGCGTTGTGCCGGGCATAGTCGAGTAGGAACAGTTGCTCGGTGGTCGGCGGCCTGTCGGCGACGCGCACACGGCCGACCGTCTTGCCAGCCTCGGTCTGGGCCTTGATGTTGACGAACCAGGGCTCGTCAGGGTCGCAGAGCGAGGAGCCGGTGACCAAGAACGCCTGAAAGTCGGGGTCCTGTCGGTCCGACGCGTAGCCGCGTCGCGTCTCCAGCCGCCAGGCGGTGTGCTTGAAGGTCTCGAAGAGGCGCCGGAAGGTGGCCCGGTCGACAATCTCCGACACCCGCTCCATCTCCTTCGGTCCCCAGTTCACGAGCAGTTCGCGCGGCACGACCACCGCTGCATCGTACGGCCCGAAGTGCTGGAGCTGTGCGAGGTCTCCGGGGTCGGTCACGGGCGTGCCTTGAACGATGATCTCGCCGGTTCCCTCGTCCGTGTGCAGGGCGGGGCAACCGTCGACCTTGCTGTCTGTGCCGGTGAAGTGCAACTGACGAGTCATGGACGCTCTCCCTTCCAGGAGGTTGATCCACTCAGCATGACCGGGGGTCCGGCTCGGTTCTACGGGGTCAGACAGGGCTCAGGAGAAAACCCCAGCAATCTCGATAGGGCGTCGAGCAAACACGAGAAAGCAGCGTATCGCCAGCCAACCCCCCACTTCTAGCGTCCCGTTCATGGCAACGAAGAAACCGGACATCGACCCGCACACGGCGGTGGAGTCCCTGCGAGCAGCATTGACCGAGAACGGAATCGTCTTCCCCTCCCTGAGAGTCGAACCCGCGTCCCCTGACCTGAAACTCGTTGAGCTGGGGCGTGTGCGTGCCGACGTGGCCGATCGCCTGGCCGAAGCCCTTCAGCGAGGAGGCCGAGAGTGACGGGAACGACGGAGAAGCCGCCGACGATGCTCAGCCACGGCGAGCTGCCGTACCCGGCGGGAACGCTCGTCGAGGACACGATCTCTGAGCGAACCGGCCACCTGGTCGGCGTGATCGAGGAACGACTCAAGGAGTCGGGCAAGTTGGTCAGCCAACAAGCGTTCATGCGTCAAGAGGGTGGAGGGATCGAGTGGGACGTGCCCCTGGAACGCGTCCGCCCCGTCAACTCGAGTTGATCCGACCGACTCCCAGCCCCATCCCAACTCGACTGGGGTGGGGCTCAGTTGTTTCTCAACGCGGACTGCCCCGCCATGCGCTAACCTGCTTGGCGGGGTGGACTACCTGGCTGCCCCAAGGCACGATTCTCCAGGACTTCGTTGGCTTGGGCTGGCTGGACGCGGTGCAATTACGTCGCCGCGTTCCATTGACGTGAGCCGTGCTTACGGCCGACGAATGAACGCTTACATGCCGACACATGTTTATTAGGGCCCCCTAACGGCCCACCCGAGAACATTTGCGCACGCGTCAGCGCGGGTGTCTCGGTCCGAACCCACGGGTTCGGATCGAGGCTGCCTGCGCACCCGATCCGACCCATGACAGGGAAGGTACGGATCGGTGGACGGCACTGCCATCATCTTTATCATTCTGGCCATCGCTGGCGTGGTTTCCGTCACGCTGTACGTCCTGAAGGACGTACTGGACAAGCTGCCCGACGTCTTCGACTCTGCCGGACGCGCACGCGACGCGTGGGATCGGCTGACCAAGAAGAGCACCGAGGCTCCCCCAGCCGAGGAACTGCCGCCCCCGGCGGCACCCCCGGCCAGTAACGAGGAGCCGCCCGCTGCCGCGTAGGCCCGTCGTGGAGTCTCCGTCGCTCTACCTGGACACGAGAGACCGCCCCGGGCGCTCGGTGCCGGGGCGGTCTTCTGTGCGGCGGGAGGGCTGTCCGTGGGCTCAGGCGGCGATGGCCACCCGGAACCGACCGGAGCCAGAGCGGCACCCCCGGAAAGAGGCGCGGGCGGCCCCGCCGTGATGCTGTGGGCCTGTTCGTGCTGTGCGTGGGGCTCGCGCTGGCCGAGGTCACCAGCGCGTATCCGACCTCGGGCGCCCTGTACTACATGGCCGACCGGCTCGGCGGCCGGCGCTGGGGCTGGTACACGGGCTGGCTGAATCTGCTCGGTCTGCTGGGCGCGATCGCCGGTATCGATTACGGCGCGGCCCTGTTCACGGGCGCCTTAGCGAGCATCCAGTGGGGTTTCGAGCCGACGCCCGGAAAGACGATGCTGATCTTCCTCGGCATCCTGCTGCTGCACGCGTTACTCAACCTCTTCGGCGTCCGGCTGGTCAGCGTGCTCAACTCGATCAGCGTGTGGTGGCACCTGGCCGGAGTCGCAGTGATCGTCGGCGCGCTGGTGATCGTCCCGGACCACCACCAGTCCGCATCCTCCGTGTTCACGAAGTTCGTCAACGACACCGGCTGGTCAAACCCCGTGTACGTAGCGGCAATTGGCCTGCTCCTGGCTCAGTCGCCTGCGCGCGGGGGACCGTTTTCAGCCGGGTCCGTGGAGCAGGCCGGTGGAGCAAGCCGGTCGGCTGGGTCGCCGTGGTGTGGGTGGCCTGCGTGACCGTCCTGTTCTGTCTGCCGCAGTACTCGCCCGTGACGGTCGACTCGATGAACTACGTGTCCATCGCCCTCCTCGTCGTACTCGTCCTGGCAGTGTGTGGTGGTACGTCGCCCGCCGTTCGTACGGCACCCCGGCCACCGCCGCCTACGCCTCCGACCGTGACCAGGCCGAACTCGCCGGGGGAATCGTCTGAAAGCCGTGCTCACAGCCCCGGACGGGGTACGAACTCCCCGTCCGGATACGGCAGGATGAGCGGTCGCGCCGGTGCGGAGAACCGTTCCGGCCGGCGCGACGGCAGTTCCGGCAATGCCCGCACTTCGAGCAGGTGGACAACGTGACGACTCTTCACATCCGGCCGTCCGCGGCACTCTTCGCCGCAGTCTCTCTCCCCGGAGGTGTCCGATGAACCGCACGCCGACCCTGGACGACTTCATGCTCGCCGGAATAGCGCTGGCCTCGGGCCTGTTGGCGGCGTTCCTGCTGCGGATACTGCTGCGCTGGCTCGGCAAGCACGCCGACCGCACCCGCTGGAGCGGCGACGACGTGGTGGTCGACGCGCTGCGGACCGTGCTGCCGTGGTCGGCGATCACCGGCGGCGCGGCGATCGCGGGGGCCGTGCTGCCGCTGACGCACACGGTCCAGCACCAGGTCAACCAGAGCCTCAAGGTGCTGATCATCCTCGCCGTGACGGTGGCGGCGGCCCGGGTGATCGCCGGACTGGTGCGGGCGGTCACCAACTCCCGCTCCGGGGTGGCCGGTTCGGCCACGATCTTCGTCAACATCACCCGGATCCTGGTCCTGGCGATCGGCTTCCTGGTGATGCTCCAGACGCTGGGCATCTCGATAGCGCCGATGCTCACCGCCCTGGGCGTCGGCGGTCTCGCCGTGGCGCTCGCCCTCCAGGACACGCTCGCCAACCTCTTCGCGGGCATCCACATCCTCGCCTCGAAGACCGTGCAGCCCGGCGACTACATCAAGTTGAGCAGCGGGGAGGAGGGTTACGTCGAGGACATCAACTGGCGTCAGACGACGGTACGGGCGCTCTCCAACAACCTCGTCGTGATACCGAACGGCCAGCTCGCCAAGACGAACATGACCAACTTCATGCGTCCCGAGCAGGAGTTGACGATCCTGG
>Ga0307510_10007545_pt1 | contig 12957 bp, 10 predicted proteins | sample 12_EM_MG_FD_207224 | JGI IMG/M metagenome (GOLD analysis project Ga0307510, IMG submission 207224) | Populus trichocarpa ectomycorrhiza microbial communities from riparian zone in the Pacific Northwest, United States - 12_EM | ecosystem: Host-associated > Plants > Roots > Unclassified | place... | reverse complement strand
ATCTAGGTTATTTTTTGACCCATCAAAGCGAGTGGGTCATGTTGGGACAATTCCCATGTGATTTGATTTGAAACCCGAGTTAGGCAAGAAACCGGGTTGAAAGGTTTCAAGGTTGACTTGTTGGGTCAGATTTAATAACAATATCAAATAATTTCTTGTGATATGAATATTTTTTTTCATTAAAAAATTTGGTTTGATAGCAGCATAGCCCGTCCAATAAAACTAGTAATATCTAATATAATATGAAAAGAGAATAATAATACTTAGTCTAATTTATTATATGAGTGATGAGGTAAAATCTTCAAAAAATAAAAGAAAAAAAATTATGGTAGTCTGGGTGTCATGACCTGAACTCTGGGTCCGTGACTAGCAACACAAAAAGCGATGCCATGGGAACACCCTACATGCGCTAAGTCTCATAACATACATATCAAAAACATATTATTTAGAAAGATGTAGCATTTCATAATCTTTCAAAATATTATATTATTCAAAACCAATAAAATCAACAGAATGCAAATGCAAAATCAATAATGGATGGATATCCAGAAATAAAGTAACATAAATAAATATTCAAGAAATTAACTATTTGTACCCATCATATAATCAACATACATATTTTTTATATTACATGCATATTAAAGATTATCTCACTCATCTAGAAAACAAAAACAAAAGACAAACGGATGCAAAACTGGAAACTACTGAAGATCACTAAAAACAATGTTAACAAAACCTATAACGGATATGGAAAACACTCAAAGAAATTGATTTTCCAAGAACAACCTAGGAATAGCCATATAAAGTGACGCAGGTGGAAGTATGGATAGACTCTTATAATATTTAATTTTATTCATCCATGTCTTCACTTGCCAAAAAATTATCACAACCCTTTATACAAAAAAACTAGAAAAACTCTAATAATATTAAATAGAAAAAATAAATTAGAAAAAAATATTATTTTCAAATATGAATAAAACCAGAAAGGAATCATAATAAAGAATGGAGAAATATCTATTTTCCTAAAAAATCTCATGCGTTAGTCTTCCCGGGTTGGAAGGAAATCGTTCTTATGTTCAGTTTGCAGTCCTCCATCAAAAATACTTTTATGTGCATGGATCAACCCATTACGGGACCTTAACATCTTTGTGTGGAAAACCCCATCATGGATCTCTAATCCAATATATTTATGCAGGGCGCCCCATCGTGGGTTTCTAACACAATGTTTTTGTGCAGGGCGCCTCATCATGGATCCCACCACTAAGATATCAGATGACAACAACCAACACAAACATAAATAACACATAAGTTTCATGATGTCTCCTCCCCTCCTATATAAGCATACCCTATTATGCAACCCTTTTCAGCTATAGTTTTTTTTAGCACATATCATAGCAAAATAACCATCAAGAATCATTGAGTTGTGATATTAATTGACACATACAAAAACAAATTATAAATAAGTTTGTTACATGTCAAAACCCTCAAAGATTAAAATCACCATAAGTATACGAAGACTTTCAAAATCCTTAATTTTATTTATTCCATGTCTTCACTTGCCAAAATATTATTATATTTTTTTATATATAAAAAACTAGAAAGTCCTAATAATTCTCAATAAAAAATAATAAAAAATATTTTTCTTGAAAAACTGTAGGAATTTATCTATTTTCTACCTGAAGTTTTTTCAGAACTTCATGAACGAGATACTTGTATCTTTTGGCCAAGAAGGTTTCCAAAAGAAGCAAATTTTGGAATCTTTTGATGATTTTTTTTTTATTAGAGGTGTTATTGATCACATTCATATATTCTTGAATTTGAATGTTATTCCGTAATACTGACAATTACCGAGGATCCCAATTTATTATTTGACTCGTGGTTGGCATGGCACTGGCTGTTAAATTCAGAATGCGATGGGAGTGCACTGCACACAGATTGTATTCTTGTACCGTCACCGGACCAGATTTAATGCCCCTGCATATAAAAAGATTATTATTTATTTATTATGGTATGTATCTATTAATCTGTTTTAGCTTTCCAAGTGCAAGAAAATCTCCAACTTTTTTTTTTTTTTTTGGTGGGCGCTCTGTGGGCGTGTATCCAAAGGATTTTGTTACGTTGTTATCTCCTCAATTGATTTCGAAGTGTTAAGAAACCGAGACAAACTTCGGCATCAGACGACAAATTGGACAGTGTTTTCCTTAATTTTATAGCAGTTTATTTTAGACAAAATGATGGCCTAAAATAAAATACTGCTCTTATAACGATAAATAGGAAGAAAAAAAAGGCGTACCAAATTCACTTTAAGCATAATATAGTATTGGAAAAGGTTTTTTTTTTTAAAAAAAAAACCCCTGCAGAAAGAAAGTAGGGAAACTGTGCCGTGTGGTGTACACACCTCGTATCATGTGCCCGGCGATATAACTCTCCGGCGAGACAACCTTTAAAGTTTAAACAGTTGACTCTCCGCCCTTCCTTATTGGACATTTGTTGGAATATCCAAAAGAAGATTCCAAGCCTGCTCATATTTGCTGCTACCACTACTATAATTTGCCATCCCATCACTCCCTCTTATGTGATCAGTCAGTCCAGCTTCTTCTTCTTCTTCTTCTTCTTGCTAAATATTCAAATTCAATCACAAACCCGATACTTTTTTCCCCTGTTATTGTTTTTTTTTTTTTTATTGTTGTACTATACTTCAACTACTAGCAATTCAGGATTGTTATTCTGGTTAGTACTCTCTACTTCCTTTTGGTTGCGTAGCTCAGTTCTTATGCTGCCTGGGATTTATACGCACCTGTTGGTTTACTTTTTTGGTCATCGTTTAAAATTAAACTGCATTTTTCATGAGTTGTCTTAGATGTTAGCTAAAAAGTTTCGATGTGATCGAAAAGTTAGTTAGTTTTTTTTCAAAAAATTTTCTTTGTTTTCTAATATTTTTTTTTTTTTTTTTTTTTTTTTTTTTTTTTTTTTCAGATATTGGGTTCGGATGATGAGAGGATTAGAACTTGTCTTCTTTGCTATTCTACTGGTTCTTGCAACTCTTCAAGTGGCGAATTCACATGGAGAGCAACCTCTTTCAAGAATCGCTGTTCATAACACAAGACTTCAACTTTTTGAAAATGCTGATATTAAAGCCTCCCCTTCAGTTCTTGGACTCAAGGTAGGCTTTTGCAGCAGCGGTTATTTTATTCAGCTCCCATAATATGACCAAAGCTTTGTCTTTTTTGCTTTTTTTTTTTGCTTTTTTTAATTGCAAGATGTTTGCCTATTTTGGAAACTGAGATGTGATTACTATATCCTCTGGGTTTTGAATGAAGTGATACAATGGCCAAGGTCTGACAATATGGGGAAATCAATTTGTTGTGTGATTGGAAATTTCTTTCACTGTTTTAGGGGCAAAATTCTGAGTGGGTTACATTGGAGTACGCTTCTCCAAACCCATCAAATGACGACTGGATAGGAGTGTTTTCTCCTGCTAATTTCAGGTATGTGTAGATTTTTGCATCAGAAAAGTGGCCTGGCTTCTTAAATTTTGTTATTGTCAAAATCTGCCATGTTTTCAATGGTATTCCTGTGAGTGTTTGAATAAATTCAACAATTATCGAATTGAGAATGCTTATCTTTATCAATTTCCAGTGCCTCCACCTGCAACCCTGATGATGGCTCAAAACAAGCTCCTCCATTTTTGTGTACTGCACCTATTAAGGTTCATCCTCACCTCTCTTCCACAAGACTTTTGCTCTTTAACCTACCCTTTTTCTTGAAGTGACAAGGGATACCAATACACTGTTTTAATCTTGCAGTATCAGTATGCAAACTACAGTAGTCCAGGATACAGAAAGGAGGGAAAGGGGTCGTTGAGGCTTCAGTTAATTAACCAGAGATCAGATTTCTCTTTTGTGCTTTTTTCTGGAGGTTTAACGAATGTATGCTTTTGATTTTCTCTGCTCTTTACTTGCAATGTGATAAATAGATTATTTCACATAAAGTAAATGGCACCAATGATTAATTTTCCTATTAATCTTCTTCTTCTCGCAGCTTTCACAGTTCTCTGATTATTTCAAATTTATTTCATGAGTATGGTTGTTTTGGTATTCCATCATGGTTGACCATGCTGCAAATTCAATCTAATTACCCGCTCTTTCATAATAGCCCAAGGTGGTGGCAGTGTCAAATAAAGTTGCTTTCACCAATCCAAATGCGCCAGTTTACCCACGCTTAGCACAAGGAAAGATATGGAATGAAGTAATGCCTACTTTCCCCTTTTTTTCTTTCTGAAAGTTCATATGTGATACCTAGAATACCTAGAGGAATATGTGAAGCTCTTTGTTGCGCATATAAAATAGTTTTTTTTTTATCACATTTTGATGAATTATTTATGTATGCTGCAAGCTTGTTATTAGAAATCAAGTGTCGTTTTTTTTTGTCACCTTAGTTTATAAACTTTATTTTATACTGGGGCAACTATTTTTCAAAGTTATAACTTTGCTGTGAACTCCTATACTCAGATGACTGTAACATGGACAAGCGGGTACGGGATCAATGAGGCAGAACCCTTTGTTGAATGGGGTCGAAAAGATGGTGATCATATGCGATCCCCAGCTGGGACACTGACTTTTAATCGTAATAGCATGTGTGGTGGGTGGCTCTTTTACCTTGTGATATTACATGATAGCTTGGAATTGGCTGAAAGTGACATTAGAATGAAAGCCCATTGTCTATCTTGGTATTCAAACTTTGAATTTCAAAGAAGTGTACATCAACTAGAATTGGCATATCAGAAATGCTACATGGTCTCTTTTTTCATTAGGAAAACAGAAAAGAATTAGCCCAACACTTTTAAATTCATTATGTCGAGTAGGGTAGCATAATGGTATAAATTTATCAATTTAGTTAAGTCTTAATTAGCAGAGTTTGCACCAACAAGTTGATTGTTCTCTAGCTTGTTTATTGTTTACCTGAATGGTTGGCATTCTAAAAACGTTTTGACTGCTTCTTTTCTATTGGTAGAAGATTCACCTTATCAAATGTATATGCAGGTGCACCAGCAAGGACAGTTGGGTGGCGTGATCCTGGATTTATACACACAAGTTTTCTGAAGGAGTTATGGCCGAATTCTGTGTATGTCATACATTATCTTAACCTATAATATTCTGTGGCCCAATGTTGATTTCTGATGTGCTAACTTGTGTCGAAATAATAAGGGGAAATGGCCTAGTTTGTCCACATATAATGGGGCGAGTTTCTGATCTATTCTTATATCCTTGATTGAGTCACTTTTATCCTTATAAATGATTGAGTTTCCAATCTATCCTTCTATTAACTTTTTTAAGTCCAAATTATAATATTAAGTCATGTACATGACTTAATATTATGCTGAAAATGGCAACTTCAGTGGAGTAGAAGACTTAATATTATACTGAAAATGGCAACTTCAGTGGAGTAGAATGGGGTACTGGAGAGATAGGGAAGGAGAGGGGAGGAGAGGGAGGTTTCAAATAGGGAGAGAGGACTGGTCCCGTGTGAATTTTTTAAAAATATTTTTTTATGCTTGTCACGTACTTTGCACATGACTGACAAGTCCACAAAGCTCTTGACCATTTTTGGTATAATATGAAGTCATATGCATGGCTGATTCAGTTCATTTAGACAAAAAAAAAACTAATGGATAGACTGGAAACTCAGTCATTTTATAAAGATGTAATTGACTCAATTAAGGATATAATTGAAGACTCACCCCAGTATAAAAGGACAGATTGGACCATTTCCCCCAAATAATAAATGACCAAGCTCAGTTGTTAGGAATGGAATGATGTCTTATATCATGCATGCACAAGTTAGAGTAATGTTATGCAAATATTTTGGTTTTTAGACCACTGTTTGATTAAGTGATGGTTTCCAATAGAGCATGTAGAGGACAGTAAAGGAAGCCCATTCACATCAAATAGTATGAGCATCTCAAACCTAATCATTTGTAAGAGATTAGCGCTGTGTTAAAAATATACTGCCTTACTGATTATGCAGGTATACATACAAGCTTGGGCATAAATTATTCAACGGTACATATGTTTGGAGTCAAGTGTACCAGTTTAGAGCATCTCCATACCCAGGTCAAAGTTCTGTACAGCGTGTTGTTATTTTTGGAGACATGGGAAAGGTCAGAACTTTCTCCCAAATAATTTGCACATCTAATATAAAATCGCATCCTAAACAGATATGCTCATCAGGAACATTAATAACATGCAAGATATGCACTGATGAGACAATTTTTTCTGGATTCGGTGACCCCAACACGTGTAAATCTTTTTTAATATTGTCCAATGTATATTTATCACTCCTTTAGGAAAGAAATGCATCAGCGTCATGTTTAAATGACTTAAATTACTAGTGTTTTTCTTCAATGACTTCCACTAATGTCAACGTCACTGTATCTCATAAAGTTATACCTTCTTTCACAGTTTTGAAGATTGTAAAGCTCTCTCTTTTTGGATGAATAGAGATTGTAAAGCGAATCAATTCACAAGCATTGGTGCACATTTTGAAGTACTTTTCACCTTGCAGGATGAAGCTGATGGCTCCAATGAATATAACAACTTCCAGCGTGGCTCCCTTAACACTACCAAGCAGCTTATTCAAGACTTGAAAAACATTGATATAGTCTTCCACATTGGTGATATATGCTATGCAAATGGATACCTTTCTCAGTGGGACCAGTTCACTGCACAGGTTGAGCCAATTGCATCAACTGTTCCTTACATGATTGCAAGGTTTGTCACAAGTTATCTGTATTGTTTGTTTGTGCTTGTATTATTCATCCACTTCATCTTATATGGTCATTGGCGTTGTATCATTTCAGTGGTAACCATGAACGTGACTGGCCTGGAACAGGATCCTTCTATGGGAACTCAGATTCTGGAGGAGAATGTGGTGTATTGGCTGAGACAATGTTCTATGTCCCTGCTGAGAACAGGGCTAAATTCTGGTATGGGAAATTTTTTAGAAATTTTTTTAAGATAATTAACCTTGGATGGTTATGGTTATTCCATTTGTAATTTTGAATGTTGATGGTAATTTAGTTCAAACCTCTTTAATGGTAAACAAAACAAGAAAAATTGTGGCTTCTTTGGTTTCTTCCTCACTGAAACCCACTATTTGGAGTTTTTCTAAGACATTTCAGTTATTTTTTCTTGTTCTAGAAGAACATGCCAATAATTGATTCCTAGTTTCTGCATGTAATTGTTAGCAGATATTCTGATCCTCTGATTCCCTGCTACCAGGTATTCCACTGACTATGGCATGTTCAGATTTTGCATAGCTGACACAGAACATGATTGGAGGGAGGGAACTGAACAATACAAATTTATTGAGCATTGCCTTGCTTCTGCTGATAGACAAAAGCAACCATGGCTAATTTTCCTTGCACATCGGGTGCTAGGTTATTCATCTGCTACCTGGTATGCTGATCAAGGATCATTTGAGGAACCTATGGGAAGGGAGAGCCTTCAAAAGCTTTGGCAGAAGTACAAGGTTGATATAGCCATGTACGGCCATGTTCACAATTATGAAAGGACATGTCCCATTTACCAGGTATGAACACAAGTTCCACTAGGGACGCACGCCTACAAGTTATTTCTCTTTGCTCTATATGTACTAATCTGAAAGTCAGGTCATTTCAACTTAAAGTGCCTGGCCTGGCAGTCCAAGCCTGGAACCTGAGTAGAGGCAATAAGTGGGTGGATAATATTCCGGTTATCTTGTCAACATTCTTTAAAAAGTCCAAAAACATACAGGAAAAACAAAAATCAACTTAAAAGCCATTCACTTCTGCATTTCTGTTTTTGTAACTTGTAGAGTCAGGTCAAGAAGTGAAGTCTGGACCATGTTCCAGTTATCTTGCCCACATCCTTTAAAAAGTCCTGAGACTCTGGGGCGCAATTTTTTGGAACTGTATCTAATGACCATTAATATCAGTATCTTGTGCTCTACCGCGGGGAAAATCTTGTGGGAACACAGTATTTAGATGTTGCACTACTTGTTTGTTCTAGTATTTCTTTATATGCCCAGAACTATGTTTTCATGTTTCTTACAATAGGCAGGTTATTTCTACTTAATTGAGAATTACCTTGGAGAATAAATTGCTTGAAGTCCATGACTGTATCCATCTCTTTTTACACGTAGTTTCTTCCTATAAACAGCAAGCTCTATGGAAACTGGCAATTCTTCTGTGTAATTCTAGTAAATGCCAATTTATGTATGTCAATAATTATCAAATAAACCTGCAACCTGGATTTATATATTCAACACCCAACTTTATCACACCATTGAACCTAATTTCTTTTCTTGTTTATCGTTATAGAATATTTGCACGAGCAAAGAGAAATTCTTCTACAAGGGCACCTTAAATGGAACAATACATGTGGTTGCGGGTGGAGGAGGAGCAAGCCTTGCAGATTTCACACCCATCAATACTACATGGAGTTACTTTAAAGACCATGATTACGGATTTGTTAAACTTACAGCTTTTGACCATTCTAACCTGTTGTTTGAGTACAAGAAAAGCAGGGATGGAGAGGTTTATGACTCTTTCAAGATATCCCGGGACTACAGAGACATCTTGGCCTGCACGGTGGATAGCTGTCCAAGCATGACCCTAGCATCTTGACCTGCGTTTGAATTAAGAGAACTTCCTGTTGAGCATTCTTTGTTGAATTTTAGTATTTTGTTTTAGCCATTACAGTTCTGAATAAAGCTTCCTTTGACCTTTCTTTTCCAAAAAAAACAAAACAAAAAACAAAAAAAAATGCAATAATGATCAATGTTGCAGTTACAAAAGACTTGAAGATGTTAAAGAGGTAGTTGCTGTTGATTAAACATCTCTCAGTTTCAAGTGATAATGCATTACTCTTCCGGATGGCAGTTTTTTGTGCGTCATATTCTTTTTCCGTAATGTGACTGTTGAAGTCTTATATATCCGTCCTTCAAATATAATTTTTATCCACCCAGTGCTTATGGTCAACAAAGGAACTATTGAAATGTTTAGGTAATTCATTATAAAAAAATATTATTTCTTAAAAAATCAAAGAAAAGAAAAAAAAGGAAACACTTATATTAAAAAAAATTATTTATTTTGTAGCATGGTTTTCTGTCCTAAAAAAATTTACTAAAAATAATTTTTTATATATTTTTGTGTTATCAAAAATAATTTTTTAAAAATAAAAAAAATAATTTTTATATATTTTTATACAAAATATTTTAAAAAATAATTATTACTGCACTAAAAAACATTCATGGTAAAGAATATAAAAATCACCAAAAAGCAAAATGCAAGTTAAATATAAATATAAAAATCACCAAAAAGCAAGATGCAAGTTGAAGTAGAGAATAATTAAATCATTGACAAAAGGATTTTTATTAGTGAATATGTATGCTACAACACAAATTCATTTTGATATTATTAATATGCAATTGGAAGTGGAATAAACACTATAACTTCAGAAATTTATTTATTAGAGAAACTTGGATATTTCTTAAATTTATAAATGGACTCCGTGCTTCACCGATTGATCCACCAGTCAGAAGACCGGGCCCAAGTCTAGTTATGGAATTAATAACATGGGCCACAGGCCCATATACCCAGCCGTAACCATTATATTTGCGGAGTAGGATATACCTTTTGAGGATTCCATGTTTCTGCTTACTACTGGCTTAGCTAGCTAGCCAGTAGTCTTCTTCTTCCATTTGCTACCAATTCCTAAACGTTAATATAATTCTGTTTTCTCGCAGTTAGGTATACCAGTTAATTTTAGCACTCTTTTATCCGTTTCAGTCAAGTTTCTTTTATTTTCTGAGTTTGGATATATGTTTTTTTTTTTTTTAAAGAAAAAAGACCTTTTGCTTTCTTTTATGTGTTGGGTTCAGTAGTTTCTAATTACAAGTTGGAATGATGAGAGGATTAAGGTTGATGATCTTTATTCCATCTTTATTAATACTTACAAATCTTCAAGAGACAAGCTCACATGGAGATCATCCTCTCTCGAGAATAGCTATACATGAAGCAACTCTTGCCCTTACTCCTCTTGCCTATGTTGAAGCCTCTCCTTCCATTCTTGGACTGACTACTGTAAGCTTCCTTGCTACCACTACTGTGGTTGTGGTCTCTCTTTCTTTTGACTATTAATTATATCGTTTCATGATCGTTAAATTCTGTACGCATTTCAAGACTGGGTGCCATTTTGGGCTGCTGATCAGGTAGACATTTCAAGAATCCGGTGTATTTTGATGGTTAAGTTGTCTTCCTATTTCAGGGACAGAATTCAGAGTGGGTGACTGTTGAGTATAGTACTCCAATCCCGTCAGTTGATGATTGGATTGGAGTATTTTCTCCTGCCAATTTCAGGTACTTATTAGGATAGCTTCACCTTTCGAAATCTTCTGCCAAATATATCATGCATTCCTGTCAATTAAAACACGTATCTATATATCGATGCGCGCGCGACGTTTCTGTTTTCTTCAATAATTAGAACTGAACCAAGTTGTTCTAACTTGAGTTGTACTTATTTCTAAATTCAGTGCTTCCACCTGCCCCTCAGAAAATCCAAGAGTTTATCCTCCACTACTGTGTTCTGCACCTATTAAGGTTCATTCCAGCGTTGTTTTCAACCCCATCCCATGCTCTTCTTCGTAGTGGAATAATTAGATTACAGCCAGTTCTTAATCTTGACTGCCTTACTTCTATTGACAGTTTCAATACGCCAACTACTCTAGTCCTCAGTATAAGGATACAGGAAAAGGATCACTGAAGCTGCAGATGATCAACCAAAGATCGGACTTCTCTTTTGCACTATTTACTGGTGGTTTTTTGAATGTAAAGCTCAAAACTTCCCTACAATCTTTGTGGTTATGTGATAACAAGATTTGTCTCACAAACTCAGTTTGTCCACAACCAATTTTCGGTTTCTATTAAATTGTTGAATTCTCCCATCACTATATTTCTGTATAAAAAGTACATCTTCAGTTTTACCCCCCTATGTTCTGTTAATCGTTGCTTAATATGAAATCCTTCCCGAGAGACATGGCTGCTTTGTTACGTTATGCATATCCTTAGTTAATCCCTGCTGCAATTTGTCATTCATTCCTTTTGTTTTCTTGTATAACAGCCGAAGCTGGTTGCTGTCTCGAATAAAGTTGCTTTCTCAAATCCAAATGCACCGGCCTATCCACGCTTGGCGCAAGGAAAAAAATGGGATGAAGTAAATCCAGTCTCTCCCCGAAGCTCAATGCATAATACATAATGATCGGGAATATGGTTGCTCTCATGCATGTATTGAGCATGAACACTACAAGTTTTGTTTCATCATATCATTCCTGTTGACATAAGCTTCTTTCCTTTTAGTCTTCCTAATTGTTTTTATTGTTTTTTCTTTAAATATTTATTACCCAGATGTTATTTTGTCCATTTTATTTGGTCCTAACTATTTTTCAAGGAGATGATATAATTTTCTTCATCATAATCAGATGACTGTAACATGGACAAGTGGATATGGGATCAGTGAAGCAGAACCTTTTGTTGAATGGGGTCCTAAAGGAGGGGTTCCTATCCGTTCCCCAGCTGGGACACTGACTTTTGAACGTAGCAGCATGTGTGGTGCGTAATTCTTCAATTTTTTGGAGTTCCCTTTTCTAAGAAATGTTTTGGAATAAAATGAAGGTCTGGAACCTGAAAAAGGTGGAGTTTGAAGTTTTCCAATGCTCACATACTATACAAGTACTTTTAACGTGTTTCTAGACACAAAAGATTCATATCTTCTGTTTATCTTTTCCGATTTGATAAGGATCTAATACATATTTTATGGTCAAATCTTCTTAAAGCATACTGTTAAGATCCCAAACAACGTTTGCCTATCCACAGGTGCACCAGCAAGGACAGTGGGATGGCGTGATCCTGGGTATATACACACTAGCTTTTTGAAGGAGTTGTGGCCCAACGCAGTGTACGTTGTGCTAGCATATTGGCCTGATTCCTGGTCTCGATTTCTCATAAAATTTATAATTTCCCCTCAAGTTTATTAGAAGAATAATAGATATTGTATATTTAGTGTTCTTAATGCATCTTATTCGGTATTTTCAGAATTCCATACGGGTTATTAATGTTTTCTCAGAGAACTTGCAGATTCAAATTATTATTTACCTCACATTCAATTTGAAGTAGGAAAAAAAAGGCAAATAAACCAGTGTAACCTCACATAAGGATTTATATTGATGGAAAGCATTCTTTCATTCTCTCACAATACCTAGGATCAACAAGGTTATAGTAATCAATATATCAGTTTGTTGAAAACATTAGTTTTGAAATCTAATTTATTAGAAGGAATCCTAGGCTGTCATGCCTTTAGCATTACATGCGACTCAACCTATAACATGCTTCTTGTTTGATTATTCAGGTATGCATACAAGCTGGGACACAGATTGTTCAATTGCACATATATTTGGAGTAAAGAATACCAGTTTAAAGCACCCCCTTATCCTGGTCAAGATTCTGTACAACGTGTAGTCATTTTTGGTGACATGGGAAAGGTCTGAAGCCCCTTGATAGCATTGAATCAATTTTCATGTCCCAAGTCTAATCATTGTCTTTTATCTCACTATCCCGATATTTATTATGTTGTTGTACTTTTATTAGTAATTTTATGCTCTAACAAATTTTCTATCCTTTAGACTTAAAGCTGATGAACTGTTGTCCCTTTATCAAATTAAATGAAGTTTCTAATGGGTTCTTTATTAAAATCTAAACTTTCAGGGTGAAGTAGATGGTTCCAGTGAATATAATGATTTTCAGCCTGGCTCTCTAAACACTACCAAGCAACTCGTTCAAGACCTGAAGAACATTGATATTGTCTTCCACATTGGGGATATATGTTATGCAAATGGATATTTGTCACAATGGGACCAATTTAC
>Ga0307510_10007544_pt1 | contig 12957 bp, 19 predicted proteins | sample 12_EM_MG_FD_207224 | JGI IMG/M metagenome (GOLD analysis project Ga0307510, IMG submission 207224) | Populus trichocarpa ectomycorrhiza microbial communities from riparian zone in the Pacific Northwest, United States - 12_EM | ecosystem: Host-associated > Plants > Roots > Unclassified | place... | reverse complement strand
CATCCGCCGAAAATGCCCAACTCCCTCTACCATGGGTGTGACTCGGAAACTGCCGCAAAACTGTGCCTTCAAGTCTGTAGTTTGCCAACGGTTGTAACTTTTGAACGAAGTACGTAAATTATTGACCTACTGTGCCGGGTTGATTGGCGACACGTTCCGTACAGTACCCTGTATAGTCAAAAAAGTGCTACCGCGAATTCCACTTTATTGATAGCAAGATAGTCCGTAAATTATATACATGCAAGGGAAAGCGCCAAGTCCTGAAAAATGACCTTAACAGACGAACATTTACCGATCTGGTATATTTCTGCAAAGATTGCTTCATGGAGTACAGAATGTCGTCCCAATAAAGGTGCCGTAGTAAGGCCCAAGATGATCGATTATGCTTCCTTGATTGATATTCGGAACCATCTCATCGCTGCAATGCGGGTCCGCCCCATTGTCATCGCCTGGGCAAAGGAGAAATCAGAACTTAGTATGTCAAAAAAGGGAGAACTGCCCACCAGGACAGGCAACAGCACTCCCGTTCAACTGAATATGGATTTCCCCACGGGGATGTCGGAAGCCAAGTAGACGACCGGGCACAATCGGCACAGGGTCGCGCCGATTGTTCATCCGCGTAAAGTCGGAAATCTGTGAGTCAAAGAACCCGGCCCAGGCTTCGTTCCCGACACGCGGAGTGCCGAAGGTGACACCTCGAACCGTCGTACCCGCAGGGAGATTAAGCTTCATGAACATTGTATCAAGCTCCGCGAGCGCCCCGCCCAGCGAGTGACCAATCTATGTCATAAGGGAGTTCGGTACCGTGTTCCGAAGAATTGTGGAAAGGACCTACAAGGATGATATGGGTTGAAGAGTGCTCGGCCATCAACCGTTTGACTTCGGCAAGGATTTTTTGGGCGGTCTTCTGGTGCTCGAGCGCGAAACCGGAATGAAGTTGGACACCACTAGGGACGTTGGGAAAGAGAGTAGGGTCTGGCACCATGTACTTGAGGTCAAAGTCGGTCAGAACAGACAGCCTACGAAGGATGAACATGAGAGGCTTGGCAAAGAGATAAGTATAGACGTACAGTTGTACTGGATCCGTTCCTTGGTGAGAAACTACTATCGCAGATTGGGTGGGCCAGAACCCGACGTAAACTATGATTGTTAATCAACTCCGAAAGCAGATGCGGGGTTAAGGTCATGCTCACAAAACTGAGTGCCGTCACCATCGCCACCTGTCAACGTTGGCACAAAGCCAGGAAGGGTATCGCAAGCCTCTATTGAGTACTTATGAGTATGTGGAAGTATGGAGTGTATGACGAAAAGAACCAACCTCCGCATTTCCACCCAACAATCTTGTTCGGTGTGCAGTACGCTGCCCGCGCAAACTCGATATATGGTATGAACTCAGCATACTGGTTGCCGGACAGTGGTTTCACATCGCCATAGCTTGTATTAAATGAATGCTGAAAGTTGCCTACGAGGCCCGCAGCAACGGAAAAGAGGGGATGGAATGAGGGAAACATCGAGAGGACGAACGAATGACGAAGAAAGAAGTCATGCTCGGCCTCGGCCTGCTTAAATAGGTCTATAGAAGGTGTAGTGTGAGCATCGCATCTTGTCGGAGGATTGATTCAGCGGTATTAGGAATCATTGGCTTTGCATATACCCATCCATAATCTCACAAAAGCGCGCGCCGGGTATAATTGGGACTCACAGCCTGAGTACGACCACACAACGCTGGCGCTCTATGGGGAAGAAGCAGCCGGCTACTTGGATCTGATAGCCTAAGGCAGCAGGCAAATATTTGCTATCATGGCACTTTGCGTTATGTCAAGAAGTGGGAGATGCGAATGACGCGTGGAGTTGGCTGTAGGACACATCGACCTGCGGAAACGGCATACGATAAATGGAACGTTGTGGACGGTCTCGGTCTCGAGAGGATGGCACGGGGTGGGCCTCGCTCACGCTGGTAGACACGTAATTGGGACGCAAGCAGATATCATGTGAAAGAGCTAGCGGCACAACGTCTGTAAGGTCAGTAGCGGCCGGGTTCGTGACAATTAGTAAACAGACCCGATATCCCCGAAGATCTTCGTAAGTGTTACGATTCTTCAGGGATAAAGCAATCGAGGGTCACCGCCTTGTGAGCGCCCGTCATCTAAAGTATTGGACGGTAGGTGATGAGCACGTTACGGCGGCGAGCTTCGTAATGCTTATCCCAAGGAGCACTGCGTGTCGATGAGAAAGCAGAAAATTGATGGAATATCGCCTTTTTCTTCACGTGAATCTCTGGTGCATAGAGTTGCAATTGTCATGATAAACAGCAAATCGGTGCTTCATGGCGGCTTAGATGCTATATTCGGACATTCGTTGCTTGACGCCGAGCTGAGGTTCTGGGCACGAAGTCCATTACCCCATGGTCCCCATCACGTCTGCCCGACCTCCAACTCTGGAGTCCCCGGTCCCCGAATACAAGAGAGAACCATTTAGACTTGAGAATCGCAATGGTAAGGCCAGGGAGTGTGAGCAGAAAACCCAGTTTTTCCGATGCGTCAGCGTCCGATAGCGCGACAGTGTGATAAACGAGCACAGCTACCGTACACGGACCAACTGTTTTGTTTTGCGAGCCCAGAAGGAGGTATCGATGAGTCACCGGGTCATGGCCCACGTGAGGGTTTGTGTAAGGTCCGACATCCTTAACGCTCATGATTGTTGGGCTCATGATTGTTGGGTTTTGCTATGGTGCTATAGGGATTCACTGGTCACGGGTGAACTCTCCGTGCTCGGCACGTTTTGACGGTTGACCGGCGCCGACAAGCGAGTTCTAAATCAGACATTCCCCAGTAGATCAAGCATACCCTTCACCTTCACCATGGTTTTATCTTGCTGTATTCCTTGAATATCTGAAGAGACTGGGACCGCAAGTTGCAGAGGGTGTTGGGTGATTAATCACGAGAGGCTTTACGGGCGCTTTCACTTTCCGCTTTCGGTCATTTGGACTCCCATGCCTCTCCCCAGTATAAGCTCTCTACACTGACTATTGCGTCACGAAGGTTCTACGAATCGATCCTCCAGCAATATAACAATGGACGAGTACGGCATCGACCTTCTAGAGGATCTCCGAATTCGCACTGGTGCAAACTCCGGGCAAGGCCCCACTGGCAATTCCGCCCAGGCGCGACCGTTCAAGTTCAAGAAGAAAGACGTGCCCTCTCTCGCACAGTACATACAATCGGATGGGTGCCGGAAGATTTATCTCATGGTATTTATCATCCTGAAAGTCGTTTGAGGTCTTGTGAGTCACGATCTTGGCACGAAAGCTAGGTGCAGGTGCGCAGCGTGCCAGTGCCCGGTCCGCAAGCGACGGTTCGTTCGTGATGGCCTGACGGTCGTCTAGGTGTCAGCACGTCTGCGGGGATACCAGACTTTCGTTCTCCAGAGACAGGCACGTGGGTTCTCGTAGCCAAATGATGTACCTCTGATCTTCTTGACGCGAACAGGGTTATACGTAAGATGTGATCAACACCTCGCGATGTAACAGGGCTGACTCGTTAGATTTCGTCTATAGGCAAACCTCGCGCGTCTCAATCTACCATACCCGGAGGCTGTATTCGATATCAGGTTCTTCCGGGGAAATCCTCGCCCGTGTACGCTTTTCCCAGTTGGCGTCCCGTTTCCTTGCTCAGAGCTTATTGTAGTCTATACGCTCGCGAAAGAGCTCTACCCGGGGAAATACAGACCGACTCTCACGCACTCGTTCATCAAACTTCTATCAGACAAGGGACTGCTCGGCTTATGTTTCACGCAAAACATCGATACCCTCGAGCGGCGGGCGGGCATCCCGGCGAACAAGGTCATCGAGGCACATGGCAGCTTTGCCACCCAGCGCTGTATCGAGTGCAAACACCCATTTGGCGACACCGAGATGAAGGATCTCGTCAAAGAAGAGCGCATTCCGAGGTGTACTAGCAAATCGTGTAAAGGGCTTATCAAGCCTGACATTGTCTTCTTTGGGGAATCGGTGGGTGTTTGATCTACCAAAATGCTTTACGCCAAATCTCGTTCATACGGTCATTATGTTAGCTTCCCCCCAGTTTCTTTAAGTCCATGGGCCAACTTAATGATGCGGATCTCCTCATCGTGATAGGCACCTCACTCACGGTGCATCCCTTTGCCGCCCTCGTCAACATGGTCGGGGGCCAGTGCCCGCGTGTTCTGATCAATCTGGACAAGGTGGGCGGCATTGGCTCCGGAAAGAACGATCTGGTTTTTCTAGGCAAATGTGACGACATCATCCGCGATCTCGCGAGAGAGCTTGGATGGGAAGACGAACTTAACAAGGAATGGGCTGGGACAGCCGCGTCTTTGGACACCCACGAGGCAACGGAAGAGAAGGATCGGGCTGATGAGACTGAATTAGCCGCCGAGATAGAGAAGATAGTTGAGAGAGTGGAAGGTGCCCTTTCTATCTCCGAGAAGGACAAACCTGATGCCAAAGCGGATGCATCTACCCGAGCTACTGGCAAGACTAGGGAGGATGCGAAGGGGAAAGAAAGGGCTACCGTTCAAGAGAAGACCCCTAACCAGGATCCAGACAGGAGTTCCGATCAAGGAGAGAAACTGTGAAAGGTGTGCCAGTGAGCCTAAAACGCATTCGAGACATTACCTCACCCTTTCCTTTGCACCATCGCAGGGGGTGTGACCACCAACCGATGTGTCTATCTTTTGACGGAGTCAAACACTCGATATATACGAACGAGTGGAAGGTCGACGCAAATTTGTAAATTACATGGAATATCGTCGTTTTACTCACACTGCACTTGGTTGCCATGAACGGGCTAAGCGATACTGTGGTTGCATTAAAGCCAATCACTTATTAACCGGTAATAATGAAAATTTTCACATAATTTCACTAGCGATAGCGAAAGTAAGTTATCACTAGCCTATTGAAATTATCAAAGTACATTTTTCCTCCTTGAAATTTTGCCACACATAATCCTTCAGTCGGTCCGCACCTGGCAGCTCCTGAATGAGGTGCTTGATAGTGTTCTGACTCAAACCGAAGAAGTCTGGCCCAGAGACTGAATTACTGGGTTGCCTGTGTCGAACATAGTTCGTTGCGCGCACGACGACAGACCAGGCACCAGTGGCTGTGGCAGCAATGATGGGCTTATCTGCTATATCATTTGCAATGATTTGGAACCTGGGTCCGTCTCCGCCATCAAGGATGGTGCAATTATAGACAGTCTCCGCATTGGGATCACGCGCTGAGAGGTAGCGCCTAGGATATTGACATCAGTCAAAAGCATGAGGAACACGCAGAGCCAATCACCTGTTGACGGAATAGCCGACGGGGAAAATGTAGCGCTCGGTATGGAAGTGTTCTCGCATGCACACCTCCCCAAGATAATTAACGGTCATGATACCGACATCCAAGGGAAGTAGGGGCCGACCATAACTGTCACGGGGAACCATGGGAATAGAGTAGTTCTTTGACGTAACAATAGCCCTCAACCGTTTTGGCTTTGCATGACGCTGGACGGTAGTCGACGGAATTGAGGCGGCTGAAGGAGCAAGGGACGTGGGAGAGCCCGGGCCTCGTTGGTTGGGAACGTCCAAAGAATTGTTGCCATTGACATTGCGTAAGGCAGTGGAGGAGTCGCCATCGTTCGGAGGGTAATGCTCGGGGTCAGAGCCTAATGGAGACAATGGAGATCCAGGGGAGAGTTGCTGATGTGTCGCAGGAGGAACACCAGCGTTGTAGATGAATTGTGGGATCCGGTGCGTAACCTCCAAGTTCCGAACAACCACCATTAAAGACCCTTCTTTCGTAAGCATGTCCAGCTGCAAAACCGCATCCTCAACATCTGTCCTCCCAGCCAGCTTCTTCAGAATCTTCTCTGCGCCATAGCCAGCCATGGAAGAATAGCATAGCGGGACAATCCAACTCACGTATTCGCCTGTCCATTTCCTTCGTCGAAAGTGCGAGAATTGAAAGCACCTGCGACATGATCTTCCCGAGTAACTCCGTCATATCTCCCGTCAACGGCATTCCAGTGTAACGGTTCAGACGTTGGAGGAACAAGTGAATACGCCAGAAAATGTGTATAAGTGCCTCATGGCCCGCCGCAACATCCTTCACGGCCTGAAAGTTGGGTGTCACACAGATCCAAATAAGGAACATTGGGAGAGACTTACCCCGAGGAGAATGCCGATGCCAGTAAAGATCGTTTTGGCAGGTGAGAACGGCTGCAAACGTGATGTTGGAGAGCGGCCATACCAGGTGAAACGAGGCGACTCACCAGACCGATCCCTTCTCCAAGCGTCGCCGAAAAGGTGAATAAGATATGGACTGTTGGATCCAACACGGCCATCAATTTCTCATCGCCCTTGCGAAATTTACTGAAAGCCTGCGCTTGTGCTCGAAGTAGGTCCGAGACGGCCTTGGGACTATCGCAGGCGTCGAGCTGGGCGGCAAAAGGATGTGTGTCTAAACGTCTTCCTGTCAACCTTGCGTACTCAGTTGAGGCGGCATTAAATATGGCGGTAAAATTGTCAGTAGAAGTCGATGGGCCGGCTGATTGAGTGATTGTAGACATCGGGATAACAGGTAGAATATGAGAAGGGGCGCAAGCTCGCAAGTCTGGCCTTCCCGAGCTCGATATGGACAATTCACAGACGCCGACGCGGGCAAGGGACCCCCGCCCGACTTATCGACCCACTGCCAGTGGCATGCCAGTGCGGCCCTGCGCGGCTGCGCCGTTACTCAAGATCCTACAGCGAGCTCTCACCCCGATGTTTTTCTGGAACCCTCACGCGAGTCGACTTTCCTATCATCTTCATGGAAAAGCAAGGTTTCTCTATGTAAATGACCGGTTTAATGGCACTCAACATTCCTCGGTATTGGTATCGGCTTCCTCATCGGGCTTGCCACGACACCGTACTGGAACAAGTAGGCCTATGCCCGGTTGGCTACCTTGTTCGTTAGAACTTACGATGTCCCCTTTGTAGACGCTACAGACGCGTTTCTGAGAAGAATGGTGATCCTCCGCCCTTGTGATGGGCCAAGTCGGTGGAGTGCTCGTCTCGATCGGCCTCTTCTGGCTGGCGTTTACCACATATAAAGGCGTTCACTGGATTGCGCCCATCATCGCGTTGGTACCACTCGGCACAGGAAATACATTTCATTTTCACGTCATCATATACGTACCTCGTCGTTGCGTACGGACCGATTGCAGTCTGCAATGACGAGGAATAGCACTATGCGATCGACATTTGCTGCCGTGTTTCCCCTTTTTGCCAATCAGATGTATCATACTCTAGGCTCGGTTGGTGCGACCGTGCTTCTTGCCTGTATTGCGACGGTCATTGCGCCATTACTGTGAGTTCCCGTTGGGTTGAATAACCGCAGATGTGCTCATGTCGATGATTAGTTTCATATTCTACAGAATAGGTTCTCGACGTGGGAAAAGTCAAAATTTGCTGTCTGATTGCGGTGCTGAAGTGTCCTGTCACGATTACGACAATCGGGGTTTAACGTTTAACTCTAGCTATAGTATGATAGTCACGGCCAATTGCAAGGCTCTGAGCCAAATAAGTATACTAGTACATGCTCAGCCAAGCGTTACTAAACCTAAATTAGAGGCATTTCTCTCAAAAATAGCATTGTTTTTGTATCCGAACAGAAAATACAGATCTAGAGGAGTGTGGAGACTTGCCTAACTTCAATAGCGGGCTGTCAGCACCGACTATTGTCACATTTTCTTCATCATGGTTGTCGCGAGTTTGGGAGAGATTGGGCGCTTAGCAAAGTGCCAGGGCATGCTCTCCTCCTTGTTGATTGGTAGCAAGTACTCGCCCGTCATGGTGATGTCGACTCCAAGTCAACGCTCGCTCAACCTCGCCGGGGTTTCGTTGGCCATCAGCCCGAGCAATAATAATGTGAGGAAAAACTGGACTGATCAAGCAGTAATTCCCACCTGGCACGCCACTGGCACCAGCCGAGAAAGGTTGTCTTCACGTGATGGCATCAGCAACGAACTTGCCCCATATAGTACGACATTAACTTAGATACGAGTACTACAATGGTCTCGTGGACCATCGCTCAACGCGTGTCTACCAGGCTGGTGGGCTGGTCCTCCGTAGTTAGACATAAGGGCAATCGAATTACTTGGTGTCTACGGTAGAGAAAGCACATAATACAAGATGTTTTAACACACATACATAGCAGTTTGTACATTACATACCAGAAGTGCTACATGGGGTTCTGTACCCCGAGGCGCACATAAATCTGACTCAAAAAGAACAAGATGTTTTAACCTAGTACACCTCCTCAACGAAGCGGCTGCCATGGAATATTGCCTACGGAGTTTGCGTGCCTTTTCCCCTCACCTCATCAAAGTCTGCCTCGAGTTTGTCCGGTCCAGGCAGCAGCACACCGGGGTGGAACAGACCAAGCATCAACATCGCCAAAGAAATCATTCCACCCTCAAACGCGTCTGCTCAATTATATCAGCACTTCTATCTTCCCATGCATGGATGTGGAGGTGTGAAGACGCACTGAAGAGCCACTCAGTCGAAATCACTTTGCCTGTCCAGCCGTTGGAGAGTTCAACGGTCCGATACATTGACCGAATGGAGAGGGCGACGACCATGACCGCCAGAGCGAATAGCATGTATTTCATCGGCTTGTCCACCGTACCACGCGGGTGAGAGACGCCGCTCTCTCGGATGTGTCGCATCGGCCTATCGAAGTTGAACCGAATCAGGAATTCTGCCGCAAGAGAGCTATACAGGCCGAGCACCACTGCGAGGCCAGGTTAGTGGAGCTTGTCGGGGCAGATGTGGTAGTAGGAAACCGAACCAGACTGGAGGACGATCCCACCCAGCATGACGTGGCTACCCAAGACATGCTGTGTGCCCGACGCGATTATAGCGCCGACCGATTGGATAATAAGGGAAACGATATCCTACAGATGAGCACAATTTGTTGTGAGAAGAAATGTCACGGCATGCCAGTAGGCTACTACTCACGCATGAAAGAAACAAGACCGTGTCTATGTGTATGTTGAATACGCTCAGTACACATAGTTTTGAGTCGTTCCTTAAGACAAAACCACTCACAATGCTTGAAGGTCAGGCGACAGTATTGCGGACCAAGCCGCTGTATGATCCGTCCCAAGATGATAAAGTTGGCCGCGATGAAGGGCGTAGGTGCTATAATGGTCATCGCCATCCTGCCTCGGCTCTGGTGGTCAGCGCAAACGTTCAAAATTGAAGGACACCGGGACACGCACTGTATCTTGAACGGCTTCCAGAGCGTCGGGCTCCTGCTTGACCACAATCGGGCACTCCAGCCCATTATTTCGAGGAAGCCGCAGAGAACGGCGGTCGGGAACAACCACCATAAACGGAAGCGGTATGCTTGCGCGATATGCACGACTGTCAGCAACAAACACTGTCGTGAGTAGAGCCTCCTTGTGCAGAAACATGAAGATATTCCGTTCGGAGCAGCCTTACCAGTCAATACCGAGAAGAGCGATACGAAGACAATGCACGCCGATTCAGTCGGGACATAATTGTAGGGAAGATCAACATCATTTGAGTCCTGGCCTGATGAAATACATGGGCCAAATCAGTCCGAAGGAGAAGGGAGATACGGCGTTCGGGTCGAGAAAGGCAGACTCACTCCGAGTCATGGTTGCGTAGGATGTTGGAATGTTGGAATGTTGGTTTGGATAAAGAGAACACCTGGAGAAGGATGAGCATATTTATACGCGTGGACCAGACGGGTCTGGTATCATCGGTGCCTGGCCAGCCTGAGTACAATGCCTCTGCTCAAGACTGAAACAAAGCGAGAGTCGATCACCTGCAGGCAGCGCAAGTTAGGAATACGTACGGAAAGTGTACATGTGAGATCACACCAGGGTTCCCAATCCTGGAAGGGCGCAACACATAACATAGACATGTGGACAGCCAGCGCTCCCAGACGTAAACCCCTAGAAGAGCACCGTTGATGGCGGTTGAGTAACGTGACCTGCGAGCCGATGGCTGTGAGCAGACGAGACGAAACGCCAAGCCCAAGCACATGTTTTATTTGTTATAAAAAAGGGCCGTGTTTCGAGGACGCGTGGAAAGGGGCTTTTGCAGGCAGGGGCGTTCCTGTTTCATAGAGCGATTGATATTGGGACGCGTAGTCGGAAAGAGGGCGGAGTAAACCACATGTACAGGGTTTATCTGATCGATAAAGGTGCGTATGCTCTCCGAGTCACACAATACTAGAATCAGAAGCTTGCGCCCACGGTCTGCCAAGAGTATGATTGATAATCTACGAGTTGTACGGTCATACAGGCCCAAACGGGCGTTGGCAGCCGGAAAACACGGATTGCGGCCGTTCATTTTTTATGAAATGACGAGTTTTTGAACAAGTTTAGGACGTCCCACTTGTTTGAGAGAGCCGATCGTCAGATCAGGTGGTGGCTTTTGAGCAAGTTCATACAGGGCTCGGGCGCTTAAGGGATAAGATGCGTGATAAATTTGTCACCGCACCAAGTATGGTAATCAGTATCAGTATCGGTTTCAAACCCTTGTTGTCGTAACAGGCGTGAACGACCGCAATTACTGTATTCCTTTTCCTAGTTGTCCTCACTGATCGTAGCGTTCAATGCCGCGAGCGCATACTCATGGTACGCATCGTAGGGATCTTGAGTAAATATAGTGATTAGTACGAATGTTCCACCCTCAACAGTGTGACAACCAGGAACTTACACATACTGAGACTGTGGATATCCTCGACACGCGTCTGCACCATCGACCTCCGTACTAGTAGAACGCGGAAGCTAGCCCAAGCCAGAATCAGGAAGCCGAAGACGACGGGGATGAGCCAGTAGAGCGGAAGCAGTTTATGCGAGCCACCGAAGACAGCGTGGAAGGGCGATGTGTAAATGACGAACATGACAAATGCCCCACCCGCAATGATTCCGATGAAGTTGTACCTGTTACTAACTATACTTTTCCCAAAAGGGAGGCGGTATTTATCCTTCACCGCGAATACCTACGCAAGGTGGTGAGAGAACGTAGAAAGGTAAGTAAGGAGAAACTTTGCTGACGTTGAAGCACTGCATAAAGAATATTGCGGCCTGGTGAGTGGCTGCCCTTTGTAGTTGATGAAGACCGGGCTGTCTTTCTTGAAGTAGTCTAGGATTGAAATGGATCGCGAGATCAAGCGGTTTAACCTACGGCCGTCCTTTTGTGCCCTTCTGAGGTCACTCGGTGAAAAGTCATTCTTGTGACACTTACGATCCTATCGTCTCGATTATCCCTACTTTGAGGTACGCATAGCTAAGGACCTTGCCGTCGACGAGGGTTTCATCGTCAGACGTCTCAAGGCGATCTTCCCAAACTGGCGGGTGAAAGGGGACTTCAGTTTTCGCAGGAGGACTGTTAAGCGGCTAGGCCCAGTATTCGGTTGTGATTCGGTATCATGGCCTAGCGTCATGCTACGACGTAGGGAGCGACGTTTACGGTTCATGATTGAGCGTTCATTGACTGTCCATACATGTGAGGAACATGCGCATAGTCGAAGTATAGTGGAATACTGATCAGGCTTGCTTGGAGGCATCCGCATTACGCTGTCCAAGGTCTCAGGCTTGTCCCACGCAAACGTCAACTGCGGATCAAGTTAGTGTAGCAATCGCTGTTTGTCACAGAGTGGCAAAGTGGCAGGAAGAGGGAACATATGGCAACAAAGAGCTCGAAACCAAGATCTGAAACGGTCTCGTCAGCGATGAAAACTCGTGGTCTCGCCTATCTCACGTATTACAAGAATCAGGATAGCGGACAGTGGCAAAGGAATGGGGATGATCACGTCTATGACAACTATTGATAAGCTGATTACAACCATATAGTGCATCAGGGACGTACAGGAGGCTGGGGAACGACCTGGGTGACCGTGTACTGAATGGATCGCTTCAAGTTTACGAATATCTGACGACCCTCCTGGACGCCTTGAGGCGAAGATGTGATCGAGAAGGATCATGTTGGCAACATCCTTGGACACGTCCGAACCTAAAATGTTCATAGCAATGCCGAGGTCCGCGCGGTTCGGAGCTGGCGAGTCGTTGACACCATCAACAATACTGCGACACAAAGTCAAACAGGGCACAATAGCAGATTGTAGGAAGTGCGTACGCTCCAACGATATGATATGTCCAAGAGCTTGGGCACGCTTGACTAAAGGAAACATTAGACTCTCGAAATCTGCTTATACATGAACAAAATTACCGATTTCGAGCTTGTGTTGAGGTGACGTCCGCGCAAATACGATGTTTTCCTTACTGAAGACTGAGTGATGTCAAAATTAGCACAACATGCGACGTGAGGCGACGGTCTTGACCTACTTAAATCCTACTGCCAGCCTTCGAGCGAGTCGATGTCATCACCGTGAATAACCATGACCGATACTTCATCATCGTAAATTTCCCGGACATCTCGTCCTGTCTTTGCGCGGAGGGTGTCTTTCGTGTCGCCGATCATAAGATTGATTTTGCGGGCAGTCGCCTCCGCAGTCTTAGGGTGATCCGCCTATACGAAAATGGAGCAACGAATAAACGAGGCAGGAATAACGAATCACCGTGAATAAATAGCATACCGGTAACCATCATGACCTTAATGCCAGCCAAGCGTAATGTACCAATAGCCTCACGCACGCCATGCTTAGGTGGGTCCTCGAGTGAGATCAAACCCAAGAAACAGTATTCGGAATCAGGGTAGTTCGTATCCTTCTTCGAGAATGAAAAATCCGCAGGGTATCTGTCTTCCGGAAGGAGGTATACAACCAATTACACGATGTCCGCGTGAAGCCATGTACTGCAAACCAGAAATCAGTGACAGATTCGTCGCTGTTTCGAGAGGAAACAGACATTATAGGTTGCTTCGTAGCTCTCTTTGTAAACATTTTCTATGGGTTAG
>Ga0307510_10007543_pt1 | contig 12957 bp, 12 predicted proteins | sample 12_EM_MG_FD_207224 | JGI IMG/M metagenome (GOLD analysis project Ga0307510, IMG submission 207224) | Populus trichocarpa ectomycorrhiza microbial communities from riparian zone in the Pacific Northwest, United States - 12_EM | ecosystem: Host-associated > Plants > Roots > Unclassified | place... | reverse complement strand
AAGAATTCCTTAGTGTCCTCTTCAACCTTCGCTTTGGCCTCTGCCAGTGCTTCTGACAATGTAGGTGGAGTAACTTGCGGCGAGACAGCTTCTCCTGTGACCTCATCGTCCAAGCATTTTATCTTCTGGGAACGCCTCCCTTTGGTAGCCTAAAGAAGAATTATCTCGGTCAGTTGGTGTTGTACGATTTAGGTGAAGAACTTACTTCCTCATGGACTTCAAGTTGAGCAATCGTCGTAGGGGAAGCGACGGTACTACGAGGGACCCACCTACGTTCGCGAAGCTCGATGACATCCTGAGACAGTCCATCAATCAGTCTGTCGGAAACAAAGGTGACGCGTAATACTAACCTGCAGCATATATCCCATGCACGCATTGACGGTTTTATTTTTCATGAACTCCCGCATGCGCGAGACGTACACATCAAGGTGTGCCCGACCTCTTTGCGTGTCAAGTAGACCGCCGACTGTTGTAAGGAGCTCGCACAGGCTCTCGATCTCCTCCCTTTCAGGGGTTTCCACGTTTCCAAGGAGCATCTTGATGCACTCGTGCATGATACGTTCCGTCAGCATCTGCAACTTGAACAGCTCGCCAAGGAAACGGATCAGACCCAATCCACGACGCTTTGCCTTGACTGCCGCGTAATATTCGTCCGAATATAGTCCAGATTCCTCTCCTCCTTTGCTCTTCTCATTGGCTTCTTTGATATCTCGGTCTTCGGCTGCCTTAGTCGCAGCAGCGGCAGCAGTTGTCTCCTTGTCGACCCACCGGCGCTCAAAGTCTTCCTGGCAGCGGTTGAGCAAATATTTCCGGAAAAGATGGCCACCTGTGAATGGCTTGCCCTCCGAACTCCTGATTCCGTCGTCTTGTACCTTGGGGCTTATTTGTTCCATCATCTTGCGGCACAGGAGCGCATACATCTCGGAAAACATTGTTCCATTGGTGGCCATTTCGAAAACGAGCTTGATGACTTGGACCAGCGTCCGCCCGTCATTCTCCCGCTCCGACTTGTTTGCCCATGCGATAATTTGATCAGAAAGTGAGTCGAACCGCTCCATAGTGAGCTTATTGAGCAATGCTTTGACCTTGCGGTTGGCCATGTCGGGCGAATCGGTGTCAACGCCCGCACCATTGTGACGCGTGCTGGTCGCCACCCAACGGTTCGCGGACATCTCTAGCGGAGCAACAGCCTCCGTAGGGGGGCCAATGGCAGAAACTGGCGCGGCAGAGCCTGCATTTCCTGCGGCGCTTGCATGACTCGAGTTAGTCGCGCCACGCTTGCCACGCACGTGTGTACGGTGTGTGCCGTTTTGGCCAATCGTGCATACCATCTCAGGGGGATGGCTTTCAAGCGGGTCATCAGCGACAGACACAGAACGGCCAGCGCTGGCAGCGAGGAAACGTTCTTCACTCGACATCTTGCTTACTGAGGTGGAAAACTGGCCCGTCTGGAATCCGCTGCCGGCGCTCTTGTCCATTGAGGGAGATATGAAACCGAGACCAAAAGACGCTGACTGAGTGTCCGGAGGCATAGACAGGCTGTTCGAACTACGGTTACGACCTAAACCACCCCGGGACATCGTTCGAGACTTGTCAGTCGGGTCAAGCCCGATGAGATCCAGTGGTGGGAGGTCATCGGGCTTCTCCTTGCAGATATTCATAAACTGCAGCAAGAAATCACGGTCATAACTGCGAAGGAAACATGTTGAGAAACCAAGGCGCAATGACATGTTCCTTGAAGACGTACAAGAATTTGCCCTCCTGAGTGTTGACATTGAGCTCAAGTTCGGGCTTCTTGATACCCTGGGGGTACGTGATACGGTTGATGTCTTCGATGGGGCGAGCAGTAGCGAGCGCAGAAGGCAAACACGGAGCGATGTCAGTACTAGTGGTCGTCTGAAAATCCAGTGATCCGGAATGCTCCAGCGGTGGTTCAGGAGATGGAGGAAGACTGGAGTCGATGCGTAGTGGCTCCTCCACAGGTTTGACTGAAAGTTCCGCAGGAATATGCGGCGAGGGCGGTGTCGATGGTGGTGGCCGGGGGGCTGCAGGACTTTTGTTGGCCGAGGCTGGCTCTCCGGCGGTGGTGGTGGCGGCCTGCGATACCTCGACCTCGACCTCTTCTTCTGGCAGGGAAGAACTGGACTCCGCCGCCGCGTCGTTAGGGAGAGAATGAGCATTCTCAGAGGCCTCAACCGCCTTGATTTTGTCTTCCTCTGCCTTGCGCTGTCGCTCTGCTTCCTCCTTCGCACGAACTTCCTCTTCCTCAAGGAGCTTGCGTAGCCGTTCCTGCTCCGCGCGCTCCTTTTCTGCTTTCTCCTCAGCCTCGCGTTGCGCCCGCGCCTCCTGCATGCGCTCTTCCTCCTTGTCACGTACTTCCCTCGCAACGCGTTCCTCGGCCTCTCTGCGCTCCTTCTCCAAGAGAGCACGTCCTTCGGCCTCCTTTCGCTCCTTCTCAGCGCGTTCTGCTTCCTCCTTTGCTTTGCGTTCCTCTGCCTCGTGACGCCCCTGTTCCTCAATTTCACGGCGGGCAGCAGCTTCATTTGCCCCGACCAAAGCGTCACTTGATTCGGTCTTGTCCTCGCTCTCCCATTCTTTTGCGCTCTCCTCGGCCAGGCGCTTTTCTTTCTGTTCCTGGCTCTCTATCCGAATCGGTTGCCATTTGATATCCTTTTTCACAGACGCGGGAGAGGGTGGATGAGGAGGAATGGTTGGAGGGGGAACGCGCTTCAGTGTGTCAAGAGTAACTTCTTGTCCAGAAGCGTTCTTGATTGATATCTTCTTTGCGGGAACGAAGGCGCCAGCATTGGCGCTGAGTGGTGCTGACCGATTAGCGGCGGGAGGTGTGGATGGAGGAGAGGTGACGGAGGGATGGGGTTGGGAAGCAGGCGGGTGGGGGGGATGATGTATAGGCGAGATAGCATGTAATTGAGTAGTCGGTACGAACTCGGTAGAGGGACCTGAAAAGAGCTTAGGAGAAGGCGTGGAGGTAGCTGCAGGCGCAGCCTGGGAGGATGATGTGGAAGGATCGGCTAAGGGTGGAGGTTGACGGGTAACAGCAGACTTGGCAGAGTTAGACCTGCCATTATGGACGGCGACGGTGCCAAAAAACAAGATACCCTCTGCGGGATTTTGCACCGGAGCAGATGTTAGCGAGGAAGAGATAGGTACTGGTGCATCATCTATCGAGCCAAAGGTCGCAGGTGATCCTTGGGGACGTATATTAAATGGAGGAGGCGAGGAATACTCAGAGGCCGCAACAGCGCCAAGCATGTCTTCCTTTGCCTTCTGCTGTCCTTCTGTACCATTCTTCACACGAACTTCCTCTTCCTCTTTGTGACTGCACAGCCGTTCCTGATTCGCCAGGGTTGATTTGGCCATGATAGGGAAGATATCTCGTGCCTCGGCTACAAGAGCAGGCATACCCGGATTCGACCGCGAGGACTACATATAGATTGTGAATTACCTGTGTAACAGCCAGAGGAGTGAACTACCGTGATGTGACGCTGAATAGCTTTGATTGTTTCGTGTATCTTATCCAGCCTGCGATGCGTTTGTTCGCGTTCAGACCATACGATCAGTACGGAGCTCGAAAATAGAAAAGTTGACCAGTGTTCCGACATATCGAGCCAAGTTAAGGGGAAGATCCAGCTAAAAAACGATGCCGTACAGTATCTGACCAACGGGTATCAGTTGACGAATGCCGTAGAAATATTTGCTTACGCGACGACGATAGTAAGTACAAGTTGATGACGCTCCACATAAGCAAGCTTGCTTAGGCTTGACCAGACAACTGAAGGTGAGCGTCCTATCTCATCAAGTGTTGGCAAGCTAAAGGCGAGGTTCGAGAATCAGTTCTGTAGTAATCACTGAACAGAACGCCAGCAAATTACCCATCAGCACACTCGAGTCTACTGCGTGGGGCGCTATCATCTAAGTCTTGTGATACAGAAGGCGAGTCGTTAGCACAGGTTTCAGGGGGGGGACGTTTGTGCTTACTTATATCTCCTGGGATGCGCAGCACGGATGAGCAGTTCGGTAGGGCTGATGAGGACCATACTGGTGATTCGTTCGCGCCGCGTGGACCGGGACCAGGATTTTGCCCGGGAGCTGCGGGGGTTAATCGTTGGGGGTGGGGCACACTGCCTTTTACAAGCGACATAGTCAGACGAGGTGTTTCCGCCTTCACATAACGCATAACCTACTCCAGTTCTCGGATAACGTCGAAAGCATAGCTACCCAGACGACGTTGGTATTGGCATTCGGGCTGCCTGCGGGCGACAAATCTTTTCGTGTGTTTGACCCAGTGAGAATAGAAACCCCTAATTTTGCTGATGTGAAGAGCTCACCACAGCACACTTTATGTATCTCTATGTTGGAACGCTGGAGGAGATCCATTACCACGTCGGGTCGGAGGGTTTCCAGTGACTGCCAACATGGAGTGAACAATATAACGGACAAATCAGATATCTACTTACAGACTCTTCGCCAATCCCATAAATCCTTTCCAAGTCATTATCATGAATGAGTGCCATGTCACAGTCAGGAGCTTGCTATATAGTTTACGTTAATATCCAGCCTCTTTACGTAGCGAAGACAAGGCGTATGGTACTTACTTCACTGATGTAGTCCAGTAGAGCGTGAAGAGGATCTCGGTGCTATAAAACCTCAGAATAAAGCCGTAAATGCTGAGAAAGAGGATACTTTACAGTCTGGATTGCTGATATCGGATGCCTTGGAAATATCTTGGAGGTCCGAGTAACACGAAACCCTCGGATAAATACGGTTTGATTTTCGGGTAGGTGCTAATTACCAAAGCGGTCTTAGAAACATGGGCCTTTGCAAAGAAAACATTGGGCGCTAAACGTACCGCCCCTTCGGGACCATGGTTAAGCACCGCCCCCTCGACGGGCTCGCGTGAGAATTGGACATTATTGCCGGGATCATCACCATGAAAACGCTTTGCTCCAAATGACGCCTGTGCATCATCCTGGGCTCCAAAGAAGGTGACATTAGCCCAAGATACCGTGCGATCGCAGCCAGTGACCAGAATAATTTCTTCCATGTTCTCGATCCCTAGGTCAAGCTGTCGGGCGAAGGAGAACCAGCGGTCAGCATGCTTCACCATCCATTCGCCAAAAAAACTCTGCGCAAGAGTGTCTTCACGTCGAGCTTTGACTGGGAGGGATAGGACTGCGCCTTGTCTCTTTGGGTGCTTAAATAAGACCCGCTCAAAGTCATCTGGGCTGAGACAATATAAGTGATGATGAGTTTAGAACTTTAGATTATGAATTGCAAATTGCAATTACCCAGAGGAATAAGTGCCCAACTCATTTTGCACGCCGACTCCGACAGAACAGTAATTCCCGCAACTAAGGGTTTCCTGGGTGATATGATTCGATGATCCAGGGACAAGTTGTTCGTGATCCGTTGGAACGCTGGATTGCTCGGCCTGGGGATGCAAGACATTAAAAAGGCAGTGGAATTTTCCCTTGCGGATGAAGCCGACGTCGCCAACTTTCACGGGCCTATTCGGCTCAGGTGGACTTGGGTCCCACAGGGCATGTCCACATGCGGGAAACTTGATCGCCAGTTGTTCGCGAAAGACATCGTAGACGGCCATTAAGTGTTGTGAGGATCAAGGAAACTGGTAACGCGTACGAGAAAGGTTTGCAGTGGACAGACAACGTTGTAAAAGTCACTACGGACATGCTTAAGGATGCCACTGGCAGTCACCCGCAGCACCCGCAGCCGCTGCGAGGAAGTCGATAACGATATCGCGGCAATCCGCGACAAATATTTTGGGCGGCCGATTCACCGCCCGCTCGCTATCGGTTACTAATGCCAATTATGGTGCCACAAATATTTGTATGCTAAGTGGACATGTGGACATGTCCATTACTGGCGCGGAAAATTCCTGAAAATACGAGGGGTAAATGTATTGAATTGAAATGGTCAAACGGCATTTGTGAATGCACCGCACTACAACAGTCTATTGAGCTTATCAGCATCTATTGTCTTTTCAGTTATTCGCCCACGCCGCTCCTCGTCTTGGTTTAAGCCGGAAGCCTCTCAACAAGATCGCGAAGTACGTCCAAGCCTTCGCCGTCGGTATATCAACCGAGAGGTCGTCCAGGAGCTCTTGAATCTTTCCTCGAAAGCTTCAGGACTGCGCACACGGACGAAGAGTTCGCTCACCAGAACCACGTCCTTCTCCTCATCTCAATGGATTTCGTGACCAGAGCGTCTACCAGCCAACGACGATGTTCCGTTGGGGAAGAGCGGAGAAGTACGACTCGGGCTCATCAAGCGTGCGGATACAGAATTCTTTAGTGTCCCCTTCAATCTTCGCTTTGTCCTCTGCTTCTGACAATGAGAGCATAACAAGCAAGTCAGTTTCTCCTGTAGTCTCATCGTTCTAACCTGACTTAAGACACGACAGGCGCGACCGCGGAAGTAGCTGAAGCCTCCTTCGCCGTTGGGGAGGATCAGATGGAGTCCCGGTACCTAGAACCACGCTGGGTGGCCGGTTACCTTTGGACGTGGAGGTTCAACTACGGTTTCCGGTTTCGGTTTCCAGATTTGAGAAAATGTTTGAACTTGTCGAAGGGGTACGAGGCATTGGTGGGTGATGGTTCTTGGGGTCTATTCCCATTTTGCCAGTAAAGACGCTTCTGAGACCAAAGGATATCGGTGTCGTCTTGCTACTCTTTTCGAATTGAGATAGATGGCCTGCCTTTGGCGGCTGGCGAGCTGTGAGCACCGTAACCGGAACCGGCGACGGACCATCCATCAGGGTGAGGGGGCTCCGCGGCATCGTGGTTGCCGCCACGACGAGATCCACCGCGAGATATGCTAGTGTTCTGCCCCATGTAAGAGCCTATCTCCTTGCGCAAGATTCTCTTTGTCCTCTTTGGCGGCCTAGACAAGATGCCAGTCAGCTGGTGTACTACGATCCTACGGACTAGGCTACGTGAGGAACTCACTGTTTCATGGACTTGAGCAATCGTCGTGTGGGCAGCGACGGCATCACGAGGAACCCATCTACGTTCCCGGAGCTCGATAACATCCTGAGATCGCATCGGTCTGTGTCGGTCGGGGATATAAGAAACTTGGATCACAAACCTGCAGCATAAGCACCATCCGCACGTTGACGTTTTTGTTTCTAGTCAACTCCCGCATGCGCGAGAAGTACAAATCAAGGTGTGCCCGAGCTCTTTGCGTGTCAAGCAGACTGCCAACTGTTGTCGACAACTTGCACAGGCTCTCGATGTCCTCCTCTTCAGGGTTTTCAGCGTTGGTGATGAGCTTCTCAATGCATTCGTGCATGACACGTTCCTTCAGCATCTGTAACATGAACAACTCCCGAATGAAACGAATGAGACCCAATCCACGGCGCCTTGCCTTGGCCGCCGCCTTGGTCACAGCGGAGGAAGCAGTTGTCTTCTTGGCGGGCCACCCACGCTCGAAGTCTTCCTGGCAGCGGTTGAGTAGATATTTCCGGAAAAGCTGACCACCAGCGAGTGACTGGCCCTCGGCATTCTTGACGTTGTCGTCTTGTACCTTAGGACTGATTTGTTCCATCCGAGTCATCTTGCGGCATCGGCGCGCGTATGATATCGGAAGATACTGCTTCATTGATGCTTCCGAGTCCTGTCAGTGCATTCACTACAGTTTTAAGCCATATCTCTAACCTTTCAGCTGAAGAGCTATCGGGACGGCGAACAGCGAACAAAGACCGTAGGCCTCTTTTTTTGGAAGTGGCTTGAGCCCTTGGACTAACAGCCTGGGGGTACAGTGGCATGATTGGGGGGGGGGGTATTTCAATATTTCGATAAAATCCTACAAGATGATAATGACGCCAGTGCTAATTGCTGATTGACCCAAGTCTTCGCGTCGATGTACAAATTGGTTTGTGAATGCGGGCCAGGTATAAATGGTGCAAAGAAAGCTGCTGGTCTTTGTGAAGGGCTCACTCGCAGGGGTGCCATAGCAGGGTTGGTGAATTGTATCCTATTCTTCCTGAAGAACAATCATGCCAGTGATTACTACGACGCTTAACAGATTCGCGAATTGGCGGCGTCAAATCCACCTGGTTCTAGGCGAGCTAAACTGGCATTAGGTTCATGATAGGAGGTCTCGAACTGAAACACGCTGTGGCGTGGCTGCGCAAATGGCATGTCTGCGCAGGCGCAAAACTTGAAATGCAATGTTCGGAACCTCGTCGGGCTATCAGGCCTATATCAGGACCCCGGGGCTAACAACTGACAAATCACTGAAATTCTGATGTCCCAAGAAAATGGTGGATGTCATGGCTCGTGCCAATATTAAATATGCCCGCCCGCGAAGATCGCCGTCAAACCCCGGGTTGACATCTAGGCCGGATGTTCCACGGAGAATTGCGATCGCGTTTAGCCTAGTATCTTCGGGAAACGTGTATCAGGACAAAATCCCCGAGAGTAAATTCGCATTGCACGAAAACAAACTACAACCTCATTCGCGCCGAAGGGAGTATGCCATCTAACGTCTATTCGATCAACTATCATCGTTCTCGTTCTCTACCTGATCCTTCCTGGCCAGCTTCCATGTATTACCTCCTTCATGCGCCCAGTTCTCATCAGGAAACCTCACGCCCCAAGAAATGGCATAGTGGTCCAACACAAGCTCGAGCTCCTCCACCTCGTCGAGCATCTCGAGCTGCGCGATCCGCTGCAATTCCCGAGGCTCAACGTACGTCCGCCTCATCTCGCGTAGTGTCAACGCCTGCGCAGTCGTGAACCCCAGATCGAGAAACCGCCGCGAAAGCGAGGTAATATCAGTATGTGGCTCCGCGCCAGGGAGCGACACGCCTCGCGACTGTTGTAGTGTGCGTAGCACGGGACGATCGATGAGAACAATGTCAGCAAAACTATCGGAAGTGAGAGTGAGAGTGCGAGCACGCACCTTCAGATTATTCAACATGACGCGTCCGAACGCATCGTTCAACTTGAACATCTCGTACACGACGCCGCCAAGGGGTCCCGCCGTCGCGCCTGCCGCGGCAAAGTGGTCGACGAACCATCGAATGAGAGCGTTAGACGCATCGGGCGTCATATACGCGAGGACGCATTCGAAGAGCAGCAGCGTCGGCAGGGACGGTGACAGTAACGGTCCGTCGTCCCTGCCAGAACTGGAGGCTAAAAGTGGAGCCAAGGAGGCAGCCGGGGGTGTTCGCAGGTCCACGGGGAGAAGGTTATACACCGGAGAGCGGAGCGCGGTCCCTCCTCCGCCTATATGCGTGGAAGAATATAGCAATGGCGGACATACAATACAACGAAAAGGGGCGAGACTAGTGAGAAGTGACAAGGAGGAGGAAGAGGATGAGGGGTAGATTTTGGGTAGTACCATACCGATTGAGATATCGTTCGGGCCGCCCAAAGCAGCGTTCAACGCCCTACTCCTTCGAATGGCCATAGCCTTGCGCGACGTATTCTCAGCGAAATCGATTTCGATGTACCGCTTCAACCGCACAGCATGTGGGCCATCCTATCTAACCGAAAAGCAACGAAACGACCGAGAACCGCCGATTGTCGTTGTTAATGTTGACACGCATTACATTTGTTCGAGAGAAAAAAAAACAGGATTTTACGCACAGCAAGGCGCCAAAAACGGGTATCGCTGCCCGCACCGAGGCTTACGATTTGTACTTTACGCTCGCCAGAAAGACGAAACCAACCGTCGAGAAGATGATCGATCCCCCGGGCGCGGAGGTAGGTACCGATATTGATTAGTGGTGGTCGTGGTTGCTGTAGATGGGCACGGGGGACAAGCGGGGCGATGTATGGATCGGTGAGATAGCCTTTCTGAACAGCGGAGAGACGGGCGATAGCGGCGTCATTGTCGGTTGCACGAATGGGCGCATCAAGATCGGCGTTCCTTGTTGGTGGTTCGAACATTGGTTAGTTAGCGAAAGGTCCAAGTCAAGTGATGACATGCATGACATTATGACGCAAGGGATCTCGTCGCTTGATCTCTATGGGTGTACGAAGGAGGGAAACATGCTATCAATATACATAAGGAACCCATGTAACAAGACGGGAGACCGATGTGAGACAAGACGAAAATAAGTAATGTGCCGGGGTGATGAACGAACATGGGAGATAAATGTGAAGAAAGGGCGGCAGAGGATATAGAGTAAGGGATGCTTAAGCGAGTCGTACAGTAAGCTAATGACACAGGACAAACGGAGCAGAAGATGCAAGCAAACCCACGCTACAACAGTCTATTGAGTTTATCAGCGTCCATGGTCTTCTCAGCTATCCGCCCACAGCGTGCCTCATCTTGGTCCAAGCCGGAGCCCTTCAACAAAATGGCGAAATAAGTCCAAGCCTTCGGTATATCAACCGAGAGGTCGTCCAGGGCCTCCGCTAATCCATTGAATCCTTCCTCGAAGGTCCCAGGACTACAGAGTTCCTTCTCTCGCACACGGACGAAGAGTTCGCTCACCAGAACCACATCTGGCTCCTTCATCTCAATAGATTTTGTGACCAGAGCGTCCACCAGCCAATGACGATGTTCCATTGGAAGAGTGGAGAAGTATGACTCGGCCTCATCGAGCATGCGGATGCTGAAGAATTCCTTAGTGTCCTCTTCAATCTTCGCTTTGATCTCTGCCTCTGACAATGCAGGCGGAGCAGGCGAGCCAGTTTCTCCTGTGGCCTCATCGTCCGAGCCGGACTCAGACACGGCAGGCGTAGACGCTTTCGATTCTTCTCCAACGGGTTTGGACCGCGGTAGTAGCTGGAGCCGCCGCCGCTGTGGAGCAGGTTCCGAAGATGCCCCAGCTCCCAGATCCACGCTGGGCTTCCGGCTGGGTGGCCGACTACCTTTAGACACGGCAGGTTCAACCACGGCATCCGGGTTCTGGAGCATCGAGAACATGTTTGAGCTCGTCGAAGGGGTACGAGACATCGGTGGGTCACGGTTCTTGGGGTCTGTTCCCTTTTTGCCCGTAAAGATGCTACCAGGACCAAAAGATATCGGCGTCGTCTTGCTAATCTTTCCGAATTGAGACAGATCGCCTGCTTTTGGCGGCTGGCGAGCTGGAGCACTGGAACCAGCGACGGACCATCCATCGGGGTGAGGGGGCTCCGCGGCATCACGGTTACCGCCGCGGCGAGATCCACCACGAGACATGCTAGTGTTCTGCCGTATGTAGGAGTCTTTCCCCTGGGCAAGCTTCTCTTTGTCCTCTTTGGCGGCCTAGACAAGATGTCAATCAGTTGGTGTATTACGATCCACGCGAGGAACTGACTGTTTCATGGACTTGAGCAATCGTCGTGGGGGCAGCGACGGCATTACGAGGGACCCATCTGCGTTCCCGGAGCTCGACGACATCCTAAAACCACATCAATCTGCGTTGCCCGGTAACATAAAAGACTTAGAACACTGACCTGTAACATAAACATCATCCGCGAGTTGACGTTTTTGTTTTTAGTCAACTCCCGCATGCGAGAAAAGTAAACATCAAGGTGTGCCCGAGCTTTCTGCGTGTCAAGTAGACAGCCAACTGTTGACAACAGCTTGCACAGGCTCTCGATCTCCTCCTCTTCGGGGTTCTCCACGTTGCCGAGAAGCTTCTTGATACACTCATGCATGATACGTTCCGTCAGCATTTGCAACTTGAACAGCTCCCCAATGAAACGAATGAGACCCAATCCACGACGCTTCGCCTTCGCCGCCGCGTAATATTCATCTGAGTAGAGTTCGGAATCCTCTCCTCCTTTGGTCTTTTCATTGGCTTCTTTGACAGCTTGGTCTTCGGTCGCCTTGGTCGCATCGGCAGCTGCAGTTGTCTCCTTGGCGACCCACCCGCGCTCGAAGTCTTCCTGGCAGCGGTTGAGCAAATACTTCCGGAAAAGTTGACCGCCAGCGAATGGCTTGCCCTCAGCGTTCTTGATGCCATCGTCTTGTACCTTGGGACTGATTTGCTCCATCATCTTACGGCACAGTCGCGCATACATCTCGGAAAATGTAGCTTCATCGGTGGCCTTTTCGAAAACGAGCTTGATGACTTGGATCAGGGTTCGCCCATCCTTTTCCCGCTCGGATTTGTTTGCCCATGCAATGATTTGGTCTGAAATGGAGTCGAAACGCTCCATAGTAAGCTTATTGAGCAATCCTTTAACCTTGCGGTCGACCATCTCAGGCGAATCGGTGTCAACGCCCGAACCATTGCGACGCGTGCTGCCCGGTACCCAACGGTTTGCAGAAATCTCGAGCGGAGCAATAAGGTCCATATGAGGACCCATGATAGACACTGGCATGGTAGGGCCTGCGTTTCCAGTGACGCTTGTACGACTTGAGTCGGCGTTGCCGCGCTTGCCTCGCGTGCTGCGCTCACGACCTGTGCCGCTTTGACTAACCGGGCGTACCATCGTAGGGGGTCGACCTCCGAGTGGAACACCACTGACAGACACGGAACGACCGGTGCTAGCAGCGAAACGTTCCTCACTCGACATCTTGCCCGCTGAGGTTGAAAACTGGCCCATCTGGAATCCACTACCGGTGCTCTTGCCCATTGACGGAGCGATAAAACCGAGGCCAATAGACGCTGGCCGAGCGTTCGGAGGCATAGACAGACTATTTGAACTACGATTGCGACCAGAGCCACCTCGGGACATCGTGTGAGACGTGTCAGTGGGTTCGAGACCGATGACATCCAGCGGCGGCAGGTTATCCGGCTTCTCCTTGCAGATATTCATAAATTGCAGTAAGAAATCACGGTCATAACTGCGAAGAAATCACGTTGAGAAACAAAGGCACAATGATAATCTCAAAATCATACCGGAATTTGCCCTTCTGGGTGTTAACATTAAGCTCAAGCTTGGGACTCTTGATACCCTGAGGGTACGTGATACGGTTGATATCTTCGATGTGGCGAGCAGTAGCGAGGGCAGAAGGTAGAGGCGGAGCGAT
>Ga0307510_10007542_pt1 | contig 12958 bp, 7 predicted proteins | sample 12_EM_MG_FD_207224 | JGI IMG/M metagenome (GOLD analysis project Ga0307510, IMG submission 207224) | Populus trichocarpa ectomycorrhiza microbial communities from riparian zone in the Pacific Northwest, United States - 12_EM | ecosystem: Host-associated > Plants > Roots > Unclassified | place... | reverse complement strand
AAAAATTTTCAGGAGACCTATAATAGCCGGTTGAGGGAGAGATATGGGGACAATCCTTCGAACCATCCAGATTTCGATCCAGATTTGTGGATGGAGGTGGGATCGTCTGGTGGACCCGATAAAAATCGGGTCCACGAGCTCTCCAACACTACGGCTGAAAACTTGCGTTCGGCTCGTAGTGTCTCAACCGTTGGGAGCTCTCCATCAGTATCGAGCACCCAGTCTGAGGAGTTCATTGCCTTGAAACAACAATATCAACAACTCTCGACGAATTATGATGAGTTCCGTCAAATAGTCATGGAGATGAGATCAAAGATGGGTGATGATACTTGTGCAGCTCCTTTTTTGCCGTACAGTCCTGGGAACAACCAGCCTCCTCCTCCTCCTCCAGCTCCGCCGCTATTCTAGTTTAATTTTGTTTTTTAAACACATTAAATTTGTAATGAATATAATTTAACATTATTTTTATATTTTTAATGTTTAATCCATTAAATTTGTAATGAACATTATTTTTTGTTTATTAAGCTTTTTTACTATTAATAAATTATTTTTATATATATATTTTAAATACATACCGACGGACATTATCCGTCGGTATTTCACAGAGAGTTGCCAAACAATTACCAGCCATGCCATAATTACCGACGGACATATTCCGTCGGTGATTACATACAGACGGCTTTACCGAAGGATATTATCCGTCGGTATTTCACAGAGAGTTGCCACACAATTACCACCGATGACATAAATACCGACGGATTATCCGTTGAAATTTCAGACGGTTTAGTCCGTCGGTAATGTTCCCGCGAGAAAAAAAAAATTTGGGCGCACGCGTATCCGTCTGTAAGACCGTCGATGGGTGGTTTTTTTTATTTGCGACAGAATTAGCGACGGAAAGGGGAGTTACCAACGACTATTATACCGACGGACGTGTTCCGTCAGTGAGGCCGTTGGTAATTATTTCACCGACGGAGTTCATTCCTGTCACCGACGGAATTAGTCCGTCGGTAAAACTGTTTAATGGTGTAGTGAAATGTATCAAAATAATATTTTTAAAAAGAATTTTAAATTTTATTTTTAACATCGACACATCAAAATAATCCAAAAACATCAAAAAATAATTTGAAGCAAAAAAAATTTAATTTTTTTGAAAAGCACGACATGACCGGAAAGACAAACAATACCTATGTCTTGTTTGGTAAAAACTCTTGGCTGAAGAAAATTCTGCCCATCCAATGACACCCACTGCAAAGATTTAGAAACCAAATAAAATTGGAAGGAAAATAAAAATAGAAGGTCGTAAGTGTTATATTAATACAAGACAGCAAAAAACGGATTCCAGCTATGTGTATATACATGCTAACATATTTCCAACCCTAGATATTCTCCTCTCTACCATAGATTTTGTCCATCTGTAGATTCTCATTTCCAACAATATCACGACCGACGTTGCAAAGATCTTTTTCCATTCTACACTTAATAATTCATCCTGTCTCTCTTATATCTACTGGGTTTTAGAGTGTGTTTCTTGTAGTCATGGTGATGATTGATTTTTAAAGTGTTTTTTATTTAGAATTTATTTTTTAAATTTATTTTTAATATTAATGCATTAAAACGATTAAAAAAAACTAAAAATTTTATTTTAAACAAAATAAATAATTTTTTAACGAACAGTGTTTTAACACAATGACAAAGATACTCCTGGACAGCTAAATGCTGCCTATTTTCTTGGAAAGATAGTGCTCGTCTAGTCTGTCTTGTATCTAACAACACAACCCAAGTGTCATCATGTTAACGTCAACTTGCAAGGAGAAAAAAAACACACACACACAAAATAATAAAATTAGGGCAGCACATGAAAGCTAGACTGGCCCTATGTATTTGGCTTGTAGCATTACAATGATGACAAGCATAAGAGCTTGATCTTCTGTCTTTAATTTTTAAAAAGATCACATTTTTTTATAATTTCCTTAATTAATTGCAAAGAAGAATTGATTTCTTGTGTGATGGAATAGAAAGCCACGTATTATATATCAGAAGAAATCAATGGTGACGCCTGCTCACAAACCTAAATATATTATGAAGGAATATAATCCAATCTCTTGCAGGCTTAAAAAAAAAAAAAACAATAAATTTTGCTATTCTTGTTCTTGCATGGATAGGGGTGTTGAAAACAATTGGCTCATGTATAATATTTGTATTACTTGACCGGTAGCCTCCCAATGGTGGAAGCACCACCGTGTCATCTTTTTATTTATTAGTATTGAGTTTTTTTTTTTTGTTTTTTTTTATCTTTTCTCCCTCAAAAACTATAATTTGACTGTATTTGTTGTTGCTTTTTCAACTTTAGTTATTATTCTATTAATTTTTAGTTTTTTATTTTCATCTTTTAATAAAAATTTTATTTATTTTTAATTTCATCATTCAATCTCAATTTACCGAATATTATTTTCTCTAATTTGGTTCTTATTATTTTGATTTTTATTTTTTTTTATGGTCCTTTTGTAAAAGTTTTATTAATCTTCAGTTTTATCCTTCAATTCAAATTGATAGTATTATGTTTTCTAATTTTTTCCTCATTGTTTTGATTTTTATTTTTTTTTCTTGGCTCTTTTGTAAAAGTTATTATTCTTCTCAATTTCACCCTTCAATCAAAACATTTTTTTTATTTTCTATGTAAATTTTGATTCTAATTCTTTTGATTTTTTTTGTCCTTTAACTAGATTTTTTCTTCTTTTTAATTTCACCATTCAATCAAATATAAAATTTATTTTGTTTTTCAATTTTGATCTCTATTCTTTTAATGGCCATATTTTTTTAAATTCTTTTGTATGATTAAAATTTCAAATTTATCCTTCAATATTTAATTGATTGAGAATTGAACTTCATGGTTTTTTCAGATTGGGTGCTCCGGATCTAATGACTCGGGTCATGAATTTGAAAAGTTAAAATATTTTTTAAAAAAATAAACAGGGCATGATAATTCTCTTGATTTTTTTATTAGGTTATTCTAATCTAATGATTTGGGACGTGGGTTTAACAAATGATCTCTTGGGTTGGCTCGGCCCTAATTACCATTATTACAGGTTTGTCATACTAATTCAAGTTGACCAAGACTACTTTTTTATGTCTTTATTTTACCTCATTTCAGCACCTGAACATCATTTTTTATGAGAAAAAAAAAAGTTTGGCCTCATGACCAAATACGACCACCAAGGCTAATTAGAACAAAAATAAAGGTGATGGGAGATTATTATAGCCCAAGAATCAAATTACTATTCATTGGAATAATAATTTAATGATATTGCCCTGGCTTAAAAAACCTTTCAACTTGACATCAATTTTTTCAAAAAAACAATGGTTTTTTTTTTTTATCATTTTACATTGATTTTATTATAGATTTGAAGATACTTATGGTCTTTTTTTATAATTAACATATATTAAATATAATTAAAAAAAACTTGTTTACATGCACGTGGCACATGCCAGCATGTGAGGCCATCTAACAACCAAATGCAGCCTTCTAGGATGGCATTTGAAAGATCCTGGCATCCCCGACTTGATGAGGCAACACGCGCTGCCAATCATTTTTTTTCTTCCCCTTCTTATCTCTCTCCCCACCTAGATTTTCAAGCAAACCCCTTAAAAATTTAAGAACAACTCTTTAATTTGTTGATTTTTCAGATTTGATCCCTTTTCTTTTTATCATGATTTTTTTATCTTGAATAATTTATAAGATTGGTATGCCTTTTCAATTTCATCCCTCTTAATTTTTTGTCATGTTTCAAATTTAGTCCTCATTCTTTTAATTGCTATTTTTTTCTTGAAATCATTTTTTAAATTGATTTTGTTTTACGATTTCACCCTTCTTTAGTTTTTTTTTTTTTTTGTCAATTTTAATCCATATTATTTTGATTTCTATTTTTTCTTTAACAAGTTTTTAAAATTGATATTTTTAAATCAGTACATAATAAACTTCTTGATTGGACCTGAATTCAGGGTTTCACGAGTTACAAGTTTTTAAGATTTGATCATGTTTAGGAAAATTGTCTGGGTTTACTTGTTTTTTTTTTTTCTCTTTTTATCTAAACTAGATTTTTTCCTGTTTCATCCTTTAATATTTATTTAATTTTTTTATTGATATTAAAAATGACCCAGTTATCTCAAGTCTTTTTGTTTATCGTTCTTTGTTGGATTTTTTTGGCTAATTCTTTAAATTTATATTTTTTTCCCCGATCTCTCCCTTCAATATTTGAAATTTATTTTTTCAAACAATGTATAAGGTTAGAATTTTGTTTTCTATTTCATCCCCTTTTATTTCATTTTTCTTTCAAATTTAGTTCTCATTTTTTTTATTACTATTTATTTTATTTAAGATAAAGTTTTTAAATTATTTTTGTTTGTTTGTTTGTTTTCTTTAGGACTTTCCACTAATTTTAAAAGAGACCCAGGTTTTCTTGGGTTTTTATTTATTTTTGCTCTTTGTTGGATTTTCTTTTGCTACTCAATATTGAATTGATTAGGAATTGAACTTCTTAATTCAGTCAGGGTCTAGGATTTAATGGGTTATGAGTTTGAGACCTTTGCCCAAGTTTAAAAGGCTTGTCCAAGTTTACTTGGGTTTTTTTCTCCTTTTTTAAAGCTAATGTTTTTTTCTTTTCTATTTTATCATTCAACATTTTATATCATTAGTGATTAGGTTTTTTTTTTATTATCTTATTTCTATATGATTTTTTAACTGTGCATTTATGGTTGTTTTCCTCTTTTTTTTGGTTTGTCCATTTATCGACATTTTTTCTCAATTACATCTATGCCCCAAGTCACATTTTTTTAAAACAAAAATTAAAACACACTTGCCTCATAAAATTACAAATATTTTTCAATTTCACCCTCTTTTATTTTTTTATCTTTCAAATTCGGTCTTCATTCCTTTCATTGTTATTTGTTTTGTTTGGGATCATTTTTTAGAATTGTTTTACAATTTCATCCTCCATGGTTTTTTTCTATCAAATTTAATCTTCGTTCGTTTTATTGCTATTTTTTTTCTTTTGCAAGTTCTTAAAATTGATATTTTTTTTTACAATTTCATCATTCAAAAATAAATTGGTTGGGAATTAAGCTTCGCAATCAACTCGAATCTAGAATTTCACGGGTTGTGAGTTTTAGTGATTCAACCAAGTTTAGGAGGTTCGCTTAGTTTTTTTCTCTCTTTTTTTTCAGCAAATGGTTTTTTTTTTTATCTTTTTAAATGTTTTGCCTTGTTATTTTTTTTAGCTTGACTTCTAAAGGTTAACGCGAGTTGATTTTAGTTTTTTTTAGTTTTTTTTTCATTTATTTATTTTAATTTCATCATTCAACATTTGATATATTAAAAATTGATCTTCATGCTTTTTTTCCTTTTTCTTTCAAGTGGTCTTTTTTTTTCCTGGTTTTCTTTCTATTAGGTTATCTCAATCTTATGATGATCATCATGGAGTTTGTGAGTAACTTAGTTTAATAATGTTTTTTCTTATTTTTTTTTAGTTTCGCCCTTTAACATTAAGTTTTTTTATACTCCGGATGTATTGTTGTCATTTTTTTTTATTATTTGGTTTTATTATTTTATTTATTTATTGATATATTTCTATTCATATTATTTAAATTATCAATTCATCCAATAACTCAAATCTCAAAAAAATTTCCTTAATAATTTTTTCTACATTAAAAATGTTTTTACCTATCCGCGGTGAAATAGCAACCACATATATAGTTAGATACTAAGAGCGTGTTTGGCAGTGTAGTTGCGGGTGCTTTTCACATAACTTTTCGTGTCAAAATGCATGCCAATGATGTTTTTTTATTTTTTAAAAATCATTTTTGACATCAGCACATCAAAACGATCTAAAACATACAAACCATATTAAATTTTAGTAAAAAAAAAAATCAAATTTTTTAGAAACGCAGGTTGAACCGCGTTCCCAATCGCTTCCTAAAGTGCATTCAAAAGCTCTTTTAGAAGTGGTTAGTCACCGATCACTCACAAGAAGATGCCATGTGGCAAGATGTGTAATAAGGTCCAAGATCAGACGGCTGTTGACTTAGAGAAAATAAATGTTTCCAATCCCCCAACAACTCATAAAATGCTTAGTATCATCCACGTGGCCCAAGGACGAGCCCTCATGAAACAAAACCATCCCCGCGCTCCGCCGACGCTCATAAAAGCGCGCGTATAATTCTCAATTTGATCATTAGCTCTTCAAAGCTCTGGATTTCTTTTGATGATCCATGGGAAGGTTCCTCTTGTCCAAAAAAAAAATGTGGGGGTGAGAAAAAAATTGAAAAATCAAGAAAATCAGAAAAAAAAATAACTGAAAAAACCGAATCGTAAAAAAAAACCGATTAAAATTTTAAAAAAACCGACCGGTTCGGTTCGTTTTCGGTTTCGGTTTTATAAGCCTAAAACTGAAAAAACTGAATCGAACCGAACCCAAACCGGAAAAAACTGAGCCAAACCGGAAAAAAACCGAGCCAAACAGAAAAAATCAAGTCAAACCGAAAAAACCAAGCCAAAATAAAAAAACCGAGGCAAACCGGTTTGAACCTGTTATTGTCCTAAAAATACCGAACCGAACCGAACCCGGTCGGTTTGAACCGGTTTCGGTTTTTTTTTTTTTAAATTCGATTTGGTTACTTTTTTTTTGATAAAAACCGAACCGAATCGAAAATGATCACCCCTAAAAAAATGTGATCATTTTCTCCTCTCTTTTTTTTTTTTGATAATTTTGAAAGTTGAAGGGTTTGTCATGAATAATAACTATTTATACCTATAAATGAAAAATAAGTTTAATGTTCATATTATTATCTCAATTTTATATATAATTCACTAAAAAATAAAGAACAATATCGATACGGAAAGTTTATTCAAACTAAACCAACCAAAAACAAATGTATAACATTAATTTATCCTTATCTCTTGTAATTAAACCTTGTGATAAAAAATAAAAATAAAGGACCATTCATTATTTGAAGTGGGTTTCTTGTATTTGAATTTGAATGGAGAAAGGACAATTATTTAGCGTACTTAAATCTTGTAGATATAGTCCACTGTTCATCAAAAGCCAAGATTAAAATGATCATTATTAGAAAATTAATGCATTAATTACATAATTCCAAATGTCTTTTTTAATTTGGAAATTCAAACTTAACTATCATAACATCTCAAAAAATAAAATGAAATAAAATTCATTAACTCTAATCCATTACTATAATTGAGTTTCTCAGGCAAAATATCTATATATTGTATATGTAAATTGATTTTTGAAGATATATTTAGTTAATTTTGGATCAACTCATAACATTATTAAATTAAGATGGTGTTTGTTTTTGCGGTTAAATAATGTTTTTAAAAAATATGTTTTTGAATCGTTTTGATGTATTGATATTAAAAATAAATTTTAAAAAATAAAAAACTTATTATTTTAATATATTTACAAGCAAAATACACTTGAAAATTGTGAAAAATATCAAACAGAACATGTGTAATAATTGTGAAAAAAAATAGCAATTAAAAAGAGCAAATAATAGTATTTCATGGTGTGATGAACATGCTCTCTCAATCCTCCGTGGATGCATTCAAGTAGAAGTTTTTGGGATTTGCATGTTGTTTTAGTGCATGCCTGCGAAGAACAAACCGCTAGCCATTGCGAATGGCTTGGAGCGTATTCCCAAGCATTGAAAGATGAGAGTGGAGATGTGGTTATGAACTGATGAAGTGAAGAAGTAGCAGTAGCAGATGCTAAAAAAAAGAAAAAAAAAAAGAAGGGAAAATGAGGATATTGAAATAATATTATTAATTAAAGAAAGGTGTCAAGTAAGAGATTAAAAGCTATTTATATCTCATGTTTTGATGGCCTACTGCTACCACTCCTACACCCTTCCTTCAAGAAAAACCTCTGCAGAAAGCTGAGAAGAAGAGCCTTGAGAAAGAGAACTAAATCCTTTCCTTAACCTTCACGCCTTCATCACACCATTCCTCTCTCTGTCTCTGCTGATATTATTAACTCTCTCCCTCTTCCCTATATTTTTCTCTGTCAACCTCTCACTTCTCATAAAAAACCTCTGCTTTCTATTCTGTGTACTTGAAACCCCCAGTCTCACTCACACTCTACCTCTGATTGATTCTCTCTTCATTCACTCTTTTCTTATCAAGCCTCACTAAAGAACCCTTTTTCTCTCTTTAAATTCCCGTTTTGTGAGAGGGTAGAAAACAGAGCAAAAACAGAGTCATTCTTTCCTTCCTTCTCGTTTTTTCTTGGGATTTCCAACATGGCTTCTGGTAAAGAACAAGAGCAACAAGGGTTTAAACAAGCAAAGTGTGTTAAGGTTCATGGACCTATCATTGTAGGTGCGGGACCATCTGGCTTAGCCGCTGCTGCCTGCCTTTCTCAACAAGGAGTCCCTTCTCTAATTCTTGAAAAGAGTGACTGCATAGCTTCTCTTTGGCAACAAAGAACCTATGACCGCTTAAAACTTCACCTTCCTAAACAGTTCTGTGAACTCCCGCTTCTTGGTTTCCCTGCTAATTTCCCCAAGTACCCTACCAAGAGCCAATTCATTTCTTACATGGAGTCTTATGCTTCTCATTTCAATATCCATCCTAAATTCAACCAGGCTGTAAAAAAGGCAGAATATGACCGCGTTAAAGGGATTTGGAGGGTGCAAACTGAACACCTTGAGTACCATTCTAGATGGCTTATTGCTGCTACTGGTGAGAATGCTGAGCCTGTAAAACCTGAAATAGCTGGTTGTGGCAAGTTTAAAGGTGCTATTCTACATACAAGTGAGTACAATTCTGGTTCTAAGTTCAAGAACCAAAGGGTCTTGGTCATTGGGTGTGGCAATTCAGGGATGGAAGTTAGCTTAGACCTCTGTAGACACAATGCGATCCCTCATATGGTTGTAAGAAATACAGTAAGCAATCTAATCCTAGTTTCCCAAAGAAACTAATGTTTTTCTAGATTAAGATTTTGGTTTTCGAAATTGTTTTTACCATTCGATATGCTTAGTTTTTTTTATTATCCATGCCTTATTTTGTTGATGCAGGTGCATGTTCTTCCTCGAGAGATGTTTGGCATGTCAACATTCGGAGTAGCCATGGCACTTCTAAAGTGGTTACCCTTGAGATTAGTGGACAAGTTGCTACTTCTAGGAGCCAATCTCACCTTGGGCAACACAGACCAATTAGGCCTGAAGCGACCAAAAACAGGCCCCATTGAGCTAAAGAATGTCACTGGAAAGACACCAGTGTTGGATGTTGGTGCATTATCACAGATTAAGTCTGGCAAAATCAAGGTAAATCAAGCACATATAAACAAACCCTTAATTTTTATGTGCATGTATGCTACTACTACTCTCTGCAATAGCTTTTGGCCAGCAGCTAATGTTGCTAGGGTTTCAGGTGATGGAAGGTGTGAAGGAGATAACAAAAAATGGAGTCAAATTTATGGATGGACAAGAAAGGGAGTTTGAGTCTATAATCTTAGCAACTGGGTACAAAAGCAATGTCCCTACTTGGCTCAAGGTAAGCATCATATCTATGAAGTTTTTAGATTTAGTTCTATCTTATTATGAATCATCTATCCTTTTCTGCCTTGGACACATGCACAGAGGGCAGACACCTACAAATCCCTTCTTTTCTCCATGCAAAAAAGAATAAATCAGTTAGGCTCTGCTTGAAGTTATTATACCTTTTCTAACATACCCAAAATAAAAATTGCAGTTTTCTCTGTGGAGTTTTATGTTATGTTGCTGTCATGACATAATGTTATTCGTTTTGCAAAATAAACCTAAAAAACTGTCCTTTCTATTATAACCCGACTCGCCTACTTGATTCTTGGAAGTAACCCAATTTTTTTTTTTTTTCCGCCATGGCTAATGCAGGGATGTGATTTCTTCACAAAAGATGGCATGCCCAAAACCCCCTTTCCTAAGGGCTGGAAAGGAGGAAATGGACTGTACACGGTTGGCTTCACAAGAAGAGGCCTGTTAGGAACAGCCTCGGATGCAGTAAAAATTGCTCATGACATAGCTGGTGAATGGAAGGCAGCCAAGGATAGTATTAGATCTTGTAATTCCCATGTTATCATACACTTAGATCATGATGGGGCCAAATAAGATGGGAAAAGAGAGAAAATTCGGGGTAAACTTTCATAGATTAAGTTTTTAGGTGGAAGATTAATTAATTGTTCACCAGGGAGGACTAGTTTTCATTTTTTTTTCTTTTTTTCTCTTTTCTTTCTTGTAAATGCACCAATTTTGTATGGGAGGTTCATCTCCACTCCTCTTGTATCTTCCTAGACTTTGTACAAAATAACGTCCAGAGTAGAATTTAACTTGAATTCCCAAAATCTAACATGGTTTTTTTTTTTTTGCTATTTATTTCGTGATATTATATTTTATTATTTATCGTATTTAACTGAACTGTAATTCAAAGTGTTCATTGATTCTTCGGTTAAATTTACTTTGATTTTTTCTTAGTTGCACGAGCATTTACATCTAGCTAGGTTTTCTTTTTAAAGAAAACTACGGCCTGCAGCATCAAAGTGTTCATCAATTCTTTGGTTAAATTAATTTACCTACCTTCTTGCTCACAGTGCCAGCAGCTTTCCATAAAAGCAGCATCAATTGAGGTCCTCCAAACGAGATTCCTCTCGGCAAAAGCCAAAAAAATTAGTAGAAAGGAACAATCAATTCTAAAATCTAGTGTTTTCGCCCTGTATTCATTAATGTATTAAATGCATTCCTATCCGAGAAGCATGCAAGACACTTTACATAAATCCAATGTCTGCCAATAGTATGACAGTCCTCTTAGTGTCGTATACCTCAAAAATCAAATACTGCGTATAAATCTTCGCCAAACTCAACTAGGTCGTGTCTTGTTAATGTCTTAAAAAAAAAAAAAACAAGTATAGAATAGACAAAAATATATTTAGTTAAAAAGATAAATTTATCTCTTTGATAATTTCAAAGTGAGTTTTTATAATTTTAAAATAAAAAATACAACCACACTCCTAAACACGCTTATGTTATTTTAATGTATTTTAAAATAAAAGCAACCGCGATCATATTTTCAAACACGCTTGCGTTAAAAAGATAGAGATTTGATAATTTCAAAATGAATTTCTATAATTTTATAATAAGAAATACAAGAAATATGACTCTTCCTTTACGAGACCATAACCAAACATTATTCTAATGAAAAAGATTCGATCCTTTAGATTCTTGTGAGAAGTTCATTTCGGAAAGATTACTTGTTAAGTTTAAACCTTCTATATATGATCATAAATCCACAATGTGGGGATTTTTGTGAAGCATTCTTGTTGCTCTCGAAACTGAATATTGTCACATTTTTTTTTTCGTTGATGCACCAAAGAGTTAGAGACGAAACTTGAAAACGCAAAATACCTATATAATTCCTTTGTAATTCCAACCATCGCATGTAAAGTGCGGTCAAAATGTATGGGAAATAGAAGATTTATGTTCACTCTCACCCTGAATTTCTATATTAAGAACGTCTTTTGGAAAGAGTGATACAACTCCTTTAAGTTTTAGGTTTTTTTTTTGTTCTTGGCAAGTTCTTCCATATTGTCCTTCGGACGTTAGTGTAAGCTTTGAACTTTGCATTGCCACATCTTTGTCTTTTGCCTAAAATTAGCTTTGTTTCAGACCTTTCATGCGTCAACTTTTGGTCCTTTGCCCAGCCAGAGGTTGTTTGCCTTGCCCCCCTCGCTATGTAAACTGCAAGTTGCATCGTTAATACAATTTATAGAGGACACTTGTCACCATATGATTAGCTGAAAGAACCTTGATTCAATAATTTTACTAATAGTATGTTTTGTACTTCTGGTAGTTTTTGTGATTATGGTTTTAAAAAAAATTATTTTATAAAAACATTTTTGAGTGAGGTTGGTTTGGTATTTATATATGTTTTGTTAAAATTGTGGTTGAAATTAAAGTTAAATAAAAAGTAGTTTAATATGTTTGGTTAAGATTGCTTTTTCAAATTGAGGTTATAAAATAACTAGAAAGATATATATTAATATTGATGGTTTTTAATTTAAATATTGTAGATTTAACTACTACTATTACATCATAAAATAAATAATACTTTATATAAAATATTTTTTATTGTTCCATTAAACTATCTACAATTCCATCACGTACGAAATTCATCCAACAAGGACTGCAGTTTTCATGGTTTTCCGAGCATGCAACAACATCAAGTAAAATATCATCAGGAACAAAATTGGGATTGCGATTAAATTCTGAAATGCTACGTTATCATGTGATCTTCTTCTAATTTATGTAGTGTCATTGAATAATATTAAACACTAATTTTTCAAATAAAACACAATTAAAAATAAAAATAAAAATTAGATTTTTTTTACTGGGTCGGACCTGGTCCAATACATTTAGATTTGGGCCGGACCCAGTCCGGCCATGAACAGTAGAGTCATTCTTCATTGTTCACGTGAACAATAGAGAGTGAATTAATTCACTCTTCACTGTCAAGACCGCAGGAGAAGAGGAGAAGCATCTTGAAGCTGCTTTCGATAGCAAATTAAGCTTCAATATTAACCAAACATGTTGTTTGTGCGGTTTATTTTAAAAATAAAAGGTGCTGCATAAACAAACACCCTCTTAACCTTTTACCCAATAGGATATTAAATGAAAAACATGTGTACTTGCATAAAGCTGTTGCATCTCTCCCACTTTGGAAAATAGTTTATAATTGGAAATGTCTCCCTGCAGTTGTGTAATTATGAGATGGTAATTTACTTGAAGAAAAACTTGCCCTATATTTTTCTGAGTTGAATGCTAATATTGTATGTTAATTCATATGAGCTGCGACTGCTATATATAGTAATTGTGTTGGTGTTTCAACTGAACTTGACACCTAATTTAGCTTCGCTGGAGCTAG
>Ga0307510_10007541_pt1 | contig 12959 bp, 14 predicted proteins | sample 12_EM_MG_FD_207224 | JGI IMG/M metagenome (GOLD analysis project Ga0307510, IMG submission 207224) | Populus trichocarpa ectomycorrhiza microbial communities from riparian zone in the Pacific Northwest, United States - 12_EM | ecosystem: Host-associated > Plants > Roots > Unclassified | place... | reverse complement strand
GACGCGGACTTTAGCTTTTTCTGAAGATTTGTCGGAAAGATTGCTCACAACGGCAATTCCACCCGGCGCTCGCCGGTCGGCAAGCCTGTCAGCACCCGGCCGCTTTCGGTGCGCACGCGCACCGGCAGGCCCTCGATGCCGGGGTTCAGCGCCTGGGCTTCGCCCGCAACGCTGAAGCCGTCGCCCTGCGCGAGCACGGTCACGGTCTCGCCGGCGGCGAACCACTGGCGCGCCTTCAAATGCGATTGGCGCACGCTCTGGCCGGGCTTGAGGGCGCGCGTCAGCGTGCGGCCGACCGCCATCTCGGTGCTGGCAACGGCTGAAGAAGCGTCTTCGGCCAGATCGACCTCGGCTTGAGTCAAATCTGCGGCGGTGAGCACGGCGCCCGAGGCCGCGCCCGAGGTCGCGACCAGCGCCTTGCCGAACACGCGCACGGTGATCGGCAGATACACATTCCATTTGGCGGGGCCGCTGGTGCAACGCAGGCCGATCCGGCTCTTGCCCCACAGGCGCATGCCTTCGGGCACATAAGGTTCGACATGCTGGCAAGGCGCGAGGCGAAGTCGCGGATCGAGCTGACCGACGCTGACCTCCACCCGCGGTGCGCCAGGTGCATGCGGCACGGCGCCGCTCAGCGCGAGCTGGCGCACCTGTTGTTCGAGGCCGCGGTCCAGGCCGGACGCCGCCTCCGAGGTGGCCACTGCAGGTGCATCGACCTGTGCCGACGCGAGCGGCGCCAGCGCAGCGATGAACATCGCGGCAGCGGCATGGCGGACGAACGCTCGACGAGCAAACGCACGACGAGCAAAGGCGAGCACGGTGGACATGCCGGCACTGTAGTGATGAGGACGCCGCCGCAGCCCTTCGATATGGCCGGCATTCCGGCCTCTTATCGCACTTATGTTCGGGCGGGCGCTGAACACAATCCCGTCACAGTTCCACCCACCGCGAGGGCCGCCATGCTCAACCGACTCACCGACGCGCTCGACTTCCAGGCCCAGGCCTTGAACCTGCGCTCAGAGCGTCAGCGCCTGATCGCCAGCAACATCGCCAACGCCGACACGCCGGGCTACGTGGCGCGCGAGATGAATTTCGCGCAGGCCCTGAAGGACGCAACCGGCAATGGCCAGACCGCCTCCACGCTCGCGGCCACGCAGGCCGGCCACATCGGCGGCAGCGGCTCCAGCAACGGCAGCTTCAGTACGCTGATGTATGCAGCGCCCAGCCAGACCAACCTGGACCGCAACACGGTGGACATGGACCGCGAGCGCGCCAGCTTCGCCGACAACACCGTGAAGTACGAGGCCACGCTGCGCTTCATCGGCAACCACGTGAAGACGACGCTGTCGGCGATCACGGGCCAGTGACCATGATGCAAACGCAATATAAGTCGCGGGCCGAGCGCCGGGCAAGGGCCACCCAGGGGCCTCTTCTTGGTGGCCCAGCCAAGCCGGCCCGCATCCCCTCGGGGGATCGGTCGATGTACTCATCGGACGAGGGGTTGTCATGAGCATGATGAACATCTTTAACGTGTCGGGGAGTGCGGCGAGCGCGCAGAGCCAGCGGCTCAATGTCGTCGCCAGCAACCTGGCCAACGCCGACACCGTGGCCGGCCCGGATGGCACGGCCTACAAGGCACGCCAGGTCACGTTCCAGACCCAGCTGATGGGCGCGAACGCGAACGATCCCACCTCGGCGGGCGTGAAGGTCAGCACCATCACCGAAGACCAGACCGCCGGCCGCCGCGTGCACGACCCCAAGCACCCGAGCGCGGACGCCGATGGCTACGTGACCTACAGCAACGTCAACGCGGTCGAGGAGATGGTCAACATGATCTCGGCCTCGCGCTCGTACCAGAACAACGTCGAAGTCATGAACACGGCCAAGAGCCTGTTGATGAAGACACTGCAGATGGGCCAGTAGCCGCATCCCACGGATCACAAGGACACTCATGAGCGCACTTTCTGCCGCCTCCCTCAGCAGCATCAACGGCACCGCCGCCAGCAGCACCAGCGCGACCGACTCCGCCGGCAGCCAGGACCGCTTCCTGAAGCTGCTCGTCACGCAGCTGCAGAACCAGGACCCGCTGAGCCCGATGGACAACGCGGAGCTCACGAGCCAGATCGCACAGATCAACACCGTGAGCGGCATCGCCACGCTCAACACCAGCGTGCAGGGCCTGTCCAGCCAGTTCCTGCAGATGCAGACGCTGCAGGGCGCGTCGCTGGTCGGCAAGGACGTGATCGTGCCCGGCAACAAGCTCGACATCGCCGATGCCGTGGGCCAGGGCGGCTTCGAACTGACGAGCGCGGCCGATGCCGTGAAGGTCGAGGTGCTGAGCCCCGCCGGCAAGGTGCTCGACACGATGAACCTCGGCGCGCAGAGCGCCGGCGTGCACAGCTTCGACTGGGCCGCCAACGCCTACACCAACACCGACAACCTCACCTTCCGCGTGACCGCGACCAGCGGCAGCACCACGCTGACCAGCACTGCGCTGATGCGCGACAAGGTCGACGCCGTGAGCACGACCGGCGACGGCCTCTCGCTGGAGCTCGACCGCTCCGGCACGGTGGCGTACTCGTCCGTCAAGGCCATCAACTGAACATCCCAACCAAGGACTATCCATGAGCTTCCAACAAGGTCTGTCGGGTCTGAACGCGTCGAGCAAGAACCTCGAAGTCATCGGCAACAACGTGGCCAACGCGAATACCGTGGGCGCGAAGTCGTCGCGGGCCGAGTTCGGCGACATGTACGCCAGCGCGCTCAGCGCCAACAACATCGGCATCGGCGTGAACCTGCAGGCGGTGACGCAGCAGTTCACGCAGGGCAACATCACGACGACCAGCAGCCCGCTCGACATCGCGATCAACGGCAACGGCTTCTTCGAAGTCACCAACGGCAACCAGACGCTGTACACCCGCAACGGCCAGTTCCAGGCCGACAAGGACGGCTTCATCACGACCGCCGCCGGCCTGAAGCTGGTCGGCTACCCGGCCTCTGCAGACGGCACGATCCAGCCGGGCGCGGCCACCGCGCTGCAGCTGCCGACCGCCGGTGTCGACCCGCAGGCCACCACCAAGATCACCGCCGAGATGAACCTCGACTCGCGCAAGGCGACGACGCTGCCGGCCACCACGCCGCAGATCGATTTCTCCGACGCGAAGACCTACAACGACGCGACCTCGGTCACGGTCTACGACGCCAAGGGCCAGGACGTGGCGCTCACGTATTACTTCCAGAAGTCGGCGACCGACACCTGGAACGTCTACGCCACCGCCAACGGCACGTCGGTGAATGCCGATGCGTCGGGCAACCCGCTGCCGGTCACGAGCATCTCGTTCCCGAGCAACGGCGGCACGCCGACCTCGCCCACCGGCCCGGTCACGTTGAACATCCCGACCAGCACCAACGCTGCCGGCGCTTCCACGCTCGCCATCAACGGCATCGCGCTCGACCTCACCGGTGCGACGCAGTTCGGCTCGGCCTTCGGCGTGACCAGCATCGCGCAGGACGGCTATGCCGCCGGCCAGCTCACCAGCGTGACGATCGAGAACTCGGGCGTCGTGACCGCGACCTACTCGAACGGCCAGTCCAAGCCCGCCGGCCAGCTCGAACTCGCGACCTTTCGCAACCCGCAAGGCCTGAGCCCGCAAGGCGGCAACCTGTGGGCCCGCAGCTTCGCGTCGGGCGACCCGACGGTGGGCACGCCCAGCAGCGGCAACTTCGGCAAGCTGCAGGCCGGCGCGCTGGAAGAGTCGAACGTCGACCTCACCGGCGAACTCGTCAACATGATCACTGCGCAGCGCGTCTACCAGGCCAATGCGCAGACCATCAAGACGCAGGACCAGGTGCTGCAGACGCTGGTCAACCTGCGTTGATCGATTGCTCTTCTGAGGGGTTGCCATGGACCGCATGATCTATCTGTCGATGTCGGGCGCGAAAGCGACCATGCAGCGCCAGGACACGCTCGCCAACAACCTCGCCAACGTGTCGACGCCCGGATTCCGCGCCGAGTTGCAGGCGTTTCGCGCGGTGCCGGTCGAAGGCAGTGGCGCGAGCACGCGCGTGTTCTCGCTCGAGACCACGACCGGCTACGACGCCACGCCAGGTGCCATCACCGCGACCGGCCGCAACCTCGACGTGGCGGCGCAGGGCAATGCGTGGCTCACGGTGCAGGCGCTCGACGGCACCGAGGCCTACACGCGCGGCGGTTCGCTCGAAGTCTCGAGCGACGGCACGCTGACCACGCGCAGCGGCCTGCCCGTGATGGGCGATGGCGGCCCGCTGCAGATCCCGCCGAATTCGGCCGTCAGCATCGGCGCCGACGGCACCGTCAGCGCCAAGGGAACCGACGGCAAGAACAACGCCGTCGGCAAGCTCAAGCTGGTCACGCCCGAGACCGCACTCAAGCGCGGTGAGGACGGCCTGTTCCGCGGCGCGGACGGCGACCTGCCGGCGGACGACAAGGCCCGCGTGCAGGATGGCGCGCTGGAAGGCTCGAACGTCAGCGCGGTCGAATCGATGGTCGCGATGATTTCGGCGGCGCGTCAGTTCGAAGCGCAGATGAAGATGATCCAGACCGCCGAGGCCAACGAGAAGTCGGCCTCGCAATTGCTCACCGCAGGTTGACGCAGAAAGGCGGCCGCACGGGCCGCCTCTTCGCTGATGATTTCCCCGCGGGGTCGCGGAGTCAGTTCAGCTCGAAGGATCTTTCGAGCGCGTCTTCGACACGCCGCTGATGATCCCCAGGCCCACCAGGATCACGCACGCGATCGCCACGTACAGCGCGGGCACGCCGGCCGTGATGAGTCCCCATGCGACGCCGCCGGTGAGCAGCACGAAGCCGACGAGGTAGATGGCAAAGGACATGGCGCGCTCCGCGTCACAAGGTCCTGCGGCCGGTGATGAGCTGGTAGACCAGCACCACGACGGCTGCGACCAGCAGCAGATGCAACAGGCCACCGGCAGTGAACGATGTCACCAGGCCCAGGACCCAGAGCACGAGAAGCACGACCACGACGGTATAGAGCATGTTGATCTCCTGATGATGTGCCGCGACGATAGACACAGGCGCGGCGCGCCCGAATCGGTCGAACGCCCGATCGTTCGTAGGTGCTGTCCGACCACCGCAGCCCCAAGGCGAGAAGAAGCTCTGCGTATCCCGCGCTTTTCGGCGCATTCGAATTCCGCTCGATCGCCATCATCGGCACATTGACCGGAGCCCCGCCATGATGCGTTCCCTGTGGATCTCGAAAACCGGCATGGAAGCCCAGCAAACCCAGCTGGACGCCATCTCGAACAACCTCGCCAATGCCTCGACGAACGGCTACAAGCGTTCGCATGCGGTGTTCGAGGACCTGATGTACCAGAACCTGCGCCAGGCCGGCGCGAACAGCAGCGACCAGACGCAGCTGCCCACCGGCCTGCAGCTCGGCCTGGGCACGCGCGCGGTCGCCACCTCGCGCAGCTTCGGGCAGGGCAACCTGCAGCAGAGCAGCAACCCGCTCGATGTCGCGATCAGCGGCCAGGGCTTCTTCGAACTGCAGATGCCCGATGGCACGACCGGCTACACGCGCGACGGCTCGTTCCAGGTCAGCGCCACCGGCCAGCTCGTCAGCAACAACGGCTATGTGGTGCAGCCCGGCATCACGATCCCCACCACCGCCACCAGCGTGACCATCGGCAACGACGGCACCGTCAGCGTCGTGCTGCCGGCGCAGACCACGCCGCAGACGGTCGGCAAGCTGCAGGTCGCGAGCTTCATCAACCCGGCCGGTCTGGACCCCAAGGGCCAGAACATCTACGCCGAGACCGCCGCATCGGGCACGCCGAACACCGGCACCGCCGGCCAGAACGGCCTGGGCATCGTGCAGCAGGGTTTCGTCGAAACCTCGAACGTCAACGTCGTCGAGGAACTCGTCGGCATGATCCAGACGCAGCGCGCCTACGAGCTCAACTCGAAGGCGATCAAGACGTCGGACGACATGCTGGCGCGCCTCACGCAGCTCTGAGTCTGACCATGCTGAATCGCCTGACTCCGCTCGCGCTCGCATTGGCAGCGCTGGCCGCACTTGCGGGTTGCGACACGATGAGCGAGACGCTCAACAAGCGCCCGCCGGTCGATGTGGCGCAGCCCACCGCGATGCGGCCGCAGCCGGTCGCCGTGGCGACCGTGAACAACGGCTCGATCTTCCAGTCCGGCCAGTACCGGCCGCTGTTCGAGGACCATCGCGCGCGGCTGGTCGGCGACACGCTCACGGTGCAGATCGTCGAGAAGGTCAGCGCCACGCAGAAGTCCACCAGTTCGATCGACAAGAGCGGCGGTGTGGCGGCCGGCGTCACCGCGATCCCGGGTTTGTCTGCCAACTCCTTCACGACTGCACGCGCCACGCTCGGCGCGACCTCGAGCAACACCTTCGCCGGCAAAGGCAGCACCGAGAACAGCAACGACTTCTCGGGCACCATCACCGCCACCGTGATCGAGGTGCTGCCCAACGGCCACCTGATCATCTCGGGCGAGAAGCAGATCGGCGTGAACCACAACGTCGACGTGCTGCGCTTCTCGGGCCAGGTCGACCCGCGCGCGATCCAGACCGGCAACAGCGTCGCCTCGGCGCAGATCGCCAACGTGCGCATCGAGCAGCGCGGCAAGGGCCAGCAGGCCGATGCGCAGGGAATAGGCTGGTTGGGACGCTTCTTTTTGAACGTTCTACCCATTTAGGTTTGCCCAGAATCGGGTTCATCGGTCACCCACTCGTCCGATGCAACCACGATGTACGACGCTGAAAAACTCCTCCGCAGACTGATCGCCGCCACGGCACTGCTCGCCAGCGCCGCGGTCTGGTGGCCCACCCCGGCCAGCGCGATGCGGCTCAAGGAAGTGGCCTCGGTCCAGGGCGTTCGCACCAATCAACTGGTCGGCTACGGCCTCGTCGTCGGCCTCGATGGCACCGGCGACCAGACCACCTCCACACCGTTCACCACGCAGAGCATCAACGCGCTGCTGCAGCAGATGGGCGTGACCGTGCCGGCCGGCACCAGCATGCAGCTCAAGAACGTGGCCGCGGTGATGGTCACCGCGCAGCTGCCGCCGTTCGCGCAGCCGGGTCAGCAGCTCGATGTGACCGTGTCCTCGCTCGGCAACGCCAAGTCGCTGCGCGGCGGCACCTTGATCGCCACGCCGCTCAAGGGCGCCGATGGCCAGATCTACGCGCTCGCGCAAGGCAACCTGATCGTCGGCGGCGCGGGTGCATCCGCGGCGGGCTCCAAGGTCCAGATCAACCACCTCAGCGCCGGCCGCGTGCCCGAAGGCGCGACGGTCGAGCGCGCGGTGCCCACGCCGCTGAGCCAGGGCGAGTTCCTGCAGCTCGACCTGAATGCCAACGACTACAACACCGCGCGCGAAGTGGCGCGTGCCGTCAACGCGAAGATGGGCAACGGCATCGCGCAGGCGATGGACGGCCGCGTCGTGCGCGTGCGCATGCCCGAGGGCATAGACGCCCGCGTGGCCTTCATGGCCGACATCGAGAACCTGCCGCTCGAACTCGCCGCGCCCGCGGCCAAGATCGTCATCAATGCGCGCACCGGTTCGGTCGTCGTGAACCAGATGGTCACGCTCAACCCGTGCGCGGTGGCGCATGGCAGCCTGTCGGTCACGATCAACTCGACCCCGGTCGTGAGCCAGCCGAATGCGTTCTCGACCGGCGGCACGACCGTCAGCAAGGACAAGGCCGAGATCACGATCAAGCAGGAGCCCGGCTCGCTGATCCAGCTGCCGGCCGGCACCAAGCTCGCCGATGTCGTCAAGGCCCTGAACTCGCTGGGCGCGACGCCGCAGGATCTGCTCGCGATCCTGCAGGCGATGAAGACCGCCGGTGCACTGAACGCCGAGATCGAGGTGATCTGATCGTGGCCGTGTCCGGCGTTTCCCTCAACGATGCGAGCTCGCTCGATGCGATGCGCGATCCGTCGGGCAGCGCATTGCGCGCGCGTGCCGCGACCGATCCCAAGGCCGCGATCAAGGCGGCGGCCAAGCAGTTCGAGGCGATGTTCATGCAGCAGCTGATGAAAAGCATGCGCGAGTCGTCGATGGCGACCGGCATGCTCGACAACGCCGGCACGCAGATGGGCACCGAAATGCTGGACACGCAGTTCGCGAACAAGATGACCGGCCTGCCCGGTGGCCTGGGCGACGTGATCGCCAAGCAGCTCGAACGCCAGATGACCGGCAGCGCGCCGAACGCGGCGCTCGCGCCGATGCGCGCCTCGAGCGCAGCGTCGGCCTCGTCGGCCTACGGCAAGACCAAGCCGACGCAGGAGGAATTCCTGCGCACGCACGAGACCTCCGCGCGCGCGGCCGAGGAGCAGACCGGCATCCCGGCGACCTTCATGGTCGCGCAGGCGGCGCACGAGTCGGGCTGGGGCAAGCGCGAGATCAGGAACGCCGATGGTTCGAGCTCGCACAACCTGTTCGGCATCAAGGCCGGTCCGGGCTGGACCGGCAAGGTCGCGCAGGTCACGACCACCGAAGTCATAGACGGCCAGCCGCGCAAGGTGGTCGCGAAGTTCCGCTCCTACGCGAGCTACGACGAATCGTTCCGCGACTACGCGCAGATGATGAAAGACAGCCCGCGCTATTCCAAGGTCGTCGCTGCCGGCAACAGCGCGCAAGGCTTCGCGCAAGGTCTGCAGCGTGCGGGTTACGCGACCGACCCGGCTTACGCCGACAAGCTGACACGCGTGATCAACACGACGTTGCGGATGCAGCGTGCGGCTGCGGTGCGCACACAGGAGAACTTGGCATGAGCGCGTTGATGTCGATTGGCAAGACGGCGATGTTCGCCAGCTATGCCGCCTTGCAGACCACCAGCAACAACATCGCGAACGCGAACACGGTTGGCTATTCGCGGCAGTCGACGCAGGTCGCCGACGCGGCAGGGCAGTTCACCGGCTCCGGCTTCTTCGGCAAGGGTGTCGATGTCACGACCGTCTCGCGTGCCTACGACAAGTACCTCACGAACCAGGCCGTGGGCACCAGCTCCACCGCCGCGGCCGACAACGCGCGGCTGGACAAGCTGACGCAGCTCGAGACCGTGTTCGGCACCGGCGACACCGGTCTGGGCCAGGCGGCCGGCGGCTTCCTGAATTCGTTCGTCGACCTCTCCAGCAACCCGAGCGATTCGTCTGCGCGGCAGGTCGTGCTGAGCCAGGCGCAGGAACTCGCCGCGCGCTTCAGCGCTGCGAGCGACCAGCTCGCCGCGTTGCAGACCGGCGTCACGCAGGACGTGAAGACCTCGGTGGACACGCTCAATGCGCTCGCGAAGCAAGTCGCGGCGGTGAACACCCAGATCGCGCAGCTCAAGGGCTCGGGCCAGCCGCCGAACCAGTTGCTGGACCAGCGCGACCAGCTCATCAGCAAGATCTCGGACATCGTCAACGTCACGACGATTCCTGCGGACGACGGCAGCGTCGGCGTGTTCGTCGGCGGCGGCCAGAGCCTGGTGCTCGGCGGCAACGCGAGCACCGTGAAGGCGGTGGCCGATCCGTTCGATCCGGCCAAGGTCAAGCTGACGATGACCGAGGGAACCGCGAACCGCGAGATCCCGCCCGACAGCCTGGTCGGCGGCTCGCTCGCCGGGCTGATGAAGTTCCAGAACGAGGACCTCACGTCGGCCAACAACCTGCTCGGCCAGATGGCCACCGCGATCAGCGGCGCGGTCAACGGCCAGCAGGCGCTGGGTCTCGACCTCGGCCAGCCCGCGAGCGCCGGCGCGCCCATCTTTTCGGTCGGCACGCCACGCGTGCTCGCGGCCGCCGGCAACACCGGCAGTGCGACGATCACCGCCACCGTCAGCGACACGACCAAGGTGCAGGCGAGCGACTACTCGATCGGCTTCGACGGCACCAACTATTCGCTGTCCCGCGACTTCGATCAGACCTCGGCGGGCGGCCCATACACCGCGGCGCAGATGGCCACCGGCGTCACGGTCGACGGCGTCACGTTCAAGCTCACCGGCGGCACGGCCAACAGCGGCGACCGCTTCCTGGCGCAACCCGTGGGCACCGCTGCGCAAGCGATGAAGTCGGTGCTGGCCAGCACCAAGGGGCTGGCCGCGGCGTCGCCGTTCACCGGCAGCACGGGCGTCAACAACACGGGCACCGCGACAGTCGATTCGCTGACCGCGGTCAACCCGTCGTACAACGGTGCGCTGAGCGCGAACATCACCTTCACCTCGGGCGCGGGCGCCTACAACTGGTCGCTGAGCGACGGCACCAGCGGCACCGGCACCTGGACCGCGGGCCAGCCGATCAGCCTGAACGGCTTCGAGCTCAAGCTGAGCGGCGTGCCGGCCAGCGGCGACACCTTGAGCGTCGTGCCCACCGTGTCCACGGCCACGAACAACGGCAACGCGGTCGCGTTCGCGAAGCTCGCCACCGCCGGCATCGTCAGCCCGAGCGGCTCGGGCGGCGGATCGGCGGCCGGCATGAGCATCACCGATGCGTACGCCAGCGCACTCGCCAGCATCGGCGTGCGCGTGCAGAGCGGCAAGACCGCGGCGACGCTGTCGACCGCGATCGCGTCGCAGGCTGAGACCGCGCGCGCCAACCAGGCCGGGGTGAACCTGGACGAAGAGGCCGCGCGCCTGATCCAGTATCAACAGAGTTACCAGGCCGCGGCCAAGATCCTGCAGGTGGCGCAGGCCATCTTCGACACCATGCTGCAGACGGCAGCTGGCTGAAAGGCGACCCCATGAGAATCAGCACGTCCAACGCCTACCAGACTTCGCTCGACTCGCTGATGGACCGGCAGGTCTCGCTCAGCGGCACGCAGGAGCAGATGACCACCGGCAAGCGCGTGAACCGCGCGAGCGACGACCCGGCCGCCGCGGCGCGCGCCGAACGCGCGCTCGCGGCCGAACAGCGCGCCACCGCGGGTCAGCGCGCGGTCGACGCCAGCAACACCGCGATGACGCTGACCGAAAGCGCGCTCGGCGACGCCACCGATCTGCTGCAGCAGGTGCGCGAGGCGCTCGTCTCGGCCGGCAACGCCAGCTACAGCGACGCGGAACGCACCAGCAAGGCCAACGAGATCGCCGACCTGCGCAAGCAGCTGCTGGCCGTGGCCAACCGCACCGACGGCTCCGGCACCTACCTGTTCGGCGGCCAGGGCGCGTCCAGCCCGCCGTTCGCCGACGTGCCGGGCGGCGTGACCTTCCAGGGCGCAGGCGGCGTCGTGCAGGCCGCGTCCGACGAGGCGCTGCCGCTTACCGTGAACGGCCAGGCCACGTGGATGAACGCGCGCACCGGCAACGGCGTGTTCACGACGAGCGCGGTCACGAGCACCGGCAGCGCGTGGATAGACACCGGCAGCGTGACCGATCCGTCGGCCGTCACCGGCGCCACCTACAGCCTGCAGTTCAGCGGCAGCGGCAGCACCAGCACCTACTCGATCCTGAAGAACGGCGTGGCCACGGCGCAGACCAATGTCGCGTTCAAGGCCGGCCAGACCATCCAGATCGACGGCCTCTCCGCCACCATCAGCGGCCAGCCCGCCAATGGCGACGTGTTCCAGCTCGCGCCGTCGACGTCCAGCCTCAGCGTGTTCGACACGCTCGACAAGGCAGTGGCCGATCTGAAGACGCCGGGGCGCACCGGCGCGCAGATCTCGCAAACCAATTCGACGAACCTGGGCAACCTGGATTCGGTGCTCGGGCAGATGTCGGCGGGGCGTGCACAGGTGGGCGCGACGCTCACGCGCATCGACGCGGTGACGAGCCGTCTCTCCGATCAGAAGCTGGCGAGCCAGACCGAGCGCTCGAACGCCGAAGACCTCGACATGACGCAAGCAATTTCTGACTTCTCGAGCCAGCAGACCGGCTACGATGCGGCGTTGAAGGCCTATTCGATGGTCCAGAAACTGTCATTGTTCAACTACATCAATGCCTGACATGTCCCGTTTGCGCGGCCACGGAGTCTGACGTGAGTGACACCACCATCCTCGGGCAGATCGCGCTCGGCTACTCGCCTTTCATCGACCGCAATCGTGCCGTCAGTGCGACGCGCGTCACGGTGTTCCCGCTGCGTCCCGATGCGGTGCTCGATGTCGGCCAGTTGCTGCACGAGATCGGCAACGTCTGGCCCGCCACCGGCGCGCGCGTGTCGCTGAACATCGTCAGCGAAAGCCTGCTGCAGGAGCTGATGACGGCGCAGCCCTCGGCCAACCTGATGGTCGAGGTGCCGTCGTTCATGGCCACCGACCCGGCCAACGTCGAGTCGCTGCAGACGCTGCACCGCAACGGCAGCACGCTGCTGCTCAAGGGCCGCCCGCTGAAGGAGCTGCCGCGCGAAGTGCTGCCGTGCTTCAAGTATTCGATCATCGACCTGGCCGACGAGCGCCGCCTCTCCGAAAACGCCGCACCGCCCGGTGTGACGCGCAGCATCGGCCACGTGCAGGCCGGCGTGCGCACGGTGGCCGAGATGGAAGCCGCGTTCGCGCGCGGCGCCGAGGCCGTGCTGGGCTGGCCGATCGACGATGCGGTCTCGACCACGGTTGCGCGCAACGGTCAGTCGCCCGCCGGTCCCGGCATGCAGGCCATCGTCAAGCTGATCCACCAGGTCGACAAGGAAGAGCCGATCGAAAAGCTCGAGGCCACGCTCAAGCTCGATCCGCCGCTGGCGTTCAAGCTGCTGCGCTTCATCAACTCGCCGGCCTTCGGCCTGCGCGTGGAGATCGGCTCGTTCCGCCACGCCATCATGATGCTGGGCTACAAGCGCCTGAAGCGCTGGCTCGCGCTGCTGCTCGCCACCGCCAGCAAGGATGTGAACCTGAAGCCGGTGATGTTCGCGGCCGTGCGTCGCGGCCTGCTGATGGAAGAACTCGTGCGCAGCAGCGGCGACGAAGAGATGCGCAACGAGATGTTCATCTGCGGCGTGTTCTCGCTGCTCGACCGCATGTTCCA
>Ga0307510_10007540_pt1 | contig 12960 bp, 10 predicted proteins | sample 12_EM_MG_FD_207224 | JGI IMG/M metagenome (GOLD analysis project Ga0307510, IMG submission 207224) | Populus trichocarpa ectomycorrhiza microbial communities from riparian zone in the Pacific Northwest, United States - 12_EM | ecosystem: Host-associated > Plants > Roots > Unclassified | place... | reverse complement strand
CAGAGATAGCATCCCCAATGCCTCCGGCAGTGGAACAAACGAACACATGACTATGGGAGTGGAACGGTCATGTACTCTCTTTGGCGTTGTTTATTTCATCGCTCCTGTGTCGTTGTTTTTCCGTTCTGGTTTCGATATCTGCAATCAAGAGTTTCGGGCTTTGGAAAATTGGTTTATCATACTGTAAAATCTCCAACTGGCCTGGACTACGACTGTTTACAATCGATCATTAATACCAGAATACAAACAAATTTCAGCAAACTACAATCCCAGCATGTCTGCGGATTATGATAAGGATGAAATTAGCAAGGCCAGTATGTTGCAAGTTTCTGCAATTGCCATTTGAGGTATGACAATACTATTGATATTGGAGAATGAGATGGACAAGTTTGATTGATACAAGTCTTGCTTTTGACACCATAATTCCGTCCTCAGTGGTCAACACTCTATAGCTGAGCTTTTATCCTCTCCCAGTCGAATTTGTATATCTGAATATTTACATATGACCTTGGCTGTTTTCACATAAATTTGACACCAAATAAGAGCCTAAGATCTTTTACACCATACGCAATATACAACTCTCAAGCATCAATTACACATATTTTATATATTGCGCCTGACATTAGTAGGAAACTCATCTTTAGTGCTGTAGTAGAATTACTGGTAGTGGTTTGTGTTCTTATATTTATTAGCTGAATCGAACTAGTAGAATAGTTAGACACTGTAAAGGCACATAGTGCAGAACTGCTTGTTAATAAAATCAAATATTTAGTATATAAATTGAAACATATATTAATTTTAGAATTAATATTTTAGTAATCTTGGTAGACATTTTCCATATTGTTTCAACACATGTGTTGAAACAACGATTTTGTTGTATGACTCAATTGTTATTATAACCGATGATTTGGCCCAAAACATGTTTTGAAATCAAGAATTTTTCAAACAACGGACTGCCAAACAGCACCTTAGTTTTGACAGTAGCTGAGATTTCGGACAGGCCTTGTTCAGGCCAGTTCGTTAAAGGCGAGATTTTACACTCCATGAAGAAAATTCCTTTCCCTAAGGACTCCCGCAATCTATCCTAATTTACCTACTATTGGCTCCGAGCACTCCTCACCTTATCCATAGCAACTCCACCTGAAACATTCTTTATAAAGAAATCAAGTCTCATTACTATTCCCACAACCGAAACCTTCTATTGATCTCAGATTAACCAACGCATGTAGCAATAATAAGGTACTGCTCTCGGGTACCGTCAGAACTCGAATCGAAGAAAAAAGTATGCGAGGGCACTAGGGTTCTCCTCCTCTGCTTTGCAAGGTTGGCCTTTAGTTGGAATAAAATCAAGGGACTATGTGCAATGGCCTACCGGAAGGGAAACTACGATCTCCTGGTACCGTGCGTATTTCTTCGATTCGGGTTCCCACGCTACTGCGGATGAGTAAAACAACAGCGATAGCCTCCCCCATTCCCAATGCCCTCATGACAACGCTGATCAAACAGGGAAATTATGTGCCACCCAGAGTTTGCTTCCTTCTCCTCCCTAAGGCCCTGTTTGGTTGTGCTGGGCCCATTCCGTTGCCACATACAAACGACTGTTCCCCTTCCATTCCAAAATGGGAGAACGGAATGGGCGTTTGGCAACGGTAAAAGGCATCTACCATCAGGGTTCCGAATGGTCGGCGGAAGACTGGACTGGACTAGCTAGTCAGGTCGAAAGTCAAGTCTAGTCCAATGGTGGAAATTAGACCGACTGGACAGTCAGGATAATGGAAACCGACTTGACCAGGACTGGTCTGACCAGGCCTGCCAAGCAATAGGATATGCTATTTTTATCACAATATATTACGTTCAAATAAAGCTTTTCTTAATCAAACTTATTGTTTCCGTGAATTATATGGTGGAGATAGTGCCTCGATTAGATTAGGGGTAGCGAGGATAGGTTCGCGAGTATCGAACTATTTTTGGTTCACTAAGTGAGTATTACATGACCACATGCCACAATACCGGTATTGGATGCGACCTATCCATCAGGTAATCGTATTTCCAGACTCTCATGCGATCTTTTATAAAGACTAGTCTGGGACCAATCCAAACCGGACCGGACCACCAAAGTTAGTCGGGTCCAGTCATCGCCATCACCAGGACTGGCCAGCCGGGTCCTGCCTCCAAGACTTGACCGGTCGGACTATTCGGAACCCTGTCTACCATTCCATTTCCAAACAGCCCTAGCAAAACAGTTGCCATGCAGAAACATGATAAGCAAATATTTATACCAATAAAATAATTATTGTGCTCTAGAATAACTCCTTTATAATATGATATCAACAATACATCCTTGATTCTTATTTTTATTTCCAACAATCCAATGAGTATTCTAGCAGATAATAGCAGTGGGAGAAGGAGCTGGATCTACAAGCCAGAGCTGGAAGCCAGGAGCAGAAGTTGTGAATTCAGGAAAGTTGTAGGTACTAGTAGAGCGTCGAAGGTTTAAACTTGAGAAGCATTAGAAACACTAGTAAAATTTCTTCATGAGGCTCCAGGGTGAAATCTTTTTAATGTGTTTGTCAGAAGCAAATGGTGCTAAGTTGGCAACAACCGTTCCTACAGGTCCGACCGCTTCCTACTGGAACGGTCCTGGATGGGCCCAGCACAACCAAACAGGGCCTAAGTTGCGCTCGACCATCCGGAGGTAGCGCACAACACTAGGGCCAAAACGAATGTGCTGGAAACTAAACGAAAGACCTCGCCAAAGTCATGGCCAACCTGCATCAAGCTTATGAGGAACATGGAGAAGGATGAAAGCGGACCAAAACCCACATCAATTCCCGCCACCGCTGTTATCAACATGGCAAGATACTTGATAACTTCCCACACAGCCGAGGAGAAGATATTGCTGTAGGTATAATCAGTAACTTCATTCCCTCGCTCTCCCGAAATTAACCGACCAAACATGAGTCTGCAAAAGAATAATAAAACCATCTCAACCATTGCGTCGCTTCCTACACCTGTCGGTCTCTCACCTTGTATTACCGATTTACCTACTAAGTACTTCCGTAATATTAGTGTTGAAAAGACATAACCATAAGCTCTTTTATCAGTCTTTTCCGCCTCAGAACTGATGAAATCTCTAACGCCATTATCCATCCTTGTCCCTCAGCTACCCCATCAACTCATAACCATATCACGGTTTATCCCCCTTCATTAGATCGCCCGCCTACCCTGCACTAATAACCCATAGAAATAAAGCATCCGGAGATCTGGTAAGTAAGTCAACTGATGATCTTCCTTCTTTTTCTTGTAACCGAGATCCGCCTCAACAACCGCCATCACCAGCAGCTCTACGGGGGTGCCAAGATGAGAAGAAGGGGGGCGGGCGGGAGTGGGAATAAAGGGAACAAAAGGGAGAACAAAGATGGAAGCAACAAACATCTATGACCCGATTAAAAATGCAAAAGGAGAGTTCCTGCCTAAGCTCCAATTGCAAGAGCTAGGTGTTATTAGCCTAATGACTTCGCACCTGATACACAAGGAGGAAATCGTTTCCAACTTCAGCCTGGTCTCGAGGAGCCAACGCTGTATACCGCGCTATACAGTGCGTGAGGTTGAATTTGGATGTCATGCCCATACACTGCTGGCACCACAAATCTGATCTGACTTGATTTTGAGAGAAGTGGTGATTCATGTTAGGTAGCCCCGAGAGCCTAAGTGAGGAATACCCTCAACCGGGTGAGATATTAGTTATTCTACAGAATTGTAACACAGCGCAAGGGATATTAGAGTCTGTAAAGCCCACCAAAGTCGGTTCTAATCGGAATGGGGAGGTATTGATAAGAAAAATCGAAAACAAAACAACAGCAAAAAACCTCCATAACCCGGAAAGGGGTTTGCCAGTTTTTCCTCCCGGAATACGGAGAGTATAGGAAAAGTACTAAAGGGAAGTAAGGCAACGAAGGCATGAACGAACACTAAATTGGTGCTCGATAAGGGTAAATTGCTATAGGGTGAAAAGGCCACCTACTTTTACCTGTACCGTGATCATCGTCATAAAATATTGGATAGGGTGGAGTAGGGGAGGAAGAATGAACTCTGGGAAGAAGAGGACAGGAAAGAAGCGGAGGGAAGAAACAGGCGCAGAAAAAAAACAGACATTATATAAGCGCAATACGATACTGTTCTTGGAGTGAGTGGAGAGAGAAAATAGGAGGAATTGTGAATGGTGGGTAGGTTGCAAGAACGCGGTAGGGTACCACACAAGAAAGAAAAGGAGGACTAGAAGAGATGGATTGGGAACGAAGTTTAGCAATGCGATAGCGTGATACCGGAAGTGAGAGGGTTGGCCGGATGGTGAGCATTTCTCATGAATGTCAATATCTCCGGGCCCTTTTGGAAAGGTGTTGAGGTGACTCGGAAGACTCGGCTGGAAAATGGCCTATTGAGCTATTGCTGCCTGCAGACTCAGGAACTGAACCTTGATTTTCTAATGGCCGCTTTAGAGTTCCCGCCTGTTGCCTCCCAGAAGTGTGTATGAATGCTGTTTGGCTGGTGAGGTCTGTCATCACGACATCCTGGTTAAAGCAACGCCTTTGCAGGAGAAGGTCAACTATTCGAGTGTGTTGGTGTTCGGCAGCCGACGAGAGAGCTGTTCGGCCATCTTTGTCCGCAATATCGGGATTGATATCCTCCCGTTCCAAAAGCATGGCCACAATGCCCTCATGTCCATTGTGAGCTGCCCACCAGAGAGGTACTCGACCGTTTTTATCCGTAGAGTTCGGAGTAATATCCTCCCGCTCTAAAAGCATCTTCACCACGTCCTCGTGTCTATTCCCAGCTGCCCATGAGAGGGGTACTCGACGGTTTTCATCTGCGGTGGGAGCCCGGCTCAAAAGCATCTCCGTGGTGTCCATACGCCCGTTTCCAGCTGCCCACGAGAGAGGTGTTCGACCGTCTTCATCCGCAGTGTTGAGAGCGATATCCTCCAGCTCCAAAAGCATCTCCACGGTATCCATATGTCCGTTTCCAGCTGCCCATGAGAAAGGTGTTCGACCGTCTTCATCCGCAATGTTGCGAGCAACATCTTCCCAGCCCAGAAGCATCTCCACGGTGTCCATATGTCCATTTCCAGCTGCCCATGAGAAAGGTGTTCGACCGTTTTCATCCGCAGCGTTGCGAGCAACATCTTCCCGGCTCAAAAGTATCTCTACGGTGTCCATATATCCGTTTCCCGCTGCCCAAGCGAGAGGTGTTCGACCGGTTTCATCCGGAGTATTGAGAGCGATATCCTCCCGCTCCAAAAGCATCTCCACAATGTCCATATATCCATATCCAGCTGCCCACGAGAGAGGTGTTCGACCGCTTTCATCAGTAGTGTTGAGAGCGATATCCTCCCACTGCAAAAGAACCTTCACAACGCCCACATGCCCACCTGCAGCTGCGTGTGAGAGAGGTGTTAGGCCGGATTCAGACGCAGTGTTGAGAGCGCCATCCTCCCGCTGCAAAATAATCTTCAGAACGCCCACATGTCCATCCATAGCTGCCATCGAGAGAGGTGTTAGACCGATATGATCCGTAGTGTTGAGAGTGACATTCTCCCGCTGCAAAAGCATCTCCACGATGTCCTCATACTCATCCCCAGCTGCCCACATGAGAGGCGTATCACCAAATCTATCCACAGTGTCGGGAGCGACATCCCCCCGCTCCAGTAGCACTTTCATAGTGTCCTTACACCCACTTAGAACTACGTGAAACAAAGGTGTTCGACCGTGTTTATCCGCAGTGTCGAGAGCGACATCACCCAGTGCTAAAAGCATCTTCACAAAGTCCACATGCCCTCCAAAAGCAGCCAACAAGATTGCCGTATTGCCTACTACATCAGTTGCGTTGAGATCCCATTCCTTCACCTCTAATAAACCAACCGCTATCTCCACCACCCCAAAATATGCAGCACAGTGGAGACCCGTAAACCCTGGAGGGTCACTCCAACCCCATTTATCAGCGTGACGAGAGAATAGTATCCCAGACGCCACATGTTTATCGAATCCAACAAGAAGCTGCAGTGCGAGCGTGTTCACAATTTCGGTGGTTTCCTTTTTAGCATGCGTTCCCCAGAAATAGGAAGCATACTCAAGCAACGACTTTGTTGACTTGGGCCAATCAAGGGTGGGGGTGAGGTCCCTGATGCTCTGGAAGTTGAGGTATGTTAAACAAACCTCGGCAATCATCGAATGAGGCGTGTGAAACAAGTCGGTATTGTTGGATAGATATTCTTTAAGTGTGTAGTGTACAAGACGGACAGTGTATGAGGACGCTTCAACTATTACAAGCCCTTGGGAGCATCCCAGCAGAGTTTCTATTGTAGGAATATTCTGAGAATTCAAGTCCGTGGACCCGATTTCTACCCCTAAGGCATCGCATAACTCGTCGGCCCTTAAGGGTCGCTCCGAATGTGATAGCCACATTAGTGCCTCCATGCCGAGTCTCGACCTGCTGCCCTTCTGATCCTTTATCCGTGCTAGGGTTGCCGAGTACGCACCCCGAAGACCATTCCCTTGGATCATCTCGTCAAGCTTTTTCTTTCTCTGATGGATCGTGACCTCCTCCAGAACCGCCTCAATGTTAAGGGAAACGAGAAGAAATCTATATTCCGTTATTAGTGAATGTCTAACAAGGCCTGGAGTCGTAATTTTTACTCACATTTGCGAAATCTTTCTTGGAATCACACTCAGAATCTCAGCCCTCAAATCATCATCCATCGCGCTAGGTGTGGGATCTTGGTCTAATCTCATCTCCAGATATCTCACAATATCCCAAACCGTAGGAACGATAGTTATCATAGTCGCATAGGTGAAATATTTCTTAACCTCGTCACGAATATGAGGCCTCCCGGAAAGAAACACCCGCGTGGTCGGAGAAGCCCGTACAATGTCCCTAAGCGAGTCAAGAAGTTCTCGTCGATGTTTCGGAAGACATTCATCCAAGCCATCTATACAGATGAACACTTCCGGTAGCGCTGCGATCGTCGTCCCGAGTATTCTTACCAAGTCTGAAAGTTGCAGAGCCCTTCCGCCAAACCCCATTTTCTCTTTACGAAAAACCTGCCGCAGGGGCTCCGGGATTCCATCTCTCTGTAAAAGCTGCTTGAGGATTGAGCCCAACATGTTCGCAGCGGATTGCTCCTTCTGGGCAAGGTAATCGCAGTACAGCCCAGCAACGGCGATATCTCGGTTATGAACTTGGTCGCACAACCAGTCAATAACTAAGGAGCTAATATTTCTGACTGTCAGTAATGTCCACTTGTTACAGGGAGCTTGTTCTCACGGACCTGATATGAGTCTTTCCTACACCCGGATCCCCGTAGCAGAATAAAACAGCATAATTCGGTGCCCCTTGACTACCGCTCCACTCCCGAAACTCGTTCCTCTCCAGAAGCCAACCTCCCACACCCTTCACCCGGCCGGCTTGCACAGTGTGATGTCTATGCCGAGGCTGTAGTGGTGAGAGCCACTGCTTAATCTGGTTATCTTCGTCGTCGGTTTTGTTCACAGTGATAGCCCTGTTGTCCAGAGTGATGGTGTTGCTATTTGTTATGTTCCCGCAGTTTACATTACAGGAACCAAAGGATTGCGTATTTATTCGCTCCATGATGCGTTTTTTTGATGTTTCGTTTCGCCGTGGATGCGGTTCCGCGGTGATTCAGGGGGTCCTTACGGGCTTTCTGGGGCCCGGGAAAGGAGGTCGTGGTTTGGCTTGTGTCTTCGGTGGTGCGGTCGTATCGTTTCTATGCGAAGGAAAGCCAGAGCGGAAGAAGGATGCTAGGGGGTAGAAAACTCTCTAGGAGTACTTGTATCATAAATTGTAAGGCTAAACTGCATCTCGAGCCTACGTGTGACACTGCATTGCGCCTATAATAGGTAAGTACAGTATTGCATAAGTGCTTTAAGCCCCAACAACGAACTCCAATCATCGCCTCGCTTACCGACACACATATTTCAGCAATCCTGATGACCTACCAGCCAGTCCAACCACGGCGAGATACAGCGACAGGTGACAATGGCCAGTTTGGAGTTACTATTGATTTCCTCATGTTGAGTATTTCATACGTTGGGTTGCCATGCAGCTGGGAGGGCGGCTGTGGATTTATTGTTTATCAGTTTGCCTAGTTGATGCTGGATATTCACATTATCACCAGGATAATTGAAGATTGAGCAGTTGTCACCAAGAAACGCCATCAATTGATATTCTTTAAGCTGAAATAAGCATATCCTCACTTCCTATCAGACAGCCCCACGATATGTGTGCCACAAGGTTTTAATCCAACCTTCCCGCTTTTCCCCGATTTAGGATTCAAATTCTACAATGATGGTAGCCTTGCCACTTGTTCTAAACTCGGGTATTGTCCGCTAACAAAACTAACTGCACTGTACTAGTACGAGGTATAAATGGAAACTTCATTCCCTCGCTCTCCCGAAATTAACCGACCAAACATGAGTCTATAAAAGAATAATAAAACCATTTCAACCATTGCATCGCTTCCTACACTTGTCGATCGCTCACCTTGTATTACCCCATTTGCCTGCGTACTTCCATGAAAAGACATAACCATAAGCTCTTTTATCAATCTTTTCAACTCCAGAACAGATGAAATCGCTAACCCCATTATCCCTCCTTGTCCCTCAGCTATCCCGTCAACTCTAACAATTATAACATAGCTTATCCCCCTTCATTAGACCGCCCGCCTATCCCGCACCGAAAACGCATAGAAATAAAGCATCTGCGGATCTGGTGAGTCAACTAACTTTAATGATTATTATTTTTCATTTTCTCTTAACCGAGACCAGCCGCAACAACCGGTCATCACCAGTCACTCGGGTGGAGTACAAAGCATGAAAATAAAGGAAAACGGATAAAAAAATGGAAGCAGCAAATACCCACGACCCAATTGAAAATGCGAAAGGAAGATTCCTGCCGAACCGCCGATTGCAAGAGGTAGGTGTTATCAACCCAATGATTTCAAACCAGGTAAACAAGGGGAAAATCGTTTCTAACTTGATCGTGGTATGGAGAAGCATACGGTACTGTGTCAAGTTGAATTTGTATGTCATGCCTCATACAATGCCGGCACCATAAATCTAATCTGACTTGATTTGAGACAAGTGGTGATTCATGTTGGCCAGCCCCAGGAGCCTAAGTCAGGAATACCCTCAACCGGGTGAGATATTAACTATTCTATAGAACTATAACATTGCGCAAGGCATACTAGAGTCTGTAAAGCCCACCAAAGTCGGTTATAATCGGAACGGGGAGGTATTGAAAAGAAAAAAAGCAAACAAAAAAACAGTTAAAAAAAACAGCCATACTCCGAAAAGGGTTTTTGCCTGTTTTCTTCCCAAAATACGAAGAATATAGGAAAAGTACTAAAAGGGAGTAAGGCAACGGGGGCAAGAACGAACACTAAACTAAGACTCGATCAAGCGAAATTCCTATAGCGTGAAAAGGACACCTGCTTTACCTGTACCGAGCCAATCCTCATAAAATATTGGATAGGGTGGAGTAGGGGAGGGAGAATATACTCTAGGAAGGAGATGACAAGAAGGATAAGGAGGAAACAGGCGCAGAACAAAAACAGACATTATGCAAGTGCAATACAATACGGTTCTTGAGTAAGTGGGGGCAGAAAATAGGAGAAACGGTGAATGGTTGGTAGATAGCAAGGACGCGGCAAAGTAAACCACACAAGAAAGACAAAGTGAACTAGAAGAGGTGGATTGGGAACGAAGTTTAACAATGCGATAGTGTAATGCGGGAAGTGAGAGGGCTCGCCGGGGTGGTGGGCATTTGTCATGAAGGTCAATATCTCCGGGTCCTTTTGGAAGGGTGCTGAGGTGACTCGGAAGACTCGGCTGGAAAATGGCCCATTGAGCTATTGCTACCTGCGGACTCAGGAAGTGAACCTTGATTTTCTAATCGTCGCTTTAGAGTTCCCGCGTGTTGCGTCCCAGAAGTGTGTATGAATGCTGTTTGGCTGGTGAGGCCCGTCATGACCATATCTTGGTTCGAGCAACGCCTTTGCAGGAGGTCAACTATTCGAGTGTGTTGCCGTTCGGTAGCCCACGAGAGAGCCGTTCGACCATCTTTATCTGGAATATCGGAATTGATATCCTCCCGTTCCAAAAGCATTGTCACAATACCCTCATACCTCTTCCCAGCTGCCCACGAAAGAGGTGTTCGACCGTTTGTATCCGTGGCGTTCGGAGCAACATCCTCCCGCTCTAAAAGTATCTTCACGACCTCCTCATGCCCATTTCCAGCTGCCCACAAGAGAGGGGTCCGGCCGCCTTCATCAGCAGTGCTGGGAGAGACATCTTCCCGCTCCAAGAGCATCCTCACAATGTTCCCACGCCCATTTCCAGCTGCTAACGAGAGAGGCGTTCTGCCGTATTTACCCGCGGTGTCAGGGATGAGATCCTCTCGCTTCAAAAGCATCCTCAAGATGTCCTCATTCCCAGTTATGGCTGCCCACAGGAGAGGCGTTCTACCGTCTTTATCCCAAGTGTTGGGAGTCACGTCCTCCCGCTCTAAAAGAATCTCCACGAGATCCTCACGCTGGAACTCAGCTACCCACAAGAGAGGTGTTCGACCGTCTTTATCCTCAGTGTTGGGAGTGACATCCTCCCTATCCAAAAGTATCTTCGCGACACCCCGCCGCTGAAACATTATTGCCCACCAAAGTGGTGTTTGACTGTTGTTATCCGGAGTGTTGGGAGTGATATCTTCCCGTTCTAGAAATAGCTTCACGATGCCCTCATGCCCATGGTGAGCTGCCCACGAGAGAGGCGTTCGACCGTTTTTATCAGGGGAGTTCGGAGTAACATCCTCCCGCTCTAAAAGCATATTCACGACGCTCTCATGTCCATTCCCAGCTGCCCATGAGAAGGGTGTTCGACCGTTTTCATCCGCAGTGAGAGCAACGTCTTCCCGGCCCAAAAGCATCGCCACGGTGTCCATACGTCCGTTTCCAGCTGCCCACGAGAGAGGTGTTCCACCTTCTTGATCGGCAGTGTTGAGAGCGATGTCCTCCCGCTGCAAAAGCATCTCCACGATATCCTCACGTCCACCCTCAGCTGCCAGCGAGAGAGATGTTCGGCCATCTTCATCCCTAGTGTTGAGAGCGATATCCTCCCACTGCAAAAGAGCCTTCACAACGCCCACATGTCCCTCCACCGCTGCCCACGAGAGGGGTGTTTGACCTTCTTCATCCGTAGTGCTGAGAGCGATATCCTCCCGCTCCAAAAGACCCTTCACAACGCCCACATGTCCCTCCCTAGCTGCCAGCGAGAGAGGTGTTCGGCCATCTTTATCCCTAGTGTTGAGAGCGATATCCTCCCGCTGCAAAAGAACCTTCACAACACCCACATGTCCCTCCATCGCTGCCCACGAGAGAGGTGTTTGACCGTATTCATCCGCAGTGTTGAGAGCGATATCCTCCCGCTGCAAAAGTATCTCCACGATGTCTTCGTGCCCAAAACAAGCCGCCAACATGAGAGGCGTTCCACCAGATATATCCACAGTTTCGGGAGCGACATCCCCCCTTTCCAGAAGCATCTTCACAATGCTCTCACACCCACCTATAACTGCGTGAAACAGAGGTGTTTCACCGAATTTATCCGCAGTGTCGGGAGCGACATCATCCAGTGCTAAAAGCATCTTCACAAGGTCCACATGCCCTCCCAAAGTAGCCAACGAGATTGCCGTATTACCTGCTACATCAGTTGCGTTGAGATCCCATTCCTTCGTCGCTAATAAACTAACTACTATCTCCACCGCACCAAAATACGCAGCACAATGGAGACCCGTAAACCGCAGAGGGTCACTCTGACCAAACTTCCAACTCCATCTATGCTTGTGGTGGGAGAACAATATCCCTGACGCTACATGTTTATCGAACCCAGGAAGAAGCTGCATTGCGAGGGTGTTCACAATTTCGGTGGTTTCCCTTCTAGCATGCGTTCCCCAGAAATAGGAGGCATACTCAAGCAACGGCTTTGTTGACTTGGGCCAATCAAAAGTAAGGGGGAGGTCCCTGATGCACTGAAAGTTGAGGTATGCTAAACAAACCTCAGCAATCATCGAATGAGGCATGTGAAACAAGTCGGTATTGTTGGATAGATATTCTTTAAGAGTGTAGTGGACAAGACGGACAGTGTATGAGGACGCTTCAACTATTACAAGCCCTTGGGAGCATCCCAGCAGCGTTTCTATCGTAGGAATATTCTGAGAATTCAAGTCCGTAGACCCGATTTCTACCCCCAGGGCATCGCATAACTCGTCGGCCCTTAAGGGTCGCTCGGAATGTGATAGCCACATTAGTGCTTCCATGCCGAGTCTCGACCTGCTGCCCTTCTGCTCCTTTATTCGTGCTAGGGTTGCCGAGTACGCACTCTGAAGGCCATTCCCTTGGACCATCTTGTCAAGCCTTTTCTTTCTTTGATGGATCGTGACTTCCTCCAGGACCGCGTCAATGTTAAGGGAAACGAGAAGAAATCTGTATTCCGTTATTAGTGAATGTCCAACAAGCCCTGGGTTGGTTATTTTTACTCACATTTGCGAAATCTTTCTTGGAATCACACTCAGAATCTCAGCCCTCAAATCATCGTCCATCGCGCTGGGTGTGGGATCTTGATCTAATCTCATCTCCAGATATTTCTCAATATCCCAAATCGTAGGAACGATGGCTATCATGGCCGCGCCGGTAAAGTATTTCTTGACCTCGTCACGAATGTGAGGCCTCCCGGAAAGAAACACACGCGTGGTCGGCGAAGCCCGTACAATGTCCTTCAGCGACTCAAGAAGTTCTCGTCGATTTTTCGGGAGACATTCATCCAAGCCATCTATACAGATGAACACTTCCGGTAGCGATGCGATCGTTGTGCCGAGTATTCTTACCAAGTCTACAAGTTG